>ERZ888423.33-NODE-33-length-120229-cov-28.043828_pt1 | contig 120229 bp, 121 predicted proteins | sample MGYA00520523_ERZ888423 | MGnify/ENA primary metagenome ERZ888423 (study PRJEB32303, sample SAMEA104408611) | aquatic metagenome | biome: Brackish water; feature: Pelagic; material: water | place: Baltic Sea | collected 2014-06-08T10:24:00 | depth 30,27 m ...
AATCCGCTGGAACGATAGAGCCGAGACGCACGAGTGGGGTTCTTCCAATCGCCGCAATCAAACTCGTAGTTTCAACTCCATGTAGTTTCAACTCCATATAGTCAACAATATAGTCAACTCGGATCTGTATATCTAACTTGGTATCTACCGCTTGGTAGCTTTCGGATCGAACCTAGTCCCCGTTTAGTTTTCATAGCGTCCCCAATTTCGTGCCCAATACGTGCCCAATCTCTTTGATATCTGTTGTTATCTAAAGATATCGCTTGGGTCTGACATTAGTAGAGTGCCCAGTAAATAAAAGGGAGATAGGGCTAATTCGCTTTAGTTCGTTGTGCACCCCCCGGGACTTGAACCCGGAACCCACTGATTAAGAGTCAGTTGCTCTGCCGATTGAGCTAGAGGTGCCTTTTTGTTGCCTAATTGGCAACAGTTCTAAACAATACCACTTGGCGTTAGGGCAGTAAAACTGGCCAACAGGTAAGTCTTTCTTGAGCTTGAGGCTCAAACTCTAGATGGTTTCAATAGGCTCAACTGGTGAAAATCAAATTCCAAGGCGCCATGATCGAATGGCGTGGACCGTCGCCTTTTTACTTTGTTCCTGTTCCTGAGGGGTCAAGTAAGAAGATCAAGGAAATGGCCGCTCAGCTCAGTTACGGCTGGGGTGTAATCCCGGTAATCGGCAAGATCGGAAAGACAGAATTCTCAACAGCGCTGATTCCCAAAGATGGCCGCTATTACTTGCCCATCAAGAATGCAGTGCGTTTTGCAGAAAAATTTGAAGTTGACTCAGAAGTTTCTGTGTCAATCAGCGTTGGTGGCTAGCAGCGGAACCAGTGAGGCATCGCCGTCGCTTTCATCCTGATTACCTATTCGCTTTAACAGTTTCTCGGTAGCAATAAGTGATCCGCCGAGAACCGCAGGTATTCCTCCGCCAGGGTGAGTTGATGCCCCAACTCGCCAGAGCCATGGTCGAAGAATAGATGCATGCTTTGGTTGGTGGAGTGGTCCTGACTGCCAAATCTTTCTTGCTTCTCCGTAGAGCGCTCCCCCGGTTGCTCCCCAACCAGAGAAGTACTCAGGATCTAGGATCTGAAATTCACCAAAGTATTCTTTGATGTTCTTAGGTAGACCCATAACTTTGCTGACGCGCTTCAACTCTCGCTTAGCAAAGTCGCTATCGATACCGTAGTGCTTGCCATCGGCTGGAGCGGTAATCAAGACGGCTACTGTTGACTTCTTGTTTGGGTAGATGTGCCCTGCCTTGTAATAGTTCACAAAGACCATGGATTGCTCAGGTAGTTCTTTGTTACCAAGGGATTTATGGAGCTTGGCTGGGTCATCGGGCATGATCACCGAATGCGTCTTGGTTTGCTCCGGCAGGTCTTGCTCGAGCACGGCATAGATCGCTACCCCGGAGCAAGACATCTTGCGGTTAGCTTCCTGGGTCTTCTTGCCAAGTAAACGATCGGTAACTTTGGCGTCCAGGCTGGAAATCACAATGTCGGCTTGGTATCTAGCGGAGCTAGTTTTTACCTCTTTATTAGAGATAGAAACCACTTTCTGGTTCAAGATGATCTCGGCTCCGGCGTGACGAGCTAGCTTTTCCAAAGTAAGAGGTATCTCGTTCACGCCACCTACTGGAACAAGCACCTGCTGAGTTGCCATAACAGCTGGCATGGTGGCAAAAAGTGCCAGCGTGGATTCTGGAGCTACTCCTGCATTCAAGGTATGTATCGAGATGACTTCTTTGAGGCCTTCCGGTAACCACTTCAAACCATCGAGGTAGCTTTTGGTGGTGAGCCTAAATCCGTAGTTGGAAACTAGCTTGCTCACCGCGGGCACTGCCTTTGGGCTCATGGAGGTGTTAGTAAGTAGCGTGGTTATTTCTTTATCGAGCTTGCCGTGAACGGCTTCGAATCTGTTCCAGCTCTCATGCCATTTGTTGCCTGGTTCAACCGGAAGCAAGCACTTATCCCCTTTATAAAAGTACTCGCCCACCTCGGAGAGCGGCTCGAACTCTATTGGAGCTATTTCAGATGCAGGTATAGAGGTATCGCCAAGATTGTCATACCTGCGAAGAAACTCCTTCCAGACTCCTGGAAAAGTCACGAGCGCAGGACCGGTGTCCATGCGTTGACCATCCAAGATGATTCGCTTTGACTTGCCGCCGATCCAGTCGGACCCTTCGATGACTTTCACCTTGTGTCCTGCTTTGGCAAGTAGGGCTGCAGTTGCCAGGCCGCTGATGCCAGCGCCGATTACAACAATAGATTTCTGGCTCAAGTATAGATACCTATAAACATTGCAGCCACCAACTGAACACCTGCAACAGTTCCTGCGATGTATGGGAAGGCGATCGAAAGCCGGTACAGCTTTCGACCGGTTTCAGGAACTGGCTTTCTAAAGATGGCAACAGTTAGGTAACCAGCGATAACTGCGTTGACTATGGCAACTGGGATGTTTACCAGAGCAAACAAGATTGTGGAGATTAGCCACCAGAAACCAACCCAGTAAGCGCTGCCCTTGGTGCCTAACCAAACAGCGGTTGTCTTGATTCCAACGAAGCTATCTTGTGGGATGTCTTGCACGGCATCAAAGGTGTGCTTTGCCATGGACCAGACCATGAGGCCAATGGCTGCGAACCAAATTGGTTCGTGGCCAAAAGCTAATGGAATGAAAACTAATGGGAAGGCGTAGTCGGTGTTAGATACCGAGTCCCAAACCGGTCTGGCCTTGAACCTAAATGGTGGTGATGAATAGAAGTAGAAAAACAGTCCATAGGCCAGGATCCAGGCCATGGCAGCCGGGGGCACCGTGAAGGCGAAGTAGATCAAGAATGGAATGTTGGTAACAGCTACCGCAACGAAGATAGGCACCACTTCGCGTGGGCTGATCTTGGCGCCTTCCATGCCACCCTTGCGGGCATTTATATTGTCGGTTTCCTGATCAAAAATGTCGTTGATTCCATAAATCAACAAGTTGAAGGGAAAAGTCACCCAAATAAGGAACGGAATGATGTCCCAACGCCAAAGGTCCCCGCCAAGCCACATGGCAATAACCGAAGTGCCTATGGTGTTGATCCAAAGCACTGGACGAGAGATTTGAATCAACCGCAGCAACATTCTTCAAGCATAATCGCTGGCCACCAAACCCAATTTGGGTGTGGTTTACACTTGTCTCAAGACCCAGGTAAACCCAAATGGAGGACAAATGGCTGAGGCAAAAAGGCTCGAAGTTGGCAGCAAGGCTCCTGATTTCACGCTCGTCAATCACGATGGAACCAAGGTGAAACTCTCTTCATACAAGGGCAAAAAGGTCATTGTTTACTTCTTTCCAGCAGCACTGACACCTGGTTGCACTAAGGAAGCAGAGGATTTTAACTCGAACCTAAAAGCTCTAGAGAAGGCTGGTTACGCGGTGCTTGGGGTGTCTCCAGATACCGTCGAGAAGATGCAGAAGTTCCAGAAAGCTCACAAGCTGAAGTTCGCACTGCTAGCAGATCCTGACCTCACTGTTCACAAAAAGTATGGCGCCTACGGCACCAAGAGCATGTATGGCAGGACCTACGAGGGTGTGCTGAGATCGACTTTTGCGGTCGATGAGCAAGGAAAGCTAGAGCTTGCTCTATACAACGTCAAGGCAACCGGCCACGTCGATAGCCTTCGCAAGCAGTTGGATATCTAGTTCTTTAAATCCCCATCGGTTTCTTCGTTGGTAGCTGCAACCACCTTGGAGTTAAATAAAAGCACAACAACGATTCCAGAGGCTAGGACTAATACAGCTCCTATTATTCGACTGGTTCCAGTTTCGGCAATTGCACCAGCACCTACAACTGCTTGAAGTAGTTGCCAAAAGAATGCAGCGCTTCTTGCCCAGCGCTTTTTATTTAGTAACCCTCTGGAAAAATGCAAAACCCACACAGCGGAAGCCGCTGCAAGAACCAGCAAAAACACTTCCGCGTAAATACTTTGAAATTGTCCCGAGAATAATTCAAAAAGTAGAGTGAAAAAAACGGCCGCTAAAACAAGAGCTTCGGCTACTAGCAAAATTAGGACAATTTGGACCAGGGCTGGGGCCTTGCTAAAGGGTGTCATTTGGGCTCCAAAGTTGGGTATTTACAAACCGCTACCAGTATGGAACGATTAGATACAGAACACGAGTTACGCAGATAAGCGTAAATCACAATTTTCGACCTCACCAACCTAAGTGAGAGTTTGTATTGCTCGTCTTGGCTATGGGGGCCAACTGATAAAGGATTATTCGCATGGATATGCAGTGGCTAAACCAGTCTCGATGCCTAAATGAAGACCCTGAACTGTTTTTTCCTGTGGGAAACACCGGTCCTGCGGTAGATCAGATCGAGCAGGCTAAGGCAGTTTGCCGCCAGTGCACCGTGACAGCCGAATGTCTCGAATATGCAATCAAGGAAAACCAGGACACCGGGGTATGGGGTGGCTTGAGTGAAGACGAGCGTAAGTCTCTCAAGCGCAAGTACGCCAGGGCTCGCCGCGCCAGCTAAATCGGAATACTGATAGCGACCTTGGTGCCGCCATCCTTCGGTGAAAACCAACTAATTTTTCCCCTCAATTCGCCCTCTATTAGGGTCTTAATAATCTGAGTTCCAAGGCCTTTGCCGATGGCATCTTTTTCGAGTCCAACCCCGTTGTCCTCGACCTCAATAGTCAGCTGCTTGGCGGTTTGCCTTGGAGTAATAAGTATGGTTCCGCCGTGCTCGCCTAGTCCGTGGCTTGCGGCATTAGTAACTACTTCGGTTAGGGCAACAGCAAGCGGTGTGGCAAGACCACTTTCCAATTGTCCAAACTTGCCATCAATTCGAAGCTTGATCTCTCTTGAGGAATCGGTCGCTAACTCCCCCACAAGACGCATGCTGGATTCAAATACCTCGTCGAAGTTCACTTCGTCGGAGAAACCTTCGGCCAGGGTGTTATGTACCAGGGCAATAGCTGACACTCGGCGAATTGCTTGTTCCAGTGCTTCTTTAGCTTCTTCGCTCGTGGTTCTGCGCATCTGGATGCGCATCAAACTGGCAACGGTTTGCAGGTTGTTTTTCACACGGTGGTGAATTTCACGAATGGTTGCGTCCTTGGTTAGAAGCTGCTGCTCCTGGCGCCTAAGTTCTGTAATTTCACGACAAAGAACTATGGCTCCGGTTCGAGCTCCGGCTTTCATTAGAGGTATCGCTCGAACCGATAGCGTTACGTCCTTTGACTCTAGGTCTGCACGCCAGGGGGCTTTGCCAGTTAGAACTAGCGGTAGCGACTCATCAACGGTGGATTGAGCTTTGACGATCTTGGTGGCTACTTCTGCCAGTGACTTTCCTTCGATTTCACCTTCGATACCCAGGCGGCTAAAAGCTGAAAGCCCATTGGGACTAGCAAAGCTAACGTTGCCATCGACATCAAGTCTTAGTAAGCCATCGTTAGCTCTTGGTGCACCGCGTCTTCGGCCCGTAGGGGAAGAGTAATCAGGGAAGGTTCCTTCGGTGATCATTGAAAGTAGCTCTTTGCCGCAGCTGACATAGTTCAGCTGAATCTTGTTTGGGGTTCTGCTTTCAGAAAGATTGGTATGCCGGGTGATAACGGCAATTGGACCAGAAGAATCTGCTTCGTCGTCGGACTCCTTTTGCACCGGAATGGCGCTAAATCTTGTTGGTAGACCAGCTACAGTGTCGGAGCTTTTTTGCTCAACAATCTGAGCGGTCTCGAAAGCCTGCTTTACTGTTGCCAGCCACTCTTTGCGAATAGTTTCACCGCTGATGTCGCGATAGAAAACTGTTGCCGCACTCGAAGGTCTAGCGTGACCGGCGGCAACAAAGCTGCCGTCCTTGGTTGGGACCCATAGAACTAGGTCTGCAAACAATAGGTCTGCGACCAATTGCCACTCAGACTGCAACCGAGTGAGCCATTCGATGTTCGCCTTATTCGGAACACCGTAATCGCTAATCAGTTGAGAAAGTGTGGACACCTAACCGAGTTTAGCCACCCGCGTATCGAGGGCGCCTGGCCTATCTAGGATGGCAACCCTTGTAAAGATGCCAACCGCTGAGCGAAAGCCACCTGAGCGCCCACCGCCTAACATTCCGAGCCTCGTCGCCTGATCAACATGAACTGGGTCATCAGGCAAGAATGCTGCAGTCTCGATTGCACCAAGACCGGCGAGGGTGGTCTTGATCTCAGACTTGGCCTGTGAAATAACTGAATTTCTCGTTCGATTTAGTACGAGCATTGGTTGCTCGGTTAGCGAGAGCAAGTATTGCTCTACTCTAAGCAGCCTAAAGATCCCTATCGGGTCCGCAAGTGCCACGAGTACTACCTGGTCACTTATGCGAACAACTTCACTGGTTAGATCAAATTCTTTTTTTGGTTTTAGCGAACCCAGATCCACAACAACAAAGTCAAAGCTTGCTTTGGCTACGTCTAGAATTGCCTGAATGCCCTCACTTGTTAGCTCCAAGGCCTGGTCTGAGATAACTCCGGGTAAAACTGTGATTGAGCTTTTAGGAATCCTGATGCTAAGTCTTTCAAGTTGTGTTTGATCAAATCGGTTCTGGCTCGCAATTCTTAGGGCCCCAACCAGCCCGGCGGGTAGCTCTGAAAGGCACAAGTAGTTTGCAACGCTCGGGCCTTCAAGATCTGCGTCAATTAGCAACACCGAATACTTTTCTGAAGCGAGCTCAAAAGCTATGTTTATGGACACTGTAGTTTTACCGGTTGAGCCGTGGGGGCTAGTAACGGCAATGATCTGTGGTTCAGGTTTTGTGTTTTGTTTCTTGGCGGCTTGCAGTGACCGAACAATTGATTCCAGCACTAGCTGGAACCTCCGGTAGCCGTGATTGCAATCGAGGCCTGGCCAGAGATTGCTCCTAGTAGATACTGAAGTGACGCAGTTGGAACTCTTAGTTCAAGAGATTTCTGCTGGCTGGCGAAGCCGCCTTCTGGTTCAATAAGCTCAACTACCTCGGCGTCCAATGCCAGCAACACTGGCTCGCCGTAGGTTTGGAATTCAAGTAACGGTGAGGCCCAGATGGCCACTTTTGAACCCACGGTTACTTGGCTACTTACAGGTATTTGCGGGGTGAGCACCAAGTTGGAGAAGTTGTCCTGATCTTGTGTTGTTATGGCTGAAAGCGGAATTGTTTCACCGGAACCAATGGGGCGTTGTAAGTATGCGCCTTCCAACAGTGATTCTGGTCTCAGATAGGCTCCCGCCAGACCAAAGAGCGAAAGCTCTATCTTGTCTAGATTGTTCAGGTTTAGAGCTGCCCCCGAAGGCAGAGCTTGCTTGGTAACCAAAAAGACCTCTGTGGTTTTATTGCTTTCTATAAAGAACCAGGCTCCAAGCACTGATCCCAGGACGGCAAGAGCTGATAGAGCAATGGAGATTGGGCTCTTGCCGCCTGGCTGGCTTCTAAGAAATTTCACGAGTTGGACTCCGCTCTATTGATTGAGCTTGGGGAAATCTCTAGGTAACTAATTGCCTGGAGTGGAATCAGGGGTAGTTGGTAGCTATCGGTAGCGACCAGTCCCCTGGTTGCGCCCAACACAACCAAGCTCACTTTCTTGCGAAGAGCATTTTGAAAGCAAATCGTTGCTGGGGCGGGAAGAGAAAGCAACGCAAGTAGCTCTCCCGCAGCTTTGCGGGTCCAAGTGATCTCAGCTGAGCAATTAGGTGTGTGGGTCTGAAACCTGAGGGCCATAACTTGATTTAGTCGAATCAGGCTCCAGCTGATCTTGTCTTCGAGTAGGCCAAAAACAAAGGACCGGCTAATTCTTACCTGGGTCAGCTCGCGAGTTAGGCCATTGGCTAATTCGACCTGAAGACAATTGGCTCCTACTGGGATCAGCGGCGATGGTCTATGGCGGTTTCGAACCTGAGCTTCGTAGTTGGTGAGTGTGGTCATGCCAACATCATTTCGCACCTGCCGACATTGCTAAATAGTTATACACAAGTGATTAATGCCAGCTAAATGCTGGAGCGTATTCAATTACCCTAAAGCCACTCAAATTGAGTTTGGCTAACAAGGGAGTGAAGTGAAGAAACCAGACATGCGAATCGATAGCACTATTCACTCGAGGGGGTATGAGAACCAGAGGCACCTAGAGTTTGGGCCTGATTTACCAGAAACCCAGCCGCTTAGGCGGCCCCAGATTTTTATTGCAGCTATTGCAACTGCCGTCAACGAGGTGATCTCGGGGGTCCGGTCGGTTGATCAATTACAAAATGTTTTGAACGAACACGTCTATGAGTCCCTAAAAAGAAGGGCTGTTTCCAGAGCTCAGTATCGCTTGGCTCACGGAAGAAAACCTCAGGTTCAACCAACTGATGTGGTGCGCGTGAGATACCAGTATCCGAGCGCGGGGGTAATCGAATCGGTAGTGGTTCTAAGCTCTGGCAGAAGATCTAAAGCTGTTGCAATCCGACTAGAAGGTGTTCATAACATCTGGAGAGCCACCAACATTGGGTTTATCTAGCCTTTGAAAAAGGAGCTTCCCTTTTCGGGCTTGCCCGATTTTTTGGCCTGAGCTTGCTTTCTGGCAGCTGCCCGATTCAACGGGGCTCGTTCAACAGCTGGCTCAGCGTTCTCTTTTGGAGCTCCGGGAGAGCTGTAGCTTAGGTTGCCCTGCGGTCTAATCTGATCAACCGGTGACTGGTTCACGCTCACTTCTACGTTGAATAGATAGGTGATGACTTCCTCGCGGATAGATCCCATCATCTGCTGGAACATAACGAAACCTTCGCGCTGATACTCAACGAGTGGATCACGCTGGGCCATGGCGCGCAAGCCGATACCTTCTTTTAGGTAGTCCATCTCATACAGGTGATCGCGCCACTTTCTGTCAATAACCGAGAGTACTACGCGCCTTTCAAGCTCTCGCATACCCTGCTCACCAATTGATTCACTGCGCTTTCTGTACGCAATCTTGGCATCGCTAATGATTTCCTTGGATAGGAAGTTAGCTGTAAGTCTAGAAACGCTTCCTGCTTCGGCAAGAACCTCATCAATCTCAAGTGAAATTGGGTAAACAGCCTTGAGGTCTGTCCACAGAGTCTTGAGGCTAGCCGAGACATCTTCCTTGGTCGCAAGGGTTGACTCAACTAGATACGTAATGGTGTCTTCTAGGAATTGGTCAATCCGGGTTGCAATCTCATCACCTTCGAGAACTCGCCTGCGGTCACCATAGATCGCCTCACGCTGGCGGTTTAGCACATCGTCATACTTCAGAACGTTTTTTCTAATCTCTGCGTTTCTGCCTTCAACTTGCGACTGTGCACTAGCGATTGCCCTGGAGACAACTTTGGATTCGATTGCGGTATCGTCTGGCACACCAGATCGGTTCATCAAGGCAGAAGCTGCTCCGGAGTTGAATAGTCTCATCAGGTCATCAGTCAATGAAAGGTAGAACCTGGATTCTCCAACGTCACCTTGACGACCGGAACGACCACGAAGCTGGTTGTCAATGCGCCTGGATTCGTGGCGTTCAGTTCCAAGCACATACAAACCGCCAACCGAGAGAACCTTCTCGGCTTCCACGGCTACTTCTTGCTTGATCTTTTCAAACTCGGCTGCCCACGCGGTTTCGTATTCTTCTGGGCTTTCCTCAGAACTTAGGTCCTTCTTGGCTAGAGTCTCGACGGTTAGAAACTCGGCGTTTCCTCCGAGCATGATGTCGGTTCCACGACCGGCCATGTTGGTGGCCACGGTGACTGAGCCAAAGCGACCAGCCATAGCAATAATGGATGCCTCGCGGGCGTTGTTCTTAGCGTTTAAAACTTCATGCCGTATTCCGCGCTTAGCAAGCAGCACCGATAGATACTCGCTTTTTTCTACGCTAGTGGTTCCAACCAGGACTGGCTGACCCTTGCCGTGACGATCGACTATGTCTTCAACAACCATGTTGAATTTCACTTCTTCGTTTTTGTAGATGAGGTCTGACTGGTCTTTTCTAACCATTGGCTTGTTGGTTGGAATTGGGATGACACCAAGTTTGTAGGTGGCCATAAACTCCGCAGCTTCGGTTGCCGCGGTACCGGTCATACCGGCTAGTTTGCTGTAAAGGCGGAAGAAGTTCTGTAGGGTCACTGTTGCCAGGGTCTGGTTCTCAGCCTTTACCTCAACACCTTCCTTGGCTTCAATTGCCTGGTGGATTCCCTCGTTGTATCTTCTACCCTGAAGGATTCTTCCGGTGTGCTCGTCAACAATTAGCACCTCGCCTTTTAGGACTACGTAGTCCTTGTCTTTTTTGAATAGAGCCTTGGCGCGGATCGAGTTATTCAAGAAGGAAATCAATGGCGTGTTGGTTGATTCGTATAGATTGTCAATTCCCAAGTAATCTTCGACCTTGGTGATTCCTGGTTCCAAAATTCCTACGGTGCGCTTTTTCTCGTCCACTTCGTAATCAACTACCGGCTGAAGCTTCTGAGCAATCTTGGCAAACTCGGTGAACCAGCGGTTGGCTTCACCTGAAGAAGGTCCAGAAATGATCAGCGGAGTTCTTGCCTCATCGATCAAGATCGAGTCAACCTCGTCCACGATTGCAAAGAAATGCCCGCGCTGCACCAGGTCGGCTTTTTGCCAGGCCATGTTATCGCGCAGGTAGTCAAAGCCAAACTCGTTGTTGGTTCCATAGGTAATGTCGGCTAGATACTGTTCGCGACGAACAGCAGGTTCCTGGCCGGATGTAATGCAACCGGTAGTCATACCAAGGGCCCTAAAGACTCGACTCATGAGCTCACTCTGGTAGCTAGCTAGGTAGTCGTTTACGGTAACTACATGAACACCGCGGCCTGCGATGGCATTTAGGTAAGCGGGCAAAGTTGCAACCAGGGTCTTACCTTCACCAGTTTTCATCTCAGCAATATTGCCAAGGTGTAAGGCGACACCACCCATAATCTGAACGTCAAATGGTCTAAGTCCAATGGTTCTGGTGGCGGCTTCGCGCACCGCCGCGAAAGCCTCAGGAAGTAGATCATCCAGGCTCTCGCCCTTGGCAAATCTCTCCCTTAGAGAAGTGGTCTCGTGCCTGAGTTCCTCGTCGCTAAGCTGCTGAAAGTCTGGTTCTAGGGCATTGACGGCCTTGGTCAGAGCCTTCAGCTTTGCTAGGGTCTTGCCTTCGCCGGCACGAAGAACTTTGTCAAAAATTGACGCCAAAATGCGCTCCAAATCAATTGGGAAGTAATTACCTTCAATCTTAGAGCCTTGGCTAGCTCGTAGCCCAGGCGCTGAAATTAGCCCTTCGAATAGCTAATTGCCAGCACTCCAGCCAGAGTTGCTCCCCCCAACCTAAGCACCCTCGCTGCCTCGAGGGCGGTGGCCCCGGTGGTAACAACATCGTCCAACAGGTAGCAAACTCTTCCCGTTACCGTTTGATTTAGCTCCATGCTGAAAGAAAGGTTTGCTATTCGCTCTGGTTCAGTGAGTCCAACTTGATCTTTCACGTGGCGCGAAAACCTTAGGCAGTTCAGAACCTTGAGGCTTGGGTCTTTAATGGCTACCGCTTGGCCCAAAAGCAGCATTGGGTGAAAGCCTCGCTTAGAAAAATTCTCAGAGCTGCTTGGTGCCGGCACAAGATATCGCGTTGATTCACTAGGAGGTAATTTCTCAATAATCGGTCTAAGCATTTGAGCAAGTTCTGCAACAAGTGCGAATTGCCCCTTGTCTTTGAGTGAAACTAACAGCCTTGAAGTTTCGTCGCTGTACTTGGTCACCGTGTGAATTGCCAGCCCTGACAAGGCAAATTCTCTTGGTTCAATCCACAGCAGATTCTTGCAATCAATGCAAAGGTTTTTTCCCGCTCGATCACACACAGCACACCGCGAGGGGAAAATCAAATCAACAAGTGAAGTTCTAAGCACTGCTCAATGCTGGTCAGAAAATCCAATCGAAAACAATCGAGAACAAAACTGTTGAAAACTATTTCAGTAATGCAATTGCTGAAACAGAGGAGGCGATTGAGGCCCAGAAGGAACCTCTATAGGTAAATAGCTCCCCGGTGCCTTTCAGTAAATACATAGCCGAGCCATCGCCTAGGGCAACTAGTGACTTAGCATCAGCTAGCCCTTGAACTAATCTTGTGCCACCACCAATTTCAACCAAAGCCACGTTTGACGAATCTGACTGGGAAGTAAGAATTGAAAGCGTCACCTGGTCAAACCAACTCACCAAAGTTGGATTTGAAAGCTCTGCTGCCAAAGCTATGGGCGAAGCAAGCTCAATGGGAGTGCCGGCCTGGTCTCTAATGACGCCAGCAAGAAGCACCTGATTGGAATCTCCTCGATCGACAATCAGTGCCGCTCGGGAACCTTCCGGCGAAAGGGCAAATGCAGTAATGCTCTGGCCACTAAGCCAGGAAGCACTCAGTGGTTTGGAATCCACTGAGACTTGAGAACCAGAAACAAGCCAGAGCTTGCCAAGCCGGTCATAGTGAAGTGCCGTCAGATTGGTCCTGGCATCTAGCAACTTAACGGTTGCTCCAGGGTTATCAAGCGCTGTCTCAATCACTCCAGTACTTGTAGATGCGGCAATTTTTGATGCCGAAGTAGACAGGGCCAAGTCGGTTACATCTCTTGAACTAAAGAAAGATAAGCCAGCGGGAATCTCATCTGCCGCCGCGCCAGAAAGAGCCTTGAGCCCATCTTCACCCAAGGCCACCATGGTGCCGCTAGCTCCTGAGTTCACTTCTAGTTCACTATCGGGGATATCCTGGGCGGAGCGCTCAATTGAGATCGCCACTTCTGTGATGGTTGGAAGCTGTGAAAGAGTTGCAACCAGTTGCGCTTTCATGAGCGAACGATCAGACAAACTTGCAACTAGTGCTCGTGCACTTAGATCAACTAGTGCAACTTCTTCCTGAACAGTAACCGCATCCAAAGACAAAACCGTTCCAGCAGGAATCGCAGAAACTACCGCTGGCTTGAGCCAATCTGAAGGTCCCGCAAGCAGAGCGTTGACTAACTTGGTTCCGGTAGCAGGGTTAGCTGGAAACCACCGGAGTTCTGGAACCAGTGCTGATTTGGCATGATCCAAGAAATACACTGAGTAGCTTCTAAAGACCACATCGAATACCGGGCGAATTACGATTGTGACATCGGGTGCACTACTGATACGTATTTGACCAGCTTGCTCACTGAAGGTGTATTCCAAGGTCCTGGTTGATCCTGCAGGAAGTGTTTCATACCTGCCATTGGCATCCACTTTCGCGATTACTTCAACTTCAACAAATGCAGTTCCCGAATCGGTCAAAGTAACTTGCGGTGTTGATTTTTGAATCAACAATTCTTGGTAGGGGTTCCAGGTGGCTCGAATAGATTCACTTAGATACTCTCTTGCGATTGCATAGTCATTTTGGGGAGCAGTTCCTGCCGCTAGAAAACCAGCCAAAATTTCTGTTTCACTCGCTCCATCAACTGGGGTGGCGGGTGAGTAGTAAAACGAGGTGGAATCAGAAGGTGGTTCAAGGTCTGGTCCAATTCTGACCGGACCTGAAATCGGTAATGTCGCACAACCAGTCAGGCTTGCTAGTAGCAAAACCGCTAAGAACTTTTGCTTCATAGATCCTCGCTTGACCGAGGTTTTGCATGCGTTGCACTAGGAAGATCAAGCGGAGAAGCGGTTATTTGCCCACCCTGAACCTTGGGAAGAGTCAGCCTAAAACTGGAACCCGCATTGGGTTTGGCCCAAACATCTAGGGATCCACCGTGTAACAAGGTGTCCTCTAGGGAGATGGCCAAGCCTAATCCGGTACCGCCACTGGTTCGTTTTCTCGCTGGGTCTGCCCTCCAGAATCGATCAAAAACTCTGGCTAGTTCGGCCTCGGTCATGCCGACACCGTTATCGGTGACCGAAACTGCAACGGCTGCATCGTTCATACCGACGGCAACTTGAATTGGTTTACCTTCGCCGTGCTCAATTGCATTGGCCAATAGGTTTCTAAGTAGGCGTTCGATTCTGCGTGAATCAAATTCGGCCATTACTTCACCATCTGGCACTTGAATTTCAATCGCACTTCCCCGCCTTAATGCGAGCGGGTCAATTGAAGCAACGGAAGATCTAACAACTTGAGTTAGATCATAAATTTCTAACTCTGCTCGAACCGCTCCCGCGTCATACCGAGATATCTCCAACAGGTCATTCAACAGCACTTCGAATCTTTCGATTTGGCCCTGCATGATCTCAGCAGATCTTTTCAGAGATGGGTCCAGATCTTGCCTAGATTCAAAAATCAGGTCACCGGCAAGTTTGATGGTGGTAAGCGGCGTCCGAAGCTCGTGAGAAACATCAGATACGAATCTTTGTTGCATTTTGGAAACTGATGCGAGTTTCGTAATTTGCTGCTGAAGTGAATCGGCCATTCGATTAAATGACTTGGCTAGCGAGGAGACAACATCATCGCCTTTTTCTAGGAGTCGAACATCTAAAGCACCGTCGGCGATCTCTTCAGAAACCTCAGCTGCGATTTTTACTGGTCTAACAATCCATCCGGTTACTAGGTAGGTAACTCCGCCGATGATAAAAATGATTGCCAGCCCACCGGCAAAAAGAGTCTGTTGCACAAAATTCAAGGTTTGCTGTTCGCTGGATAGATCAAACACTAGGTATAGCTCGTGCGAACCAGCTAGAGGGATTTGTATTGGGGAACCAACAACCAGGCCTGGGCTGGTGGTTACAACCCCGTCGGTGGTGCCGGTGAGTTGGATTGATTGGTATAGCAATCGCCCTTCACTTAGTCGCACCTCGGCTCTAAAGCTTGAGGAGATAACCGCGGTATCAAGACCAGAGGAAATCGGGCTCTGCAGCAGCTGGACGCCGGTTTGGCCAGGGGTTCTAAGCAGAGCCACACGTCTGGTGTCGGATACCCCGGTGGCCTCTAGCTTTGGGACCACAGAATTCATCAAGGTTTGAAGGGCCACTTCATCGCTCACGCTGGCGGCAGCAAAGGTGTTTTGAACATCTAGAACCGCTACCTCGGACTCTGCAAGGGCCTGTTGTAATCGCTCTTCAAAGAGCCCATTTCCGATTGAGAAAGATAGGAACCACCCGAGGGCAACAAGTAGCACCGAGCTAAGCGCAACAGTGGTGGCAACCGCTCGAGCCTGAACCGAGCGTCTTAGCAATCTAAACATTCAGCCTAGCCAGCCCTATAACCAATGCCTCGAACAGTTTTGATAATTGTTGGATTATCCGGATCCTGCTCGATCTTTGATCTAAGTCGCTGCACATGAACATTTACCAATCGGGTGTCAGCTTTGTACTGATAACCCCAGACCTGCTCCAGCAATAATTCCCGTGTGAAGACTTGTTTTGGTTTTTGAGCCAAAGTCAGCAACAAGTTGAACTCCAATGGTGTCAAAGAAATAAGTTCTCCATTGCGCAAGACCTGATGCCCCTCGACATCCAACACGAGCGGCCCGATACTCACTCTTGCTTCAGAGCTAGTGATGGGCCTGAGTCTTGCGTTAATTCTTGCTGTTAGCTCACTTGGCTCAAACGGCTTCACCATGTAGTCGTCGGCACCAGCTTCTAGCCCCAGAACAACATCGTTGGTTTCGGACTTTGCGGTGAGCATGATTATTGGCGTTCCCGAAACACCGCGGAGTTCTTTACAAACTTCGATACCGCTCTTGCCCGGAAGCATGACATCGAGTAAAACGAGATCAGGTTTTTCAGCTTCAAATATTGCGAGCGCCTGATTACCGTCTGGGCAATAAGTTGGTGTGAAGCCAGCTGCAGTAAGGACAATTCCGACCATTTCCCTAAGGGCATTGTCGTCATCGACGACGAGAATCTTAGGGGTCATGTTTGGTCCTAGTAGCGGTAGTGGTCCACCTTATATGGTCCATTGACTGGAACACCAATATACCGCGCCTGCTCTTGGTTCATTTCTGTGAGTTTTACCCCAAGAGCATCAAGGTGCATTCTGGCAACCTTCTCGTCTAGGTGCTTAGGCAGAATGTGAACTCCCAGTGGGTAAGCAGACAAGTTGGTGAACAACTCGATCTGAGCTAGAACCTGGTTGGAGAAAGAGGTGCTCATAACAAAGCTTGGGTGACCAGTGGCGTTACCCAGGTTCATTAGCCTTCCCTCACTCAAGATAAGAACGCTCTTACCGTTTGGCAGTAGCCACTCGTGAACCTGAGGCTTGATCTCGATCTTGCCGATGTCCTTAATCTTGCCAATTCCAGCCATGTCGATCTCGTCGTCAAAGTGACCAATGTTTGCGATGATCGCCAGATGCTTCATCTGCATCACGTGCTCTGGAGTAATAACTCCGGTGTTACCGGTTGCGGTTACAAAGATGTCAACTTCGTCGATTACGTCTTCCAAAGTTGTTACTTGGTAACCATCCATAACTGCCTGCAGTGCACAAATCGGATCGATCTCGCTCACGATAACGCGAGCTCCCTGTCCAACTAGAGCTTCAGCTGCACCCTTACCTACGTCACCGTAGCCACCAACCCAAACAGTCTTGCCACCGATCAATACGTCGGTAGCACGGTTTAGACCATCTGGAAGTGAGTGTCTGATTCCATACTTGTTGTCGAACTTGGTCTTGGTAACAGAGTCGTTCACGTTGATCGCAGGGAACAGTAGTTCTCCGCGCTTGAAGAATTCGTAGAGTCTGTGAACACCGGTTGTGGTTTCTTCGCTAACACCGATGATTTCAGAAGCAATAGTTGTGAAGCGCTTAGGGTCTTCCTTCAGTGAGTCACGAAGTAGCTCCAAAATTACGCCATACTCTTCGCTGTCGTCTGCACCGGTTGGAGGAACCGATCCAGCAAGCTCAAACTCGCGTCCCTTGTGAACTAGCAATGTTGCGTCTCCACCATCATCCAAAATCATGTTTGGTCCGGTGTAGTTTGCACCTTCTGCTTCGGCCTCAGTGGACCAATCGAAGATTCTAGAAGTTGCCCACCAGTACTCGTCAAGGGTTTCGCCCTTCCAAGCAAACACTGGAATACCAGCTACGTGCTCTGGGGTTCCAGATCCAACTACAACAGCTGCTGCTGCTTCGTCCTGGGTGGAGAAAATGTTGCAACTTGCCCAACGAACCTGTGCACCAAGGGCAGCAAGGGTCTCAATTAGAACGGCGGTCTGAACAGTCATGTGAAGTGAGCCGGCGATGCGGGCTCCCTTTAGTGGCTGGGCTGCGGCAAACTCTTGGCGCAGAGCCATTAGCCCTGGCATTTCGTTCTCAGCCAGGCGGATTTGATGTCTTCCAGCCTCGGCAAGGGATAGGTCAGCTACTTTAAATTCAATGGCGGTTTTTGATTTCAGCATTGTTCAAGCTTACCTTGGCAACTAGCTTTTGATTAGACCCAAAACCCTGGAAGTTAGCTCGTTACAGGCCGATTTGTCCTCAGATTCCACATTCAACCTCAGTAGCGGCTCGGTGTTGGAGCTTCGGACATTGAACCACCACCAGGGGCTCTCACCGGCCGGGGAACTGATGGTGACACCGTCTAATTCGTCAAAATCAGCCCCTTGAAACTCGCTCTTGATTTGGGCCATTTTGGCTCCAGCATCAGAAACGGTCGAGTTGATCTCCCCGCTAGAAAAATAGGGATCAAACTTCGCTGCAAATTCCGAGAGCGGCAGATTTTGAGAACCAAACTCGCGCATCACGTGCATGGCCGCGAGCATGCCACTGTCGGCACCAAAGAAATCTTTGAAGTAGTAGTGCGCGGAGTGCTCGCCACCAAAGATAGCCCCGGTTCTGGCCATCTCGTCTTTAATTAATGAATGCCCGACTCTTGTTCTGGTGGCTTTAGCCCCAGCCGCTTCGATAAATTCCTTCACGGCTCTTGAGGTCAGTAAGTTATGCAAGATGTGAATGTCGGTTACGCCTTGGGCCTTGGCCCTGGCAATCTCGCTAACTGCAACGATGGCGGCAACAGCAGAAGGTGAAACTGCGTTTCCTTTTTCGTCAATCACAAAACAGCGGTCGGCATCGCCATCAAATGCCAAACCAATGTCAGCTTTTTCTTGGGTGACTCTTTTTTGTAAGTCGACGAGGTTTTTTGGATCCAACGGATTCGCTTCGTGATTTGGAAATGATCCATCTAGTTCAAAATACATAGGGATGATTTCAACCGGTAGCTCTGACAACCCAGCATCGGTTCCCAAAACAGATGGCACAGTAAGGCCACCCATTCCATTGGCTGAATCCACCACAACTTTCAAAGGGCGAATTGCATCTAGTGAAACAAGTTCCCGCAGGTTTGCTGCGTACTCGCCCATGATGTCGTGTTCGCTGGCGTAACCAGGCTCAGCTACCTCTTTGATTCCCGAAGCCAGGTACCTATTAGCACCCTCGAGGATTTCACTCAAGCCGGTTTCCATGGAGATACCGAGGGCGCCAGCTCTTGAAAACTTGATGCCGTTGTAAGTGGAGGGGTTGTGGCTTGCGGTGAACATGGCAGATGCTGCATCCAAGTGTCCAGAGGCGAAGTAGCACTCATCGGTTGAGCACAAGCCGATATTGATTACATCCGCTCCCCTGGCGGTGGCACCTTCTATAAAGGCATCGACAAAGCCAACTGAGCTATCGCGCATATCGTGGCCAACCACAACTGACTTGCCAGCTAGATGCAGTACATCGACAAATGAGGCAGCTATAGCTGCGACTTTTTCTGGGGTGATTTCAGTGCCGACTAATCCACGGATGTCGTATTTTTTGAAAATTGCATCAACTGTGCTCACTGTCCCAATAATACAATGGGGCCATGGCTAAACCCTCAAAATCACGCAACGCCCATAGGGATCGCCACGACCGCGGTATGAGAAGACCGATACTGAGCAAGCTGTTCAAATTTGGCCAAACCAGATCTCACAGTTTTGAGCAGTATGTGAACACCGCTATGGAGTATCTAAAAGGTATTTGGGCTGAGGAATTAGAAGGTCTCACCTGGTCAGTTAGATCCGAACCCACCGCTGCTGAGAGTCAAATAGATATTCCGAGATGGAAAGTTGATCGCGAAGCTAATCACATCACGATTTATCGAATTCCAACTGAGAGATTTGGTTCTCACTCAAGAAAGTCAATGCTGGAAGAAAGACTAAAAGTTGAGCAGCAAGTGTTTGAGGCGATTGCGGACTTACTTGATATCGACCCATGGGATCTAGTTCCCGATTACTACAACCGTTAGCGAAAACGCACCTGAACCGAATTACCAAGATTAGTTGGCTGGTAAAGTGCCAACGAAGAAATTTGGCCATTGAGTAGCAGTGCAACTGAAGCAAAGACTCCAGTGTCGCTAGAAACAGCAACTGCTCCGGTTATTCCTATAAAGCTAGAGCCCTGAGCGGGAACTGAGACAACAGTTGCAACTCCGGTTTCCAAGCTAGTAACGGTTGCGCTTCTTGGTTCATTGATCGGGTTTGCAAACACCAGATAAGAAGCGCCATCTGGCGGAATTACCGCAGAGGTCATAATCGCTCGTGCTGCTGTGAGCGGCTCTGCTGCTCCTAGCCAAGTGAAGTCGATTCGTGGAGTGCCAGCATCGTTACCGATTGCTGCCTTGGCTGTTGCGAAAACAGGTTGGTCTGAGGTGACAAACACCGAGTAGTTACCATCTAGCAGGTCCGAGATGGGAAAATCCCTCACGGTTCCAGGCTCAATGGTTCCGGTAAACACAGCTCCGAAAACCTCGGCGCTCGTGGAAACAATCTGGATTGTTACCTCTGCACCAGTTGGAGCAAAGACTCGGACTGAGTGTCCTGCATCGGCAATACCCTCTGTCACGGCAACTTGGTTGATTGCTTCAGTCCCGCGCACCACAAAGCCAGGAATTACCGATTCCAACTGGGGTGCAACAGAAGGATAGACAAGATCCACACCCAAAGACTCGGTTCCATTCATTACTCGGTGCTGAATCCAGGCCGCTAGCTTGGCGCCCGATGTCTGGACCTGGATAGCCAAGGTTGAAACAGTTGGCGCAAAGCTAGCAATAGCTAGCACCGTGGTGGAATTTGCCAAGACTGATATTCCAGAAAGACCAGCAACTTCTATCTCGCCTAGATCGGAGAAAATAGTTAGATCCGCTGTCGCATCATTTGGGGTTGGGTTAGTCAAAATCAACAGCGCTTCACGACCGGCAGCTGTTGAGCCACCAACAAGCCAAATATCGCCACTTGGCTGCTGGCAGCTAGCTGCTGCTAGTCCTCGCATGGAATCGAGTGCAACAAGCTGAGTGGTGCTGCCTGTTACCACCATGGATCCTTGTGGGGAACCCACACTCGCCCCAGTGTTTCTGAGTTCGGTGGCGTTTGTTATTTCACCAGCAAAGTAAATTCTGCCGGAGCCAAGGGAAGTCACAACAGGATCTTGGATGGCAATTGATTTAACCTCGAGTGCACCGGTTCCCTCAGCGCTGTAGCGAAGAGTTGTGGAGCCAGTTCGCTCATAGACTCCAAGGTCTGTTCCACTAGCGCCACCGGTGACAAAAAGTGGGCCCGGGCAAACCAAACTCTGGTCGGCAGGTTTGACATCAAAACTGCCGCTAGCTGAACCTAGGTCAACTGAAAGCCCTACCGGTGGAGCAAACACCAAAGCGCCTGCCAATAGAAGTGATGTTGCTATGAAGGCAAGGGCACGAGTAATCATGAGTTTGCCTCCTCGGAGTCAATGAAAATCTCGCTGTCCTTGGTTTTGCGCTTTTTCTTGGTTCTTGCAGGAATTGCAAACCAGGCGAACAAGGCAAGTACGGCGAGTTGTCCAAGTTTTACCAAACCAAAATCAAGCGGGGTTGCTTGGATTCCCGCTGGAATGTTCTCCACTTTCCACAATTGGCCATAGTCGGTTATCCCAATGGATTCGAGCTCCCTTGTGGAATCAAGGGCGAGTTGAAGATTTCTATCCACCGGTTTCACCAAAATGTATCCAATGCCAAACTTTTCAAGAGTTGGATAAATCTCTGCACCGTTTGCAGAGGCTAAGTTAGCCACCAGTTGCCCTAGCTCTTGGTAATCGGGGTTTACTTCTGGGTTTGTGGTGCTGGAAATTTTGTAGCCACTTGAGATGTGATTTAGCTTTACTCCCGCTCCGGAGAATACTTGAGCAACTAAACCACCATCACTGGTTGATTCCAGCTGCAGGGTTCTCCAATAAGTTCCAGAACTTACATCAGCTTGAATAATTGAAGGAACTATTTGCCCATCGGAGTAGGCCACACTGGGGGTGACTGTGACCATTTGAAAAGCTGCCGGTAGTAACCCAACCAGGGTAACGGTGGCAAGCGCGCTAACTCGAAGCACAAAAGAAGTTTCTGCAACATGAGCCAGCAGAAGAGTTAGCGCCAGGCCAAATAAGCCAAGCAAAGAAGTGGCGTCTATTCCAAGGCTTGAGCCGTTTCCTAAATCAAAATCAATTCCAACTACCAGCCAACTGGTTGCCAGAGCCAGCAGGGCAATACCCCATAGCGGCAGGGTGTTTCGAAGCTTGGGAGCCAGCAAAGCTAGTAGGGCAAAAATCAGGGTTGGGATAGTAATGAACAGTCCCCAGCTAAGCGCGTCAAACCCGAAGCCAAAAAACGCAAGCTTCCAATTAGCTTCCAATCCATCCGGCACGCTCAATCCAGGATCAAGTAGCAGGCTCAGCCAGTTACCCGAAGCGATGCGCTCAATTATTAGTGGCAGGAACCAAGCGATAGCGAGCAAGGTGGTAGAAAGTAGTGGCACAATCTTGCTTGGTCGAACTACCGCCGTGATTGCCACCAGTGCTAGCAACACCGCGCCTAGAACCGGGGAGCTGGAGGCAATCATGGCCAGCAATATGGCAGCTATCCCAACGTGCGTTCTTGGGAAACGAGTGCAATCCTTATGGCCAATTCTTGCCACTCGAGCGAGCGAATATAAAAGCCAAGGTAGTAAAGCAATTGCGAGTAGTTGCGAGAACTTAGCTTCTGAAACTGCCACCGTAAGAGCTGGCCACAAAGCAAAGCTCAACGATGAAACTATCCGAACCAAGTTATTTGAGGCGACCAATTCGGAAAGCTTGAATGCACCCGCGAATGCAATTGGGGTGGCCAGGAACATAAACAAGGTCACAGAAAGTGTCGGCAGGAAAAACAGTGGTGAGCTAAGTAGCGTGAGTGCCCAAACCCAAGGATCGGCTGCCCCCACAAAGCCCAAACCAATTGAATGAGAGGTAGCTCCAGCCTGGCCAAATATTTCTAACCAGTTCGAAGAAAGTGGCAATACGCCTGATCCGGAAACAGCTACATTGGTTGGAACCCAAGGAAGGTTAAGCGCTAGTAGTCCAAGCGCCCACCAAATCGCACCAGAGGAAACAAAGCCCGAGTTAGGTGTAATTTGCAACAGTTCGGTTTCGCCCTTGGCGTGAGTGGCAAGAAGCCTGGTGGAGACTTCTTCATCTTTGGCTTTTTTGTTATCGTTTCTAACTTCTTGCCCAGTTGCCCGCAAGGCCGAAAGAGTTCCGATTTTGGCTGTTGTGGTTTGAGCAATTTTGGATCTGGACGAAAGCACGCTTCCCAAGTTGATAAAGACCAAAAACGCAGCACCAAGCTCTGGGCCAATTGCATGAGCTTTCGATCTGAAGCCCAAAATCAAGGAGTTGACTACCGCCACAGGAAGTAAAAACAGCCAACCCAGAATAAACAAAGCTGGGTTTGCGTAACTTAGAGCTAGGTGCAGCTCTGCTTGCCTAATCGCAGTTGGGGGTTTGGTGCCCAGCCAGCGAAGCGGTCTGGCTCCTTGCATCGACAGCATCCTGTGAGAGATCTTGGCGTTGGGTGCAACCGCCACTCTCGAGCCCTGCAGTCTGGCTCTAATGGAAAAGTCAACATCTGCCGCATAGACCGGCGCCTTGGCATCGAAGCCGCCAAGGGCCCTGTAAACATCGATGTTGATTAGAGCCCCGGCAGTTCCAACCGCCATCACGTCCTCGGAGTTATCGTGCTGGCCCTGGTCGAATTCTCCGCGAACTCGACTGAAGAGTTTCCCGCCGCGGGTGAGGGTAAGTCCAAGCTGCCTGATGATTCTGGGGTTGTCCCAATCAACTTGTTTTGGTCCAACAATTGCCAGCGATGGGCTTAGCTCTACTTCCCGAAGTAGGTTTTCTAAAGCATGGGAGTCAGGAGCGCTGTCATCGTGCAAAATCCACAAGAACCCATCTGGGTTGGTGTGCGCTACGGCTTTTTCAATAACTTGAGCAAATCCAGTTTTTGAATCAAGCTTTAAAACTTCATAGCCTTGGCTCGAAGCTGCAAGTTGTTTTGAGGTGTCGACAATCAAAACTCTTGTGGGAGCTACGGATTGGTTTTTGAGATCTGCAAGAACTCGTTGTAGAAACTGTGGTTGATCGTGAGCTAAAACTATTGCACAAACACTAGCGGTCATGAATTAGCTTTCAGCGCAAAGCGCGAGCTAGGCACGCTTTTTTAGTTTGCGTCTTTCTCTCTCAGAGAGTCCGCCCCAAATTCCAAATCTTTCATCGTTAGCAAGTGCATACTCGAGGCACTGTGCCTTTACATCGCAACCGGTGCAAATTCTTTTTGCATCTCTGGTGGATCCTCCCTTTTCAGGAAAGAATGCCTCTGGGTCAGTCTGTGCACAAAGTGCATCTGCTTGCCAAGAAAGTGGGTCTTGTTCAAAGTCTGTGTAGGCACCTGAGACACCTAGAAGAAGAGGGTCGATAAACCAGTTATCGGGAACCTGTCCGCGATTTTCCATTTAGTGCTGTTCCGTTCTATAAGTAGCCAGGCGGTGGAGACTGGCAAATAGTTCCATCCGTGTAATTACACCGCTGTTATTGGGGTCTTGTCAAGTGGAATTCCACATGTTTACTGGCCTGTCTGGGCCTTTGGGGGCAAGTATCCTTGGAGCATGAGCGTTCTGGTCACTGGCGGTGCAGGCTATATCGGGTCCCACGTGGCCCGGTTGCTAACCGAGACAGGCACCAAGGTGATTGTGGTCGATGACCTCTCTACCGGCATAGAATCAAGGGTTTCAGGCCTAACCAGCTATCGAATTGACCTGGCTGAACCCTCCGCGGTGGCGGCCTTGGAAGCTCTAATGCAAAAGCACAGCGTGGATTCTGTGATCCATCTAGCTGCCCTGAAGCGAGTTGGCGACTCTGTAGAAAACCCAGAGAAATATTTCAATAAGAACCTTGGAGGCCAGGCAAACCTACTTCTGGCTATGAAAGGTGCTGGAGTAAAGAAGCTGGTTTTTTCATCCAGCGCAGCAGCCTACGGTATTCCAGATGTTGATCTTGTTTCAGAAGAAGAAGTTGCTTCTCCGATAAACCCTTACGGCCAAACAAAACTCATTGGTGAGTGGATGGCTGCTAACGCCGAAACCGCCTGGGGTCTTAGACACGTAAACCTTCGCTACTTCAATGCCGCAGGAGCTGGGTGGGATGACCTAGCAGACACTCAAGTACTAAACCTGATTCCAATTGTCTTTGAGGCAATAAAGAATAACTCCAAGCCAAAGGTCTATGGCTCGGACTACAACACTCCTGACGGCAGTTGCATCCGCGACTACGTGCATGTTCTTGATTTAGCCCAAGCTCACATCAAAGCCCTTGATTATCTAGAACAAGACAAGCGCGAATTCAATACCTTCAACGTTGGAACAGGATACGGATCTAGCGTCCTTGAAGTTCTAGAACAGATTCGAGAAACTACAGGAATTGATTTCGAGCATGAGGTTATCGAAAGAAGGGCTGGAGACCCAGCCCGCCTGATTGCGGATGCTTCAAGAATTATGAAGGTAATGGGCTGGAAGGCTAAGAACTCGTTAGTTGAAATTATCGAAAGCGCCTGGAAGGCGCTTGGCTAATCCCCCAAGACCACAAACACAGTTCCGCTGCCGCTTAGGCTCAACTTCTTAGCCCCGGAGGCCAAGACCACCTCAGATTTAGTCAGCACTTCGCGCTCATCCAGACTGGTGCTAACTGCCACCTCACCTGCGGTGCAAACGACCATTGCGCTAGCTGGCAGGTCTAGGTCGGCAAGTAAGTTCTTTCCCGAGACTTCGGCTCGATAGATGCGAAACTCTGAGCAGTCCACCGGATACTCGATCAGGCCTTCCGCTAGCTTCTTAGGTCTAAGCCTTGGTTCCTCAAGTTCGCTGAAATCCGCAATTGCTAGAACTTCAGCAACATCAACATGCTTGGAAGTTAGCCCTGCGCGCACCACGTTGTCAGAAGAAGCCATCACCTCAAGCCCAAGACCAGACAGGTAGGCGTGCACGTTACCAGCCGGCAAGTAGATAGCTTCGCCTGGCTCCAGAGAAACTTCGTTGAGCATCAAGGCAACTAGAGCACCAGTGTCATCGGGAAATTGCTTGAGAAGTTCTGTAACTAGCTCCCTGGCTTTCGCGGCAACTGTATTGGATTGGGCGGTTGGTACTGCCTCAGTGAATCTCTGAGCAAGCTCGAAGCTTTCAATTAGTGATTCAAAGATTTTCTCTAGCGGGGCGTCGGAAAGTAGGTCTTTTGCCAAAGAAGCAAACTCGGGTTCAGATTTTCCAAACTCGGTAAAGACCGTTAGTAGCTCTGCCCTTGGACGAAAGCCACAAAGTGCTCGAAAACTTGTGAGGGCAATAAGGGCTTCTGGCTTATGAGAAGCATCTTTGTAGTTTCTTTTTGGATCACTTATTGGAATTGCCTGTGACTGTTCTAAATCAAATCCAGCTTTGGCCTGATCTGAGTTTGGGTGGACCTGAATTGATAGAGCTCTTTCGGCCGACAAAACCTTGACTAAAAAACTAAGACGCTTGCCAAGACTTTTTGACAGGCTTTGGTTTTCTGGCAAACTCTTGCTCTCGCCGAGTGGATGGGTGCCAAACCATATTTCAGCAATTGGTTCGTTGGATTCTGCAAGTCCAAAGAAATCAGGAACTAGCTCTTTTGATCCCCAGGCATAATTCTTGGTGGCTCCAGAGATTCGACTAAGCATTAGCTAGATCCTGTTCCATAAAGCTAAGTTACCGTTTGGGTGAAACCGGAGCTACAGCAGGTTCTAAGAGAGCCTTAGAACCTGACCGATCCTAAGGAAGTTTGCATTGGTAATTCCATTTAGGGCCATCAGATTTCTCGATGTGGTGCCAAACCGGGAAGCAATGCCACTTAGGGTGTCTCCGGCAGCAACCGTATAACTGGTGGCTGGAGCAGAGGATGAGGCTGGGGCTGCAGCAGCTGCCGCAGCACCCGCAATGGCAAGCACTTGACCAATTCTGATGCGGTTAGCGTCGGATATCCCGTTCAAGCTCATCAAGTTCCGAGTAGTAGTGCCAAACCGAGAGGCAATCCCGCTGAGAGTGTCTCGGGCGACAACCGTGTAGCTGGAGGTTCCGCTCGCGTTCGGTGCTGGAGTAGTTGGGGCTGGGGTTGAAGGTGCAGGGGTAGCTGGAGCCACAGCACCTGCGGCTATGTTCAGCACTTGGCCAATTCTGATGCGGTTGGCATCAGTAATTCCATTGAGAGACATGAGGTTTCTAGTCGTTGTTCCAAACCTTGCAGCAATTCCACTCAGGGAGTCCCCTGCGACAACTTTGTAAGTGGTTGCTGGTGCAGCAGTTGCTGGTGCAGCAGGTGCCGGTGCAGCTGGAACTGGTGCCGCTGGGGCAACCCCGTCAGAAGAAAGCTTTAGAAACTGACCAGCGCGGATGTAGTTCGCATTCGTAATTCCATTGATGCTCATCAGGTTTCTTGATGTGGTGCCAAAGCGCGATGCGATTCCACTGAGTGAGTCACCGCGAACGACTGTGTATGTGGAAACTGGCGCTGGCGCAGCAGGTGCTGGTGCAGCAGTTGCTGGTGCAGCAGGTGCCGGTGCAGCTGGAACTGGTGCCGCTGGGGCAACCCCGTCAGAAGAAAGCTTTAGAAACTGACCAGCGCGGATGTAGTTCGCATTCGTAATTCCATTGATGCTCATCAGGTTTCTTGATGTGGTGCCAAAGCGCGATGCGATTCCACTGAGTGAGTCACCGCGAACGACTGTGTATGTGGAAACTGGCGCTGGCGCAGCAGGTGCTGGGGACGCTGATGTGGTTGGGGTTGGGGTAGGAGTTGCGGTAGGAGTTGCGGATGGATCAGGTGTTACGGATGGATCAGGTGTTACGGATGGATCAGGTGTTGCGGATGGAGAAGCTGATGGATCAGGTGAAGGGGTAGTTACAGCTCGCAGTGCACCATTTTCCAAAACAAATCTTCCAACCAGAGCTGACATTGCTTCGCCAGCTACCAGGGCACTGACCTGGGAGCCAGTCATTGTTACAGCGCTGGCACAATTCAATCCCCAAGCTGCTACCTCATCACAGTTAGCAAAAGCTAGCCGTTGGCTGTTGTGTATAAAGAAGTAACTTCCGTCAACGGCATTTCTGGCAAGAGCGCTCATGTCACTGACTGTGGTGTAACGGTCTAGGTGAGCATTTGAAACAGTTCCAACAGGACCTAACGGAGCCAGGGAGGTAAGAAGCTCTGGGGTTGGGATTCGGAACTTGGTCTCATTGACAATCATGAATACGTCAGCAGCGTCACCCTTGAGAAGGAAGCTACCGCCAATAGGTGAGCCAAACCAGTCGGTGTAATCACGGAAGAAGTTTCGGTTTCCATATGCGCTACAAACATCTCCAACGCCATAGAGGTTTCCCAGAGCGGTTTGGTTAGGAACGTAAGGGGTGTAGTAATACAAAGCGGCGGTTGCCTTGTTTTCCAAGACAAATGACTGTGCACCACAACCAGGGTTATTGGCCTGGTACGGACGACTGATGGTGGCACCTGGTCTTAGCCAAGTAAAAGAACCTGCTGGGTTGCTATACCACTGCAATTGTCCAGCACCCTTGTAAAGCTGCCAGAAAAATCCTGCGGATGCCGCGCTACAGCCAGATGGTGTGTCCGGGCAATCCATTCCGAGCGCAAACTCGTAGGCACGAGCGCTCGGGTTAGTTGAAGTTACAAGCCCCTGCTCTTTTTGCAACTTAACTAAAAGCACCTTTGGGCTAATTCCACACGCAATTGATACGTCATAAATAATTTCAGCAGCACTAACGTTTGTCTTCGCGGGAAGCGATGCACATCTTCCGGCTGTTCCAGTTACAGCTGGTGTACTCAGGCGGTAATCCTTCAGGCAACCTGGTCTTGTTGGATCTGCTCGACAGACCGCAACTTTTCCATTTAGGAATCTTTGGATGTCGGTGGCAGACATAGTTCCCGAAGTGTAAAAAGCGCTGTCGCTAATAATCTGTCCTGGGTTAAACCAGGCGGCGTTAGCAGCTTCTGCTGGAGTGCTCTCTGCCTCAAGCGCGACAACGCCCACTGCCGACATCGCGGCAATTAGCAACATGGACCATAGCTTTCCTGCTGTCTTAATCATTAGGGAATGATCACCTCAAACTTTTGGGATTCACCGATGTGGTTGTCGGATTTATAACTTACGGTTAGCGACAAAGTACCCTTCGGTACGGCTGAAAAGCTCACGTTGAATGGAAAACACTGCGTTGAGGTAACGTTGCGCTCAGCTTTCACCGTTGCAATAGCTGTTGCGGTTGCTCCTTGGTAATAGCTAAGAATGCAACTTCCGCCATCTTCTGCAAAATTGCTAACTTCGGCAACCACGTTCAGCACCCCAGCTGAGGTGTCGGAGTAAAGGATGTTCAATTCGGCAGGCGCCATAGTTGGAGAAACTGAAGGCGAAGGAGATGGCGAGGCCGAAGGTGAAGTAGCTTCCCCTTGGCTAGTTTCTTCGCCTGGTGTGACGCTGGAGGAGCCGGTCGGCTTGATTAGCTCGTCGTTTGGGGTGCCAGCGTTTGGATAAAAGAGGGTGCAGCCAGTTAGCACTAGGGCTGTAGCCAAGCCAAGCGCGACAATAAAGGCTCTTTTCATAACGCACTCCTCACGTACCTTCAAGCCTAGGTTGAACTTTCTGGAATGGCAACGCAAAACGCAAAGGGTGCCGATATTGAGCAAAAAACAGCGCTGTTGCGCAATGGCGGAAAATCCCCAGAATCTAGCTGGTCAGCGAGTGTTTTTTGCGAAATTTCACAAGGAAATTAGCACTGTCAGGAATTTGCCAGCTTCAAATCAACCAATTTTGTTGCGCAAAACATTGCGGTCGTGAATTTGTGAGTTAGCTGTTTTTGATTTGATTTTGCAGCTGAGTGTTTTTCTCCGCGACTAGATCAGCGAGAGAGACTCCGTAGTCAACAAGTTTTTGTTCCAATGATTTATCGCTGGTGGACAAAATTCTGGCGGCAAGTATTCCAGCGTTCTTGGCTCCACCGATGGAAACTGTTGCAACTGGAATACCAGCTGGCATTTGAACTATAGAAAGCAGCGAGTCCATTCCATCAAGTTTGCCTAGTGGAACCGGAACACCAACAACGGGAAGTGTTGTTACAGAAGCCAGCATCCCGGGAAGATGTGCGGCGCCTCCGGCACCAGCGATGATTACCTTGATGCCTCGTGAGGCAGCAGTTTTTCCCCAGTCAATCATTCGCTCCGGAGTGCGATGAGCTGAGAGTACTTCAACTTCATATTCGATTCCAAAATCCTTTAACGCCTGAGCGGCATCGGACATGACTGACCAGTCCGAGTCAGAACCCATAACAACTGCTACAAGTGGATTGGTAATTGGAACTCCCATCGATTTACCTAATACTGAAATATTAGTTGTTTATTTGGTTCCTGGCAGCCTCGGCTTTCCGAAGACAAGTATCGACATCGTCACCAGTTATGGTGATGTGCCCCAGCTTTCTCCCAAGCCTTGGTGCTTTTCCGTATAAGTGAATGTTTACCTCTGGGAATGAGGACATGACTTTGTCACGGTTAGCCACAAGATCCTGGGAATCGGAGACCCCAAGAAGATTGGCCATGACCGCTACAGGTCTTATCGGATCTGTTTTACCAAGCGGAAGATTCAACACAGCTCTAAGGTGCTGTTCAAATTGCGAAGTGACTGATCCCTCGATTGTGAAGTGACCTGAATTGTGTGGCCGCATTGCTAATTCATTGACCAGTAGTTCACCCTCTTTGGTTTCAAACATTTCAACAGCTAGGTTTCCAGTTACCCCAAGAGATTCTGAAATCAAACGTGCTATTTTTACTGCTTCCTTGGACATCTCGGAACTTATGTTTGGAGCTGGCGACAATACTTCGGAGCACACTCCGTTTTTTTGCCTGGTCTCGACAACCGGCCAGCTCGCAAAATCACCAGCTGGATTTCTGGCACTTAGCTGAGCAAGTTCTCTTTTGAATGCCACTTTCTGCTCCACCAGTAACGATCCACCCAGCGAAGCGAGCATGGGGCCTGCTAGCCAGTCCGAAACTTGTTCCGAAGAACTAACTACTCGAACACCCTTACCGTCATATCCTCCGATTGGTGTCTTGACTACGACTTCGGGACCCTGCTCATTAATGAACTGATCTAATTCCAAGGTTGTGGAGACTTCTTTCCAAATTGGATTCGGTGCACCCATCTTCTCTAGCGCCTGGCGCATAACAAGTTTGTTTTGAGCGTGGGCTAACGCCTTGGATGATGGCTGAACGGAAAATCCCTGCTGCTCTAATTGCTGCAAGATTCCAAGCGGCACATGCTCATGATCGAAAGAAATGACATCAACTGATTGAGCAAAGTTCAGAACAGTTTCAAGGTCGGTGAAGTCTCCAACAAGTGTGGTGGCCTCAGCGGCCGGAGAGTCTTGGGTTTCCGCCAGGACTTTTATCTCGATACCCAGCTTGCCGGCGGGTGCAATCATCATTCGGGCAAGTTGACCACCGCCAATTACACCAACGCGGGAGTTAGTCAACTAAATGATCCTTACCACTAAAGAGTTTTGCTTGCCTCGGCTTCAATGGCGGCGGCTAGCTGCTTAGGTCTAGAGTAGCCGCTGACTGTAATGACCTGGCCATCGACCCTGACCAAGGAAATCGCCTTTGCTCTAAGTGGCTTGGGGCGCTGAACTGCTATCGAAGAAAGCTCTGAAAGGTTTAGCGCTTTCTTGCGTAATCCAAATAGACCGGAACGGTGAATTAGCCTCTGGTCAGTGATCACAAGTGATGCGGCCAGCCAATTAAGCAATGGCACTAACCAAAAAAGCGAGACTGCGGCGACGATCACCCAAAGGACAATCTGATACAAATCTGGCGAAATCATTTCGGAAAAGTAGATCACTGAAAATGAACTTGCTGCTAAAACCAAAGTTGGGAACAGCAAAACAGCAGCCCTTGGGCGAAGTCGCACCAATTTAGTTTCGAAAGTTTCAGTCACTATCTAATCTTCCCGCTTTGCAGTTCTGAGATGTAGGACATCGCCGGCAGAGACAGTTAGTGTCTTGGTAGAACTCAATACTTGTAACCTGCCGTCCTCATCTATTCCGATTGCCTCGCCAACCGCCGATGACCCATCTGGGAACGAGACTTCAACAAGTTCTCCGATAGTTGCCGACGACTCTATGATTTTTGGCCGTAAGCCACTAGACACCGCGTCACCACCAGCTTCAACAAAGTCCAAGTAAAGCTGCTGGAAGTGACTTAAGGTTTCTGCTAGCAAGCTATCTCTATCGAGATTGGTTGCACCCTCTACTAATAAAGAAGTAGCGGAGCCAGTTGGCAGCTCTTGTGCGCTTTGATTCACGTTGATTCCAAAACCCACCACCACAGCAGATAGGTCTGAATTTGCTTCGGCCAGTATTCCGCTTATCTTCTGACCTTTCACCAAAACATCGTTTGGCCACTTGATCTTGGATTCGATACCCACTTCGGCGAGCGCGGACTTGATCGCCTCAGCCATCATCAAGCTAAGCCACCCGATTGCAGAGTCATCTTTGAAGCTCGGTCGAACTAATACTGAGGCCATGACCGAGCTACCGGGAGCTGCCTGCCACTTTCTATCCAGGCGGCCCCGCCCGGCTGTTTGAAACTCAGTTATAAGGGTAAAAAACTCTGGATGTTGATTTGAGGCCGCTAGGGCCAAAAGGTCCTGGTTTGTGGATCCCGTTTCCGCAAGCGCCAATAGCCCACTGGCGACTATTGAGGTCTTGGGGTAGTCCATGGATAAAGCCTAGGCCAGTGCTGGTTTGTAGGAATCCTCATCAATATGGAAATATTCTGTGCGTAAAGCTGCAATAACATCACCTATGACCTCCTATAAAGTTGGTCCGACACTGCCAAAAAGCATATGGAGAGACATTGACCGAAAAGCGTTCAGAGGCAGACCTTTCCACCACTGCCGGCAAAATCGAAGATCTTAGACACCGCTACCACGAGGCGGTCCACGCCAATGGCGATGCCGCTGTGAAGAAACAGCACGCTAAGGGAAAAAAGACCGCTCGCGAAAGAATCGACATCCTTTTGGATAAAGGCTCTTTTGTTGAGGTAGACGAGTTTGTTCGCCATAGATCTAATGCTTTTGGCATGGACGTCAATCGCCCCTACGGTGACTCCGTAGTAACTGGATTTGGAACCATCCACGGCAGACAAGTTGCCGTTTACTCCCAGGACTTCACGGTCTTTGGTGGATCTCTTGGTGAAGCAGCTGGAAACAAGATCATCAAGATTATGGACCTGGCCATTTCAACAGGTGTTCCGATTATTGGAATCTTGGATTCCGGCGGAGCCAGAATCCAAGAAGGTGTTGTGGCTCTTGGTAAGTACGGCGAGATTTTTAGAAAAAACACCATGGCCTCAGGTGTTATTCCGCAGATTTCAATCATCATGGGTCCAGCTGCAGGTGGCGCTGTTTACTCCCCCGCATTGACCGACTTTGTGATCATGGTTGATAAGACCTCAAACATGTTCGTTACTGGACCCGATGTCATCTTGACCGTGACGGGTGAAGAAGTTGGCATGGAAGAGCTAGGCGGTGCCAGGGCTCACAACGAAACTTCTGGAGTTGCTCACTACCTAGCAAGCGACGAAGATGATGCTCTCGACTACGCGCGTAACATGCTTAGCTTTTTGCCGCAAAATAACTTGGCAGAAACAGTTGTCTACGACTCACACTCTGAGCTTGAAATAACCGAGTTTGATAAGAAACTAAACACTCTGATTCCCGACTCACCAAACCAGCCCTATGACATGCGAACCGTAATCGAACACCTGGTTGACGAGGCAAACTTTTTGGAAGTTCAACCGCTATTTGCCCCGAACATCCTGATTGGTTTTGCCCGAGTTGACGGACGAAGTGTTGGAATCATTGCTAACCAGCCATCTGCGATGGCAGGAACACTCAACATTGACGCGGGTGAGAAAGCGGCTCGCTTTGTTCGCTTCTGCGATGCGTTTTCTATTCCTATTGTCACGCTGGTGGATGTTCCAGGATATCTTCCTGGAACCGATCAGGAGTGGGCCGGCGTTATCAGGCGCGGGGCAAAGTTGTTATACGCATACGCAGAAGCAACCGTTCCACTAGTTACTGTGATTACCCGAAAAGCATATGGTGGCGCATACATCGTCATGGGCTCAAAACAGCTTGGTGCAGATATCAACTTGGCTTGGCCAAGCGCTGAAATTGCGGTTATGGGTGGTCAGGGAGCTGTGAACATTTTGTTCCGCGACAAGATCAAAGAAGCAGAGGAAGCCGGTAAGGACATAGCCAAAGTTCGTGCCGAGCTAGCTGCCGAATACACCTATAACGTTGCTTCGCCATTCTTAGCAGCTGAGCGAGGTGAGCTCGATGGAGTTATTGAACCAGCAGCCACCAGAGTCTCAATCATCAAGGCCCTTCGAGCTCTGCGCACCAAGCGCGCATCGCTACCTCCTAAAAAGCATGGAAATATTCCGCTCTAATGCCAAACTCTGAAGACAAAGATCTAGCAACTGAGCTAGAAGTCATTTCTGGAAATCCAACCGAGCAGGAGTTAGCAGCGGTGGTAGCCGTTTTGCGCGAGGCAGTCAGCAACAGTGAGTCGGCACAACCAGAACCCAACTGGGCCAAAGGTAGCCAGATGCTTCGCGAGAGCAACGTCTCAGGAGCTCTAGAGTGGCGCTCAGATTTCAAGGGTGAACTCTATAATCGGTAAGTGACATAACACTTCACTAACTTAGTTAAGTTTGGCTACTGAGGGAATTAAATACACTAAATGTAGGGCCATTCGCTCATAGCTACCGAAGGGGAAAGCTCGAATGGTTTGGGGTGAGAGACCCGGGCTCACATTAAGCCCGGGTTCTCCTAATTTTAAATTATTTCCGCGTGTCATTAGATTTGCCAAGTGTATCTTTTTTACTGCACTGGATATAGGAAACGCCAAAAACTTACTCAGTAACCAAACTGACTAGGGTTTCGAAATGGTGAGTGTGTGGAAACAAGTCAAAGGCTCGAATGGTTTCGACCTGATAGCCCGAAGCAGTGAAGGTCTTCAGGTCCCTAGCCAAAGACACCGGGTCACATGCAACGTAAATGACTTTCTTGGGCTTCAGGAAGCTCAATTGGTCAACCACTTGTTTGCCGGCTCCGGCCCTTGGAGGATCAAGAATTACAGTTGCTCCAGATAGTTCTAGGCCTTGCTTGATTTGCAGTTTCAAAAAGCCCTCGACCGGCGCAGCTATCGCTTTATGTTTGGCTAGGTCCACCAGGTTGGCGGAGGCATCGCTGGTTGCCACCTTTGATGACTCGACGGTTGTGATGTTTAGTTTTTTACCGTACTTGGTTGCAAGCGCTCCAGAGAATAAGCCAACACCGCCATAGAGATCCAAATTGTTGGCTTCAACTTCGAGTCCTTCAGAAAGCTCAACAATCTCGGAGGCGAGAAGTTCGGCTGCTCCCCTGTGTACCTGCCAGAAACCTCCGCTCGAGATTCTAAAACTTCTGCCTAGCGCGCGCTCAGTGAGTCTTTTGTCGCCTTTGATTTTTTTATCGATGAACCACTGAATTCCTCCAGTTGAGGCACTGGAGATTTCAATGCGCTTGACGTCTTGCCAATTTTTTAGGTGCACTCCCAGCTCGTTTATCTCTGCCACTGCCAGCGGCAGTGATTTCACGGGAACAACGTCGTGACTTCTCTCCCGGTAGGGACCTGCTACACCCTCTTCGGAAACATGCAATTGAATTCTGGTTCGATAGCCGAGTCCGTTGGTGAGCTCATCTCCTGGAACAGGCATGACTTGCACACGCTGGTTGATTCCTGCCATTCGAGATAGCGATTCTTCTAGGACATCGGTTTTTAGCTGACGCTGGTATTCCAGCGCTAGGTGTCCAAACTCGGCGCCTCCGGCTCCTAGGCGATCGGCTTCTTTCCATATGTGAGCAACTCTTTTGGTTGAGGGAGTTAGAACTTCAATTGTTTCTGCGCGGCAGAATGACCCACCCTTGTCTTCAAAAACTTTTGCCCGTACTTTTTCTCCTGGAGCGGTGTGAGAAACAAAGACCACCCGGCCCTCGTGCCTTGCTACGAAGATGCCGCCGTGGGCAACCTTTTCAATTTCGAGCTCAAGCTCGCGGTCTTGCCAATTCTCTGTTTTGCTCATTGGACAAGTGTTCCACAGCTCCAAGTAGTCTTTATCCGTGACCCGTTTAGTCTTAGCCTCTAGCTCCCCCGCTAGGTACTCCCTACTCAAAGCTGCGGGGATTGACCCAGAGGTTGTTATCCCAACCGCTGACGAGCAAGCACTTTCCGATCGGTTCAAAGCCAATAACCCCAATCACACAACTTCCCAGTTGGTTGCATACTTAGCAGACGCTAAGGCGGAATCGGTAGTTGGCCAAAAGGAGACTTTTGGAGCCCTGGTGCTCGGGGGTGACTCAGCTCTTGAGTTTCAAGGAGCAACCCTTGGTAAACCCCATGTTGCCGAAGTGGCCATCGAGCGTTGGAAGCAACTTCGTGGAAACCACGGTGTCCTACACAGCGGTCATTGCCTGATTGATAATCGAGACCCAGCTGCACCGAAGGTGGTTTCCAAAACTAGCTCCACCAAGGTTTACTTTTCCAACATCACTGATGCAGAAATCGAAGCCTATGTTGCAACAGGTGAGCCCTTGAAGGTTGCTGGGGCGTTCACCATTGATGGCATTGGTGGGGCGTTCCTTGAACGAATAGAAGGTGATGCACACACCGTGGTTGGCTTATCGCTAGGCGTAGTTAGAGATCTTTGCGGCCAACTGGGAGTTGAATACACCAGTCTTTGGCGCTAATCACAGGGTTTGTGCAGATTGTTTGTAGCCAAGGGCCAATTTTGACCCATCAATAGCCAATAGGATTCTGTCTTATGAGCGGATTGATCACAAAAGTACTCATCGCCAACCGTGGCGAGATCGCCGTTCGCATCGCCAGAGCAGCAAAAGACAGCGGTAGAAAATCCGTTGCGGTCTATGCAGATCAAGATCGCGATAGCTTGCACGTGAGGGTCTCCGACGAGGCCTATGCCCTAAACGGAACTACCTCCGCTGAAACCTACTTAGTTATTGAAAAACTACTTTCGATTGCAAAAAGATCCAAATGTGATGCTGTTCACCCTGGATATGGTTTCCTCGCAGAAAATGCAGACTTTGCACGGGCCGTAACAAAAGCTGGCCTGATATGGATTGGCCCAACCCCAGAAGCAATTGAACGCCTTGGCGATAAAGTCTCGGCCAGGCACGTTGCCGAAAAAGTGGGTGCACCACTTGCCCCTGGAACTTTGAATCCCGTTGAAAATGCTCAAGAGGTGCTCGACTTCGTTGCCAAGCACGGTTTACCGGTTGCAATTAAGGCAGCTTACGGCGGAGGCGGCCGCGGAATTAAAGTCGCCTATCAAGAATCAGAAGTCGCCGAGCTGTTTGAATCTGCTACCAGAGAAGCAGTTGCCGCTTTTGGAAGAGGCGAATGCTTCGTTGAGAAATATCTTGAGAAGCCTCGCCACGTTGAAACGCAGTGTCTTGCCGACAGTGCTGGCAATGTGGTTGTCGTTTCCACGAGAGACTGCTCCTTGCAGCGTAGGCACCAAAAACTAGTTGAAGAAGCACCGGCGCCGTTTCTAACCCCTGAGCAAACTACCAAGCTCTATGAATCTTCCAAGGCGATACTGAAAGAAGTCGGTTACACCGGAGCCGGCACCTGTGAGTTTTTGGTCGCCCAAGACGGAACCATTTCTTTTCTGGAGGTAAACACCAGACTGCAGGTTGAGCACCCGGTCTCCGAAGAGGTAACCGGGCTGGATCTAGTTAGGGAGCAGTTCCGTATAGCCGAGGGTGGATTAATTGATTACCCGGACCCTGAGGTTTCTGGCCACAGCTTCGAATTCAGAATCAATGGTGAAGATCCAGGCCAAAACTTTATGCCGGCCCCTGGATCAGTGCATGTCTTTAGAGCACCAGGTGGACCAGGGGTTCGAGTCGATAGCGGTGTTGAATCAGGGGATTCAATTTCTGGAAACTTTGACTCCATGATTGCCAAACTTATTGTTACCGGCAAGGACCGCACCCAAGCCCTTGAGCGATCAAGGCGGGCTCTTGCCGAGTTGCAGGTTTTGGGTTTGCCTACAGTGATTCCTTTCCATCGCAAGATTGTTAATGACCCAGCTTTTGTTGCAAGCGATGGAAAATTTGGCGTGTACACCCGCTGGATAGAAACAGAGTGGGTGAACGATTTGGCGCCTTGGGGTGGTCAGCTGGATGCGATTGATCAAGTCTCCAATTCCCGAAAGAATGTGGTTGTTGAAGTTGATGGAAAACGCATTGAGGTAAGTCTTCCTGCAAGAATGCTTCAAGGAGGCAGTGCTAGCGCAACCGTTGGGCGCGCACCAAAGCGAAAAATCTCTTCACACCACGGCTCCAGTGGTGCAGGAAATAAATCCATTAAAGCTCCTATGCAATCAACCGTGGTGAAGCTTGCGGTAGCCGCCGGTGACAAAGTTGTCGAGGGAGATCAGATTCTGGTGCTAGAAGCCATGAAGATGGAGCAGTCAATATCTTCGCCACGCGATGGTGTCATAAAAGCCGTAAAGGTTTCAGTGGGTGAAACCGTTCCCTCTGGAACTGTCCTGATTGAGTTTGAGGACTAATCGAAGTTTGGGCTGTTCCTGCCAACTATTTAGGGCCTCATTTCAACCGCGGGCTTCACAGCTAGACTGAAAACCATGACTAATCCACTGGAAATACATAGCAATAGTCCGTTCGAAATCGCCAAACAGGCTGCCGATCAAATTCGTGAAGCAACTGGAATCGAAACCCACGACATCGCACTTACTCTCGGTTCTGGCTGGGCAAAGGCGGCTGATCTAATCGGTGAAGAAGTTGCCAGCGTTCCAGCTAAGGACATCATCGGTTTCTCGGCTCCGGTTGTTGAAGGTCACGTTGCCTCGATTCGTTCCATCAAGTTACCTAGTGGCAAGTACGCCTTGGTTCTCGGAGCAAGAACTCACTTCTACGAAGGGCACGGCGTTCGAAGGGTCGTGCACGGAGTTCGAACTGCAGCTGCTACCGGTGCAAAGACCATGATTTTAACTAACGGCTGTGGAGGAATAAAAGACACCTGGAAGCCTGGGACACCAGTACTGATTAGCGATCACATTAACCTAACTGCCTCAAGCCCACTTGAAGGGCCAACCTTTATTGATCTAACCGATCTTTACTCCAAGAGATTGCGCGATTTGGCAAGAACAGTTGATGCGAGCTTGGATGAGGGTGTTTACGCGCAGTTCACCGGGCCGCACTATGAAACACCCGCTGAAGTTCAAATGGTCAAGCACATGGGTGGTCACCTAGTTGGCATGTCTACAGCCCTCGAAGCAATTGCTGCTCGTCAAGCTGGAATGGAAATTCTGGGATTCTCACTAATGACCAATCTTGCAGCTGGAATTCAGAAGACTCCTCTATCTCACGCTGAGGTACTAGAGGCCGGACGAGAAGCAGAGCCAAGAATTAGCGCTCTGCTTGCAGCAATAATCAAAAAGATATGACCCAGCTAGAATCCCTGATTCAACAAGCACGCAGCTGGATTGATCAAGATCCAGATGCGGAAACTGTTGCAGAGCTAGAAAAGCTGATATCTGAATCTGATGAGGCCGGCCTAGCAGACCGATTTGGCCAGCGCATTGGCTTTGGAACTGCGGGGCTTAGAGGTCTACTGGGTGCTGGCCCAAACCGCATGAATAGAGTTTTGGTGTCTCAAGCTGCAGCTGGTATCTCAAAGTACCTCAAGGAAAACTTCGATGACCCAAGCGTAGTAATCGGCTACGACGCAAGAAAAAACTCAGACGTTTTTGCCAAGGATTCGGCTCAAATTTTTGCTGGATTTGGAATAAGGGCTTTCTTGTTTCCAGAGCTTGCCGCAACCCCACTGGTTGCCTACGCGGTAAGAAATCTAGGGGCCTCCGCGGGAGTGATGGTTACCGCCTCACACAACCCACCAGGCGATAACGGATACAAAGTCTACGACTTCAGCGGATCACAGATTATCTCTCCGATGGATTTGGAAATTGCAAAACACATTGACGAATTCGCTACCTCCGGCTCGGTAGCATCGCTTGCGCGTTCTGAATCATTTGTTGAAGTGCCAACAAGTGTTAGATCCGGCTACTTACAGTCCGTAAGCGGACTACTAAATAAGCACTCGAGTAGAAAAGACTTCAAGGTTGTTTACTCAGCTATGCACGGCGTAGGAGCTAGCTACATACAGGAGATCTTTAAGCTTTCAGGTTTAGCAGAGCCAGCGCAGGTTCTTTCGCAGCAGCAGCCTGATGGCAAGTTTCCAACGGTTTCGTTTCCCAACCCAGAAGAGCCTGGCGCGATGGATGAATCCTTAGCCACGGCAGAGCATCAGCAGGCTGACCTAGTTTTGGTAAACGATCCAGACGCAGATCGTTTGGCCGTTGCTTTCAAAAAGGCTGATGGTGGCTACCAGCAGCTAACGGGAGATCAGCTCGGCCTAATTCTCGGCGAAGAAATGGCTTCACGCGCTTCTCGTGAAGGTAGAACTGGCTCACTAGCTTGCTCAATAGTTTCTAGCTCCGCATTGAGTAAAGTTGCTGAGCATTACGGTTTTGGTTTCGAGCAGACCCTTACGGGATTCAAATGGGTTAGTCGGGTTCCGAACCTAATTTTTGGTTACGAAGAAGCGCTTGGATACTGCGTCGACTGGGGTCAGGTTCGCGATAAAGACGGCCTATCAGCTGCGCTGATTGTTGCCGACATCGCCTCCGCGCTGGCCAATCAGGGCTATACCCTTGGAGACCAACTTGAAAAGCTAATGCAGCGCTACGGCTACTTCGCCACCGGACAAATATCCATGCGAGTGACTGACTTGAATGTAATAGCCGACCTGATGAAAAAACTCCGAACCAATCCCCCGGCGCAAATAGCTGGAGTAGATGCTGTTTTTGAGGATATGAACCAAGGCTCTGGATCGCTACCTGCAACAGATGCGCTTAGGTTCAAGCTGGAAGATGGCAGAACTGTGATTGTTAGGCCTTCTGGCACTGAAGCAAAGCTCAAGTGCTACTTGCAGGCAGTTTCAGATACCGAAGCCACGTCTAAGAAACTTCTCGCTGAGCTAGAAGCTGCCATGCGGCAAGTATTGAACTAACCCTTTGGGTTAGCTCTAAATTCTTTTACGCTTTGTGGGATTGGAAGATTTTGTGATTCCTCGTCGGCCGCAATGGGTTCACCGGCAACTAGATGCAGTGGAATAACCCCAGACCAGACTCCGGTTCCATCCCCTTCATCGTCGTGAGGCATACCTGATCGAATCTTCACCGAAGCTTCAGCAAGCGAAATTGAAAGCAAGGTTGTAGCTGCTAATTCCTTGTTGGTTGATTTTCGAACCTCTAGGGTTCTGCCTGGCACTAAGCCATCGCTTACTTTTTCAAGAAGTTCATTCTTGTCATCTCCGGTGACTTCCTCAGCGGTTCCAAGGATTACTACCGAGCGATAGTTCATGCTCGAATCAAAAGTTGTTCGAGCAAGAACTAGACCATCAAGTTTTGTGACGGTGATGCAAGTTGCTGCACCCTTGGCTAGCTCTCGCATGAACCTGGCTCCAGATGAACCGTGGATAAGAATTCGATCGCCATCACGTACGAACGCGTAGGGCAAAACATAGGGTTGTCCGCTCTCCACATAACCGATGTGGCACAAGATAGTGGAGTCCAAAATCTCGTACATCGCATCGCGATCTGACACAGAGCGCTGCTTGAGGCGGTTTATCTCAGTTCTTGGGCTTTCACCAGGATTTGGAAGTGACATTGAATGAGCCTATACCTCTAGAGAATTGTCGAAAAAGTCCCGCTAAGCGTTAGCGAAACCCTCGCTAATCATGTCGATTAGTTCTTCGCGGTCATCAAGTGCTTGGAAAGATGCCTCGGCAGCATTTAGCTGAAACTGCTCTAGATCAGCCAGGGAGTAACCAAAAGTGCTCATCAGAAGCTCAAGCTCACGAGTAAGCGTGGTTCTAGACATAAGTCGGTTATCGGTGTTGACCGTGACCTTGAAACCAAGTTCATACAAGATATCAAATGGGTGATCTGACATGGTTTCTCCGAGCATGGAGATAGCTCCGGTTTGTAGGTTTGATGAAGGTGAAAGCTCTAAAGCAATGCCTCGATCGTGCACCCACTCGGCTACCTCTCCAAGAACAACTACATCGGTGTCCCCCTCGGCGCGAGAGAACATAACGTCCTCAATTAATCTGACACCGTGACCTAGTCGAAGTGCCCTACCGGAAACGATGGCATCTTTGATGCTTGCAACTCCATCGCCTTCTCCAGCGTGAACTGTGATTGGAAATAGCTGCTCCGCAAGATACTCGAAAGCTGCTTTGTGATTTACCGGAAGGAATCCTTTTTCAGGTCCTGCAATGTCGAAGCCAACAACGCCGTTTTCGCGATGGCGAACAGCTAGCTCCGCAATTTCCATACCGCGATTGTTTTGACGCATTGCGGTGACCAATTGTCCGGTTCTGATGAATCCTCCGGCTGCTTCAACTTCCGACATTCCCTGCTCAAGGCCATCTTGGACGGCCTCAACTGTCTCATCCAGAGTTAGGCCCTTGGATAAGTGCTGCTCTGGTGCCCAGCGAACCTCACCGTAAATTACTCCATCGTCATGTAAATCAAGTACAAACTCTTTTGCCACACGAGAAAGACCCTCAGCGGTCTGCATAACGGCAGTGGTGTGATCAAAAGTTTCTAGGTAGCGCTCGAGTGAACCCGAGTCAGCGGATTCGAAGAACCAGTTTCCTAGTTCGGTCGCATCAGTTGCTGGAAGTTTGTGGCCAATCTTGTCTGCCAGGTCAATGATGGTCTGTGGTCTAAGACCGCCATCTAGATGATCGTGAAGAGAGATTTTAGGCAGTGCCTTGATGTTTGTGGCCATTGTGGATTTTCCTTGTCAAAGCAACTAGTTAGATATTCGATCAAGTATCAGCTTTCGCGTAACTTGAGCTTGAGTCTCAATTTTATAAGCTTTCGCGATGGTCTCGGCGGCCCGGGCAAAGCGGCCTGGTTCATCGGTGTGCAAGGTGTATAACGGAGCGCCTTTTTTGACAGTGTCTCCAAGTTGAGCATGCAAGGTAACTCCGGCTCCAAACTGAACCGGGTCTTCCTTTCTGGCCCTTCCGGCACCGAGCCTCCAGGAAGCAAGTCCCACAGCTAGTGCATCTAGTTCTGAAATTACTCCGTCAGATTCTGCCACAACCGTTTGAGTTTCTTTAGCTACTGGCAACTTGGCTTCTGGATCTCCCCCTTGCGCGCTTATCATCGCACGCCACTTATCCATTGCACGACCATCTTTCAGGGCTGCTGCAACATCAACATCTTTGACTCCCGCAAGATTGAGCATCTCGGTGGCTAGAGCAACTGTTATCTCGATGACATCCGACGGTCCCCCACCAGCCAGCACGTCAACTGATTCTTCAACCTCAAGCGCGTTGCCAACTTTTAATCCAAGGGGTGTCGACATGTCAGTAAGTAGTGCTGAGGTGTTTACGCCAGCATCCTTACCAAGCTGAACTAGAACCTCGGCAAGTTGTCTGGCTCTTGCAAAATCCTTCATGAATGCTCCAGAGCCAACCTTCACATCCAATACAAGTGAGCCAGTTCCTTCAGCAATTTTCTTACTCATGATTGAAGAAGCGATAAGCGGAATTGCCTCCACTGTTCCGGTCACATCACGCAGCGCATAAAGCTTCTTGTCCGCAGGAGCTAAGCCTGATCCAGCGGCGCAGATAACGGCGCCTACCTCGGCAAGCTGCTTGGTCATTTCCTGATTGGATAGGTTTGCTCTCCAGCCAGGAATTGATTCGAGTTTGTCTAGAGTTCCACCGGTGTGACCTAAGCCTCGACCAGATAGTTGCGGAACGGCAACACCGAATACTGCAACTAGTGGTGCCAGTGGCAATGTGATCTTGTCACCAACTCCGCCGGTTGAGTGCTTATCGGTGGTTGGAACACCGAGGGATTCAAAGTTGAGTCTTTCACCGGATGCAATCATGGCCATCGTGAGATCTTTGATCTCGCGGCCATTCATGCCATTTAGCAGGATGGCCATAGCCATCGCTGACATTTGCTCGTCCGCCACAACGCCTGCGGTGTAATTCTCAATTAGCCAATCAATAGCTTCTGTTGAAAGTTCCTGCTTCTCGCGTTTAGCAATAATCAGGTCAACGGCATCAAAAGTGCTCAAGCTCTAGCATCCAGATCTCTAGGGCCAAAAGCGTCTGGAATAACCTCATCGATGGTTTTGATACCGGAAACGGTTTCTAGCAACATTCCAGGTGCCGAGTGCTCGTAGAGTAGCTGACGGCATCTGCCACACGGCATCAAGATGTTGTTGTGCTTGTCGACGCAGTAAAAGGCAACTAGCCGGCCTCCGCCAGTTCTAAACAGGTCACTCACCATGGAGCACTCCGCGCACAAGGTCACACCATATGAAGCATTCTCGATATTGCAACCTGAAACGATTCGACCGTCTTCGGTTAGCGCTGCAACCCCAACAGGGAACTTCGAGTACGGAACGTATGCTTTTTGCATTGCTGCAATAGCCTCGGTGCGAAGTAGCTCCCAGTCGATTTGCATCTTCTAACCCTTCACATAAGGAATACCGTCAGCTGCGGGCGGTCTAGATCGACCGACGAATCCAACTACGGCAATTATTGTCACAAGATACGGAACCATGGTGATGAAGTTGGTCGGAATTCCTGGACTAACCTGGTTGGCCCAGATTCTCAAAATAATTGAGAATCCAAATAGGAGCGCTGCTGCCGTTGCATATCCTGGGTGCCAGCGTCCCAAGATAACAACGGCCAAAGCGATAAATCCTAATCCGCCGGACATTTCACGCCCGAATGATCCTGAGCTACCAACAGTTAGCGCTGCCCCTCCAAGACCGGCCAAAAGCCCGCCAAGTGTTACCCACCAGAATCTTGTTCGAGACACGTTGATGCCAACTGTGTCTGCAGCTAAAGGGTTCTCTCCTACGGCTCTGGCACGCAGACCTAATTTGGTTTTGAAAAGCACAAACCACAAAATGATCACAATTCCAATCGCAAGAAAAACTGTGATTCTGTTTTGAAATAGAACTGGTCCGATAACAGGAATATCTCCAAGAAACGGAACGTGAATGATTGGAAGAGTTCCTGGGCTATTGGTCGCGGACTCATCCTCAGTTACCCACTGCTGGTAAAGGAAGTTAGTTATTCCAATCGCCAGAACGTTTAGAACTACACCAACGATGATTTGCTGGGCCAAAAAGCGAACTGCAAATACTGCCAGCACTGCTGAAAATAGGGCTGCGGTAACCATAGCGGAGACAATGCCGATGATTTGATTTCCAGTTAGTGTGCTGACCACGGATGCAACAAAAGCTCCAGTTAGCAGCTGACCCTCAATTGCAATGTTTACAACGCCGACTCGCTCACTCATTACTCCGGCCATTGCTCCAAGCATGATCGGCACTGCCAAGACCAAGGCTGAGCCCAATATGAAAGCCACTGGAACCACAGAACCTGCTGCCAGCCATCCCAGAAGTGCCACCAGCGCAACAGCGCCAAATAGAAGCGAGAACCAAATCGATGCCCGTATGTTTCTACTAACCTGCCATGCCACATATCCAGTTATGGCAAGCAAGATAATCCCAGCCACAGTTCCCAAGAGGCTGGAAGCAATGTCCAAGTAAGGCAGCTGGATAGCTTCCCTTACTCCAGTTAGTTCGAATGAAACAATTTCAGATTTACCGAGGATTCCAAAGAAGATAAAAATCACTGCGGCTATGGAGCCCATGACAGTTGGTGTCTTCCAGGACTCGCGAACTTCCTTTTTAGTCTCAGTGGCCATTATTTTCCTCCTCGACTAAAAAACTTTGCCTTCAAGGTACTGAGCATCGTCGTAGTCTGCGGCGGCGGAAGACGGAAGATTGCCCTAATCAACGGTGGGGCAGCAATGAACAAAACAATCGCACCTTGGACAATGCCGAGCACGTCAGGAGAAATTCCTTCAATCTGAATAGCCGATGATCCAGCTTTGAAGGCCCCGAATAACAGCCCAGCCAGTAACACACCCGAAGCTGTTGATCCACCAAGGAGCGCAACGGTTATGGCATCAAAACCAATACCAGCGTGAGTAGTTGGTGTAACTCCTCCAGTTGAAGATAAAGCTTGATTAGCTGCGGCTATTCCAACAAACGCTGCCGATAGACCTAGGGCAAGAATATAGGTTCCTTCAACGTTGATGCCTGCGGTTTTTGCAGCCGATGCATTGAACCCAACAGCTCTGAGCCTAAATCCAATTGTTGATCTCTCCATGAGCCACCAGTAGACAACCACGGCCACAATTGACAAGACAAATCCTAGGTTGAGAGCAAAATTCTCACCCAGTAGTCCTGGAAGTTTTGCCGTCTCGAAAGCAGGATCAGACTTGGTGTGCCCACCAGCTGTAGCGCCCTGCAGCAAGTTGTTATCCAAAAGCAAAAAGTTGAAGAAGCTAATGATTATGTAATTCAACATAATCGTTGTGATTACTTCATTAGCTCCTGTGCGCGCTCTAAGAAAACCAACAAAAGCACCCACTATCGCTGAGCCAACTATTGCCGCGACAATCGCGACCACAAAGTGTATGACTGGAGGAAGCTCGATTCGAGTTGCGACAAAGGTGGCCCAAATTAGACCAGAAACAAGCTGGCCAGTTCCACCAATGTTGAATAGACCAACTCGGAAACCAAGGCCAATACCCAATCCGGCAGCGATCAGTGGACCTGCGAGTCTTAGCGTTTCGGTCAGCGGTCTAATTGCACCTTCAAAGGTTGCAGCGCTGGCGTTATAGATTGAACCCTTAAATAGCGCCCCGTAACCTGCGCCAACAACGTCTCCTGCTGCACGCAAGCTAGCTAACGGGTCTGCGAAGAAATAGCCCACGCTCTGGAGAAATTCTCGGTTAGAAATAATCATGAAAAACGCACCAACCGCGAATCCCAGAATTACAGACATTACTGTTCGTGTTATTCCACCGGAGAGAATTTCCTTCAGTGCTGCGTTCCAGTTGATTGGTTCTTTTCTTGCTGTCTCACTCATGCCGCTACACCCGCCATCATCTGGCCAAGCTTTGCTCTATCGGTATTGGCAGCAACAATGCCAACAATTTTGCCTCGATACATCACGGCAATTCGATCGGCGAGTGCCAAAACTTCATCCAGTTCCGTAGAGATAAGAAGTACTGCTTTACCGCTGTTTCTTTCTTCAACCAGGCGTTCGTGAATAAATTCGACAGAGCCAACATCCACTCCACGTGTTGGCTGAGAAACAACCAACAACTCCACTTCCCGAGAAAGCTCCCTGGCCAAAACAACCTTTTGCTGGTTACCTCCGGAAAGTTTGCCGGCAGCACTCTGTGCAGATGTTGTCCTAACGTCAAATTCCTTTACTAGTTCATCGGCTATTTTGTTTCTGGTGGCAAAGGCAATTCCTAACCCCTTGGCAAATGGCTTTGTGAAAGAGCCGTTGAGCATAAGGTTTTCGGCTATTGAAAACTCTGAAATCAGGCCGTTTTTTTGACGATCTTCTGGGACGTAACCAACACCCTTCTCGAGTATCGATCTAACCGACTTTCCTCGAACGCTTGATCCTGAAATTGAAATGTCTCCGTCAGAAGAATGCAGTCCTCGAAGGCCCAGAATTGCCTCGGCCAGTTCTGTTTGACCGTTTCCCTGGACTCCCGCAATCGCGAGTATCTCGCCAGCCCTGACTTCAAAACTTACGTGATCGACCGCCCGCTGTTCGCGATCATCCAGAACTGACAAATCTTGAACATTCAGCACCACTTTGCCAGGCGCGGCAGACTTCTTTTCGACAGTAAGTCCAACATCGCGCCCAACCATCATGCTGGCAAGATCTTTTGTCTCGGCGCTAGGTTTGGCCTCTCCAACAACGCGACCCTGTCGAATAACGGTTATCTTGTCGGCGACCGCTTTTACTTCTCGCAGTTTGTGAGTGATAAAGACTATAGAGGTTCCTGATTTGGCTAGGCCGCGCATAATTTCCATCAGCTCGTCTGTTTCCTGTGGAGTCAAAACAGCCGTTGGCTCATCAAGCACTAGAACTTTGGCGTCGCGAGCCAAAGACTTAATGATTTCAACTCTCTGCTGAACACCCACGGGTAAATCTTCAACCAAAGCGTCGGGGTCAACATCAAAACCAAATCGATCAGAAATCTTTTTTACGATTGCTCTTGCAGCATCCAGGTCTAGAACTCCAAGTTTGTTGGTTGGCTCGTGACCTAGAGCAACATTTTCAGCCACTGTGAAAACTGGGATGAGCATAAAGTGTTGGTGGACCATGCCTATGCCCGCGGCCATCGCGTCTCCGGGGCCTGAGAATTTCGTCAGCTTGCCATCTAGGAGAATCTGACCTTCATCAGCTTGGTAAAGACCGTAGAGCACATTCATAAGAGTTGACTTACCAGCTCCGTTTTCACCGAGCAGGCTGTGTATTTCTCCAGACTCAACTACTAGGTCGATTGAGTCATTAGCTACGAGGGCACCAAAGCGCTTGGTGATCCCCTTCAGCTCTAGTCTCATTCAGCACTCCTATGTGCAAATTGGTTTTTACAGACTTTATTCTCTCACAAAAAAAATGAAGACCGGATGCTCCATTAGGAGCACCCGGTCTTCGTTAGTTATTTAGCTACTAGCCCTTTGGCTTGTAGGTGCCATCAATGATTCCAGCTTCTAGTTCGACTAGCTTGGCTGCTAGGCCCGAGCTAACCTTTGAAGCGAAGTCAGTGAATGCAGTGATTCCAACACCCTTGTTAGCAAGAGTTCCAACGTATGGTGTTGTGTCAAATGCAGCTCCGTCAACAAGACCCTTGATTACATCGAATGTAGCAATGGTCATTCTCTTCTCAATGGATGTGAAGATGTATGGCGCTAGATCTGGGTTACCAGCAGCAATGTCAACGTCAACACCCAACATAACTGCGTCTGGGTTCAACTCATCAATTGCGGACTGTGCAGCAGTGAACTGGTTTCCACCAACTGGCAGAAGAACATCTGCACCAGCCTGTAGCTGAGTCTTTGCAATTGCTAGACCCTCTGGGTTGTTAGGAGCAAATCCACCCATGAAGTCTCCGCCGTCTGGGTTAGCTGGATCCCAACCTAGAACAGTAACTTCGGTGTCGTTGTCCATACCCCACTGCATTGCACCGTAGTAGTAACCGGTCATGAAGTCAGTAACTGAAGGGAAAGGAAGTCCTCCGTAGGTACCGATTGTCTTGGAGGTTGAGTAGTCAGCCGAAGCGTAACCAGCTAGGAAACCTGCCTCAGCAGTTTCGAATAGCAATGGCTTTACGTTGGCGCTCTCAGAAGTTGAGTCAACCAAAGCAAAGTGTAGGTCTGGGTTCTCAGCAGAGATCTTGGTGATTGCATCTCCTAGAGCAAATCCAACACCAATGATGATGTCACAACCTGCGTCAACGCTTGCCTGTAGGTTTGGCTCGAAGTCCTCAGGTGTTGCAGACTCAAGAGCGTTGATTGTTACTCCTAGGTCAGCTTCTGCCTGGAGTAGACCTGTGTAAACAGCTTCGTTGAAGGACTTGTCGTTCCAGTTTCCTTCGTCAGAAACTGCACATGCAAGAAAATCAACTGCTGCTGCATCTGTAGCTTCTTCTTCTGGTGCAGCTGCGCAACCAGAAAGCACTAGTGCTGAAACAGCAGCTAGCGTAAGTGCCTTAGCGGCACTTGAGCGTGAAATTAGCTTCACTTAGTTCCTCCTATTTGGGTACGAGTCGTGTCGTTCACTACTCGCTGTTTGGAACAAGAATAACGGGCAAACAGGGGGTAAATTTACGCAACGCCGAGGCTATATCGTTTCGAGATGAAATTGATACAAATGGGCTGGGATTAGAGAATCTCGTCATGGCCGGTTGCCTTCAAAGAGTCAACCAAAGCTTTAACCTTTTGGGCGTTTGCCTTATTAGTAACCAAAAGCGCATCCGGGGTATCCACAATGATTACGTCCTCGAGTCCAATGATCGCAATCATGCGATTGGTTTCGCTAACCAAGATGCCGCTCGAGTCATCCGATAAGACCCTGGATGCGCCAAGGACAGCAAGGTTGTTTTTCCTACCCTGAGATTGCAATTCGGCGATAGCCGCAAAGTCCCCAACGTCATGCCAACTGAACTTTCCAGGAATCAAACCAACGAGTCCTGCTTCGGCGGCCGGTTCGGCAACCGAGTAATCGATTGCGACCTTTTTGAGTCCTGGCCATAACTTGGCAATAGTGGCATCTTTTTTGTCGGTGTCCCAGGCAGCTGCTAGTTCCAAAATTGCGGAATGAAGCTCAGGTTCGCTCTTGGCAAGCTGACGCAACAACAAAGCGGCTGGGGCAATGAACATTCCGGCGTTCCAGAGATACTTGCCTGACTCGACGTATTTCTTGGCTCTTTCAAACTTTGGCTTCTCGACGAACTCTTCGACCTCTAGTGCCGAAGGTGCCCCAGCCATCTTGATTGGGTCACCGGATTTGATGTATCCAAAGCCAACCGATGGTTCAGTGGGGGTTATACCTATTACTACGATTCGATCTTGGGCAGCTAGCTCGATGGCCTGGTTCACAGCATCTTGGAATGCCTTGCTGTCTGTGATCACGTGATCGGCGGCAAAGGCTCCGATGATTACATCCGGCTCTCTTTTGGCCAAAATAGCTGCCGCGAGCGCGATGGCTACTGTTGAGTCTTTGGGGCTGGCTTCAATCACCAGGTTCTTGGGGTCAAGCTCTGGAATCTGAGTCATCACGGCCTGCTCGTGAGCCTCGCCTGTGACAATCATGGTTCTGGAAGCCGTTGCTAGCGGTGTAATTCGGTCCCAAGTGTCCTGAAGCAGAGTCTGACCAGAGCCAGTTAGGTCGTGAAGGAATTTAGGAGCGGAAGCTCTGGAAAGTGGCCAAAGTCTCGATCCAACTCCCCCAGCAGGAATAACTGCGTGGAAGCGATCTTTAGGCTTTCTTGGATTTGCCATAACAAGAAAAACCCTAGCTCACCTTGGGCGCATGAGCATAGGGAAGATTAAATCGGGGTTAGAATTTAAGCCAAAGCCCATCTCGTTTCATAGGAGACATACTTGCCAACAATGCCTGCAGGCACTTTATACCGCGGAAAAGTGGGTATGTGGTCCTGGGTGCTGCACCGAATTACCGGTGTTGCCATCTTCTTCTTCCTTTTGGTGCACGTTCTAGATACCGCTTTGGTAAGGGTAGCGCCGGAGGCCTACAACGTAGTAATCGCCACATATCAGACACCTCTTATTGGGGTCGCTGAGCTTGGTTTGGTGGCAGCGATTTTGTACCACGGATTCAACGGAATTCGCATTGCTCTAATTGACTTCTGGAGCAAGGGCGCCAAGTACCAGAACGTGATGTTCTGGGTTGTAGTTGGCGCCGCATTTGTCTTGTTTGCTGCCTTTGCCCCCCGTCACTTGATGCACGTATTCGGATAGGCGGAGATTATGTCAGTAGTTATCGAGACCCCGAACTCTCCTAGGTCAAAAAAGCAAGCCAACTGGGAAAAGTATGGCTGGATTTACATGCGGGTTTCCGGTGCGGCTCTAGTTGTTCTGATTTTTGTTCACTTGATCTCCAACCTGGTTGTTCCAGAAGGTGGCATCAAGGCCATCAACTTTGCTTTCGTTGCTGGTAAATGGGCCGATCCGTTCTGGCAGTGGTGGGATCTAGCAATGCTTTGGCTTGCCATGATCCACGGAACCAACGGTATGAGAACCATTGTCAACGATTACACCGAAAGAGAAGGAGTGCGAAAGACTCTGGTGTTTACCCTCTGGGGTGTTTGTGCTGCGTTGGTTACCTTGGGCACTTTAGTTATCTTCACTTTCGACCCATGCCCTATCGGCGCTTCACTAGAAGCGCTGCCATCGTTCTGCCCAGCTCAGTAAGGATCTAGTAATTGCCCGCTAGCGAAACCGCAACAAAGACTCACTTCCACAAACACGATGTAGTAATCGTTGGTGCCGGTGGTGCAGGAATGCGCGCTGCCATTGAAGCAGGCCCTCACGCTAGCACCGCAGTGATCTCAAAACTTTTCCCTACTCGCTCTCACACCGGTGCAGCCCAGGGTGGAATGGCAGCAGCTCTTGCCAACGTGGAAGAAGACAGCTGGGAGTGGCACACCTTCGACACCGTAAAAGGTGGCGATTACCTCGTTGATCAAGACGCTGCAGAAATTTTGGCCAAAGAATCAGTTCAGGCCGTTATCGATTTAGAGAACATGGGGCTGCCATTTAACAGAACCCCAGATGGCAAGATCGACCAGCGACGCTTTGGTGGTCACACCAGAGATCACGGAAAAGCACCGGTTAGAAGATCTTGCTACGCAGCTGACCGTACCGGCCACATGATTTTGCAGACCCTCTACCAAAACTGCGTCAAGCTCGGCATCGAGTTTTTCAACGAGTTCTACGTTCTTGACCTAGTGATGAACGAGGTCGATGGAGTTGAGCGTCCAGCAGCTGTTGTGGCGTACGAGCTAGCTACTGGTGATCTGCACGTGTTCCAGGGCAAGTCGATTGTTTTTGCAACCGGTGGTTTTGGAAAGATCTTCAAGACAACATCGAATGCTCACACCCTCACTGGCGACGGCGTTGGAATCATCTGGCGTAAGGGTCTTCCACTAGAAGACATGGAGTTCTACCAGTTCCACCCAACCGGTCTTGCAGGTCTTGGTATTTTGCTTTCCGAGGCAGCCCGTGGTGAGGGTGCGATTTTGAGAAACGCTTCAGGTGAAAGATTTATGGAGCGTTACGCGCCGACCATTAAGGATCTTGCTCCTCGAGACATGGTCGCAAGAGCCATGGCTAACGAAGTTCGTGAAGGAAGAGGCGCGGGTCCAAACAAGGATTACGTTTTGCTAGATCTAACGCATCTTCCACCAGAAGTAATCGACGCCAAGCTTCCAGACATTACAGAGTTTGCAAGAACCTATCTCGGTGTTGAGCCATACACCGAACCGGTTCCGGTGTTCCCAACTGCGCATTACGCGATGGGTGGAATTCCAACCAACGTCAAAACCGAAGTGCTTCGCGACAACGACACTGTGGTGCCTGGTCTTTACGCCGCTGGTGAGTGTGCATGTGTTTCGGTGCACGGTGCTAACCGCCTAGGTACCAACTCGCTACTAGACATTAACGTTTTCGGTAAGCGCGCAGGAATTTATGCGGTTGAGTACGCCAAGGATGCCGACTTTGTTCCAGTTCCTGAAAATGCGACATCTCAGGTGGAGATACTACTTTCTGTAACTAGAAACTCAACCGGCACGGAGAAAATTGCGGTTCTGAGGAAAGAATTGCAAGAGACCATGGACAAAAATGCCCAGGTTTACCGCACCGAAGATTCTCTAAATGAGGCTCTAGACAAGATAACTGAGCTCAGAAAGCGCTACGAAAATATCGCAGTTCAAGACCGCGGGAAGCGATTCAATACTGACCTACTCGAAGCAATCGAACTGGGTTTCTTGTTCGATCTTGCTGAGGTTTTGGTTATGACCGCTCGCGAGCGCAGGGAAAGCCGCGGTGGTCACTTCCGCGAAGACTACGAGACCAGAAACGATGAAGATTTCATGGTTCACTCCATGGCATACAAAACCAAGGTTGTTCCAACCAAGCCTGGTGAAGACATCCGGGTTGACTGGAAACCTGTGGTTGTTACCAACTACCCAGCGATGGAGCGTAAGTACTAATGGTCGAGAGTGTCAAAGAAATAGCAGAGATTCCGTCATTCACGGTAACTCTCATGGTTCGCCGGTTTGACCCAGAAACTAGCGAGGAAGCTAAGTGGGTTGACTACGACGTGCTTATGTATGGAACCGATCGTGTTCTAGATGCTCTGCACAAGATCAAATGGGAAATCGATGGCTCATTAACCTTCCGCAGATCCTGCGCTCACGGCGTTTGTGGCTCGGATGCCATGCGAATCAACGGAAGAAACCGCTTGGCTTGCAAGACTCTAATCAAAGATCTCGACATCACGCAGCCGATTTATATTGAGCCAATAAAGGGCCTACCTGTTGAAAAGGACTTGATTGTCAACATGGAGCCTTTTTACAAGGCCTACCGTGACATCAACCCATTCTTGATTGCTGGAGCTAACCCAGAAAAAGAAAGACTGCAGTCTCCTGAGCAGCGCGAACGCTACGACGACACCACTAAGTGCATTTTGTGTGCTGCCTGCACAACCAGTTGCCCTGTGTTCTGGACCGACGGTCAGTACTTTGGCCCAGCTGCTATCGTCAACGCCCACCGCTTCATCTTTGACTCTCGCGATGAAGGGGCCGAGCTAAGACTCGACATCTTGAACGATAAAGAAGGTGTCTGGCGCTGCCGAACTACCTTTAACTGCACCGAAGCATGTCCACGAGGAATTCAGGTGACAAAAGCTATTGCCGAGGTTAAGCAGGCAATTCTTAAAGGTAGACCGTAATGGTTTCCCGTCGCACAGTGATCGCCTCCGCCGTTGGTGTATCTGCGGTAACTGCTTTGGCAGCTTGCACACCTCAGACTGAAGCCCAACCAGACGCAACCCAGTCCGAGGCTCCCGCTGAAAGTGCATCAGCCGCGGTGGAGGTTTGCAAGACGACCGATATCCCTGTGGGTTCGGGAAAGAAATTTGATGTTTCTGGAACGCCAATTTTGATTACTCACCCTTCACAGGATGTCTTCCGTGGCTTTAGCGCAATTTGCACCCACGCCCAGGCGGTAATGAGCACAGTGGTCAACTCTGAAATTGAGTGCCCTGCTCATTTCTCTGTTTTTAATGCAGACGATGGGTCTGTTATCAAGGGTCCTGCCCAGCGAGCTTTAGGAAAGATAACCGTCGAGGTTCAAGGCGATGCAGTCATGGTGAGCTTTTAGTGCCCTCCAAAAAACCCTTTGAAGTAGCAACAATAAATGTCAATGGAGTGCGCGCAGCATTTCGTAACGGCATGGGTGACTGGCTGAAAAAATCTACCGCTGATGTTTTGGCGCTCCAAGAAGTTAGAGCGAGCCGATCTGATCTGGATGAGCTTTTCGATGAGAACGGTGGACTGGCAACTAACGGCGGTAAGTGGCACATCCTGCACGATGAAGCTTCTGCCAAAGGGCGAGCCGGCGTTGCACTGGTTAGCAAGGTACCGGCAATTGAATCCAATGTTGCACTCGGCGCTAAGGACTTCGATTCGGCAGGGCGTTGGCTCGAAGGTGTTTTCAAAGTTGGCAGCAAACAGGTGACAGTTGTTAGTTGCTACGTTCACTCCGGTGAAGTCGATACTCCTAAGCAGGTTGAAAAATACAAGTTTCTAGAAGCAATGCAAGCTCGCATGGCAAAGCTCACTAAAGAGCAAGCCTTGGCTTTGGTGGTTGGAGATCTAAACGTCGGTCACACTGAGCTGGATATCAAGAACTGGAAAGGCAATATAAAAAACGCTGGCTTCCTACCTGAAGAGCGTGCTTACTTCGATACCTTGATGGGCAAGCAAGGTTGGGTTGATATAGGTAGAGCTAGCCACCCAAACAAACCTGGCCCATACACCTGGTGGTCCTATCGAGGTAAGGCTTTTGACACCGATGCCGGCTGGAGAATTGACTACCACCTAGCAACTCCAGCGCTTGCGAAGGTGTCTGGAAAGTACAAGGTACACAGGGCTCCAAGCTATGACGCGCGTTGGACTGACCATTCCCCGGTAACTGTGGAATACGCTATCTAAGGTGAGCAAAGCTAATCTTCTAAGCGGCATGCAGCCTTCTGCCGACTCTCTGCACCTAGGAAACTATCTGGGGGCTTTGAATAACTGGGTTGCGATGCAGCAAGAATTCAACGCGTATTACATGATCGCTGATCTCCACGCCATCACAGTCCCCCAAGACCCTAAGCAGCTTCTTGCAAACACTCGCCGAACTGCTGCGCAATACATTGCAGCCGGAATTGACCCGAGTAAGTCAACGTTGTTTATTCAGTCACAGGTTCCAGCTCATGCCCAACTTGCCTGGGTGCTAAATTGCATCACTGGATTTGGCGAGGCAAGCCGCATGACTCAGTTCAAAGACAAGTCTCAAAAAGCAGACAGCGACTCGGCATCAGTTGGATTGTTCACTTACCCGGTCTTGCAGGCAGCGGACATACTTCTTTATCAACCGAAGAAGGTTCCGGTTGGCGAAGATCAAAGACAACACCTTGAGCTAACCAGAGATCTAGCGATGAGATTCAACTCCAGATTCGGCGAAACGTTTACAGTTCCCGAAGCTCACATCCTGAAAGACACCGCCAAGATTTATGATCTTCAGAATCCAACTGCAAAAATGTCTAAATCGAACGAGCCAAAAGGAACCATTAACATCATGGATGATTCCAGCGTCACTGTGAAAAAGATCAAGGGCTCGGTAACTGACACCGATAGCGAAATCCGATTTGACGCCGAAAACAAACCTGGGGTTTCAAACCTACTTGGAATCTATTCAGCCGTATCAGGCAAGTCAGTCAAAGACTTGGAAGCGGAATTTGCTGGCAAAGGTTACGGAGACCTAAAGACCGAAGTCGCCGACGCGGTCATCGCTGTAATCGAACCCATTAGGCAACGAGCGAGCGAGTTATTGGAAAACACCGATGAGCTAGATAGCCTGTTGGCATCTGGTTCAGCTCGTGCCAACGAACTAGCCGAGGCCACTTTGGCCAGCGTCTACGACAAAATTGGCTTGATTCCTAGGAGTTAGCTGGGAGCCTGAAACATTTTGGGCACTATCTCTAGTTATCTGTAAGGATAGAAACGTAACAACGTTCTTCGGGGTCAGTGAAAATCTGAGCCGGCGGTATAGCCCGCGACCCGAATCAGATCTTGAAAAAGCTCTAATTCGGTTGATTTGGTGAAATTCCAGAGCCGACGGTTAAAGTCCGGATGGGAGAAGAACCTAGGGTCAGTCGTTGGCGCTTTAAGCGCCAATTCGGTTGACTCTACTTTCCCATTCCGCTACCCCGAGGTTCAAATACGAACAAGGGTAGAAATATGTCCAAGCTAAGCCTCGACGACGCGATGACTCGCGCGCTTGAGCTTGCCTTAAAGGGACCAGTAACCGGAGTAAATCCCCAAGTTGGTGCAGTGATTCTAAATTCCGACGGTGAGCTAATCGGTGAGGGGTACCACAAGGGTTCTGGAACAGAACATGCCGAAGTTGTTGCCCTCAAAGCTGCGCTCAACGGAGCGTCAAAACTTCCCATCGGCTCAACTGCAATTGTGACTTTGGAACCTTGCAATCACACCGGAAAAACCGGTCCCTGTGCCCAGGCGCTTATCGAAGCAGGAGTTAGCAAGGTTGTGTTTGCGTCTTCAGATCCAGGTGATCAGTCAAGCGGTGGAGCAGAAACTTTGCGCAGCGCAGGCATTGAAGTTATAGCTGGTTTTCATGCCGACAAAGCAGACCGTCAGTTAAGAGTTTGGCTAACGGCCGCAAAACACAAAAGACCTTTTGTTACTTTGAAGTGGGCAAGCAGTATCGATGGTCGCGCAGCCGCCCAAGATGGATCTAGCAAGTGGATCAGCGGCGAGGAATCTAGAAACGATGCGCACCAGAGACGATCAGAAGTTGATGCCATTTTGGTTGGAACCGGCACCGCACTAATTGATGACCCAGAACTTACTGCAAGAAAACCAGATGGTTCGTTGCACGATCAGCAACCATTACGTGTTTTACTTGGAGAACGAGACTTACCTGCCGAGCTACGAATATTCAATAACGACGCAGAAACGCTTACTCTGAAAACTCAATCAATCCACGGTGCCCTAAGTGAGCTCTACGAAAAAGGCATCAAGCACGTTTTAGTTGAAGGTGGGCCAACTCTTGCAAGCCGCTTTGTTCAAATGGATCTGGTAGATGAATTTGTAATTTACCTGGCTCCCAAACTTCTTGGCGGCGACAAGTTTGCTATTGGCTCCATTGACGTTCCTTCCATCCAAGACGCGAAAGAACTTGAGTTTTTGAGGATTAAGACTCTGGGTGCAGATGTTCAGATCATTGCGAAACCAGTAGGGAGGATCTGATGTTTACAGGCATAGTCGAAGAACTTGGAACTATCTCAGGGGTAAAGGACCTAGTAGACAGCATTAGATTGCAAGTTAGCGGAGAGCTAGTGCGATCAGATCTAGCCCAAGGCGAATCAATCTCAGTAAATGGCGCCTGCCTAACCGCAGCCGAATTGACCGAAGATGGCTTTGTTGCCGATGTAATGCTCGAGACATTGAATAGAACAAGCCTTCGCGGTATCGCGGTTGGCGACAAGGTGAATCTCGAGCGGGCCATGTCTGGAGCTGGCAGATTCGGAGGTCACGTGGTGCAAGGCCACGTCGACGGAGTCGGGGAGATTATTTCTAGAGAACCTAGTGATAACTGGGAAGTAGTAAAGGTAAGAATTCCAAGTCAGCTAGCTAAGTATGTGGTTCACAAGGGTTCAATCACTTTTGATGGAGTGTCGCTGACCGTGAATGACATTTCTGACGACGTTGTTTCACTAAGCCTGATACCCGAAACTTTGCGCCTAACAACCCTTGGTCAAAAAGGTGTTGGAGCAAAGCTGAACGTCGAGGCAGATATCTTGGCAAAGCACATTGAGAAACTAATAGAGGCAAGGAGTCAGAAATGAATCTGGCAACCATAGAACAAGCACTAGAAACACTCAAGGCTGGAAAGCCGGTGCTGGTAGTAGATCACCGCAATCGTGAGAACGAAGGCGACGCGATCATGGCCGCCCAGTTTGCCTCACCCGAATGGATCTCATGGATGGTGAATCACACTTCAGGGTTCCTGTGTGCACCGATGTCAGAATCTTTGGCCAACCGCTTGGAACTTCCACTGATGACCAACAACAATCAAGATCGCTATCGCACCCAGTACACAGTTTCAGTGGACGCGGCCTCTGGTGTAACAACTGGAATCAGCGCCGCCGATCGAGCGCACACCCTAAGAGTTCTTGCAGATGTCAACTCTCAGCCAGCGCATCTGATTCGTCCAGGTCACGTTATCCCGCTGCGTGCTCACCCGGATGGTGTGTTTGGAAGACCGGGACACACTGAAGCAACAGTTGATCTTCTGAAGCTTGCTGGCCTTACCCCAGTTGGAGTTATAGCCGAGATGGTTTCTGCAGATGGCACCATGATGCGTCTTCCGGAGCTTCAAGAAGTTGGTGCAAGGGAAGGCCTTCCGGTTATCAGCATTGGACAGATCTTTGACTACCGCGAAGTATCTGAACCAATCCCTAGCGATGACTCGGTAAGTCGAATCCGATTCGAAGCTGAGGCCAAGATGCCAAGCACTCACGGAGCTTTCAAGGTCCGTGGCTACTACGACACCAAGACAACCGCTGAGCACGTAGCCATTATTGCGGGGGAACCAATGCACGAAGACGTATTGGTGAGAATGCACAGCGAGTGCATCACGGGTGAAGCCTTCGGATCCAAGAAGTGTGAATGTGGCCCTCAGCTAGATTTCGCTCTCGACAAGATTGCAACCGATCCAAAGGGAGGCGTAGTTATCTACCTTCGTGGCCAAGAAGGTCGTGGAATTGGGCTGTTGAATAAGCTCAAGGCCTATGCCTTGCAGGATGAGGGCATGGACACCGTTGAAGCAAACCTTGCCCTAGGTCTTCCAAGTGAGGCAAGAGAATACGGAGCAGCGGTTTCGATTCTTGGAGACCTGGGAATCAAGAGTGTGCGACTGATGAGCAATAACCCAGCCAAGATTGAAGCACTCGAGGCTGCGGGAATAGTTGTCAACGAGTATGTCCCTATTGTTGTGGGTCAGCAAGACGAGAACGTTGAATACATGGAAACCAAGCGTGAAAAAATGGGTCACATGATTCCGGAATTGGATCGTAATGAGCAGTAACGGCGCACCAAAAATAGCCATAGACGCAGCTGGCATCAAGGTGTCTGTTGTTGTCACGAGCTGGCACGAAGAGATAACCAACGGATTGCTTGCTGGAGCTGAGCGTGCGCTCAAGGCTTCCGGAAATACGGATTACAAAGTGATTCGAGTGCCAGGTGCATTTGAACTTCCCCTTGGAGCCCAGATGGCAATCAAAAACGGTGCAGAAGTTGTCATTGCATTAGGTGTTGTAATTCAAGGTGACACACCACACTTTCACTACGTGTGCGATGCGGCAACCAGTGGGCTGACTCGCGTTCAGTTAGATAGCTCTGTTCCAATTGGTTTTGGGCTGTTGACTGTAGCAAATGAGAAGCAAGCTCTTGATAGAGCTGGTCTTCCTGGCTCAAAAGAAGACAAGGGTGCTGAAGCAGTTGAGGCCGCGATTACGATGAAGCGGTTATCCTTTAAGTAACGAAGGGGAAATAATGCTTGAACTTGCTGGAATCTTAAAGAGTTTTCTTGTTGTGCTCCACCTAGTTGGCCTTTCGGCACTCTTGGGTGGTTTTTTGGTGCAGATAAAGGCTCTTCGCGCAAAAACCGCCGAGATATTGCCAGCCATCGTGCACGGTGCCTGGACCGCATTTGTCACAGGTCTGTTGCTAGTGGGAGTTCGCGAATGGGAGTTATCTCTAGGTGGCGGCCACGATCTTGATAACAGCAAGATTGCGATCAAATCTGTTGTTGCCCTTACCGTGTTAGTTCTTGTGATGCTAAATCGTAAGAAGAAGCCGGTTTCTGGAAGCGTCCTTGGAACAATTGGTGGCCTAACCTTCTTGAACGTGGTTCTAGCTGTCTTCTGGTAACTAGACCCAGCTGGTAAGTCTTCAAATGCTTGTTAGCCTTGAGTAATGCCTACCGAAACCCTCCCTGCAACAAAGCTAGGAAACACTCGGGTTACCGGCAAAGAGCAGTACTACACGCCAAAACCTCTTGCTCTTGAACTAGTCGGGCACATTGAAGAAGTCATTGGTTCACTTGCGGGAAAAACCATTCTGGAACCAGCCGGTGGCACTGGAGCATTTATCGATGCCGTCCAAGCAAAAGGCGTAGCTAACGTCATCAGCTTCGACATCGAGCCACTTCATGAACTTGTGTCATTAGGAGATTTCCTGGAGCAGGAAATCAAAGAGAGTAATTTGATTACGGTTTCTAATCCCCCGTTTGGCAGAAACAACTCTTTGAGTATTCCCTTTTTCAACCATGCAGCCAAAGTCAGCGATGCAATTTGTTTTATCGTTCCAAGATCTTGGCGCAAATGGTCAGTTACGAATCGGCTCGACCTGGGATTTGAATTAGCGCTTGATCTAGATATCGACATTGACTATGTCGACGCAGATGGGAACCCTCTTTCTAACAAGAATCATCTAGCAACCTGTTTTCAGATTTGGAAGAAAGCAGATGCACCTAGAAGCTTGGTTCGAGTTACCGATAAAGGAATTATCGAAAAAGTTTCTCCTGAATTGGCTGATGTTTCATTGACTATTTTTGGTTATGGGTGCGGCAAAGTGAAGACTCAGTTTGAACCAGTTGCCAACACCACACAGATGTTTTTGAAACTGAAGCACCCTAAGGCCTTAGCTGCACTCGAGAGTGTTGATTACTCCAAGTTTTTCAAGAACACCGCATACACAGAAGCGCTTTCACTGCAGGAAATCAACTACCTTTTGAACGAAGAAATTTACGGCGATCCAATGATTGAGGGTATCTAACGCATGAGCATGGCAGGCAGAGGAAGAAATCTTGGGCCCAAAGACATTGGACCGAAAGCTAAATTCAGCCAACTAACCCCCTATCTTTTTGAACACAAGGCCGCTTTGGGCGTGGCGGTTGTGCTTTCTCTAATTGGAGCAGTGGTGAGCTTGGCTCAGCCACTGGTTGTCGGTCAGGTAATTACCGCGGTGCAAAACGGCGAGGATGTCGGTGAGCTAGCTCTGATCCTGGTTCTTGTGATTCTTGGGGCCGGAATCGCCAGCGGGTTTATGTACTACGTTCTTGCAAAAGCTGGAGAGGGAGTTGTTTTATCAGCTCGGAACAAGCTTGCCGTGCGGCTTTTAAAGCTACCTATCTTGGAGTATGACCTTAGAAGGACCGGTGATTTGGTTTCGAGAGTCGGCTCCGACACCACTTTGTTACGAGCGGTTCTAACTCAAGGACTTATAGATGCAGCCGGTGGTGTGCTCATTTTTGTTGGGGCAATCATCGCCATGGCATTTATTGACCCATTCTTGTTGCTACTGACCCTTGGAATGATCTCAGTTGCTGTTGCTTCGATTGTGGTTTCTGCCAGGCAGATTAGATCTGCCACCACCAAAGCACAGCAACGAGTTGGTGATATGGCTGCTTCGGTGGAGCGGGCTCTTTCTGCGGTAAGAACTATTCGTGCCGCCAGAGCCGAGTCGAGAGAGACCGCAGGCATAAGTAACGACGCTAATGAGGCTTACGTTCAAGGTGTCAAGATTGCAAAAATCAACGCGCTGATATCCCCGATCGCGGGTGTGGCGTCAAACGCTGCATTTATCGTCGTACTTGGTGTTGGTGGCTACCGCGTGGCAGCTGGAGAAACTTCGGTTGCAAATCTAGTTACTTTCATTCTTTTGATGTTCTTGATGATCCGGCCACTGGGTCAAGCCTTCGGTGCATACAGCTCGGTGATGAGCGCTTTAGGAGCTCTAGCTCGAATTGAAGAAATCTTGCAGTTGCCTCTCGAAGAAAGCGCTTCGGAGTCTGCTCAGACATCTAAGCCCAAGAAAACCCAGAACGCTATCGAGTTCAAGAAAGTTAGTTTTGCCTACGCCTCTACGGAAGAGCATCGCGACGGGAAACTAGTTTTAGACTCCGTGAGTTTCAAGATCAAGACCGGTGACCGAGTTGCATTGGTAGGACCATCTGGTGCCGGAAAATCCACTGTCTTTTCCCTTATTGAACGCTTCTACGAACCAACCTCTGGCGAGATTCTGCTTGAGGGCACACCTGTTACTGAGCTATCGCGCGACGCCTTGCGTTCTCAGATTGGCTATGTAGAGCAGGATGCGCCAGTGTTAGCCGGCTCCCTGAGAGATAACTTATTGATTGGTTCACCCAATGCCACGGATAAAGAGCTGAAATTTGTATTGGGCGAAGTGAATCTAACAGCCGTGCTCAAGAGGGATAAGCGAGGCTTAGACGCCGAAGTTGGAGAGGCTGGAATCATGCTCTCTGGAGGAGAGCGGCAGCGCCTCGCGATAGCCAGGACACTGCTAGCGGCTCCACCGATCCTGATTCTTGATGAAGCCACATCTGCTCTTGATGGACTAAACGAGCAGCACATGAGAGAGGCCATTGACGCAGTTGCCCAAGGTAGAACAATGATTGTTATTGCTCACCGGCTATCAACTGTTGTTGATAGCGACCTGATCATCGTTTTAGACCAGGGCAAGGTGGTTGGCTCGGGAACTCACTCTGAGCTTGTGAAGTCCACGCCACTTTACAAGCAGCTGGCCAAGCATCAACTGTTGGTGTAACTCGAGCTCTTTGTTCGGGCTAGGCTAAAACTCATGAACTACCCACTGCTTGCAGGAATTGGTGATTTACTCTCCAGGAAAACTGCAGAACTTCTGGATCAAGCCGACGAACTCAAAGATTTCCGTAAAGAGTTTTTCATCAAAGATGAATCGCTTTGCTACCTAGATGGAAACTCACTTGGCCGCTTACCACTTGCAACCATCGAGAAAGTGTCTGATTTTCTGGAAAACGAGTGGGGAACAGAACTTGTCGATGGTTGGAGTCATTGGATTGATGAAGCTCAGCCAGCCGGAGATCTTCTAGGACGAGCAACCTTGGGGGCAGCTAGCGGTCAGGTTCTAGTTTGTGACACTACAAGTGTTAATTTCTATCAACTTTGTGTGGCTGCAATAAACTCTCGTCCGGGACGAAAAACAGTAATTATCGACTCTGCTAACTTTCCTACCGACCGATTTGTAATTCAGGGAATTGCAGAGCAACTCAATTTGAAGCTCATCACACTTGATACCGACGGCACCGGCGGTCCAGGCTCAGTCCCAATCGCATCCGAGAATGAGCTAGTCACCGCTGAATTGCTAGCGCCATATTTGAGCACCGACGTTGCATTAGTGACGCTGCAGGCAGTCAACTATCGCTCCGGAGCGAGGGCAAACCTCAAGGCAATTACGGATTTGGTTCGCTCCTACGGTGGGCTTGTGGTGTGGGACGCATCTCACGCTGGAGGATCGGTTGAACTGAACTTTGATGCCAATGGAGTCGACTTGGCTGTTGGTTGCACGTATAAATATGGAAACAGTGGCCCCGGTTCTCCAGCTTGGTTATACGTTCGCAAGGAGCTTCAGTCCAGCTTGAAAGTGCCAATCCAGGGCTGGTTTGCCCAAGAGGATCAGTTTGCAATGGGGCCTGTTTTCGACAAGAACCTAGGCATCCGCGGCTTTCAGATCGCTAGCCCATCAATTGTTGGCATCAGAGCGGTCCAAGCTAGCTACGAAATGATTGAACGCGCGGGGATTTCCCGTATTGCCAAAAAGGCAGCCATTGGTACTGAGCTAATGATTGCTCTGTTTGATGCTTGGCTAGTTCCACTGGGCTTTACGCTTTTGACCCCAAGAGATCACAGGCTTCGCGGCGGTCACATCACGATAGGTCACCCCGAAGCCAAGAGAATTGCAGCAGCCCTGAGGCAGTTTGCTCAAGTCGTTCCTGACTACCGGATGCCAAATTCCATCAGGCTTGCAATTTCGCCACTACCAACAAGCTTCGTTGAAGTCTTCGATGGATTCGAAAGAATCAGAGATTCTGTTGCACGTAAGGATTACGAGAAAATTCAAGACACTGGAAATCGAGTTACCTAAATGAGCGAACAGCACGATAAGGCAGTTACTTACACAAGCTATCTAAAAGTAGATGAGCTACTTGATTTGCAACAACCGCTATCTGATGGGCCTGAGCACGATGAGCTACTGTTCATAACTATTCATCAGGTCTATGAGCTTTGGTTCAAACAGCTCCTGCATGAAAGTGCGGCATTGCAAGTTGCTCTGGAAGAATCCCAAACCCACAGATCGCTTTCGATACTTGGCCGGATGAGAACCATTATGAAAACTTGTGTCGCGCAGCTAGACATTCTTGAAACAATGACCCCGCTGCAGTTCAATTCATTCCGCGGTCGATTAAGTTCAGCATCTGGTTTTCAATCCGCTCAGTTTCGTGAACTAGAAGCAGTTCTTGGAAGGCGCGATCAGGCAGGGTCAGATGCCAAGGCGGGAACTGGCATGTCCATGGCCTCACACCTAGTTCCAGGATCTGTGGCTAGAAACAAAGTCGAAGCTGCGATGAGCAGAGCGAGCCTCTACGACAGCGCGCTAAAGTTTTTGGACTCTCGCGGTCACAAAATGCCAAAAGATGTTCTTGATAGGGACGTGTCACTTCCTTACGAAGCAAACGAGGAAGTTCAGGAAGCTTTGTTGGCAGCACACCGAAATGATCCGGAAGCCAACATGGTGGGCGAAGCCCTCATGGATCTAGACGAAGGCTTCCAGGAGTGGCGTTACCGTCACGTAAAAATGGTTGAGCGCACCATTGGAGCCAAGATGGGAACCGGTGGCTCCGCGGGGGTTGGTTATCTGGCAAGCACCCTGTTTAGGCCCGTATTTGCTGACCTTTGGGCGATTAGATCTAAGTTCTAGAAGCTATTTGAACTACATTTTGTAGCAGCATCGCGCGGGTCATTGGACCAACTCCGCCTGGGTTTGGCGATAGGTAGCCAGCAAATTCTGACACCTTTGGGTCAACATCTCCAACGAGGGCTCCAGATTCGATTCTGCTAATGCCAACATCCAATACCACTGCGCCAGCTTTGACCCACTCTGGCTTCACAAAATGAGGAACACCAATGGCGGCAACAATCACATCCGCGTTTTGTAAAGCCTCAGGAATATTCTTACTGGCCGAATGCAACAAGGTCACAGTTGCGTCAATGCCTTTTCTAGTAAGAAGTAAACCTAGCGGTCTTCCAACTGTTACTCCCCTGCCAAGTACCGCTACTTTTTTCCCACTTAGTGACACATCGTATCTACGAAGCAGTTCAACTATTCCAGCTGGCGTGCAAGGAACTGGGGATCTCATTTCACCCGAAACGTTCAGAACTAATCGCCCAAGATTCACTGGATGCAATCCGTCGGCATCTTTGGCTGGATCAATTAGTTCAAGAAGTTCTAGCGAATCAATACCCACTGGAAGCGGTAGTTGAATGATGTAGCCGGTGACATCCTTGGATGAGTTCAACTCATTGATTGCCTTCAAGATATCTGCTTTAGAAGCACTTGCCGGTAAATCAATCCGAATGGACTTCATTCCTACCTCAGCACAGTCACGGTGCTTTCCGGAAACGTAGGTGTGAGAACCCGGGTCATCTCCAACCAGCAAGGTTCCAAGTCCTGGAGTTATGCCGCGCTTTCTTAGTTCAGCAACTTGGGTTGTAAGTTCCTTCTTTATGGCTTTAGCCGTAGCTAGACCATCAAGAATTATGGCACTCAAGTGCTACCAGTTCTCTAGGCCGGAATAAAGTGGGAACTTTTCGGTCAAGACCCGAACCCGAGCCTTTAGCGCCTGAGTGTCTGGGTTTGGAAGCAATACCTGCGCAATGATCTCTGCAACCTCGGTGAACTCGGTTGCTCCGAAACCGCGAGTGGCAAGAGCTGGGGTTCCGATTCGAACACCTGAAGTAACCATTGGTGGTCTTGGGTCATTCGGGACAGAGTTTCGGTTCACGGTAATACCCGCATCGTGGAGCAAGTTTTCAGTTTCTTTTCCATCGATAGGGGCATTTCGAAGATCAACCAAAACCAAGTGAACATCGGTTCCACCAGTCAAGATGGAAACTCCGTTTGCTTTCACATCTGGCTGGACCAGACGCTCAGCGATGATTCGTGCACCTTCAATGGTGCGCTGCTGGCGCTCCTTGAATTCCGGGCTCATGGCCGCCTTGAAAGCAACCGCTTTGGCAGCAATAACGTGCATTAGAGGTCCACCCTGCTGACCTGGGAATACTCCCATGTCAATCTTCTTGGCATACTCTTCCTTGCAAAGAATCAAACCGGATCGTGGTCCGCCGAGGGTTTTGTGAACAGTTGTTGAAACGACATCAGCGTATGGAACAGGTGATGGGTGCAGTCCTGCTGCAACCAAACCAGCAAAGTGAGCCATATCAACCCAGAGTTTTGCTCCAACTTCATCGGCAATGGAGCGGAACGCTGCGAAGTCCAGATGCCTCGAGTAAGCAGACCAACCAGCGATGAGAACCTTTGGTTTGGTCTCGAGCGCACGGGCTCGGACTATTTCCATGTCAATCAAATTTGTGTCGGGGTTTAGTCCGTAGGCGTGTGGCTCATAGGTCTGACCAGAAAAGTTCAACTTCATTCCATGAGTTAGATGTCCACCGTGAGCAAGCTCAAGACCCAAAATACGATCTCCTGGTTTTGCAAGAGCCATCATCAGGGCTGCGTTGGCGGTGGCTCCAGAATGTGGCTGAACGTTTGCGTGCTCTGCTCCAAAAAGTTCCTTGGCGCGAGTGCGAGCTAGCTCTTCTGCAACGTCAACAACTTCGCAACCACCGTAGTAACGCTTGCCTGGATAGCCTTCCGCGTATTTGTTGGTAAGTACCGACCCTTGGGCTTCTAGGATTCCCCTAGAGACAAAGTTCTCGCTGGCAATCATTTCCAGCGTGTGTCTTTGGCGATCAAGCTCCTGCTGCAATACGGCAGCGATTTCTGGATCGGTCTCAGAAAGCGGCTTTGAAAAATTCGATGGCTGGCTACTTGTAGTCAATCGGGGCTCCTCGTTTTTAGTAGCTTACCAGAGCCGATGTTTGAGGCCGTTGGAGGGTGGTCGAGCACCTAACCAACTAACAGATCAGAAATTCCTCTGCGCCTCAAGGACAATCCAGCTGCCAGAAGTAAGACCCCTGCAATTGCCAGACCAACGCTCCAGCCAAGACTCGAGTTCACTGGGTCTGCGGCTGTGGAGGCGGTGATAACAGATTGAGCGGCTTGCCGTCTTTGAGTCGGGGCTTTTGTGACCTCTGAATCCTGGGTGGGTGAAGTTTCCAAGGTCACTTCGGGTAATCGGTCTCGAGCTGGCACCCCCAAGACACTTGGCGGTTTTGTCACGCTAGAAATAACTGGTGCCACAGCTGAACCCACTGGCTCTGGAACCGTAACTGCAAAAGATGTGTCAACTTCGGGACCGGTGTTCCCAGCTAGATCCACAACTGAGTTTGCAAGAATCGAAAAGGAGAAGCTCGAGTCCTCACAGCCAATCAGTGTTACCAGCCAAAGCTGATCACTGCTAGTTGCAACAGAGTCAACCTGACAAGCGCTGTTAGAGCTTGTGAAGTTATAGTTATCGGTTTGCGGTGGCAACACGGATTCAGTAATTGGGATCATCAATTCTGAATCTTCTTGTGTGATGTCCAATACTGCTGGCGCAGTTCTATCCACAGTTACCATGGCTGAGCTCTGAGTTATCTCAGGCCCTGAGTAACTTTGTTCGGATATTGAGTTAGCAGGAATTGAGATACCTACTGCTCCATCCACGCAATCTGTCACTGTATAAACGAGAGAGGTTCCGCTACCGCTTAGGGTTCCAGGTTGACAGGTACCCGAGTCGCCAGTTAGCTCAATGTTGCTTGCCGAAAGGCCTGGAAATGGATCACTTAGCTGAATTTGAAAATCAATCGAAAATGAATTAGTTAGCTGTGTCTGGGCTCCAATTGATTGAAATAGTGGAACCAGTTGGTACTCAATCATCACCATTCCATGGCCACTTTTGACACCAGTGAAGTGCGTAATGTTTGATATGTAGAGCGGATCTGCGAATGAAGATCCGCCTCCACCTGCTCCCGCATCATTTCCAGAGCTGTCGGTGTCTGAACCGCCACCACCGCCTCCGTAGTAGCCACCGCCTCCACCTCCTCCACCGTAGAGAGCGCTCGAACCACCTTTTCCTCCGTTGAGTAGCGAGCCTGCGGCACCCGAAGTACCAGTTCCGTTAGCAAGACCGCCGCTTCCTCCAGAAGTTTGTGTGCCTCCTCCACCGCCTTGGCCCTGTCCATCTTTTCCGGCAGCGGCAATAAGACCTCCGCCAGGGCTAGCCGTGGGTGTTATTCCAGCTCCACGACCTCCGCCACCACCTGCAACAACAATTCTGGATTCAAGGTTTGTACTTAGGCGAATGTCACTGGAGCCACCACCAGATCCTTCATTGTTAGAGCCTGACCCAGCTGGACCACCACCATTAAAACCACCGTTTGCTGACTGGCCTGTCACTCCAGCACCACCTACTGCGACGTAAAGCGTGGAAGGAATCTGGCTCAAAGTTCCAGTAACCCGTCCACCTTGACCACCACTTTTTCCACCCTGACCACCATAAACCTGAAACGTCATGTTGCGCGCGTTTATCGGAGGGGCCCATTGCTGAAGATCACCGGTGTGAGAAAACCAAATTGTGCAGTTTTGCTCGTAGCAACTTTCTACATAGTTTGCACTGGCCGGTAGCGCACCAAGTGTTACCGTAGCTATTCCAATTGCCACGACGGCTGCAGTTATCGAAGAGTATTTGAATTTTTTCATCCCGCAAATGTAAAACCCCTGACCGAATTGGGTCAGGGGTTTTACACAATGTGGATTACTTCAGACGCTGTTGCAGATTTTCTGCTAGCGACTGCATAAACTCTTCTGTGGTTTGGTAGCTCTGATTCGGACCAACCAGTGCTGCAAGATCCTTCGTCATTTTTCCAGACTCAACAGTCTTGATTACAACATCTTCTAGGGTCTCGGCAAATTTCTGAACCTCCGGAGTTCCATCCAACGTTGCACGGTGCATCAGACCCCTGGTCCAGGCGTAGATAGAAGCAATCGGGTTGGTAGATGTCTTCTGGCCAGCCTGGTGCTGGCGATAGTGACGAGTGACCGTTCCGTGAGCTGCTTCAGCTAGGGCTGTCTTGGCATCTGGGGTAGTAAGAACGGAGGTCATAAGACCAAGAGAACCAAAGCCCTGAGCCACGGTGTCAGACTGAACGTCGCCGTCGTAGTTCTTGCAGGCCCAGACGTAGCCACCCTCCCACTTCAAGGAAGCTGCAACCATGTCATCGATTAGACGATGCTCGTAGGTGATGCCTGCTGCCTTGAACCTGTCTGCATACTCGGCGTCAAATACTTCCTGGAAAGCGTCTTTGAAGGCGCCGTCGTAGGCTTTCAAAATTGTGTTCTTGGTGGATAGGTAAACCGGGTAGGTCCTAGCCAATCCGTAGTTGAACGAGGCTCTCGCGAAGTCACGAATTGAGTCCATGTAGTTATACATACCCATCGCGACACCACCGGATGCTGGGTAATCAGCGATAGTCCAGGTTTGGGCTTCACCTGATTCTGGGGTGTAAGTCATGGTGACAGTTCCCTTGCCCGGGATCTTTACATCGGTCGCTTTGTACTGATCACCGTGGGCGTGACGACCAATGATAATCGGCTTGGTCCAACCAGGAACCAGTCTTGGCACGTTAGAGATAATGATTGGCTCTCTGAAAACAACTCCGTCAAGAATGTTTCGGATAGTACCGTTTGGAGACTTCCACATCTTTTTGAGGCCAAACTCTTTTACTCTGGCCTCATCAGGTGTGATCGTTGCACACTTAACCCCAACACCGTGCTTCTTAATTGCGTGGGCAGCATCGATTGTGACTTGGTCATCAGTTGCGTCACGATTTTCAATTGAAAGATCGAAGTAATCTAGCTCGATATCCAAGAAAGGAAGGATAAGCGAATCTTTGATGTTTTGCCAAATGATACGAGTCATCTCGTCGCCATCTAGATCGACTACCCTGCCAACAACCTTGATCTTTTCCATTGATTACTCTTTCTTTTTATGAGCCCTAAAGCTCTCCTAGACTACCGAAATCTTGAAAAATCTTTTCCCTGCTAAACCAGAGAATCCCGCCATGCCTTGTGCATTTTGGAGAACTTTCCAGAGCCGGAAATCAAATTCTTTGGAGAGTCGTCTTCAATGACTCTTCCCTTCTCCATCACCAGCACTCGATCCGCAATCGAAACTGTCGATAAGCGGTGGGCAATGATGATTGCGGTTCGATCTGCCAGCAAGGTTTTGAGTCCATGCTGAACCAGTCGCTCTGAAGGAATGTCTAGCGAGCTTGTCGCTTCATCCAGAATCAAAACAGCGGGGTTTGCGATAAATGCTCTTGCAAAGGAAATCAGCTGCCTTTGTCCAGCACTTACTCGACCACCGCGCTTATTGACATCGGTGGAATACCCTTCTGGCAAAGCAAGAATAAACTCGTGGGCTCCAACAGCTTTGGCTGCCTGCTCAATCTCTTCGGGGGTAGCATCTGGCTTACCAAGGGCGATGTTGTCAGCAACCGATCCAGAGAACAGGTAAGCCTCCTGGGTTACCATTACTACCGATCGCCTTAGGTCCTTGGCTGACAAATCGCGGACGTCAATACCATCTAGGGTTAGCTTTCCAGAAGTTGGATCGTAGAATCTCGAAATCAGCTTGGCGATTGTCGACTTGCCCGCGCCGGTGGTTCCAACCAGAGCAATAGTTTGCCCGGCTGGAACAGTTAATGAAAACTCGGGTATTACTTCAACACCGTTTGAGTAGTGAAAACCTACTTTGTCAAAGACAATCTCACCTTTGGCGTTTGTTAGTGCTACTGGTTTCTGGGCCTCAGGAACTGATGCTTGCTCTTCTAGGACACCTGAGATTTTCTCCAGCGCGGAGTTAGCAGATTGGTAGGAGTTATAGAACATCGCAAGATCTTCCATCGGGTCGTAGAACCTTCTGGCATACAAGATTGCTGCAATCAAAACCCCTAGACCCAAAGAGCCCTCTAGAACTCGAACACCACCCGAGAGCAAAATAATTGCAACAGAGATGTTTCCAATCATGATCAGCGCCGGGTCAAAGATTCCAAAAAGTTGAATTACCTTGGCGTTGATGTGACGATACTTCTCGACCAAAGTTTCATACTCACCCTGGTTTCTTTTCTCCTTGCGGAATGCCTTCACGGCACGAATGCCGGTCATGGTCTCAACAAAGTAAACAATCAACTTCGCCGACGAAACCCTTGACTCACGGAACATCAATTTGGAGTTGACCTGGAACCATCTGGTCAGAAAATACAAGGGAACCCAGCTAATAGCCAAAATCGCAAAACTTGGAAGATCCAGAAAGACCAGCGCAGTAGCGGTGAAAAGCATGTACAAAATTCCAACAATCATCTCGTTGCCGCCGGTATCCAACAGCTCCTTGATGGAATCCAAATCGCTGGTCTGGCGGGAAATGACCCTGCCCGACGTGTACTTCTCATGAAACTCCAACGAAAGCTTCTGAGTGTGAACAAAAATTCGCTGCCTTAGATTCAACAAGACATCTTGGCTTAGCTTGGCCGCGTACCTTAGGAACCAGCTAATAAGTGAGGCTGTGGCCACTGCTGCAAATAGGTAGCCACCGACCACCAAAAATAGCGGTGTGCTGTCTGCCTTTAGTGCAGCCGGTAGCGCCCAGTCAATGCTGAGTGCAATGAGCGCTGGTCCTGCGACTCGAAGAGCTTGAGACAAGATGACAATCAAAAGGCTTAGTAGTAGTCTCCCGCGAACTGGGTAAATCAGTGAGAGCAAGAGCTTTCTGGAACGAAGCTTGACCTGGTGCGATTCTTCTTTGCTTAGCTGGATTTTGTCTTCACCAGCAACTCCTTGCATGCTCATTAGCTCACCTCGATTTGTTTACCGGCGGCATCGAGTGAAGAGATTACATATCGATAGTGATCGTTTGTTGCCAAGAGGTCACTGTGCTTACCAACGGCAACAATCTTGCCGTCTTGCATGAGTGCCACTCTGTCAGCAAGCTGAACAGTAGAAGGTCGATGAGCAACAATCAAAGCCGTTGTCTTTTTTAGAACTTTTCTAAGTGCCGCCTCAACAAGTGCTTCGGTATCAACATCCAATGCTGAGAGCGGATCATCAAGAACAAGTACCGCAGGCTTAGCCGCAACGGCTCTGGCAAGTGCAAGGCGCTGACGCTGTCCTCCGGAGAGAGAAAGTCCCTCTTCACCGATTTTGGTGTCAAAACCTTCTGGTAGCTCATACACAAAATCAGCCTGCGCAATCGAAAGTGCTTCTTTCAATTCTTCTTCAGTGGAATCAGGTCTTCCAAGTAACACGTTGTCTCGAACCGATGCCGAAAACAAGGTTGCGTCTTCAAATGCCATCGCGATGTGTGAGCGAAGCTCAAATCGAGTTAATGCTCTGATGTCAACGCCATCAAGTTCTATAGATCCCGAAGAAACTTCATAGAGCCTGGTGGTGAGTGCAGTTAGGGTGCTCTTGCCACAACCGGTTATTCCAATCAGGGCAACTGACTCCCCCGGCTCCAGCACTAGGTCAACACCGCGCAAGATATCTGGCTGATCTGGCTTGCTGTCTGGGTAGCGGAAATGGACGTTCTTGAATTCCAAGCGACCCGTTGGCGAACCAATGGTCTTTGCTTCCTCAGGATCCTTGATAAGTACTGGCTCGTCGATAACCTCAAAAAAGCGTTGGATTGCGGTCTTGGCATCGAGCGTCATGGAAAGTAGGAAACCAATGGACTCGGTCGGCCAGCGCAAGACGGTTGCGGTTGCAAAAAACGCCACCAGGCCACCGACTGTCAAGCTGCCTTCGGCAACTAGAAAGACTCCGACCAGCATGGATGCTGCTACAGCAGTTTCTGGAATCAATAACAGATAGACCCAGATGTTTGCAATCAGTCCGGCCTTTTTGAGCTCGGTGGATCTAAGGCCTTTCGCCTCGGCCGCAAACTTGCGTGCGGCATGATCGCCGCGACCGAAGGCTTTGAGCACGCGAATACCGTGCACTGATTCCTCAACCGATGTTGCTAGGTCACCTGCTTGGTCCTGGGAGAGTCTGGCAACCTCGCCATACTTGGCCTCAAAGCGGTATCCCTGAATCCAAATTGGAATCGAGATCAAAAAGAAAATTAGACCCAAAAGCCAATGGAAAGTAAACAAGATTGCAAGCCCAACAATAATTGTCAGTGCGTTAGCGAACAGCAGAACTACACCAAAAGAAAGCCAGCGTCGAATCAAGCTCAGATCTTGGGTTGCTCTTGAAAGTAGCTGGCCTGAAGGCCAGCGATCGTGGAAACTAACTGGTAGATCCTGGAGTTTCTGATAAAGGGTTGAACGCAGCCCAGCCTCAACAAATGTTCCCGGGGTAAGTACTAGCCAACGGCGAAGTAGTACCATTGCAGCTTCCAGGGTTCCCATGAGAAACACTAGAAATACAAAAAGGTAAAGAGTATCCAAGGTTCCAGAACCGTCAAGGTTGTCAAACAAGGAACGTAGGAATTGAGGAATTGCTAACGCGAACAAGCTGGCTGCAACTGCTGCAACAATACCGAGGATGATTCGAGGAAGAGCTTTTTTCGCGTAGGGAAAAATTCGCAATAGGGTAGCGATGGTTTTTTCTTGCTTCATGAGTCCTCGGTAATAACATGCCCTTTTGAGGCAGCCTTCTAGGATACCACCCCATCAAGAAAATCCGTGCTTGAGCTAGTGGAAGAAGTGACGTTCTCCGGTTAGATACATCGTTATTCCAGCATCAGTGGCAGCCTGAATTACCTCTTCATCTTTAATCGATCCACCCGGTTGCACGACAGCCTTTACCCCAGCTCTGATAAGAATTGCCAATCCATCTGCAAAGGGGAAGAAGGCGTCGCTTGCTGCGACCGAGCCCTTCACTCGGCTTCCGGCTCTAGTAACCGCTAATTCACAAGAATCCAGCCTGTTTACTTGGCCCATTCCGATACCAACTGATGCCCCGTCTTGGGCTAGCAGTATGGCATTTGATTTAACTGATCTAACCGCACGCCAGGCGAACTCTAGATCGGATCGAGTTTGAGTATCTGCCTTGTTTCCCGAAACCAATTTCCAGTTTTGATCAGAGAAATTCTTGAAGCTATCCGACTCTTGAACTAGAAAGCCACCGGATATTTGCTTGAGTTCTTTTGCAGGTGAGCTATAGCTTGGCGGAAGCTGCAGCACCCTTAAATTCTTATTTGTTAGCAACAAAGATAGAGCTTCCGACTCGTATCCAGGAGCGATGATAACTTCGGTAAAAATCTCAGCTACCTGGGTTGCCATCTTCAAAGTCACAATTCGGTTTGCTGCAATCACCCCACCGAAGGCAGAAATAGAATCACAGAAGTGAGCTTTTGCATGGGCGTCGGCGATAGCGTCATCAGAATCAGCTGAGCCAATCGCAATTCCACACGGATTAGCGTGTTTGATAATTGCAACGGCCGGTTCATTAAAGTCAAAGGCGGCTCGCACGGCGGCGTCTGCATCAACGTAGTTGTTATAGGACATTTCTTTGCCGCCGAATTGTTTGGCTTGGGCAATACCCAAAGACTTTTCTAAGCCATCAATTTTGTATAGCGCAGCTGCCTGGTGTGAATTTTCACCGTATCTCAGAACATTTGCCAATGAGGCGTTTATGGCCAACTGAGGTTCAAAGCCCGGGTTCTTTCCTGCGTCGGTATTTGGTGCCGCTTTCCAACTGTCATCAAGCGCGCCAGCCATCCAATTGGATACAGCGGTGTCGTATTTTGCAGTGTGTGTGAATGCCTGCAGTGCTAGGTTCTTTCGCTGCGCCCAAGTGGTCCCGCCGGAAGTTGTTGCCTCGATGATTTCTTTGTAGTTGGCTGGATCCACAACAACCGCAACATTGGCATGATTCTTTGCCGCAGCACGAACCATTGCTGGGCCACCGATGTCGATCTGGTCAATTGCTGACTCCCCACTGGCGCCACTGGCAATGGCCTCTACAAATGGATATAGGTTCACGACCAAGAGCTGAAAGGCGCTCACGCCAAGTTTTTCCAGCTCAGCTCGATGACCGGTTAGCCGAAGATCGGCCAGTAACCCGGCGTGAATAGCAGGATGAAGGGTCTTTACTCTGCCATCGAGTGTTTCCTGGAAACCGGTAACCGCAGAAACTTCAGTAACTGCAATCTTGGCGTCCGAGATGGTTTTTGCTGTCGAACCGGTTGAAACAATCTCAACGCCAGCGGCAGCAAGTGCTTTGGCGAGCTCTAGTAAGCCTGTTTTGTCTGAAACTGAAATCAGAGCCCGTTTGATTGGAACTTTATCGAAGTGAAGGTAATCGGCTGCGGTGTATTTGCTTTCCATGACTACCCTTAGCCGACTTTACTTGGCTCAAGTTGCTTGCTCGCTAAAAACTTAACTGTGTCTATCAATAGCTTGTGCTCTACTGCCTTGATCCGCTCATGCAAAGTATTTTCATCATCAGCCGGAAAAACGGTTACTACCTCTTGAGCCAGAATTGGTCCAGTGTCCACTCCCTCGTCGACAATGTGAACTGTTGCTCCCGTTTCTCTGGCACCAGAAGCTAACGCATCCCTTACGGCGTGGGCGCCAGGAAAACTTGGCAACAGTGCCGGATGAATGTTTATGATCCGAGGAGTGAACTTGGCAACAAAGGATTTAGGCAGTACTTTCATGAATCCCGCAAGAACAATCAAGTCCGGATCAAGATGCGATATGTTCTCTCCGAGTTTTTCTGCCCAGCTATCACGGTTAGCAAAATGCTTTTCTTCGACTACAAAGGTTGGAACACCATATAGGTCTGCGTGCTCAAGGCCTGGTGCCGGTTTATCAGATCCAACGGCCAAAACTTTCGCTGGAAACAGCGGGTTCTTTGTTGCTTGTAACAGCGCTAGCAGGTTTGATCCTGAACCAGAGATCAAGACAACAACTGAAAGCATGGGGTTAGCCTACCTTTTTGGAGATACCCGGCTTGTCCGCTACTGGCCTAGCGCTATAAAAAGCAGCCAGCGTGGAAACCACTCCAACCTCCACGAAGACCACTAAAGCCAACACGAGCGGCGAGACACCCACCTGAGCTAGCCTTCCGGGCCCAGCGCTTCCGGAGGCAATCAAAGCAAGTATGCCCATTTGAGACGCTGTCACAAAGGCAATTGAGAGGCCAAGAGAGAGTGCTGCGGTCCAGGATTTTGCAAACTCGAATCTAATTTCGTCGGCTGATTTTCTAATCGAGAGTGTTGCAATAAATGCTGCGAGCAGGACTACGGCTATCGAAACCATTCCAAATTCCAACTGGCCAACCGGTAAGGCACCAAGAATTGGAATCGCCGGAAGTGGTCCAACCTGAGATCCAAGAGGAGAAATAAGTGAACCTGCTCCAATTGAAAAACCAACGCCGGTAAGCCAAGCTGCACCGTAAATAACCAGGTTTGGTATCAGAGCTAACTGACCAAGCGTTATGACCACAGCGCCCAAAACACTTACCTGAACGCTCTCGTAGAGCCTTGTGATGTCAATCCAGCTAATAGCGATTAGAACAGCAATGGTAAATGCCGAGATCATTAACAGCATCACCGTAATTGCAGATCCTGCCCTAAACGCAGGTCCAAGTATTGATCGAACGCTCCAGTGAAGTTTTAGGCGAAAAGAATTCAGTGCCTGGCGGATACGATCGCGCTCCGGCGCCTGATCCAGAATGTCTCCTTCAAAAATCTCATCTGGCTGACCAAACAAAGACCCGAGTACTTGAAAAGACAAAAATAGAATTGTCGGGAAGAACACACCTTGCCAAGCGATTGGATAAATGGCGCTGTCATAGGCTGCTGTGCTGATACCCAGCGCCGCAGCTCCATAAACCAATCCGCCACCGAGCCAACCTGGCCAAAGCGATCTCGCCGCAATAAATCTCTTGCCGGCATTGTAAAAAGAGCGGACCAACCAAATTGTCATTCCTAGTGGAACTAGGGTCACCACAAATGCCGGCACCAATATACCCAGCAGTTCTCCTTCGGGAACAACTAGTCCCGTACCGTGAGAAAGTAACCAGAAATCGGCAGCGGCCTTAAATGCCACCAGCCATTCAACATCGGGGTTATTTTCAAGAAACCAAACCAGAGTTAGCGGCACAAGCAAAAGACTCAAGCTAATTGCCGCCAGTATCGCGGCTTCTAGAGCTGCGATAAAAAAGGTTTGTCTTTTATTCACGGCTTACAAGATCTCTAGAGAGAGCCAATTACCTCGCGCATTAGCGCGGCAGTCTCGCTAGGAGTTTTACCAACCTTGACACCAACTGCTTCGAAAGCTTCTTTCTTGGCCTGGGCAGTTCCTGCACTTCCCGAAACAATCGCCCCGGCGTGACCCATGGTTTTACCTTCAGGAGCGGTGAATCCAGCAACGTACGCGACCACTGGCTTGGTGACATTGTGCTTGATGTATTCGGCGGCTTTTTCTTCCGAGTCGCCACCAATTTCACCGATAAGAACAATCGCCTTAGTTTCTGGATCATTCTGGAATGCTTCAAGGGCGTCGATGTGGGTAGTTCCAACTATTGGGTCGCCACCAATTCCAATGGCGGTAGACATTCCGATATCTCTTAGTTCAAACATCATTTGGTAAGTCAGAGTTCCTGACTTGGAGACCAAACCAATTGGTCCACTTCCTGTGATATCCGAAGGCGTGATTCCAGCGTTTGATTTTCCAGGGCTAATGATCCCTGGGCAGTTTGGACCAATCATGCGAGTTTTTAGACCCTTGGAGACATTGTGTGCCCAGGCCTCTGCAGAGTCGTGAACTGGGATTCCCTCAGTGATAACAACTGCGAGTCCAATTTGCGCATCGATGGCTTCAAACATTGCAGCCTTTGCAAAAGCAGGTGGAACGAAGATAACGCTAACGTTGGCTCCGGTTTTGCTCATAGCCTCCGAAACTGTTCCAAAAACAGGAAGGGACTTGCCATCTACATCAACGCTTTCGCCCGCCTTGCGAGGATTCACTCCACCAACGATGTTTGAGCCGCCAGCTAGCATTCGGCGGGTGTGCTTCATACCCTCAGATCCAGTCATTCCCTGGACGATGATTTTTGAGTTTTCGTTTAGAAAAATTGCCATCTAAATTCTTACTTCCCTTACTTGCTAGCTAGCTCGGCTGCTTTATCGGCGGCCTCGTCCATGGTTTCAACTACTGTCACAAGCGGGTGATTAGCATCCGCCAGAATTTTTCTACCCTCGTTTACGTTGTTGCCATCAAGGCGAACAACCAGAGGCTTGGAAGCTTTGGAGCCTAGTTTTTCTAGGGCTCCAACGATTCCGTTAGCAACCGCGTCACAAGCTGTGATGCCACCAAAGACGTTCACAAAAACACTTTTTACCTGTGGGTCGTTCAAGATAACATCCAGTCCGGCAGCCATGACTTCAGCCGAGGCGCCTCCTCCGATATCCAGGAAGTTAGCAGGCTTTACTCCGCCGTGGCGGGCTCCCGCGTAAGCAACCACATCAAGAGTCGACATAACGAGCCCAGCACCGTTACCAATAATTCCTACTTCACCGTCTAATTTGACGTAGTTCAGATCCATCAGCTTTGCCTTGGCCTCCAAAGGATCTAGCTCGTCGCGTTCCATTTGCTCGCGCTCGTGACGGAACTCAGCGTTGTCATCCAAAGTCACTTTTCCGTCAAGGGCAATAACTTCGCCGTCTTCAGACAAGACCAGTGGGTTTACTTCAACCAAAGTGGTGTCTTCTTTTTTGAACACTTCGTAAAGCTTTACAAACACCGGAGCAACTTTTGCGGCAAGCTCATCATCGAAGCCACCTAGCTTGGCAATTTCTAGAGCTTTGGCTAGATCGATTCCCTTGACTGCGTCAATTGGAACCTTGGCGAGCGCCTCTGGTCTTTCCTCGGCAAGCTGTTCAATATCCATTCCGCCCTCGACAGAGCAAAGTGCAAGAAAGGTTCGGTTGGATCTATCAAGTAGTACTGAAAAATAGAATTCCTTGGCGATTTTCGCGCCCTCGGCGATCATTACCCGCTTCACAACGTGACCTTTGATATCAAGTCCAAGAATCTTTTCGGCAGCTTGTTTGGCTTCTTCGGGTGAGTGCGCAACCTTGACGCCGCCGGCTTTGCCGCGACCTCCGATTTTTACCTGAGCTTTGACAACCACGGTTCCACCGATTTGTTCGGCCGCTTTCTGGGCTTGCTCAGGGGTGTCTGCGATAAGTCCCTTTAGAACTGGAACATTGTATTTCTCGAAAATATCGCGCGCTTGATACTCAAATAAATCCAACTTAGAACTCTTTTCAGATTGATCAAATGGCCAATGGCCCAAAGCTCAAGTTTAGAGCTTTTCGATGGGAGCTATCTTTACCACGAGTGATTTAGTGGCACCGGAATCGAAATTCACCTGGGCTACCTGCCTAGCCCCCTCACCCCTGAGTTCAGTAACTACCCCTTGGCCATAATCCAGGTGCTGGATTCGATCTCCAATTGCTAGCTGAAGCGAGCCGTTATCCCGCACCTGCGTTATAGCTCCAGCAATCTCAGTTCTGGTCTTGGCCGGTGACGCACTAGGAGCCATGCCTCGATAACCGCCGGTTATCGTTCCAGCCGATGCTCTTGTGGCACCTTCGGATTGAATGAGCTCAATCGGGATATCCCCAAGGAAACTACTTGGCAAGAAGGCAGTAGTTGAACCAAACAATGTTCGCTGCAAGGCAGAGCTTAGATAAAGCTTCTGCTTGGCCCGAGTCATGCCCACATATAAAAGTCTTCTTTCCTCTGCGACTCCACCAGGCTCATCAAAGGATCGAACGTGTGGCAAAGTACCTTGCTCTAGTCCTACCAAGAAAATCACGTCGTACTCCAAACCCTTGGCGGTGTGAAGAGTCATCAAGGAAATGCTTCCCGAGTCATCGTCAATCTCATCTGCGGCCGCAGCAAGAGCTATGTCTGCCAGATACTCAGCGATTGTTGCCTCTGGATACTGTCTTTGATATTCAGAGACCTGTCCAATAAGAGCGTCTAAGTTATCGAGCCTGGCTTCGTCTTGCGGGTCACGACTGTCTTCCAGATTTGCACGGTAGCCAGAAAGATTTAGTGCAGCAGACAAGACTTCGGCAATTTTGGCCTCGACGCTCATGGCATCGAGATCATTCAGTAGCTTTGAAAAACTGTTGAGTGCCGTTGTTAGCTTTGGACCTAGACTGAGTGAATCAGTTTTCAAAAGTGCTTGCTGAAATGAACTTTCATCCCTTCTGGCAAGCTCAGCAATTTTCAATTCAGTATTTTCACCGATTCCCCTAGATGGCTCGTTAAGGATTCTTCTGACAGCCTCGTCGTTTCGAGGGTTTGCAATAGCAGTTAGGTAGGCAAGTGCGTCTTTGATTTCCTTGCGCTCGTAGAACTTCAGTCCTCCGATAACCATGTATGGAACCCGCTGGCTTTTGAGCTCAGCTTCCAAAGACGGCGAGAGTGCGTTGGTTCGGTAAAGCACCGCCATGTTCCTGTACGCAGTTCCTTGTTTGCGTAAGTCTTGAATCTGATCGACGATGTAGGCGGCTTCGCCTCTTTCATCTAAGCCAGTGAACGAAACAATCTTTTCGCCATCTCCCGCATCGCTCCAGAGGTTCTTTTCTGGGCGATCAAAGTTCTTGGAAATAACGGCGTTAGCTGCCGAAAGAATGTTCTGAGTCGAACGATAGTTTTGCTCCAACAGAATCGTTTTCGACCCAGGAAAATCCTTGGCAAACTCAGCGATGTTTCGCATATCTGCGCCTCGGAAGGCATAGATTGACTGGTCCGAGTCTCCCACCACGGTGATAGCTGATGGCCCGGCAAGCTCTCCAGTATTGGGGTCGGGCTCGTTATGTAGGTCGGCTATTGGCTTGGTGAGCTCTCGAATCAGCGAGTATTGGGCGTGGTTTGTGTCTTGGTATTCGTCTATCAGGATGTGCCTAAAGCGCCTTTGGTACTGAGCCGCGATGTCTGGAAAGGATCGAAACAGATAAACGGTCTCGGCAATTAGATCATCAAAATCAAATGCGTTGTTTTTGCGAAGGGCTGCCTGGTACTGAGAGAAGATTTCAGCTATTGCGCGATCTTTGGGGTTTGAAGAATCAATCAAAGAATAGAAATCGTCCGCGTCCTTAAGTTCGTTCTTCGCGTTAGAGATTCTTGCAGCAACTGTTTGTGGCTTGAGGCCTTCGATGTCACTGCCTGATTCGCGAATCAGGCGCTTGATAAGGGCCTTGGTATCTCCGGTGTCATAGACAGAAAAATTTGCATCGTGACCGAGTCTGCTGGCCTCTCTTCGAAGAATCTGAAGACAAGCGGAGTGAAAAGTCTTGATCCACATGCCATCTGCATCATTGCCAAGTAGCGAGTGAACTCGCTCCTTCATTTCATTGGCAGCTTTATTGGTAAAAGTGATGGCAAGAATTTGCGAAGGCCACGCTTCTTTATTGGCAAGAAGATGCGCTATCCGGTGTGTTAAGACCTTAGTTTTTCCAGAGCCTGCTCCGGCAACTATTAGTAGTGCTAGTCCACGGTCTGTGACAGCCGCCGCCTGCTGAGCATTGAGACCCTCGAGCAGATTTAGATTCATGACCGCCTAAGCCTAAGCCAGACCATCGACAATTTGACGAAGCAGATCTGGCTGATCAACGAAGATGCCCTGCAGACCAGATTCGGCCACCTTGCCAAAGTACTCATCGACACTTGCGGTTGCATCCTCGGCTCGAAGAGTCCAGCCATAAATCATCAAACCGGCAGCTTTCGCCTCATCAATTAGGCCGTTATCAATGGTGTGATTGCTGTTTGAATCCAGATCCAAAGCCAGCGCTAGGTCTACGCTGATGCCATCAAAGCGCGCAGCCAGGGATTCCAGATACTCACGAGACATGCGAGTTGAACCCTGGGGTAGGCGGTCGATCTCAGTCAAAAACACATACTTCTTATCTGGCCCACAGGCGTCTTTGAGATGCTCCAGCATCTTTTCATCGAAGGTTTCGATAACAATCGAAATTCCGCGCGCTTTCCAGTCTGAGCTATCTAGCTTGCTGGCAAGGATTGTGGCCATGTTGATGCCATTTTTCATAAAGTACATACCGTGCTTGATTTCAATTACGAGGGTCTTGTGATTCATGAACGAGCAAGCCAACAAGTCATCAATTGTTGGAATCAAGAACTGGGCGTCAAATCTGGCACTGCCTGGTCGAGTCTCTGGCACTCGTTCAATAGCTCGAAGTTCCGAGAGCTCAGAGAGATTGTAATCCTCGCTGAACCAGCCAGTTTCAGTCAGGCCATCGGAGTAACCAGTTGACTGGGTTCCCTGAAACTTTGCTAACGAGGCTACGTTGGTTGTTCCGTTTAGCCAGTTTTCATGACGAATTATTAGTTCGCCGTCTTTGGTTGGAACTAGGTCGCACTCAACTCCATCGGAGCCTTGCGCAATTGCAAGTTCAAAAGCTTCGATTGTGTTTTCAGGTCTGTAACCGCTGGCACCACGATGACCAAAAACTAGCGGCTTCAAGAATTTACTCCCATTCGATAGTGCCAGGTGGTTTTGAAGTCACATCGAGCACAACGCGGTTAACACCTTCAACCTCGTTGGTGATTCGATTCGAAATTCTTGCCAACAGGTCGTACGGAACGCGGGTCCAATCCGCAGTCATTGCATCTTCGCTCGAAACCGGTCGCAAAACAATCGGGTGACCATAACTTCTTCCATCGCCTTGCACGCCAACTGATCGAACATCGGCTAGCAAAACAACTGGGCACTGCCAAATCTCAGTATCTAGCCCAGCAGCAGTTAGCTCGCTTCTAACAATCGCATCGGCTTTGCGAAGTAGGTCAAGTCTCTCCTTAGTGACTTCGCCAACAATTCGAATACCAAGACCAGGACCTGGGAAAGGTTGCCTTTGAACAATTGGCTCAGGAAGTCCTAGCTGCCTACCTATTTCACGGACTTCGTCTTTAAACAATGTCCTAAGTGGTTCAACAAGTTCAAACTTTAGATCTTCTGGCAGTCCGCCCACGTTGTGATGGGACTTGATGCCAGCGGTAGCACCGCCGCCAGATTCAACCACATCCGGATACAAAGTTCCTTGGACCAAGAACTTGATCTCTTCGTTGGCGCTACTTGCCTCATTCATCAGATCCGTTTGGGCTTCTTCGAAAGCCCTGATGAATTCGCGGCCAATGATCTTTCGCTTGGTCTCTGGGTCAGTTACTCCGCTTAGAGCAGTCAGGAATCTCTGCTCGGCATTTACGGTCACAAGCCTGATACCTGTTGCTGCAACGTAGTCGCGCTCGACCTGTTCGGCCTCGCCCTCGCGGAGTAGACCGTGATCGACAAACACCGCGACCAGTTGGTCCCCTACTGCCTTGTGAACTAGTGCTGCTGCAACCGCAGAATCGACTCCCCCAGATAGCCCACAAATCACTCGACCGGAGCCAACCTGCTTCTTGATCTTCTCCACTTGTTCGGCGATAACGTTGTTGGAGTTCCAATCCGGTGTGATGCCAGCTGCATTGTGCAAGAAGTTTTCTAAAACGTTTTGACCGAAATCCGAGTGCTTAACTTCTGGATGCCACTGCACACCGTAAATCTTTTTTGTCGATGAGGCGAATGCTGCAACCGGTGTAGTTTCAGTCGATGCCAGCACCTCAAAACCGGCAGGGGCTTTCACAACCTGATCGCCGTGGCTCATCCAACAAGTTTGTGAATCAGGTTGACCGGCAAGTATTTCTCCAGCAGAAGAAACTTTCAGGTTTGTAGCGCCATACTCACGCTTACCGGTTTTATCCACCTGCCCACCAAGAAGTTGTGCCAAGGTTTGGAAGCCGTAGCAAATTCCCAGAATTGGAATTCCAAGTTCAAGAATCTTCGCATCGAGATTTGGGGAACCTGGTTCGTAGACACTTGATGGACCACCAGAAAGAATTATCGCCAGTGGGTTTTTGGCTTGGATTTCTGCGGCGGTGACGTTGTGATGAACAATCTCGGAATACACGCCTGCTTCACGAACTCGCCTGGCAATTAGTTGGGCGTACTGGGCACCAAAGTCAACAACCAGAACCGGGCGACTAATTTTTTGCTCCAGAAAGCGAATCAGCAATTTCCTTCTCAGCTAGTTTCGCGTAGTACTTTTCGGTGTAGAAGGAAAGAAATGGAACTACGCCACCTGCGGCAATAATCAAAAAGCGAACGAAACTCCAACGCATGAGAGTCCAAACTCTGAAATCGGCAAACAGGTACAACACATACAACCAGCCGTGAACTACCAATATTGCAACCGTTAGGCTCAGGCCAGTTTCTGGCATACCTTCACCCTCGTTTAGGTATGGCTCGGCCGTTAGCAATCCGTTGGGTCCTGCTATCCACAAGTCATAGCCAATGAGAGCTCCAAAGCTCACGTTCTCTAGGCGACGAAGTCCCCAGGTGGCCATAAGAAGAAGTAAAAAGATGCCAGTAATAAAAGATGAGACCTTGTAAAGCTTCAAAGCAGACCGAATTGCCGGGACTTGAAGCTGGTGGATTGGTCTAGACATACCCCAAGTTTACTTGCTTGGGAGCACCACTACTTTGATGGCTTCTCCGCTTAGGACCGCCTCAATTCCTTTGACCACATCATCAAGACCAACTCGGGTGGTGATTAGATCGGCCACTTTGACTTTGCCGGAAGCAATTAGCTCTAGAGCCTGTCGGTTGTGTGAAGGGCTAGAACCATTGGCGCCCATGAGCATTAGCTCTTTGTAGTGAACTAGATTCGAGTCCACTTGAATCATCGGCTTGTCTTTTGGTAGTCCTCCGAAAAAGCTAATTCTTCCACCGGGCCTGGCCATTTCAATGGCCTGCTCTTGAGCCTGACCCGAAGGAGCTGCGGTGATAATTACGCTTGGTCCCTTGCCATCGGTTTCGGCCTTGATGATTTCTGCCAAGTTCTCGGTGGACATGTCGATTGCACGATCTGGCTTTACAACATCTGCCGAAAGCTTGAGCCTTGATCCGTTGATGTCAGCCAGGAAAACTTTTTTGGCCCCGAGTGCTCTAGCGAGTCGAACATGTAGGCAGCCAATTGGACCAGCACCCATAACCAACACTTCATCCCCTGCGCCAACGCGAACAAGTTCCTGTGCGTTCAATACACAGGCAAGAGGTTCAACTACCGAAGCTTCCTCGTAAGTAACGCTGTCTGGAATATGGTTTAGGCCATCTACTCGAATTACCTCATCGGGAACGATCATGAATTCGGCGAATCCGCCCGGGAACTGATATCCCATGGAAAGTTGATTGGGGCAGATTGTCATCCTGCCTGCTAGACAGGCCCAGCACTTGCCACAAGGAATTGCGGCAATAACTTGAACCCGGTCGCCGACCTTGACGGAAGATACTTCACTGCCAACTTCAACAACTTCACCAGCAATTTCGTGGCCGATGATTTGTGGGGGCTCTAGGCGCGGATGGCCGTGGTTGAAAATTTTGGCGTCGGTGCCACAGGTAGCACAGGCGTGAATGCGAAGCTTTACTTCCTTGGACCCAGCAGTTGGCTCTTCTACCTGCTCAACTTTGAGATCCTGCGGTCCCCGGTAAATTGCTGCCTTCACTTCAATTGCCTTTCTAAGCGTTTAGTAAATCTAATATTTCTTGCTCTGAAGCGGAGTTCATGAGTGTGCTGTATGAGATCTCATCGAGCAGTTTGTCTGCCAAGTTTCCAAGCAGCTCACCGTGTTCATCCCCCTTGGCAGCTATGCCGATGCAGAGATTTACCTTCTCACCTTCCCAGTCCACAGGATTTGCAAATCTCACAAATACCAACTGGGTAAAGTTCACATACTTTCTTGAGTCATCCGTGCCGTGTGGCAGAGCAACTCCTTCTCCCATGTAGGAAGAAATGATCTTTTCTCTGGCCACCATTGCGTCCAGATACTCAGGGCCAACGGCACCGAGTTCTTGTAAGACCGAACCGCACAGGCGCACGGCCTCCTCTTGCGAGGAGGCCGTGGCGTCTATACGGATTCCGGCCAAAGCAAGAAGGCTACTCATCTGAAATGAGTTCGCCCTCCATTATTGCGTTGACTACACTCTGGATCCTTGGGTCACCCAGGAACATGTCGAACACCACAACAGGGGTGTTTGGCATTGCCTGTTTGGCCCTCTGACCCAATCCTCGATGACACAAAACCAAATCTGGGTTTTCGTCTTCGAGTTGATTTACGGGTGAGTGAGTCACGACTACGTCATGGTCTTTGAGTGCCTTGGCCAATTGCTTGGCAATCATGACACTCGAGCCCATGCCGGCTTCGCAAGCGATTACTAATCGCTTGACTTTAGCTCCGGAAATTGAAGTCATGGCTTATTAGCCGTTCTTCATCTTCTTGGACTTAGCCTGTGCTCCAGCTAGGTCTGCGTAGTCATCCTGCTTGCCAGTTTTTAGCAATACCCAACCAACAGCAAATGATGCTGCTGTTGCAAGGGTGATTCCCAAAATTACTCCCAGGTGGTTTCCCGGAGGGGTAACTGCTAGCCAAGCGAAGATTGAACCTGGTGATGGTGTTGCTACCAGTCCAGCTCCAGTAACCATGAATGTTCCCACTCCAGTAGCACCACCAGCGATAGCTGCCAAAATCATCTTTGGCTTTAGTAGTACGTAAGGGAAGTAGATTTCGTGGATTCCACCAAGGAAGTGGATAACGATTGAACCAGGAACTGATCCGCGAAGAACCTGAGGACCTGCAAGCCAGAAAGCTAGCAAGATTCCAAGTCCAGGACCAGGGTTGGTTTCAATCATGAATGCAATTGACTTACCAGTTTCGGCAGCCTCAACAACACCCAGTGGAGCCAAAACTCCAAAGTTAATGGCATTGTTTAGGAACAGTACCTTCGCTGGCTCCACAAGTATTGAAGCAAGTGGTAGCAATGAACTGTCGACTAGGAACTTAACTCCCGCACCCAAGACATTTGAGATTGCGGTTACAGCTGGGCCGATTCCTAGGAATCCACCGATAGCTGCTAGTAGACCTGTGATTCCGAGGCTGAAGTTTCCAATCAGCATCTCAAAGCCAGCAGGGGTTACTGGGTCAAGTACAGCGTCGATCTTCTTTAGAACCCATGCTGCCAAAGGTCCCATAAGCATGGCACCAAGGAACATAGGAATTGTTGATCCAACGATTACACCAACGGTTGCAACGGCACCAATAACGGCACCACGCTGACCGTGCACCATACGACCACCTGTGTAGGCAATCAATATTGGTAGCAAGTTGATGATCATAGGACCAACCATCTTGGAAAGCTCCTCGTTAGGAATCCATCCGGTTGGAATAAACAGAGCTGTTAGCAAACCCCAGGCAATGAAGGCTCCAATGTTTGGAATCACCATTCCTGCAAGGTTTCCACCCAGCTTCTGTACTGCGGCGCGCCACCCGGTTTGGGTGCCTGTTCCGCTTGGAATATAACTACTCATTTAGTCGACTACCTCTCTGTAGTTTTTTTGGGTTGAGTTGCACTCTGACCAAACCTCTCGGCAAAAAAGGTTCTTTTGCCGTTTGGGATAGCCCCTTCAAACGCTCGAGCGTTCGAAGCTTTTTTGTCGATGGTTCTAGTCATGCTAGATCCACCTCAATTCCTTGGGAGGTGAGTTTCTCAACGTGAAGACGATCTGCATCCACGTCGGTAACTACTCGGTCAATGTTTTTAAAGTTTGCAAAGAGAGCAGAGTAGCTAGAGCCAAACTTTGAATTGTCAGCGAGAACTATCGTCTCGTTAGCGTGCTCAATCATGGCCTTCTTTACTGCGGCTTCGTCAGGGTCAACTGTTGAAAAGCCGTGGTTGATGTCGATTCCATTTGTTCCCAGGAATGCAATCTGTGCTCGATAGCTTTGAAGATCTTCAACCGTCTTTGATCCGATCGAGCTAAGTGTTGTTGGTCTGATGCGACCACCTAGTAGATAAACCTGAGTGGATGAGTCTCCAAGAACGGAAGCAAGAGTAAGGCTGTTGGTAACAACCATCAGTTGTGGCTTGTTGCGAAGTGAGTCAGCTAGAAATTCTGTGGTGGTTCCACCGTCAACAAAAATACAACCTTCTTCTGGAAGGTACTGTGCAGCAATTTGAGCAATGCGAGCTTTTTGCTCCGGGTTGCGGTTTTTGCGTTCTGGAAAAGTAAATTCATGTGAAAGGCGGCCAGCGGATATTGCTCCACCATGAACTCGGCGCAGTAGTCCGCGCCTTTGAAGAATGTCTAGATCTCTGCGGACTGTCTCGACTGCAACGTGGAGCTTGCTGGAGGCATCGAGCGCGTCAATGCGTCCGTCCTTGTTCGACCATTCAATTAGTCGAAGCCTGCGCTCCTCAGCGAGCATTTGTTTCCTGTCCGAATCTGCCTGATTGTGTAGTTTTCTGACTGATTGAGGAATAAACTAGCAGATAATTTGGTCCAAATGACCAGAAACAGGCAAAAAGGTGCGCGAAAGCTAGAAACTCTAGCCTTGTAGCTCGCGAATTCGGGCGTCTTCAACCAGCCGCCACCACAAAAACACCGCAAATCCTGCAAACAAAGCCCATTCGAGGGCATAAAACAGTGTTAGCCAGTTCACCTGGGTGCCCGCTTCGGGCGGGGCAATCACAATCGTCTCAAGTCCAAAGCCTGGTTCTGAGTCCAGAACCATAAAGCCGGCAAGGCTCTGCGCTCCAGCTCCTTTGTATAGGTTCACCAGCTGAGCCAGCGCGAAGCTTTCCAGCAGGTATGGCTTGTCTGGATCTGTCAGAGCAACTGGTCCCTCAGTTTGAAGATATCTTCCGGTCTGTTCCAAAAAGGCCTGAGGTTGAATTGATGCCATCAATTCTGCTCGTGCAGTTTCTGCTAACGACAGGCTCTCGGCAAAACCAACCCCCACACTCAAGCTTGCGGTTGAGTCACCGTCTTCTAGCAGCACACCCGCATTTGCAATTACCCAATATCCCGAGACCACTTCATCGTTTGTGCGCTGTAAGCGATTGGCAACAATGAAAACATTTTGGGTATCAAGCATTAGCTCCGCTTTGACTCTTTTATTGGCAGCGATTGCAGTAAGGGGCGCTCCGGGTTTTTCTGACTCAATCAGAACCAGTGGTGCTTGAGATACATCTTCTGGCTCAACTTCAGAGAAAGATCGCTCCAATTGCCATTGACCTAAGAGAGCAAATACTGCCGCAATCGCAAGCGCCAGAAACAATCCAAAAATCCATTTGGGTCTTCTAGCGACCTGAGACCAGGTTGGGTTAGTCATTAGCTCTTTACGTAAGGAGCAATTACAACTTCAACCCGCTGGAATTCTTTCAGATCTGAATAACCAGTAGTTGCCATAGATCTAGCAAGAGCACCAACAATGTTAGATGCGCCATCGGCTGAAGAAGAAGGTCCATTAAGAATCTGCCTGAGTGATCCAGTTTGCTCAACGCGGACGCGGTGACCTCGAGGAAGCTCCGCGTGGAAAGCCTCTTGTCCCCAGTGCCAACCGCGACCTGGGGCATCAGTCGAACGGGCAAGAATTGAACCAATCATCACAGCATCTGCTCCGCAGGCAATTGCCTTGACGATATCCCCCGAGGTACCTAGACCGCCATCGGCAATTACGTGAACATAGCGGCCACCAGACTCGTCCATGTAGTCGCGTCTGGCCCCTGCGACATCCGCCACAGCAGTAGCCATTGGGGCATGGATACCAAGTACCGCGCGGGTTGTAGAGGCGGCACCGCCACCAAAGCCCACCAGGACACCGGCTGCTCCGGTGCGCATTAGGTGCAGGGCTGCGGTGTAGTTTGCTACCCCTCCAACGATTACTGGAACGTCAAGTTCGTAGATGAACTTCTTTAGATTCAGTGGCTCCGAATCTTTGGCAACGTGCTCTGCTGAAACGGTGTTGCCGCGAATAACAAACAGGTCAACGCCAGCTTTCAAAACCACATCGCTGAACTGAGCGGTGCGCTGAGGTGAAAGTGCTGCTGACACTGTCACACCGCCCGCGCGGATCTGTGCGATGCGATCGCGAATTAGTTCAGGCTTGATCGGCTCGGCATAGATCTGCTGCATTCTTGCGGTTGCTTCAGAGTCTTTTAGCTTTGAGATTTCCTCAAGAAGTTTTTCTGGTTTGTCATACCTGGTCCAAAGACCTTCGAGATCCAAAACTCCCAGGCCACCAAGTTTTCCAATTTCAATTGCGGTTTCCGGGGACACAACCGAGTCCATTGGTGCTGCCAGAATCGGCATTGAAAACTGGTAGGCGTCAATTGACCAAGCGGTTGAAACATCCTGTGGATCACGAGTTCGCCTAGTTGGAACAATCGCGATGTCATCGAAGGCATAGGCGCTCTTGGCGCGCTTGTTTCTGCCGATTTCTATTTCGGTCATGAAGATTTCTCCTAGCGAGTTCCGTAGTTGGGGGCTTCAATAGTCATCTGAACATCGTGCGGGTGTGACTCTTTGAGCCCAGCTGCGGTGATGCGAACGAACTTTCCTTTTTGCTGAAGCTCAGGGATTGTGCCTCCGCCAACATATCCCATTGATGCCCTGAGCCCTCCGATGAGCTGGTGGGTCACCGAAGCCACCGAACCGCGGTAAGGAACCTGGCCCTCGATGCCTTCTGGGACAAGCTTGTCCTCGCGAAGCACGTCGTCTTGAAAGTAGCGGTCCTTCGAGTAGCTCTGGGCTTCGCCTCTGGACTGCATTGCGCCAAGGGAGCCCATGCCTCTATACGTTTTGTATTGCTTCCCGCCAACGAAGGTGATCTCACCTGGAGCCTCGTCGGTTCCAGCAAGCAAAGAACCGATCATTACGGCGTTTGCGCCTGCAACCAGGGCCTTTGGAATATCTCCCGAGAACTGCAATCCACCGTCTGCGATAACTGGAACTCCGGCTGGCTTGCAAGCAAGACTTGCTTGGTAGACGGCGGTAATTTGCGGAACACCAACACCAGCAACCACTCGGGTGGTGCAAATCGAACCTGGTCCAACTCCGACCTTGACTCCGTCAACTCCAGCGTCAACAAGTGCCTGGGCACCCTCGCGAGTTGCCACGTTGCCACCGATGATGTCAACATTCTTTGCAAACGGTTCGGATTTAAGTTTCTTGACCATTTCCAAAACGGCTTTGTTGTGACCGTGAGCGGTGTCAACAACCAAAATGTCAACACCTGCATCGACAAGTGCCATTGATCTTTCCCAAGCATCTGTTCCAACACCAACCGCGGCTGCAACAAGTAATCTGCCGCTTGAGTCTTTTGAAGCCAGAGGATACTTTTCGCTCTTGTCAAAGTCTTTTACAGTAATTAGTCCGCGAAGTTTTCCCTGCTCGTCAACAAGTGGCAGCTTCTCAATGCGGTGCTGCGCAAAAATTGCAATTGCTTTGTCTGGAACAATTCCAACGGGAGCAGTGACAAGCGGCATGGCGGTCATGACGTCCTTGACCAGGGTTGTGGTTCTTTGCACGTCAAGCACAAATCTCATATCACGGTTGGTGACGATGCCAAGCAGTAGGCCGTCCTCGTCGATAACTGGCAATCCCGAAACTCGGAACTTGCCACATAGGTCATCGACTTCTTGAATAGTGGCTAGTGGGCCGATGGTTACCGGGTGGGTTATCATTCCAGCCTCAGACCTCTTTACTAGGTCTACCTGGCTGGCCTGGTCTTCCAAAGAAAGGTTGCGGTGCAAAACCCCAATACCGCCCTGCCTGGCCATGGCAATTGCCAGCCTTGCCTCAGTAACTGTGTCCATGGCAGAAGAAAGCAGAGGGATGTTGATTTCCACTCTTTTGGTGACCTTAGTTCTGGTGTTTACCTGAGATGGAACCACATCAGATTCGCCAGGGAGAAGAAGGACGTCATCGTAGGTCAGACCAACTAGGCCAAAGGGGTCTGGCTGGGCCATTTTGTACCTAACTATTGGGGTCAGAAGCTTCTTTACCCAAGTCTAGTTTTTTTTCAGGCCTAAAGACAGTGCTATTCTTTGGTAAACCCTGAAAACTGGGGTAAATCCAAGACGAGGCATCGATGCCCAGGAATGACATGGAGGCACCTTGATCCTCTCCGCAACCCAACGAGGTTCTAGAAGCTGGATTCAGCTACTTATGCTGGCCGTCGTTACTGCCATAACCTTCGGTGGCCTGTTTGCAACCAGCGCCCATGCCGATGAAGTTGGCACAGACCTACCGTTCAAGATTGTTGGAAACGTCAAAAATGAAGGAATCGCCCTAGAGGGCGTTCGCATCGTCGTTTCTGGTGGCGGCTACACCGCCGAAACTGTCACTGACGCCGAAGGCAAGTGGTACATCGGAGTTCCTGAAAAGGCTGGATACTCAGTATCTCTTGATCAAGAGACCCTGCCTTCTGGAATTGCGGTTATCGAAGAGGGTGGATCCGAACAGTCGGTTGAAATTGGACCCTCGGGAAGCGTTACCAAAAACTTCTTTATTGGTGAAGGTGAACGAATTGTCGTCAGCCTATTTGATCAAGTAATTGCTCGAATTGTTTATGGCTTGAACTTTGGTTTGATGCTTGGGTTGGCAGCGGTTGGCCTTTCACTGGTGTTTGGAACAACAGGTTTGTCTAACTTCGCGCACGCAGAAATGGTCACCTTCGGTGCCATTACCGCATTCTTCCTAGGTGGAGTTTTGGCACTTCCTATCTGGGTTGCAATTCCAGCTGCAGTTGTAATTAGCGGTCTGATGGGCTGGGGTCTGGATTCAGGTCTTTGGCGACCGCTTAGAAAACGTGGGCTTGGTCTTGTCCAGCTGATGATTGTTTCAATCGGTTTGTCTCTTGCTGTTCGTTACTTGTTCCAATTCTTTGTTGGAGGAGGAACAACACAGCTTCCTGGCTTCGACTCTCCGAAGATAAAGCTCTTTGGCGCAACCTCGCTGAGCGTAATTGACATCGCTTCGATGGTGTTGAGCCTTGTTGTGATCATCGGATTCGCTTGGTGGTTGATGACCACTCAAACAGGAAAGGCCACCCGCGCCATTTCTGACAACCCGGATCTTGCAGCCGCCTCCGGTATTGACGTTGACCACGTGATCCGGATTGTTTGGATTGTGGCGGCTGGGCTAGCTGGTCTGGCGGGAGTTCTTTGGGCTTACTTCCGCCCAGGTATCAAGTGGGACATGGGCGCTCAGATCCTGCTATTGATCTTTGCCGCTGTGACTCTTGGTGGTCTCGGAACCGCTTTTGGTGCCCTACTTGGCGCTCTGGTAGTTGGTTTGTTGGTTGAGGTCTCCAGCCTCGTGATCCCATCGGATCTGAAGTACGTAGGAGCTTTGGTCGTTTTGATTGTGATCTTGCTAGTAAGACCGCAGGGAATCCTGGGTCGAAAAGAACGAATAGGTTAGGGAAGCAAGCTATGGACTGGTCTGCAATTTTATCCAACACCGCTCAAGGTCTTCTGAGCCCGGCCACTATGGCCTTCGCGCTAGCAGCTCTGGGGCTTGCAATGCACTTCGGTTTCGCAGGACTGCTGAACTTTGGTATAGCTGGCTTCATGGCTATCGGAGCCTACGGTTACGCAATTTCGATACTCACCTTCGGCTTCGAATGGTGGCAGGGAATATTAGTTAGTTTGGTTGCCTCCGTGCTTTTCTCGCTAATTTTGGGAATTCCAACCCTTCGCCTTCGCGGTGACTACCTGGCTATTGTGACAATCGCCGCGGCGGAAATTCTTCGCTTGATGTTTCTTACCAACGCCTTCGTTGATGTCACGGGCAGCGCCGATGGCCTCTCCGGATACCACAACAGCTTCCGAGCGGCCAACCCATTCCCAGTAGGTGACTATGGATTCGGTCCTTGGACATACAACAACATCGAATTCTGGGTTCTAATCCTGGGTCTAATCACTTTGGCTATCTGTGCTTTCTTGTTGCTACTTCTTATGAAGAGCCCTTGGGGAAGAGTAATCAAGGGAATCCGTGAAGACGAGGATGCAGTTCGAGCACTTGGAAAGAACGTGTTTGCATACAAGATGCAAGCACTAATCATTGGGGGAGTTTTTGGATCCCTAGGTGGAATCGTTTACGCTCTGCCATCATCAGTAAACCCAGGTGTTTATGTGACCTCGTTGACGTTCTTCGTCTGGACAGCCCTACTACTAGGTGGAGCAGCAACCGTGTTTGGCCCGGTTCTTGGAGCGGTAATCTTTTGGGTCCTTCAGTCCTTCCTGTCCAACGTGCTACCACAGCTCGTCTCCAGCGGCATACTTCCGTTCATCAGTAGCATTCAGGCTTCAACTATCAGGTTCATCCTGGTGGGAGTTGGTCTCATGCTTCTTGTCATTTACCGTCCTCAAGGAATCCTTGGCGACAAAAAGGAGCTGACCTTTGTCAAGTAGTAGCGCAAAACTGCCAGGCAAGCCTGCAGCTAAGACAACCGGACTACACGTTGGAACAATTCGTCCAGGTGTTCCAAAAGTAGATCCGATCATCACCATGGACAATGTGTCTCGCAAATTTGGAGGCCTTGTTGCCGTTGACGTTGAGCACCTAGAGATTCCTCGCGGTGCAATCACGGCCCTGATTGGTCCTAACGGTGCGGGTAAAACAACACTTTTCAACCTCTTGACTGGCTTTGATAAGCCAGACACCGGCACTTGGAACTTCGCAGGAAAGTCCCTTGCGGGTATTCCTGCTTTCAAGGTGGCTCAGATGGGTCAGGTCCGCACCTTCCAGCTAACCAAGGCATTGAGTTTGCTCACTGTATTGCAGAACATGAAGCTCGGTGCCAAAGACCAGAGCGGTGAGAAATTGATGTTCTCGATCTTCCCTTTCCTATGGAAGGCAAAAGAGCAAGAGATTGAAGAAAAGGCCCTAGAGCTTCTAAAGCGTTTCAAACTTGACACCAAGAAGGACGACTTCGCTGCCAGCCTCTCGGGTGGTCAGCGCAAGCTTTTGGAAATGGCTCGGGCTCTGATGACCGATCCAGTTCTTGTGATGCTGGATGAGCCGATGGCTGGAGTGAACCCTGCTCTGACCCAGTCCCTTCTTGAACACGTTCTCAATCTCAAGAAAGAGGGCATGACCGTATTGTTTGTTGAGCACGACATGCACATGGTTAGACACATCGCCGATTGGGTTGTTGTCATGGCCGAGGGTCGAGTGGTAGCCGAAGGTCCAGCAGATGAAGTTATGAAGAACCCCGCTGTTATCGACGCTTACCTTGGTTCTCACCAAGACACTGATCTTGGAACAGTCACCGGGCGAATCACTTTGCCACCTAATAAGGGAAAGAAGTAAACCATGGCTAATGTTCCTGTAATTGAAACCAAATCATTGGTCGCGGGTTATCTTCCTGGGGTAAACATCCTTAACGGCGCAAACTTCTTCGCGAACCAGGGAGAACTTGTTGGAATCATTGGCCCAAACGGTGCCGGTAAGTCCACACTTCTCAAGGCAATCTTTGGTCTGGTAAAGGTTCGCGAGGGCGAGATCTTGCTAAACGGAGCTTCAATCGCGAACCTGAAAGCTAACCAATTGGTAGCTCAAGGAATTGGATACGTTCCTCAGAACAATAACGTTTTTCCTTCTCTAACAATTGAAGAGAATCTTCAGATGGGCTTGTTCCAGAACCCAAAGAGCTACTCCGAGCGCCTAGAGTTTGTAACCGGCATCTTTGCGGAGCTTGGCAAGCGACTTAAGCAGCGTGCAGGCTCACTTTCTGGTGGAGAACGCCAGATGGTTGCCATGAGCCGAGCTCTGATGATGGACCCTAAGGTCTTGCTACTTGATGAGCCTTCGGCTGGATTGTCTCCAGTTAGACAAGATGAGGCATTCATTCGTGTTTCTGAGATCAATAAGGCAGGTGTGACAACCATCATGGTTGAACAAAATGCCCGCCGATGCCTGCAGATTTCTGACCGGGCCTACGTTCTAGATCAAGGTAAAGACGCAGTTGTTGGCAGCGGCCGTGAGCTACTAAACGATCCAAAGGTTATCGGTCTCTACCTAGGAACCTTGGGTGAGTAACCAAAACACTTAAATGAAAAACCCCCGGGATTGCTCCCGGGGGTTTTTCTAATTGATGCTTACTTGGCTGGCAGGTAAGTGTTGTCGTCCTGGTAGACGTATACACCAATGCTCGCCTCAGTTGGGTCACCATTCTCATCGAATGTGATTGGACCAGAAACACCATCGTAGTCAGCGACTCCGCCGCCGTTGATGATGTCAGCACACTCAGCAAAGCTGGTGCACTTGGTACCTGAACCGGAACCTCCAGAAACTTCCCGAAGCTTGCCGGCCATGTCAACGCCTTCTACAGATCCAGCAGCAAGTGCTGAAAGAGCTAGAAGAACAACTGCGTCGTATGACTCAGGTCCGTAGGCGTATACCGACGCTAGGTCAGCGTTACCCTCAGCTACCCAGTTGTCGTTCATCCTGGTTAGGAAAGCAGGAATAGTCTCGATGTCCAAGCCAGGAAGAGTTCCCTTAGCTCCGGTTAGAGTTCCAGCTGCAAATACATCTGAGAAGTTAGCAAGGTTTCCGTCAACAAAGTAAAGGTTCTCTGATGGGAATCCGCTAAGACCAGGAATAATGGTCTTTACTTCTTCAAATGTGATTAGAACGATTGCATCTGGGTCTGTTGCAAGAACTTCAGCAATCTGAGAAGTGAAGTTAGTGTCACCAGTGTTGTATGTTGGTGCAGCTAGAACTGTTCCACCAGCAGCTTCGAAGGCCTCGGTAACGAACGTTGCAAGTCCGGTTCCGTATGAGTCGTTAAGAACGATCATTGCGATGTTCTCGTGACCGTCAGCAGCGATTAGGTTACCAAGAACCTCACCCTGCAAAACGTCAGAAGGAGCGGTACGGAAGTACAGTCCCTTGTCATCGTAGGTGCTCAACGCAGCAGAAGTGTTCGCAGGTGAGAACTGGATTACACCAGCACCAACAACCTGGTCAATGAACTGCAATGAGGTACCAGATGAAGCAGCACCGAGGATTGCGTTAACTCCAGCGTTTAGAAGACGAGGAATCTCGGTCTCGTATGCCTTGTTGTCAGTGTCACCAGAGTCTCCCCAAGTAACCTCAACCTGGATACCCTTGTCAGCTTCGTTGATCTCCTTGATAGCAAGAGCAACACCAGCTTCTTCAGGTGGGCCTAGGAAGGCAAGGTTTCCGGTCTGCGGAAGTGCAGTACCGATCTTTAGTGTTAGCTCGCCGCCAGCAGCGCCACCGTCTCCGGTTGCTGCGCAACCAGAAAGAACCAATGCTGCTGCAGCTAGTGTTGCAACTGCGGTAGCGGTCTTCCTGTTACGACGAGAGAATGAAAATGAGCTCATTTTTCTCCTTATATATAATGGGTTTTGAACCACTTCCTAAGATGTGGCTCAAGTTCCCAAGTATAGATTGGCTAAGTTTCGAAAACCATAGCCTTCAAGCCCCACTTCACTCTTCACGAATCCGAAGCTTTGAAATCGGCCAAAAATAGCCAAAAAAGCCTGCATTTGTAGCCAAAATGGCCAATTTGCTTCGAAATCAGTTGCCAAAAGCCCGTTTTTTGGCTTTATTACAATTCGGTTTCAAAATCTAGAACAGGTGTCCGTCAGGAAATCTGAGGGGTTGTTTGCTTTCCTCTGTTGGTTAGCTGCCTAAGAGCGTCGAATGACAAGATTGCCAGGGCAAGCCAGACCATTATGAAACCAAACCAGCGAGCCGGTGCCATTAGCTCCTGAAAATAGAAAAGCCCAAGCAAGAACTGCAGCGTCGGGGTCAAATACTGCATGAACCCGATGTAACTTAGCGGGACGCGTTTGGCGGCAGCGCCAAACAGTAACAAGGGAATAGCGGTTAGGAATCCATAAGCCGCTAAACCAAGCGATGGTAACAACCCGGCAGATCCGAATTGAATCTCGGCGAAGGTAGCAAGAAACACCAGCTGCGCAATTCCCAAAGGAAGCAGCATCGTCGTTTCGATGGTGAAGCTATTTAGTGCAGAAACTTTCCCGCCCAAACGATTTTTGGCTAAGCCATAAATCCCAAAAGAGAACGCAAGCAAAAGTGCAATTACCGGTGGCTGCCCAAGACTAAAAGTCATCACCAAGACCGCTGCAGTTCCGAGACCCACAGCTACCCATTGAAAGACATTTAGCTCTTCTTTAAGGAATATTGTGGCGAGCGCAATCGTCACAAGTGGGTTTATGAAATACCCTAGCGAGGCTTCGATCACATGTCCGTCGGCAACGGCAAAGACGTAAACTTGCCAGTTGATATAGATAACAACTGCGGCAATGGATATCCAAAGTAGTTGTTTGGGTTGAGAAAATACTGCACGATATTCAGCAAACTTTCTGGTGATCAGGATTGCGCCAATTCCAAAGACGAATCCAAAAATTACTCGCCAAACAACAATCTCAAAAGGTTCAGCAAAAGACAGTGCCGCGATGACAATGGGGAAAGAGCCCCAAATTAGGTAGGCAGAAAGACCGTAGCCAATACCTTTGCCTATAGCTTTCTCACTCACACACTAAATCTAGGGGTAAATAAAAACCCCACAAGCAAGCTAGCCTGTGGGGTCTTTATAGAAAACGACTACTTGGTTATGACTGCCAAGACGTCTCTGGCAGAAAGTACTAGGTACTCCTCGTTGTTGTACTTAAGCTCGGTGCCGCCGTACTTGGAGAAAATCACCATGTCGCCAACTGAAACATCAACCGGGATTCTTACTCCCTTGTCGTCAACGCGTCCTGGCCCAACGGCGATAACCTCAGCCTCTTGGGGCTTTTCCTGAGCAGTGTCAGGAATTACCAGACCTGAGGCAGTTACCTGCTCGGCAGCTGATGGACGAACAACAATACGATCTTCAAGCGGCTTGATTGAAACCGACATTATGACCTCTTCTTTGTCTAAGTTTTAGGTGGATTAGCACACTCGAGGTGAGAGTGCTAACTAAACAATAGCACGGGAAGACCAGCCCGGCCAAGGCGGGCTTGGTAGCCTTTAGCGATGGAGCGCGAGGACTTTATAAGGCTGGCTAGCCCTGGAGGCCAGTTATTACTTGATGAGCTGGTCTACTCCTCCGATAACGATGTGCTCAAGATGGTGGCTGGGCTTCGAAAAGCCGGCCATGACCCCATGACAGTGGCTGCTGCCCTAACCCAAGCCAAGCTTCGAAAAAGGGCCATAGCCAAATTCGGTGACTTTGCCTCCAGCATGCTCTTTACCGAGGCAGGCCTTGAGCAGGCTTCGAGGCTCAAAGTCGCTGCCTTACACGCGGGCAGGTTCCGAGCTGCAGGCATAAGAGAGGTGGCGGATTTGGGGTGTGGGATCGGCGCGGAATCAATGGCGCTAGCCGCGCTTGATATCAAGGTTCGGGCCTTTGAAATAGACGAGGTTACCGCAGCCGTTGCCACCTATAACTTGGCAGCTTTTCAGAACGTAACCGTGGAGCTGGCTGATGTTGAAAAGCTCGAACTTTCCCAGTTTGAGGCACTATTTTTGGACCCCGCCAGAAGAGAGCTAAATGGACCAAAGAAAGCCGAGGTCCAAAGGCATTTTGATCCGGCAAACTATTCGCCGAATTTTGATTTCTGTCTTGCTGCGGCCAGATCAAAACCAAGCGGGATAAAACTGGGCCCAGGTCACGACAAACGCCAAATTCCAAATGATGCTGAGGCGCAGTGGGTTTCGGTGGAAGGTGATTTGGTTGAACTTGGATTGTGGTTTGGTTCACTCAAGCGAGAAAACATTGCCCGCTCGGCACTTTTGATAACTGCTGAAGGTCAATTCGAGATAACTTCTTCCGAAACCGAAAGTCCTAATGCACCACTTGGTGAATTAGGAAAGTATGTTTACGAACCGGATAATTCGCTTATTCGCTCCAGGTTGATTTCTGATTTTGCAGCACCTCTTGGATTGCAAATTATTAGCCCCGACATTGCCTATCTAACTTCTAATGAAAAAATCAGCTCGCCGTGGATACGTGGTTTTGAAGTTATTGACAATTTGGTTTTTGATCGCAAGCAACTCAAGGCTTACGTGAAGAAAAATGGAATCGGAATTTTAGAAATTAAAAAACGAGGTTCCGATATTTCCCCCGAAGAGCTTCGTCGTGAACTCTCCCCCAAAGGGGAAGGCGCCGCCACTCTGGTTGTTACCAGAGTGGGCGACGCCCACCGAGTGCTAGTCACGCAACCCATCAGCTGACTAGAAGTTTTTTGTTACCAGTCCCAACCCATTCGGTTTCCCATTTCCATTCCGTACCTACCCTTTAGATAAGTTCCGGCAATTAGGAATCCAATGCTTGTGAGAATCCAGAAAGCGATTGTTACGTATCCCACAATGGTTCCGGCCAGGGCTAGTCCGCGACCGCTTTCGCCAGATTTCTTAATCTGGGTTAAGGCAACGTGTCCTGTGATGATCGCCGCTACCGCTCCAATGGAGGTGAGGGCTGTAGCGATTGAAACAACCGCTAGGGTATTGAGCTTGGTGAAATCAAACTTCTTTTCTTTCTCGGCCATGTTGGCTCCTTCTATTGATTTACCTAGTTCCATTTGAGCACCACAGTCTGGGGAAAGGGTTCGGTTTAGCTGTTAGTAGGCTGTGAGTAGAAATGCTCAAGTTTTGGCCATCTTGGCCCAAACCGCCATAATTAGAGCAATTCCCAACGCATCCCAGGAGTAAAGCAATGTCAGTTATCCAAGGAGAAGTCCAGGTTTTGGACCCAATTGGACTGCACGCTAGGCCTGCCAGCCAGATAGTCAAACTGGTCAAGGACTCCGGGCTCGAAGTGCTGATTGGTAAACCAGGCGAAGAGGGGGCTAAAGCCAACTCCGCTCTAAGGCTCTTGGCGCTCAAAGTGGCAACCGGGCAGACCCTCGTGGTTCATGTTCCAACCGAAGATGAACCGCTTGCAACAAAGATGATCAGCGAGATTCAAGAAATTCTCAAAGGCGAATAGTTGTCTGCCAAACCCGGAACAATTCTGAGTGGTTTAGGCGTTGGGCTTTCTCCGGCCCTTGGCGAAGTTTTGGTTGTTGAGCACTCGCAACTTATTCCCGAATGGACAAAGTCAACAAAGACTCCGGAGCAGGAAATCTCCGAACTAAAAGATGCAATCGCCTTTGTTTCAAATCAACTTGATGAGCTGGGAGCTAAAGCTGGTGGCACCAGCGCTGAAATCTTTGAAGCGCTAAAGACTTTGTTGGAAGACGATGAACTTCTAGAGGTTGCATCTTCAAATATTGCAGATGGTTGGAGTGCGGCGGCGGCTTTTGGTAAAGCGGTTGATGAGTTCGCCGAGCTACTCAAGGGCGACCCAACCTTTGATGAGAGAGTTGCTGACTTTCAGGATTTATCAAAAAGAGTCCAAGCGAAGTTAGCAGGAATCAAGTTAGATCTAGATCTGCCAACAAAGGGGCGAATTGTCCTGGTTGGTGAAGATTTCTCCCCTGCCGATACGGCGCAATTCACCGATGCGGTGGTTGGGGTTGTGACCCTAAAAGGTGGCCCAACTTCACACACCGCTATCATCTGTCGCTCCAGAAATATCGCAGCGGTTGTGTCCTGCCCTGGTGCCAGCGAGTTGGCAACTGGCGACAGGGTCCTGGTTGATCCAGTTGGCGACAGGGTGATTGTGGGCGATGATGTATCTCTGGCAACCCAAGCCATCAACTTTGTCCCAATAGGCGCTAAGTCCCTGATTCCAGTTCGCGCCAACATCGGAACCCTGGAAGATGCCGAATCAGCCAGTAAAACACTGGCCGATGGGGTTGGGCTCTTTAGAACCGAACTTTTGTATTTATCCTCCTCCCATGAGCCATCGATTGAGCAGCAGGCAAAAAGCTATGCGGAAATCTTGAAGGCTGCCCCCGAAGGCCCAATCGTTGTTAGGACAATTGACGCCGGAAGCGACAAGCCCGTTCCGTTTTTGAATATGCCGGCCGAGGAAAACCCTTCGCTTGGAGTGCGAGGTTATCGACTCCTTGCCAATCATCGCGAATTCGTCGAGGGTCAGCTCAAGGCATTGGAGCTAGCACGCGAAGAATCAGGTCGCGAGGTTTGGGTTATGGCCCCGATGATTGCAACCGTTGACGAGGCCAAGACATTTTCGGACTTGGCTCGGAGTCTTGGCAAATACAAAGTTGGAATTATGATCGAGACGCCTTCGATTGCTTTGTTGGTTAATCAGCTTGCTGGGGTTGTGGATTTTGTTTCAGTTGGAACCAACGACTTGTCTCAGTATCTTTTTGCAGCCGACCGGATGAACCCATCTCTTGGCGCACTTTTGAATCATTGGCAACCGGCTCTCATAAAATCGCTGGCTAGCATTGCCAAGGAAGCAAAACAAGCGGGAATATCATCTGGTGTCTGCGGTGAGAGCGCTTCTGATCCAGCTTTTGCAATCTTGCTAGCTGGTCTTGGTTTTGACTCGATCAGCGTTTCTAGATCTCAAGTTGATGCGGTGCATAACGCGCTTTCCTCTCTTGAGTTGGAAGACGCTCAAAAGGTAGCCCAGGATGTTCTCCAGGCAAGATCTGCAGAGCAAGCCAAGGCAACCGCGCTTAGAGAAATTGGCGCCAGGTAGTTCGTAAATGGAGCTTGGTAACTGGGTTCTGTATCTTCTGGCAGTAACCGGGCTAACCCTGACCCCTGGCCCCAATGGGCTTTTGGCCCTAACCCACGGGGCTATTTATGGGAGGCGAAAGACCCTTTCGACCATTATTGGCGGCTCGGTTGGCTTTGCCACGGTTATTGCCCTTTCAATGTTTGGAATCGGAGCCCTGCTGTCAGCATCGGTTGAGATACTCACGGTGCTCAAATTCGTTGGTGGAGCCTATTTGATTTGGCTTGGCATTTCCGTTTGGCGCTCACCTGCTCTTGGCGCGCAAGACACCAAACCGGTTGCTGGCGTTAAGGGCTCTTACCTATTTAGACAAGGCGCACTAGCAGCGCTTACTAACCCCAAAGGAATATTGTTTTTTGTTGCATTCTTGCCGCAATTTATTGATCCAAGTATTTCTCTGCTTTCGCAGTTTGTAGTGATGGCACTAACTTTTGTAGTTATTGAATTTATCTACGAATACGTGGTTGCTTCGCTTGCCAACACCTTGAAGCCCGCTCTTGCAAAGTTTGGGAAGAGAGTCAATCAAGTTTTTGGCGGAGTGTTTATAGCAATTGGAATTGCTCTGCCGCTTCGCGGCTAGAAATCAATAGTTGAGTAAACTCCAAAGTCAAGATTGCTTGGCTTTACGCCAGTCAAAACCATCTGCGCGCCAAGGGACGCAATCATTGCACCGTTATCTGTGCAGAGAGAAAACGCTGGGATTCGAAGTTCGATTCCTGCTTCGGCGCAGCGTTCTGCTGCGACTTCCCGAAGTCTCGCATTGGCAACAACGCCGCCGCCAAGAATCAGTCTTGGGACATTGTTATCGAGGCAGGCGTTGATGGCTTTGGTAACCAGCACATCCACAACTGCTTCCCTAAACGAGGCGGCAACGTCGGGAACTGAAATAGTTTCTGACTTTGATTCGGCCAGCTCGACGTGCCTTGCTACAGCTGTCTTCAGACCCGAGAAGCTAAAGTTGTATCGATTGGGTTCCATGTCTTTGGGAAGGCTCAGTCCCCTTGGGAACCTAATTGCCTTTGGGTCTCCTTCTTTGGCGGCCTTATCTATCTCCGGCCCGCCAGGATAAGCCAGGCCAAGTACCCGAGCGACCTTGTCAAAGGCCTCCCCAGCGGCATCATCTAATGTCTCCCCAAGCAGTTGCACGTCATTCAAAATGTCCCGAACTAGCAATAGAGAGGTGTGCCCTCCGCTTACAAGTAGCGCCACAGTAGGGGTCTCAAGCTTTCCACGCTCCAAGATGTCCACCGCTACGTGGGCTACCAAGTGATTAACTGCGTAAATAGGTTTATTCAACGAAACAGCTAGCGCTTTAGCAGCCCCCACTCCCACCATGAGAGCTCCGGCTAACCCAGGGCCATTTGTAACCGCAACAGCATTGACTTGATCGATTGAAATCTTTGCGTCTTGAAGTGCTTTGGCTAGAACTGAATCCAAAGCTTCTAGGTGTGCGCGGGCTGCAATCTCAGGAACCACACCACCGAATCTTGCATGCTGATCCATTGATGATGAAATCACATTGGCAAGTAACTTGTTGCCCTGAACAATTCCAATTCCAGTTTCATCACAACTAGTTTCAATTCCCAAAACAATAGGATCAATCATTTCTGACCCTCCAAATCAAGACGCATCACAATGGCTGCAACACCATCTGGTTGGTAGTAATTCTCACGACGATCGATAGCGTTAAATCCAAGAGAGAGATATAACTTCTGAGGCGTTGTCTTATCCTCGCGAACCTCGAGAAAAACTTCTTTAGCTTTTTGCTCTCTGGCAAAATCTAGAAGGCTTTCCATAAGCTTTCGCCCAACGCCTAATCCCCGATGACTTTCGCTAACAGCAATGGTTTGAATATCGGAACTTGTTGAAGAGGCAAGTTTGCTCAGGCCCGCGTAGCCAATCAAGGAATTACTCTCCTCGGCAACAACGTAGGTTGTGTGCGGGGCAAGTAGTTCACTTTTCATATTTGATTTAGACCAAGCGTCGTTACCAAAACAGGCTTTTTCAATAAGCATTATGTTTTCTAGGTCAGCGTCGGAAGCAATCCTTATTTGATGGCTCATCCAGAAACCTTCTTCGGGTTTGCGTAAGTGGCATCAGGTTCTCTGAGGTAATTAGCCTGAATGGGGCCAGCTGAGTAGCCTTCTGATTGCTGGGCAAGAGCTAGCAATCCAACGGCAGCTGCGGCAACCGGCTCCGAGATGAGCTCATACTCTTGACCCTGTGCCTGGAGCCCAGCTTCCAGCTCAGCTTGCTTACTAACACCTGGAACCAGAAGGGCTTTAGGGACCCCGTTTCGGCTCTTGCCCTGGTACAGACCAAAGTAGACCTCAGATCTTCTGGCGTCTGCAATTACCAGGGTCGGCTCGGTTAGGGGCAGCTTATAGGCAATCGCATCAAGAGAACCCACACCATGCAGTCTTGCTTTCGACCCAGCGGCAAACATTTTGGCGGCAGCAATTCCTACCCGAAGCCCTGTGAATGGCCCAGGCCCAATCCCCACAGCTACGTCCGTGACTTCGGCTGAGCTGATTCCGGTTTTCTCGATACAGCGAGCAATTAGCGTGCCGATGTTTTCTGCGTGACGCATTGGGTTTGGGTCTGCCGCCTCGGCTAAAACTTTGCCATCGACCAATACAGCAACCGAGGTTCCTTGTGAGGTATCAAGTGCCAACAAAATCTGCTTCATTACTTCTCACCTAGTACTTCAAAGACATCGCCGAGTCTTCCCTGGCCTGTAACGGTTAGCTTACGGTCCTCAGATTCTAGAAATCTTTCAATCTCAATTTCTAGAATTGATTCACTAAGGCCATCGGTAAATCCCCTACCCCACTCGATAACAGAAATTGAGTTTGAGTAATCGATGTCTAGATCATCTAGCTCTCTAGGGGCTCCTAGTCGATAGGCGTCGATGTGAACAAAAGGTATTCCCAATGCTGTTGGGTGAGTTCGGGCGATTAGAAATGTCGGAGAAGAAATGCTTCCTTGAACCCCAACGCCTTCTCCGATTGCTTTAGTGAGGGTAGTTTTTCCAGCACCCAAGACACCGTTGAGGGAAACCAAATCTCCTGGTTTCAACCAAGAGCCCAACCGAACACCAAGCTCATGCATCTGATTTTCGTTTTCAATCAAAATCGAAAGTTGCTTAGCGTTACTCAACGAAAGACCCGCTTTGCCCGGCCGCCCATCTTGGTAACTATTTCATAATTGATGGTGCCGGCGGCCCGGGCTAAATCTTCAGCACTTGGTTCGCCCTTGGTGCTATCGCCGATGATGACGACCTCATCGCCGACTTCGGCGCTATCGGTTCCTAGATCCAGGATGAACTGATCCATGGCCACCCGAGCTAGAACTGGGTATTTCTTGCCATTTAGTGAGACTTCGGCTTGCCCGGTGGCAACCCTCGGGAACCCCTCGGTATAGCCAAAAGGCACCAGGGCTAGCGTGGATTCAGCCTTGGTTCTGTGCAGGTAGCCATAGCTAACTCCGTGGCCTGCTGGCACCTTCTTGACGTGCACCACCTCAGAGCTAACTCTCATCGCTGGCAACAAGCCAAAGTCCCTGGCAATTACCTCGGCGCTGGGGTCAATGCCATACATAGCGGCACCAACTCGAACCATGTCCAACCTGGTGCTCGGATATCTCAAGGCTGCGAGGCTTGCGGCGATATGACGAATCTTGAAAGTCGCACCAAGCTTGGCTGCCGTCTCGATGGCTTCTTCAAATACTCGAAGTTGTTCTAGATCATCTTTCTCGCTGGTGCCAGAAAGGTGTGAGAAGACTCCAACCAATTCAATAGCCCCGCTGGCTGAGAGCTCAACTGCTTTTTCGATAAGGGTTGGCCAGCTCGCAAGATCAGAACCGTTTCTGCCAAGTCCGGTGTCAACTTTCAGATGCACCTTGGCAACCTTGCCAACTTTCTTGGCAGCAGCTGCAATTTTCTCCAAAGTTGCAAGAGCGGATGCGCCAAGTTCAATATCATTACTGATGGCTTCTTCAAACAGGGTGTTCTTGCCGTGAAGCCAAGCCATAATTGGAGATTTGATTCCAGCGTGGCGAAGCTCCATGGCCTCATCTATGTCTGCCGTTCCAAGAATATCAACGCTGATTGATTCGAGTTTTTTGGAAACTTCAATCATGCCGTGGCCAAAAGCATCCGCTTTAACAATTGCTAATACTTGACCACCGGCAAGTTTCTTAATTGTCTTGTAGTTATTTGCAATTACCTCTAGATCAATAGTGATGGTTCTCAATTTGTAACCTCAGCAACGACGTAGGCAACGGCCATGTTGCCATCGTGACTCAAAGAAAGATGCAACTGGCTGATGCCGTGGGACTTGATGGTCTGCTCGGTCTCGCCGGTGAATTCAAAATACGGCTTGCCATCTTGGTCCTTGGCAACACTTACCCCTTGAAAAGATAGCCCCTTGGCTTTGCCCACTGCCTTCACGAGCGCTTCCTTAGCTGCGAATCGGGCAGCTAAGGATTGGAGGGAAAGCTCCCGCTCGCTCTCGGTGAATAAGCGATCTCGAAGCTTTGGGGTTTGGTCTAGGGCTTTCTCGAATCTTTGGATGTCAACCAAATCAACACCGATTCCAAAAATCATTACTCGACCGTGACTGATTTGGCCAGGTTCCTCGGTTGATCCACGTCGAGACCCTTAGCGGTTGCGAGCTCCATGGCAAATGCTTGAAGTGGGATAACGGTCAGAATTGGTGCCATCAGCCACTCGGTTGCTGGCACGTACCAAACGTTGGTCGCGTAGTTGGCAACCTCGGTGTCGCCCTGGACCGCAATAGCGATCACCTCAGCGCCACGAGCCTTGATTTCTTGGATGTTGGAAACGACCTTGGGGTGCAGCGGATCGGCTGGCGCAGGAAGAATAACAATCACTGGCTGACCCTGCTCTATAAGGGCAATAGGGCCGTGCTTTAGCTCACCGGCGGCAAAACCTTCAGCGTGGATATAGGCAAGCTCTTTGAGCTTGAGCGCTCCCTCCATAGCCACAGGGAATCCAACGTTTCTTCCAAGGAACAAAACGGTCTTGGCTTTTTCCATCTTCTTGGCAAGCTCAGTAACCTGACCAAGTGAAGCTAGTGTCTCCTCGACCTTGGCTGGAAGTTTCAGGAGTTCTTTTCCAAGAGTCATTAGCTCATTACGATCAAGAATCGCTCGATTGGCTGCCAGGAATAGAGCCAGTAAATACACGGCAGTCATCTGCGCTGTCAAAGCTTTGGTGGAAGCTACCGCAACCTCGGGACCGGCGTGAGTGTAGATAACTGCATCGCTTTCACGGGCCAGAGTTGCGCCCTGAGTATTGCAAATAGCCAAGACCTTGGCGCCTTGTTCTTTTGCAAAGCGCGTTGCCATCAAAGTGTCCATTGTTTCCCCAGACTGGCTAACGGCAACAATCATGGTCTTTGTAGTCAAGATGGGGTCACGATATCTAAACTCATGAGCTAGCTCAACGGAGACTGGGATCTTGGCCCACTTCTCAATAGCGTATTTAGCTATCTCGCCGGCGTAGCTTGCTGTTCCGCAGGCAACAACAATGATTCTTTCGATTTCGTCGAAGTACTTCTTATCGAGAGCATCTAAATCTCTTAAAGTAACTAGACCGTCAGAGTTGATTCTTCCCATCATGGTGTCTGCAACCGCTTGCGGTTGGTCGGCAATTTCCTTAGCCATAAATGATGGCCAGCCACCCTTGGAGGCCTGGGATGCATCCCAGTCAATTTTGAACTCTTTGCTAACTACCGGTGTTCCGTCAAAGTTAGTGACGCTTACGCCAGTGGAGCTCAGGCTAACAATCTGGTCCTGTCCAACCGAGATTGCCCGCTTGGTGTGCTCAACAAAGGCTGCCACGTCACTTCCTAGAAAGTTCTCGCCATCTCCTAGGCCAATTACCAAGGGAGCATTTCTTCTGGCAGCCAAAATCAAATCAGGGAAGTCTTCGTGGATGATCAAGATTGTGAAGGCGCCGTGGAGGCGATTTACTACCTTGCCAAAAGCAAAAGCTAAAACTCCAGATTTATCAAACTCTTTGGCAATCAAGTGTGCCGCTACCTCGGAGTCTGTTTCGCTAGCAAAGTTGGTGCCCGATGCCAAAAGCTCTTGCTTGAGTTCAGCAAAGTTCTCAATGATTCCGTTGTGAATCAGGGCAAGTTTTGAGTGGGATCCGCCCAGGTGCGGGTGGGCGTTTTGATCTGTTGGAGCACCGTGGGTTGCCCAACGGGTATGACCGATACCAGTCTTGGAAGATTCCATTGGGTTGGCTTCTATATCTGCAACCAGGTTGTCTAGCTTTCCGGCTTTCTTCCTGGTCTCTAGGGTTCCAAGCGCGGTGATAACAGAGATACCCGCGGAGTCATATCCGCGATACTCAAGGCGCCGCAATCCCCCAAGAATTACATCTTTGGTTGATTTCGGTCCTACATATCCAACAATTCCGCACATACCTCTAATTTACGGCAGAATGACTTGTTGTGAGTGCTTCCGTTTCCCCTGCTGCCCCTATAAACCAGGGCGAGCTGACCCCATTTGTTGAAATATTGCGATCGGACTGGTCTCAGCTCGGAAATTCAACAAAACAACCTTTGACCGAGTCAGAAATCTCTCAAATCAGAGGTCTCGGTGACTTTCTCGACCTTACGGAAGTATCAGAAGTTTACTTACCTCTTAGCAGGTTCCTAAATTTGTATGTGACAAAGCACGCTGACATCCATAAAGCAACCAGTGAGTTCTTGGGAGAGCGCGCCAAGCCCGTGCCGTTCATTATTGGTGTTGCCGGTTCGGTGGCCGTAGGTAAATCAACTGTTTCAAGATTGCTGCGCGAACTACTGAGCCGTTGGGAGGGAACTCCAAAAGTTGCACTGGTTACAACCGATGGATTCCTATATCCAAATCAAGAACTAGAAAAACGCTCCATCATGGACCGCAAAGGTTTTCCGGAATCCTATGACCGGTTGGCCCTAATCAAGTTTGTTTCAGATATCAAAAGCGGTAAGTCTCAAGTTTCAGCGCCGGTTTATTCGCACTTATCTTACGACATCATCCCTGGTGAACAAGTTGTTGTTGAATCCCCGGATGTTTTGATTATTGAAGGACTCAATGTTTTGCAGGCGCCAGGGCCAGATCAAGATTTAACCTTGAGCGACTTTTTTGACTTCAAGATTTTTGTCGATGCGGAAACACAAAACATCTCCAAGTGGTTCCTAAAACGCTTCCACGCGCTACGTGAGTCTGCCTTTACGAACCCGGAAAGCTATTTTCACCGCTACGCCGAGATGCCACTAGAAAAAGCACTGGCTCGAGCCACCGAAATTTGGGAAACCATCAACTTGCCAAACCTGACCGAAAACATCTTGCCCACCAGATCCAGGGCTACTTTGGTTTTGAAAAAAGGTGACAACCACCGAGTGGAAAGCGTGCTGCTAAGAAAGCTTTAGCTGCTTTTCAACAACCCTGGCGATTCGCTCGGCCCAGCTTTGGGCTGTTCCGGCATCTTGGGCTTCGACCATCACGCGAACCAGTGGCTCTGTTCCAGAGGCCCGAAGCAGCACTCGGCCGGTTTCGCCAAGCTCGGTTTTTGCCTCTTGAACTACTTTTTGTAACTCTGGATCAGAATCAACCTTGGACTTATCCACTTCCGAAACGTTGATTAGCACCTGCGGATAAACCTTCATCGCAGATGCTAGTTCCTGCAGGCTCTTTCCGGTTGAGCTCATCTGGGCTAGCAGCTGTAAGCCGGTCAGGATGCCATCACCTGTGGTGGCATGCCTTGCAAAAATAAGGTGGCCCGACTGCTCTCCTCCTAGGGTGTATCCGCCTTCACGGATCACTTCGAGAACGTAGCGGTCCCCAACCTTAGTTTCAATCATTTCAATGCCGGCTTGCTTCATGGCAATTTTTAGACCAAAGTTACTCATCACGGTTGCAACTAATGTGTTGCGCGATAGATCTCCACGTGCTTTTGCGGCAACTGCCAAGATCGCCATGATCTGATCGCCATCAACAATGGCTCCCGTTGCGTCCACTGCCAAGGTTCTGTCGGCATCACCATCGTGAGCGATTCCAACATCAGCCCCGTGTTCAACAACCGCGGCTTGCAACGCGCTCAAGTGTGTCGAGCCACAACCTAAGTTGATGTTGTAACCATCAGGTTCGTTTCCAATTACAACTACTTCCGCTCCGGCATCCCTGAATGCCTTTGGTGCAATATCAGATGCGGCGCCATTGGCACAATCCACCACAACTTTGATTCCCTTCAAGCTGTTTGGCAGTGTTCCTTGCAAGTGGACCAGGTAGCGGCTCTTCGCATCGGCAAATTCTTTTACGTGACCAATCTCGGCTCCGATTGGAGTTAGCGGCTTGGCAGAAAGAGCTTTTTCAATTGCATCTTCGACTGCGTCATCGAGTTTGTGTCCACCGCGGGAGAAGAACTTGATCCCGTTATCCGGTGCTGGGTTGTGAGAAGCGGAGATCATGACTCCAAAGTCGGCATCTAAATCAGCCGTCAAAAATGAAGTAGCTGGAGTTGGAATCACGCCGGCGTCGAAAACGTCAACACCGCTACTTGCCAAACCCGCAGAGATAGCAGCAGCTAGAAACTCGCCTGAGATTCTTGGATCGCGTCCGATAACAGCAAGTGGTTTTTGGCCACGGGCTCTAGCCTGCTCGCCCAAAACGATTGCGGCAGCCTGAGCTAGCTTGAGGGCTGATTCTGATGTGATGTCTTTGTTAGCAAGACCTCGAACACCGTCGGTACCGAATAACCGGGACATGATAGAAAGGTTAGCGAAATCTTGGAAAGATTAGCGCTTGCTGAACTGAGAAGCCTTTCTAGCCTTCTTCAGTCCTGCCTTCTTACGCTCCTTGATGCGGGAGTCGCGAGAAAGGAAGCCACTCTTTTTTAGAGTTGCGCGGTTGTTGTCTTTGTCGATCTCGTTTAGGGCACGAGAGATACCTAGGCGAAGAGCACCGGCTTGTCCAGCAATTCCTCCACCAGAAATCTTTGCGATTACGTCGTAGCTACCGGAAAGTTCCAAAACTGTAAATGGGTCCTGCACTAGCTGCTGGTGCAACTTGTTTGGGAAGTACTCAGCAAGAGCTCTTCCGTTAACTTTGATAACACCGGTTCCTGGAACCATGCGAACGCGAGCGATAGCTTCCTTGCGACGACCGAGACCTGCGCCTGGAACAGTTAGCGGGGCACGCACCTTCTTGGTTTCTGCCTTCACGGATTCTGCAGGAGTCTCGGTTGAGTAGTTTGTAGCTTCTACTTCGGTTTCGTTTTTTGGCAAGGTGATCCTCTAGTTTTCTTGAATTAGCCAGTTGTTACTGGGCTACCTGATCAATTACAAAATTGGTTGGCTTCTGTGCTGCGTGCGGGTGCTCGCTGCCCTTGTAAACCTTTAGCTTGGCTAGCTGGTCGCGACCAAGAGAGTTTTTAGGAATCATTCCGCGGATAGCTTTTTCAACTGCCTTCTCAGGAGTCTTCTCTAGCAATTCGGCGTAGGTTGTAGCGGTTAGTCCACCTGGGTAACCAGAGTGACGGTAAGCCTTTTTCTGCAACAGCTTGGATCCAGTTAGTGCAACCTTCTCAGCGTTGATAATGATTACGAAATCGCCGTTGTCCATGTGAGGAGCAAAGGTTGGCTTGTGCTTGCCGCGCAACAAAGTTGCCGCCTGGGTTGCTAAACGACCCAGCACAACATCAGTGGCGTCAATGATCAACCACTTGTTGTCTAGCTCATGAGCCTTTGGAGAATAGGTACGCACGCTAATTTGCCTTACTTTTCTTAGTCGATTTCATGTATCCAGCCTTGGGGCTTGGATTCACTGTGCAAAGTTCCTTACGAACCGCAACAAGACCCTAGTTTAGCCCCTGCCAAGCGGCTTGGTCAAACCCTAATTTTCCTCTAGAACCCTTCTTTTACGGGTGTTTTGGGCCTGCACACCCATTCTGGAGTCCTTGGGGTAACCCACCTCGATCAGGCTCAAACCCTTGGCCGCAACCACCTTCAAAGACCCAGCTCTGGATCCTGATTTCAGTCGTTTTTGAACGTCTGAAACGGATGCTCGACCCCTTCCAACGGCTACTAAAGCTCCAACTATGGAGCGGACCATGTTGTGACAGAAGGCGTCGCCTTTAAGTTCGATCTCAATAATGCGACCCTTGCTTTGGTTGCGAGCAATCTTGATTGATCGAAGTCTTCGAATCGTGGTTGCACCCGCTCGCGGCTTACAAAATCCCCCGAAGTCATGAAGTCCTACCAAAACCTTGGCTGCTTGCTTCATCAGCTTTAGATCAAGCTCTGGCTTTACCTCCAAAACGTATCTAATATCCAGTGGGTCAACAAAGCAGTTCTTGTCGGCGACTCGGTAGCGATACCGTCTAAAGGTTGCCGAGTACCTAGCGTCGAATCCTTCGGGTGCAACATCAAAGCTAAAAACCCGAATGTCTTTTGGTAGCGCCGTATTTACCCGTCCGGCAACATCCGGTTTTCTTCCGATGCGCTTTAGTTGATTTGGGGTCAAATCAAGATGAGCTACCTGATGCTGAGCGTGAACCCCGGCATCGGTTCGACCCGCGATGCGAAGCTTGAAGTCATTGTCATCTTTTCCAAAGATGACAGCAATTGCTTTTACAAGTTCTGCTTGAACAGTTCGAAGGCCAGGCTGTTTGGCAAAGCCACTAAAATCTGTGCCGTCGTATCCAAAGTCGATCCGGTAACGACAAAACCCGTCGACCGGTAGGTCAACGGGTTTAGTCATTTCTAAGAACTACTTGCTCTCTTCTTCAGAAGCTGGTGCTTCTTCAGCAGGAGCCTCTGCAACAGCCTCAGCTGCTGGCTCTTCGACAGCAGCTTCTGCAGCTGGAGCTTCTTCGGCTGGAGCTTCAACAACTGCTTCCGCAGCTGCAGTTTCCACTGCTGCTACTTCTTCAACTGGAGTTTCTGCTACTACTTCTTCGGCCACAACTTCTTCTGCAACAACCTCAGCTTTTGGAGCTGCCTTCACTGCATTTTCAAGTTTTGGCTTCTTGTTCATCTTCTTGGGTGACACTGGGTCAAGCACCAATTCGATTACTGCCATAGGGGCGTTGTCGCCCTTACGGAAACCAAGCTTGGTGATTCGGGTGTATCCACCCTGACGCTCAGCTACCTGAGGTGCGATGTTAACAAACAGCTCGTGAACTACGTTTTTGTCAGTGATCGACTGCATAACGCGTCTACGGGAGTGTAGGTCGCCACGCTTTGCGAAGGTAACTAGTCGCTCAGCAACTGGGCGAAGACGCTTTGCCTTGACCTCGGTTGTGGTGACAGATTTGTTGATGAACAGCGAGCGAGCCATGTTGGCAAGCAACATTCTCTCGTGAGCTGGTCCGCCACCTAGACGTGGGCCCTTGGTTGGGGTAGGCATTTTGTTTCTCCTCTAGTATTTCTGAAAAACCAGACCTAAGCCCGGTCGTCCTCTTCGTAAGTAGAGCTGAAGTAAGCAGCGTCAAAGCCAGGTGCTGACTCTTTCAGGCTCAGTCCCATGGAAACCAACTTGTCGCGGACTTCGTCCACAGACTTGGATCCGAAGTTTCTGATGTTGATTAGCTGCTCTTCGGTTAGACCGATTAGCTCGCTAACGGTGTTGATTCCCTCGCGCTTTAGGCAGTTGTAAGAACGAACGGTTAGGTCCAGTTCCTCAATTGGCAAAGCTAGCTCTGGAGACAAGGTTGCCTCAACCGGAGCTGGGCCAATCTCGATACCTTCAGCAGCTTCGTTTAGCTCACGCGCTAGACCGAATAGCTCAACCAGGGTTGATCCAGCCGATGCAACAGCGTCTCTAGGTAACATTGAGTTCTTGGTCTCAACGTCAACGATTAGCTTGTCGAAGTTAGTGAACTCTCCGGCACGAGTTGCCTCCACGCGGTAAGACACCTTTAGAACTGGAGAGTAAATCGAATCGATCGGGATCACTCCAGGGTCAGAGTCTGGGTTGCGGTTCTGAGAAGCCTGAACGTAGCCACGGCCACGCTCAATGATTAGCTCAACCTCAAACTTGCCCTTGCCAGTCAATGTTGCAATTACTAGCTCTGGGTTGTGAATCTCAACACCGGCAGGAACCTGGATGTCGGCAGCTGTAACAGGACCAGTAGTCTGCTTCTTTAGGTGCGCAACAACCGGAGCGTCGTTCTCAGATGAGACAACTAGTTCCTTGATGTTCAAGATGATCTCAGTGACGTCTTCTTTAACCGAGTCAACAGTTGAGAACTCATGGCTAACGCCATCAATTCGGATGTTGGTCACGGCTGCTCCCGGGATTGAGGAGAGCAGGGTGCGACGCAGTGAGTTACCTAGGGTGTAACCGAAACCTGGCTCAAGTGGCTCAAGTGCAAACCTGGAGCGGTTCGGAGAAATTACTTCTTCGTTTAGTGATGGGCGCTGTGCAATTAGCACTTTGGTTCCTTTCAGCTGAGCATCCGCTATTTGATACTCATTTGTTGGGGCTGCCAAGTGGCCACTTGGCAGTTTGTTGCTTGAAACTAAATCTTGTTGTTAGACGCGACGACGCTTTGGTGGGCGGCAACCGTTGTGAGCCTGTGGGGTCACATCAGAAATTGAACCAACCTCTAGGCCGGCTGCCTGTAGGGAACGGATTGCAGTCTCGCGACCAGATCCTGGACCCTTCACAAAAACATCGACTTTTTTCAGTCCGTGCTCTTGGGCCTTCTTCGCTGCACTCTCAGCTGCAAGCTGAGCTGCGAACGGAGTTGACTTACGAGAACCCTTGTAGCCAACATCACCAGATGATGACCAAGAAATAACGGCACCGGATGGATCGGTGATGGAAATGATTGTGTTGTTGAAGGTCGACTTGATGTGTGCCTGACCAACTGCCACGTTCTTTTTTTCCTTACGACGAGGCTTACGTGCGGCACCCTTCGCGACTGTCTTAGCGGTTGTCTTCGCTGCGGTCTTAGCTGCTGCCATGATTTTTCTCCTAAATCCTTCGGAGCCCGCCTTAGCGAGCTACCTTCTTCTTGCCGGCTACGGTGCGCTTTGGTCCCTTGCGGGTACGAGCGTTGGTCTTAGTTCTCTGTCCGTGAACTGGAAGTCCCTTGCGGTGACGCACTCCCTGGTAGCTACCGATCTCAACCTTGCGACGGATATCCGCTGCAACGTCACGACGTAGCTCTCCTTCAACCTTGAAGTTTCCTTCGATGTGGTCACGAAGTGCCACTAGCTGGTCGTCAGAAAGATCCTTGACTCGGATGTTCTTGTCGATCTTGGTCTCTTCGAGAGTTTTAACCGAACGGGTAGGACCGATTCCGTAGATGTAAGTTAGGGCGATTTCAACACGCTTGTCGCGTGGAATATCAACACCGGCAATTCTTGCCATTTGGATTACTCCTGTTTGTTAGAAGGTCTGTAGCAATACCATCCCGATCAAATCGGGCTCCGGCCTTCTCCAGAGGTTAGGTGATAAATCACCTCGGTACTGCTATTGGATATTTAGTTGTAAGTGCTAGCCCTGACGCTGTTTGTGACGAGGGTTGTCGCAGATGATCATGACGCGACCGTGGCGACGAATAACCTTGCACTTGTCGCAGATCTTCTTGACGCTTGGGTTTACCTTCATGTCTCTTACTTCTTTTAGGGGTTTTGTTTTACTAAAACCGATTTACTTGTAGCGATAAATGATTCGACCTCTGGTGAGGTCGTAAGTGCTTAGCTCAACAATTACTTTGTCTTCAGGCAAAATGCGAATGTAATGCTGACGCATTTTTCCTGAAATGTGTGCCAATACTTTGTGGCCGTTAGTCAACTCGACTCTGAACATTGCGTTCGGGAGTGCCTCAACAACAGACCCCTCGATCTCAATGACACCGTCTTTGTTGGCCATAGCCTCACTTATCTTCTTGTTTTTTAGGCATCAAAAAACCAATCCAAAAAACGGGATTTCGCCTTTTTGAGCGCCGAAGCTCTAGCCTAGGCTAAATCACTGGCAAAGGGAAATTAAATTCCTAGCCCTCAAGCCCACCAAAGGGCACCCCGAGGCTCTCCAGCCTTGATTTTCCGCCATCTAGAGCGGTCAATACCCAGACCCCGGTCTCAGTGACCGCAACCGAGTGCTCCCAGTGGGAGGCATCCGAGGAGTCCTTACTGACCACGGTCCAACCATCGGCCAAAACCTTGGTTTTGTTGGAACCGGCGGTAACCATGGGCTCAATTGCAACAACTAGCCCTGGGTTCACTTTTGGGCCCAGCAACTTGGTGCGGAAGTTATAAACCGGGGGCTCCTCGTGCATCGATCTACCAATACCGTGACCAACGTAATCTTCCAAAATGCCATATTTGCCATTGGCTTCGATGTAATCCTCGATGGCAGCTCCCACTTCACCCAAGCGTTCCGCTTTGGCTAACGCAGCAATACCCGCCCAAAGTGAACCATCGGTTGCGGAAGACAGTGCAAGTCTTGATCGAACCAAATCAGTATCAGGGACCTGACCTGACTCATCGGGCACGATGATGGTGATGGCGCTATCGCCATTCCAACCATCAATCTCTGCACCACAATCCACCGAAAGGATGTCTCCTGCCTCAAGAACTCTCTGGGGAGCAGGAATGCCATGCACCACTTCATGATTTACCGAAGCACAAATGGTGTGGTTGTAGCCGGCTACCAGCTGGAAATTTGAATGGGCTCCGAAGGACTCAATGGCTTCGTTGGCGATTCGATCAAGCTCCAGAGTCGATACTCCAGCAACACAAGCGTTCTTTACGGCCTCGAGAGCATTAGCCGTGATGAGTCCTGCTTTGCGCATGGCAATTAGTTGCTGCGGGGTTTTGAGTTCGAACTCGGAACGGGACATGAAGTGACCCTATTAGTTCTGGTTTTTGGAATCGAGTGCTTCGGTGATTCTTCGAGTCACTTCAGCAATTTCTCCAAGACCGTCAACTTTTACTAGTAGTCCGCGCGATGCGTAGACGCTAATTAGTGGCGCGGTTTGTTCTTCATAAACGCTTAGTCGATTGCGCAAAACATCTTCGGTGTCATCAGATCTGCCCTGGTCAATTGCTCTTTTGGCAAGGCGTCTAACAACCTCGTCGGTGTCTGCGGTTAGCTGCACCACGGCATCAAGCTTGGAATTGGTTTCAGTCAAAATTGCGTCAAGTTCTTGAACTTGATCTGCAGTTCTTGGGTATCCGTCAAGCAAGAATCCATTTACGCAGTCTGGGTTTTGTAATCTGTCGCGAACTAGTTTGTTGGTTAGCTCGTCTGGAACATACTCGCCACTATCCATATAGGACTTAGCTTCGATGCCAAGTGGTGTTTGGTTCTTTACGTTTTCACGAAAAATGTCACCGGTTGAAATAGCAGGGATGCCAAAGACTTCAGAGAGTTTTGAAGCCTGCGTTCCCTTGCCGGCTCCCGGGGGGCCGATCAAGAGAAGCTTCATCATTTCAGTAGACCTTCGTAGTTGCGCTGCTGCATCTGAGCGCTGATTTGCTTCACGGTCTCAAGACCAACACCAACGATGATCAAAATCGAAGTTCCACCGAATGGGAAGTTCTGGTTCGCTCCAACGAGTGAGAAAGCAACCAGTGGAATAAGTGCAATCAAACCTAGGTAAATCGAACCCGGGAAGGTAACTCTGGAAAGCACGTACTCAAGGAATTCAGTGGTTGGTCTTCCGGCACGAATACCAGGAATAAAGCCACCGTACTTTTTCATGTTGTCGCTTACTTCTTCTGGATTGAAAGTAATTGCAACATAGAAGTATGTGAATCCAATAATCAGTAAGAAGTAAAGTGCCATGTATAGCGGGTGATCACCTTGAGTTAGGTAGTTTGAAACCCACTCAACCCACGGAGCAACTCTTCCTTCAGCATCTGGCTGGTTGAACTGTGCAATCAGAGCTGGAAGGTACAACAAGCTGGAAGCAAAGATAACTGGGATAACTCCAGCCATGTTTACCTTGATTGGGATATAAGTTGACTGACCACCGTAGGTTCTTCTTCCAACCATGCGCTTGGCGTACTGAACTGGAATTCTGCGCTGCGATTGTTCAACGAGCACTACCAGTCCAACAATTCCAATACCGACCACGATAACAACCACCAGAGTCTCGATTGAACGAGTCTCGGCGATGGCCAACAACGAGGATGGGAAAGAAGATGCGATGGATGCAAAAATCAGCAATGACATTCCGTTACCGACGCCACGCTCGGTGATGAGCTCACCCATCCACATGATCAAACCGGTTCCGGCTGTCATCGTGATAACCATCATGGTGATGGCAAGCGGTGAAGAATCAGTCAAAATCGGAAGCACACAGTCAGCGCCGAAAAGGGCTCCTTGTCTAGCTACCGCAATCAAGGTTGTGGACTGCAATAGACCCAAACCGATGGTTAGGTACCTGGTGTACTGAGTCAGTGTTGCCTGTCCCGCTTGACCTTCTTTATGCAGGGTCTCAAAGCGAGGGATAACTACCCGAAGTAGCTGGGTAATGATCGAAGCTGTGATGTAAGGCATGATTCCAAGAGCAAAGATAGACAGTTGAAGCAATGCTCCACCGCTGAATAGGTTTACCAGCTCGTAAAGACCAGAGGTGTTGTTGGTTTGAGCCAAACACTGCTGTACGTTGCCGTAGTCCACATAAGGAGCTGGGATGAATGAACCCAAGCGGAAAACAGCCACGATCGCAAGGGTGAAAAACAGCTTGCGTCTTAGATCCGGTGTGCGAAACGCACGAATCACGGCATTGATCAACTTGAGCCTCCTGGCTTAGTAGCTACTTGCTAACTGAGCCGCCCGCAGCCAAAATCTTTGATTTTGCCTGCTCGGAGACCTTGTCAACTTGCACATCCAGCTTAACCGAGATGTCACCGTTGCCCAGAACCTTAACTGGCTCGTTGCTGCGAACTAGGCCCTTAGCTACTAGGTCTTTCACGGTTACAGCTCCACCTTGCGGGTAGGACTCTTGAAGCTTCTCAAGGTTTACCACCTGGTACTCAACGCGGAATGGGTTCTTGAAACCACGAAGCTTCGGGGTTCTCATAACTAGACGAACTCCACCACCTTCGAAACCTGGGCGCACTTGGTAGCGAGCCTTAGTTCCCTTGGTTCCACGACCGGAAGTTTTACCCTTGGAAGCTTCTCCACGACCAACACGGGTGCGGTCTTGCTTTGATCCAGGAGCTGGACGTAAGTGGTGAAGCTTCAAGATAGGAGACTTCTGCTTCGGAGCAGATTTCTTCTTTACAGACTTACCCTGGCGAACTGACTTCTCAACCTTTGCCGGAGCTTTTTCAGCAGCAGGAGCTTCGGCCTTAGCAGCAGGCTTTGCTGCTGGTTTTGCAGCGGCGCTCTTAGCGGCAGGCTTCTTTTCAGCAGCAGGCTTTG
>ERZ888423.34-NODE-34-length-119717-cov-11.698994_pt1 | contig 119717 bp, 102 predicted proteins | sample MGYA00520523_ERZ888423 | MGnify/ENA primary metagenome ERZ888423 (study PRJEB32303, sample SAMEA104408611) | aquatic metagenome | biome: Brackish water; feature: Pelagic; material: water | place: Baltic Sea | collected 2014-06-08T10:24:00 | depth 30,27 m ...
CGCCGCCGTTCAACCCGCCCGCAGCCGCGCCGCCTGTCCTGCGGGCGGCGCCGTCGATCCAGGCCGTGCCCGCGCCCCCGCCCCCGCCGCCTATGGCGATGCCCTCGGCGACGACGCTGGGCGCTGCTCCGGCGCCCTATGTCTCGCCGGGAGGTCCGTCCAGCGGCCTACTTGCGATGGCGCCGGGATTCACGACCGACGCGGCTGGCGCCTATGGCGCAGTCCCCCTGGTCGGGCAGACTTGGCGGATCGTCGATTCGGATCAGGCTGAGTTTGAATTGACCTTCGAGCCGGAGGGCCGGGTCAGCGGGCCATCTTTCTCCGACGGGCAGCGCTGGACGCTCGAAGGCGATACGCTCTGGCTGGTTTATGAAACCATGCTCGGCGGCCAGGTGGCGCGCCGGGGCCGCTTTGTCGGGTCGAATGAGATCCAGGGCGACGCCGAAAGCTCGTCGGCGCCTGACGGTCGGCGCTGGACCTGGCGCGCCGTCCGCATTCGTTGATCGACGAGGGTCTGTACTTCCCTGTTATCGGCCCGCTGCAAGCGCCCGCGCCGCGTTCTCCAGCTTGTCGAACGCCGGGTCGCGGGTTGGCGGCATGCGGGCGAGCATCGCGGTGGTCGCCGTATCGGCGCCGCGGAGCTCGATGACCGCCTCGAAGTGGGCGCGGGCTTCGGCCATGTCGCCGTCCTGCATGGCGTCCAGGCCCGCTTCGTAGCGGAGCGCCCAGGGCGCGCGTTCCGGGCGTTCGCCGATAGTCAGCTCCAGAAGCTCGAAGACCGGCACGCGCTCGGTCTTGCCCTTTACGCGCACATCGTCCAGGCGGCGGGCGGCGACGTCGTACTTGACCAGGTCGTAGGTCTGGGCGCCGATCATGATCGCCGTGCCGTATTCGCGGTTCAAGCTCTCCAGGCGGGCGGCCAGGTTAACGGGATCGCCGAGAGCCGTGTAGTTCAGGCGGTCCGGCGCGCCGATGCTGCCGACCAGCACGCGCCCGGTATTGACGCCGATGCGCATGCGGAAGGTCGGCATGCCCGCTTCCGCCCAGCCGCGATTGAGCCGCTCCAGCGCAGCGATGCACCCGAGCGCCGCGCGACAGGCGTTCAGCGCGTGGTCTTCGTCCTGGTCGGGCGCGCCGAACAGCGCCATCACGGCGTCGCCGATGAACTTGTCGACGACGCCGCCGGCGGCGCGGACCTCGCCGGTCATCGCGGTCAGGAACGTATTCAATTGCGGCGCCAGGCGATGGCCGAGCCGCTCGGTCGCGGCCGTGAAGCCTTCAAGATCGAGGAACAGGACCGTGATCGTCCGCCGCTCGACGACGGCTGCCGCATCGCGGTCCTGAATCACCAGCCGGGCCAGTTCGGCCGGCGCGTAGCGGGCCATGGCTGCGAGGCTGCGGCGGGCGCCTTCCAGGCCCTCGCCAAGCTGCGCGACCTCCGCGATCGAGGAGCGCAGCGGCCGCCTGCCGGAGAGCTCGAAGCGGCCGAAGCGCTGGAGTTCGGCCGCCGCCGCCTGCAAGGGCGCGACAAACAGCGTGCGCGTCACCCGGATCGCGCCGAGGGCGGTCAGCGCCAGCACTGCGAGCGCCGCGAAGATCATCCGGCGGCGTTCGGCGATCACATCGCCGACGAAGGCGTTTTCCGGCAGCACCGTCCCCATGGTCCAGCCGCCCCGCGCCAGCGGCGTCAGGTTCAGGAACGCGCGGCCGCCCAGGGCCGGCAGGTCGAGTTTCATATGAGCCGGAACGCCGGTCGGCAGCGCCTGGAGCGTCGGCGCGAGGGCTGCCAGCATCGGCGCGCCGGACTGCTCCGGCGTCGGCAGGAGCTGATTGTCGTCCAGAAGCGCGCCGTCGGCGCCCTGGACCGCGACGCCGGCCTCGCTCGCCGCGACGACCAGGCCGTTCGGCCCCAAGACGAACGCCATGCCGTCCTTGCCCGCCATGCGTTGGCGAAGCCAGGCGTCGAGCCGGTCGAGCTCCACGGCAAACGAGACGACGCCCAACACGGCGCCGGCTTCTTCCACCCTGACGGCCGTGTTGAGGCCGGGGCGGCCGGAGGATGCGAACCGGTAGACGTCCGTCCAGATCGCGCCCTGTTCGGTCATCGCAGCTTTGAACCAGCCGCGATCGGTCGCGTTGTAGTCGTTCTCGATCATCTTGGAATGGGTCTGGTAGAGCGCGCCTTGATAGTCGGCGTAATAGTCGATGCCGCGGTTCGCCTTGCCTGTCTCGGGGTCCCAGCGGCTTTCCACAAGGCGATACTGATTGTTGTCCCGGCGGTTGGCGCCATAGAAGTCGCCGTTCGGGAAGCCGAAGCTGACCCAGGAAATAGCCGGATCGGCGCGCAGCAGGCCAAGGAACAGGGCTTCCCGGGGCACCTTCGCCTGGATATCGACCGCGCTTGCCGCCAGCACCGAGCGCGCGGTTTCCTGCAAGGCTTCGATCCGCAGGAACAGCGCGTCGATCTCCTGCTCGACATCGCCGACGATGGCGGCGTTCAGGCGTTGTTGCAGCGTCGCGGTTTCGCGGGCGCTCAACAGCCAGAACGGCACGATGATCGCGGCCGCCGTCAGGGCGACGACAGCGACCGTCGAGATGGCGGCGACGCGTTGCAGCGGCCAGCGTCTGGCATTGAGGAGGCGAAATATGCGCATGGGAGAGGAGTGTGACGCCTTATCCTTAAGAACCGCTTTCAATCGGCCGTCGAGCGCTTATGGTGGGTTGCGACGCGAGGCTGGAATGCTGATCGAGATTTATTCGGACCCAATCTGCCCCTGGTGCTTCATCGGCAAGCGCCGACTGGAGCGCGCCTACGCCAAACGTCCCAGCGTTGCGGTCGAGTTTCGGTGGCGCGCCTTCCAGCTCAATCCCTGGATGCCGCGCGACGGCATGGCGCGGGGCGAGTATCTGACGGCGAAATTCGGCGCTGTCGACGCGGGCCGCGTGTTCGACGGCATCCGGCGGGTCGGCCAGTCAGAAGGCATCCGGTTCGACTTCGACCTGACGACGCGCATTCCGAACACCATTGACGCCCACCGCCTGATCCGATGGGCCGGTCGCCGCCGTCCCGCCGGCGGCGAAGGCGAGATGGCGGAGGCGCTGTTCCAGGCCTACTTCATCGGCGGCGAGGATATCGGCGATCCGGCGGCGCTCGCCCAGATCGCCGCGGCCGTCGGGCACGACGGGGCCGCCGCCGCCCGCTACCTCGGCAGCGGCGAGGATACGGAAGCCGTCCGCCTTGAAGACAGCTTCGCCCGCCAGATGGGCATTCAGGGGGTGCCGTGCTTTATCGTCGACGGGCGCTTCTCGATCTCCGGCGCCCAGGAGCCGGAATATCTGATGCCGCTCTTCGATCTTGCCGCGAGCGCCGGTCCCCACGCTGCGGAATAGCCCCGTGACCTGGCCGCGCGCCGCCGCTATCGTTCGCGCCGAAACATCCGTGACAGAATCAGACCGCATAGGGAGAACGACCGATGGCCGCAGATAAAGCGACGGAAGCAGCCCGCCTGTTGATGGGCGCATGGGAAAGCGGCGAAATCCTGCCGACCCTGCCCGCGGCCTGCGCGCCGAAATCCGAGGCGGAAGCCGTCCGGATTAACGATGTCATCCTGGCGGAGAACCCGCATCCGATCGGCGGCTGGAAAATCGGCGCGACCGGCGAGGGGCCGCAGAAAGCGCTTGGCCTGACGCAGCCGTTCGTCGGCGGCATTCGCGCCGCCAATGTGCTGCAAAGCCCGGCGCAGTTCGTTTTCGCCGAGCTTAATCGCCCGATCGTCGAGTCCGAATATGCCTACCGCCTCAAGTCCGACTTGAAAGCGAGCGGCGCGCCCTATAGCCGGGCCGCCGTCGAAGCTGCGATCGGCTCGTTGATCGTCGGCATGGAAATCCCCTTGAGCCGCCTCAGCGCCGACAATGGCCTTGGGCCGCTGGCGCTGGTCGCGGATCATGGCGGCACCGGCTATTTCATCATCGGCGCCGAATACACGGACTGGCAGGGCATCGACGCGATCAATACCGATGTCTCCCTCAGCTTCGACGCGGCGGAAGCCGGCCGCGGGACGGGCAAGGCGATGATGGGCGATCCGGTCAATGCCGTCGTCTGGTTCGTCAACCATATGGCCGCGAAGGGCATCGACCTGAAAGCCGGCCAGTTCGTCTCGACCGGCTCCTGCACCGGCGTCATCCCGGCCCCGGCGCCGGTCAAAGCGGTCGCCGACTTCGGGCCCGAGGGCAAGGTCGAGTTGCTGCTGACCTAAAGGAAAGGGCTGGATCATGAGCAAGGTCATTCTCATTGTCGGCGCCGGTCCCGGGCTAGGGGCATCGGTCGGCCGGCGCTTTCAGGCCGAGGGCTTCAAGGTTGCGGTCGCATCCCGCAGCCAGGCCAAGATCCAGGCGGTCGCGGCGGCGATCCCGGGCGCCCAGGGCTATGCCGCCGACGCGACCGACGAAGCTGCGGTGCAGGGCCTGTTCAAGCAGGTGACGGCGGAGATCGGCGCGCCCGATGTCGTCGTCTTCAATGCCAGCGGCCGGGTGCGCAAGAGCATTCTGGAAATCGGCTCGGCCGAGTTTATCCAGGCCTGGATGGCCGCCTGTCACGGCGGCTTCCTGGTCGGGCGGGAAGCCGCGCGGCTGATGGCGCCGAAGCGGCAGGGCACGATCCTGTTCACCGGGGCGACGGCTTCGGTCAAGTCTTTCGCCAACTCGGCGGGTTTCGCGGTCGGCAAGTTCGGCTTGCGCGCCTTGGCGTTTTCGATGGCCCGCGAGCTTGGGCCGATGGGCGTGCATGTCGCCCATGTGGTGATCGACGGCGGCCTGCATTCCGACGCCCGTCCGGACGATCCGGATGTGCCGGACAAGTGGATGGACCCGGACGACATCGCCGAAAGCTATTGGCATCTCTATGCCCAGCGCCGCTCAAGCTGGACGATGGAGCTGGATGTCCGCCCGTGGGTCGAGCGCTTCTAGAGCAATCCAGGCTCAGGCGGGCCTATTCGTTCTTCGGCGCATATTTCGCATAGCGCACGTCCGCGGTGATGGCATGGGCGAGCATGCCTTCGGATTCGGAAATCCGGCTGATCACCGGCGCAATCTGGCGGCTCGCTTCCGGCGTCAGCCGCTGCCAGGTGACGGTCTTCAGGAACTTGCCGACCCAGAGGCCGCCGGTATAGCGCGCCGCCCGGCCCGTCGGCAGGATGTGGTTGGTGCCGACGCCCTTGTCGCCATAGGCCACGGTCGTCGCCTCGCCGACGAACAAGCTGCCGTAGTTCGAGAGATGCTCCAGATAATAGTCATCCTCGGCGGTCATCACCTGGAGATGCTCGGAGGCATATTCGTCGGCGATCTCGACGGCTTCTTCCCTGGTCTCGACGACGACGACCTCGCCATAGTCGCGCCAGGCCTTGCCGGCGATTTCGCCCGTCGGCAAGGTCTTGAGCTGTTCCTCGACCTCGATCAGGGTCGCTTCGGCGAGCCTCCGGGAGGTCGTCACCAGCCAGCAGGGGCTGTCGGGTCCGTGTTCGGCCTGCCCCAGAAGGTCGGTCGCGACCAGGGAGGCCGGCACGCTGTCGTCGGCGATAATCAGGGTTTCCGTCGGCCCGGCAAGCTGGTCGATGCCGCAGGTCCCGAAGAGCTGCCGCTTGGCCTCCGCGACATAGGGGTTGCCGGGGCCGATGATGAGGTCGGCCGCGGGCATGCCGACAAGGCCGAACGCCATCGCCGCCAGCGCCTGGACGCCGCCGATGGCGTAGATCTCGTGGGCGCCCGCCGCATGAAAGGCGAAGAGCGTCTGGGGATAGACGCCGTCGCTGTCCCGCGGCGGCGCGCAGCCGACGATCCTCGGCACGCCCGCGACGGCGGCGACGCCGGCGGACATGATCGAGCCTGCGACCAGCGGATACTTGCCGCCGGGCGTGTAGCAGCCCGCCACCTTCATCGGAATATGCTTGTGGCCCATGACCGCGCCCGGCCGAAGTTCGATCGTCAGGTCCTGCAGGGTCTCGCGCTGGGCGCGGGCGAAATCCTGCACCTGTTTCAGGGCATAGCGGATGTCGTCCTTGAAGGTCTCCGGCAACGTGCGCTCAACCTGCCGGATGCGGTCCTCTGACATCCGGAAGTCCGGGCTGGCCCACTTGTCCAGGTCGCGGGCATAGCGGCGGATCGCGTCGTCGCCGTCGGCGCGGATGGCCTCCAGCATTTCGGCGACGGTCGCTTCGACGGCGCGGCGGTCGAAGCCTTCCCGCTGGCTGGATTGCTTGAGATAGGTCCGCATGGGCGCTGTCCTTGCTCTTCCCTGTTGAAGGCGAACATCTTAGCCGCCCTTCGGCATTTTCGGCAAAGGCGGGAACGGTTTAGAAGAGGCGCATCTGGCCGTCGGTCTTGGGCGCGGGCGCCGCGGGCGCGATCAGCCCGGCGTCATCCTCCCGGACATTCCCGACGCGGCCATCCACGGGAACCGCTTCGAACAGGGCTTCCGGCGGCGGCCGGATCAGCGCCGCCGCCGCTGCGGGCGGGGCGTTCAGCCAGGCGTCGTGGTCCGCCGACGCGATGACGACGGGAGAGCGGTGGTGGATGGCCGCGATCGGGCCGGTCGCCTCGGTCGTCACGATCGCGAAGCTCTCCAGGACCGCGCCGTCGGGGCCGACCCAACGCGCGGCGACGCCAGCGAAGCCGATCGGGCCGGGCGGCTTCAGGAAATAGGCCTGCCTGGCGGCGCCGGCGCCCGACCATTCATAGAACCCGTCGGCCGGAACGAGGCAGCGGCCGGCCTTGAAGGCGTCGCGAAACGACGGCTTCTCGGCGACGGTCTCGCCCCGGGCATTGATCAGCGGGGCCGAACCGACAGGCCCCTTCGACCAGGCTGGGACCAGCCCCCAGCGGCAGAAGGCCAGCGTCCGCCCGCCGGCGCCGGCTGGCCGGACGACCGGCGCTTGCTGGGTGGGCGCCAGATTCCAGCGGGGGGCGAGGTTCGGGCGTTCCGGAAAGCCGAACAATGCCGCCATGGCGTCAACCGGCGAGGTCACAAGATATCGGCCGCACATCACATCACCTTTGCGCAGATTGCGTAAAAAAGGTTCACAAGCGCTCGATTCCATGCTTGCATCATAGGCAGATAGGCGGAGAAAATCCGGCGCTTGTGACAATAAGCAGCGCGTTAAGCGCGTTGGCACGGTGATTGCTCTGCCTTTCGTCAGGGCCGCTGCGGGCGACCGCGGTCGGTTGGAATTCGCTGAAGGAGGCTTCGAGCTTCAACGAGAAGCCCGAAGCACAACATTGGAGGTTATTTATGAAATTGAAAACGACACTTCTGGCCGTCGCGGCGCTTGCCGTCGGCGCGGCGTCCGGGGCCCAGGCCCAGACGAAATCGACGCTCGAAATCGTCAAGGAGCGGGGCTACCTGAACTGTCAGGTCGGCCAGCCGAACCCGGGCTTCTACAGCCTGGACGACAAGGGCCAATGGTCCGGCCATGACGTCGCGTTCTGCCGCGCCGTCGCCGCCGCCATTTTCGGCGATCCCTCGAAGATCGAATTTCAGTCGGTGACATCGCAGGTCCGCTTCACGTCGCTCGCCAATGGCGAGTCCGACATGTTGAGCCGCACGACCACCTGGACCACGACCCGCGACACCCAGCTCGGCCTGGATTTCACCACCGTCACTTTTTATGACGGCCAGGGCTTCCTTGTGAACAAGTCCATGGGCATCACGAGCGCGAAGCAATTGAACGGCGCGTCCGTCTGCGTGTTGACCGGCACGACGACCGAACTGAACCTCGCCGACTATTTCCGCTCCCAGGGCATGAACTTCACGCCTGTGACCTTCGAAGACGTGAACGTGCTGGTCGATACCTTCCTGAAGGGCGGTTGCGACGCTTACACGAACGACAAGTCCGGCCTGGCGTCCCGCCGTTCGGCGTTCCCGACCCCGGGCGACTACGTGATCCTTCCGGAGACGATCTCCAAGGAGCCGTTGGGCCCCGTGGTGCGTGAAGGCGACAACCAGTGGGGCGATATCGTCCGCTGGAGCGCGTTCGCCACGATTGTCGCCGAAGAGCTTGGCATCAACTCCGGCAATGTCGAGGAAATGCGCACGACCTCGAAGAACCCGGAAATTCGCCGCCTGCTTGGCGTCGAAGGCAACTTGCACACAGGCCTCGGCCTCTCGAACGACTGGGCCTACAACATCATCAAGACCGTCGGCAATTATGGCGAAATCTATGAAGCCTTTGTCGGCGAGAAGACCCCGGTCAACATTCCCCGGGCCGGCAGCTTGAATGCGCTCTGGACCAACGGCGGCGTTCTGTACGCCCCGCCGTTCCGGTAAGCCGAACGTGCGCCGCGACGGTCCCGGGGTAGGGGGCGTCGCGGCGGCGGACGAGGCGCCGCCGGGGGGAGGCGCCTCGTTCGTCCATGCCGATTTTTGCGGATGGCGGAGCCCTAGAGCGCTGAACAATCAGCCGCGAGCTTCGCTGTCGGGCGCCTTGGGAGGCGAAGCATGAGTACAAGCGCGCCGCCGCGCAGCCAGCGCAGCCAGTTTTCCAGACTTGTAAGCGATCCAAAAGCGCGTGGGCTGTTCGCTCAAGCCGTTGTTGGCGCCATCCTGATCTTCAGCATCTGGTATCTCTACAGCCAGACTGTCTACAACATGGAAAAGCGCGGCTTGACCGCCGGCTTCGATTTCCTGTGGACCACAGCCGGTTTCGACATCGGCTTCCATATGATCGACTACAGTCCGACCGATACCTTTTCCCGCGTCTTCCTCGTCGGCATCATCAATACCCTGTTCGTATCCGCGATCGCGATCGTGCTTGCGACGCTCCTCGGGTTCATTGTCGGCATCGCGCGTCTCTCCAGCAACTGGCTGATCGCCCGCATCGCCGCGACCTATGTCGAGTTCATCCGCAATACGCCGCTGCTGCTGCAGATTCTGGTCTGGTATGGCGGCGTGTTCACGCTTCTGCCGCCGCCCCGGCAATCGCTCGAATTCGGCTTCGGCGCCTTTGCCCTGAACAATCGCGCCTTGCTGCTGCCGGCGCCGATCGATGAGGGGCTGTTCTGGATAACGGTGCTGGCGTTCGTGGCCGGCGTCATCCTGACCTTCGGCATCGCCCGGCGCGCCCGCCTGCTGCGTGAGGCGACCGGCGAAGCGCCGAAATGGGGCTGGAAGGCGCTGACGTTGATCGTCGTGCTGCCGGGCGTCGTCTACCTCCTGACCGGCTTGCCGCTGTCCTGGGATGTGCCGGCGCTCAGCGGCTTCAATTTCCAGGGCGGATTTGCGGTGACGCCGCCGTTCCTGGCGCTGGTGCTGGCGCTGACGATCTACACCTCGACCTTCATCGCCGAGATTGTCCGGGCGGGCATCCTGTCAGTCGGCAAGGGCCAGACCGAAGCCGCGCATTCGCTTGGGCTGCCGGCGACCCGCACGCTCAAGCTCGTGATCATCCCGCAGGCGATGCGCGCGATCATACCGCCACTGATCAGCCAATATCTGAATATCGTCAAGAATTCATCGCTCGGCGTCGCGATCGCCTATCCGGATCTGGTGGCGGTGTGGATGCAGACGTCGCTCAATCAGGCGGGCCGCGCCATAGAGATCGTGGCGACGACGATGCTGTTCTACATGACCGTCAGTCTGACCATCTCCAGCCTGCTGAATATCTACAATCGCCGCGTCCAGTTGAAGGAGCGCTGAGCCATGGACGGGACGCAGGACAGCCGGGGCCAGCGCGCCGTGGAAAAATTCGTGCCGAAGGCTGAGCGCCCGCCGCCGATGCCGGTTTCGGGGGCGATCCCATGGATGCGCCGCAACCTGTTCAGCACGGTCGTCGACAGCATCGTCACGATCGTCGTGTCCGGGATGCTGGGCGTGGTGATCTGGAACATCGTCGAATGGGGCATTGTCGACGCTGTATGGACTGCCGACAACCGCCGGGAATGCATGGACCAGAGCATGGACGGCGCCTGCTGGGCGGGGCCGGCGCTCTGGTTCGACAATTTCATCTACGGCCTCTATCCCGAGACGGAGCGCTGGCGCGTCAATCTGGGGGCGGTCGTCCTGGCGCTCTGGCTGGCGCCGCTGTTCTTCGCGCGCGTCACGGCGAAGATCCCGACGGCGGCAAGCGTCGTACTGACCTATCCGCTATTCGCCTCTTACCTGTTCTATGGCGGCGAGAAGGGCATTTTCTGGACCGCGATCAGCGCGCTCGGCCTGACGATGTTCATCATGGCGCTCGCCAATGCGGCGCTGGAGCTGTCCGGCGGGCGGTCGATCGGCAAGGTCATGGAGGACCGCTTCGGCCTGACCTCGTTCCGCCGGAAGGCCATTCCCGTCATCGTGCTCTGGATCGCGGTCGCGGTCGTCTGGTCCGGGGTCGAGCTGGAGATCGTGCGGACGGTCAAGTGGGGCGGCCTGTTCGTCACCCTGGTGATCTCCGGCATCGGCATTACCTTCGCCTTGCCGGCGGGCATCATGCTGGCGCTCGGGCGGCGCTCCCGGCTGCCGTTGATCAAATATGTCTGCGTTGTCTTCATCGAGGTATTTCGGTCGGTGCCGTTGATCACGGTGCTGTTCATGGCGACGACCATGGTGCCGCTGTTCCTGCCGGAGGGCGTCACCTTCGACAAGCTGCTGCGGGCGATCGTTGCTGTATGCCTGTTCGCGGCCGCATATATGGCGGAAGTGGTGCGCGGCGGGCTGCAGTCGGTGCCGAAAGGTCAACCGGAAGCGGCGGCGGCGCTCGGGCTGGATTACTGGCGGACCACGAGCTTGATCGTCATGCCCCAAGCCTTGAAGCTGATGATCCCGAACATCCTGTCGAACTTCATCGGGCTCTTCAAGGATACGACGCTCGTGGCGATCATCGGGCTTTTCGATCTGCTGGGCATGGTGAAAGCCATGAGCAATGACACCAACTGGATCGGCCTTGTCGACGAACCCTATCTGATCGCTGCCTTCATCTATTTCTGCGGCTGTTTCGCCATGTCCCGCTACGCCAAGAGCTTGGAGCAGCGGCTATCGACGGAGCGTCGATGACGGCCAAACTGTCGCCGGCGGCGGAGGACCGGATCCACAACGTCATCGCCGCCGGACCGTTCGGCGCGCATGTGGGCATGATCGTCGATCTGGTGGAGGTTGATCGCGCCGTCCTGCGCATGCCCGAGGCGGCGCATACCAAGAACGGCCTGGGCATCGTCCATGGCGGCGCGACGGCGACCTTGCTAGACACCGCCGCCACCTGCGCCGCATGGGCGACGCCGGACGCGACGCCTACGACCCGCGGGACGACGGTCGCGCTGACCATCAACTATATCGGCGCCGGACGGGCGGGCGACATGATCGCCGAAGCCGTCGTGATCAGCCGCGGCGGCACATTGACGATCGTCGACGTGGTCGCCCGGGACGAAGACGGACGGATCGTCGCCAAGGCGCAAGTGACCTACAAGCTCGATCTGGCCCGCGACCGGCGCAGCGCCCGGAGGGAGTAGGCGCTCGCTGGAAAGCTATCCCGCGGGCGGCCGCGCCGCGGCTGGAATGGCGAGGTCGATGCGGAGGCCGGGGCCGGCGTCGCTGGCTTTCAGGACCGCGTTGTGACGCGCCGCGACGGCGCGCACCATCGACAGGCCAAGGCCGTTGCCGGGCTTGGCGCGGTCCGATTCCAGGCGCACGAACCGGTCGAATATCCGGTCCCGCTCCGTCGCTGGAACGCCGGGGCCATTGTCGACGACGGACAGCGTCGCGACGCCGTTCCGGACCGCTGTCGCGACGATGACGCGCCCGCCGGCGGGCGTGTACTTGATCGCGTTGTCGATAAGGTTGGCCAGCGCCTGGGCGAGCAGGCGGCGGTCGCCCTCGACGAAGGCGGCGCCTGTCGGCGCATCCGTCGTGAGCGCGATGCCGGCATCTTCGGCGACGGGCGCATAAAGCTCGACCACGTCCGCCACGATCGTCGCGAGATCGACGCGGTCGCTCGGGCCGTCGGCCGCGCCCTCCAGCCGTCCGATATCCAGCAGCGCGTTGAACGTCGCGAGCAAGGCGTCCGCGTCCTCGACGGTGCGCAGCAGGGCCTCGCGATAGGCCTGTTCGTCGCCTTCGCCCATCAAGGTCACCTCGACCCTGGCGCGAAGCCGGTTGAGCGGCGTGCGGAGATCGTGGGCGATATTGTCGGAGACCTGGCGCACCGCCGTCATCAGGCTTTCGATCCGGTCGAGCATGGCGTTCAGGCTGGCGGCCAGCCGGTCCAACTCGTCGCCGGAGCCGTTGCGCGGCACCCGCCGCGTCAGATCGCCCGCCATGATCTGGCCGCTGGCCGCCGCCATGGCGTCGACCCGGCGCAGGGTCTGGCGGCTGATCAGCAAGCCGCCGACGACGCCAAGCGCCATTATGCCGGCGCCGGCCCACCAGAACGCCGCCTGCATCAACCCGACCAGTTCCACCCGCTGTTGCACATCGCGCCCGACCAGCAGGCGGAAGCCGCCCTGGATCGCAATCTCCCGGCCGCGCGCGCGGCGCTCGACCGCATCCTCGCCGACGCGCAGGTCATAGGCGAAGTTCATCCAGCCATCCTCGTCCGGCGCGGCTATCGGCCAGCCGTCGATATTGCCCGCCAGTTGCCGGTTGTCCGGGGCGGTAAGATTGTAGAGGCTCTGCTTCTGCTGCTTGGAGCGCTCGACCACGACCTGGGTCAGGCCGGGGATGCCCAGCAGGCGATAGCGCTCATACAAGCCCTGGATTTCAGCGGCGATCGTCTCGTCGATCTGCTGCGCGGTAAACCCGGCGCTCCGCCAGTAGACAAGCCCGAGCAGGCCGGATGTCGAAAGGCCGAAGATCAGGAAATAGAAGAACGCCAGCCGAAAGGCGGTCGACCGGACAAGCTTGCGCAACCCCGACATCGGGGCGCTAGCCGGTTTCGCTCAAGCGATAGCCGGCGCCGCGGACCGTGTGGAGCAATGGCTTGGCGAAGCCCTTGTCGATCTTGCTGCGCAGGCGGGAGATATGCACGTCGATGACGTTGGTCTGCGGGTCGAAATTATACTCCCAGACATTTTCCAGCAGCATGGTCCGGGTCACCACCTGATCGGCGTTGCGGGCCAGATATTCCAGCAGCTTGAATTCCCGCGGCTGCAGGTCGATCCGGGCGCCGCCCCGTTGCACCCGGCGCGTCAGGAGGTCGATTTCAAGGTCGGCGACGCGCATGCCGGTCGGCGGTTCGTCGCCGCGCCGCCGGGTCAGGGCTTCGATCCGGGCGAGCAGTTCCGCAAAGGCATAGGGCTTGACCAGATAATCGTCGCCGCCGGCTTTCAGCCCCTTGACCCGGTCGTCGACCTGGCCGAGCGCCGAGAGGAACAGGATCGGCGTCGTATCGCCGGAAGCGCGCAACGTGCTGGCGGCGGCGAGGCCGTCCATGCCGGGCAGCATGCGGTCCAGCACGATGACGTCATAGCCGCTCGCAGCCATCATCACGCCGTCTTCGCCGGTGGCTGCATGGTCGGCGGTGTCGCCATGCTCGCCAAGCCCCTTGACCATGTAGGCGGCGGCTTCCCGATCGTCTTCGATAACAAGAATGCGCATGATGGCTTCCGTCCCCCCGGAACGGCGTCACGCGGCCGTCGGCCAGGATAACGCCTAGATCAAACCAACCTTAGGCGGAATCGCCTAAGGTTGGATAATTTGATCGCTATCAATAAGATAGAACATGGACCGCGCTTATCCAGCTTTCGGCGATTCCGCCAAAAGCTGGATTGATCTGGCGGGCAGTATAGCGTTTGCCGCTTGGCATTACGTTAAAGACGGCGCTTGACCGATCCGCCCCCCGGCGCTGGCGCCAGGGGACAAATCCGTCGGATCAGGATAGCGGCGCGGCGACGAAGCGGTCATTGCCGTTGATCCGGATCAGCAGCAGCACGGCGCTGCGGCCGGCTTCCTTCGCCATCCGGATCTTGTCGGCGGCGTCGCTCGGGTCGCTGACGGGATCGCCCGCGACCGCCAGCAGGACGGCGCCGGGGGCGACGCCCTTTTCCCGAAGCGGACTATCGTCGGCAAGTGCGGCGATCAGCACGCCGGACGTATCGGCGCTGACGCCCGCGGCGCGCCTGGCGGCGGCGTCGAGCGGCGCGAGCGTCAGGCCAAGCGCGCCTGCGTTCGCGGCATCAGGCTGCGCCGTCGCCGCCAGCGTCGCTTCGTCAGGCAGGGTCCCCAGTTTCACCCGGAGCGTTTTCTCCTTGTTGTCGCGCCAGATCAGCAACTGCGCTGTGTCGCCCGGCGTGATGCCTGCGATGACGCGCGGCAGCTTCGGCATTTCGTCGATGCGCTCATCGTCGACCGCCAGGATGACGTCGCCGACTTTCAGCCCGGCCGCTTCGGCGGGGCCGCCGCTCGCGACGTGGGAGACGATTGCGCCTTCAGCCTTGTCCAGGCCGACGCCAGCCGCGATGTCGCTTGAGACGCCTTGGATCGAAACGCCGAGCCAGCCGCGCTGGACTGTTTGACCGGCCTTCAATTGCGCGATCACGGACTTCGCCAGGTTGGACGGGATGGCGAAGCCGATGCCGACGCTGCCGCCGGTCGGCGAGAAGATCGCCGTGTTCACGCCGATGACTTTGCCTTCGAGGCTGAACGCCGGCCCGCCGGAATTGCCCTTGTTGATCGGCGCGTCGATCTGCAGGAAGTCGTCATAGGGTCCGGCGCCGATGGAGCGGCCGCGGGCCGAAATGATGCCGGTCGTGACCGTGTGGTCCAGGCCGAAGGGGTTGCCGACGGCGACGATCCAGTCGCCGACCTCGGCCTTGTCGCTATCGCCGAAGGCGACGTAAGGGAACGGCTTACGGCGCTCGACCTTGAGGAGCGCAAGGTCGCTGCGGCTATCGGCGCCGACAAGCGTGGCGTTGAGCTTCTCGCCATCCTGCAGGGTGACGATGATCTTTTCGGCGCCCGCCACCACGTGGTTATTGGTGACGACATGGCCTTCGGCGTCGATGATGAACCCGGACCCGAGCCCGGTACGGGGGCGTTGGGGGCCAGGCGCGCCTTGCGGCATCCGGTCGCCGAAGAAGCGTTCGAAGAATTCCCGCATGCCGGGCGGCAGGTCTTCGACCGACGGCGCTTCGGCGGCGCCGGCTTTGGCGGTGACTTCGATGTGAACGACGGCAGGAGCGACCGCTTTCACAACTGGCGAGAAGCTCGCCGGTCCGCCGGAGGGAGTGATCGCCTGCGCATGGGCTTGCCCGAATGTCGGCAGGCCATGACCCAAGGGCGCCAATGCGGCGCCGGCGGCCAGGCCGGCAGCAAGTACGGAAACCAGCCCGATACGCTTGACGAATGGACGCTGAGGACGGTCGTTGCCCATGGTGTCGCCTTTCTATCGGAGTGCAGATTGCGTGGTCGGTGAGGTCTATATAGGGCGCATCTGCTTACGCCATGCTGTCCGGCGCATGAAATCTTCGTAATCCGGCGAAAGCATGGCGATGTTTTCCTGGGCCGACTTCCGCTATGGTCCCGCGCCTTCGCCCGGAATGCCTGGAACGACCGATGCAGTATATCTCGACCCGTGGCGACGCGCCGACGCTCGACTTCGAAGGCGTGTTGCTGGCCGGCCTCGCGAATGACGGCGGCCTTTATGTGCCTGCCGCATGGCCGCACCTCTCGGCCAGCGCCTTGCGCGCCTTGCGGGGCCAAACCTATGCGGAGACGGCGTTCGCCGTCACCTGGCCCTTTGTCGAAGGCTGTATCGATGCGGCCGCCTACAAGCGCATCCTCGAGGAAACCTACGCGACCTTCGAGCATCCGGCCGTCACGCCCTTGGTCCAGCTCGGCCCCGACCTCTGGTCGCTTGAGCTGTTTCATGGGCCGACCCTGGCCTTCAAGGATGTCGCGCTGCAATTGCTCGGCCGTTTGTTCGACCACGTGCTGGCGAAGCGCGGCGAGACGATCGCCATCGTCGGCGCGACCTCGGGCGATACCGGCTCGGCCGCAATCGAGGCCTGCCGGGACCGGAAGAACATCAGGATCTGCATCCTGCATCCCGACGGCCGCACGTCTGAGGCGCAGCGCCGGCAGATGACGACGGTCGACGCGCCGAACGTCATGAATATCGCCATCGAAGGCGATTTCGACGCCTGCCAGGACCTTGTAAAGGCGATGTTCGCGGATCGGGGCTTCCGGGAAGAGGTCAACCTGTCCGCCGTGAACTCGATCAACTGGGCCCGGGTCATGGCGCAGATCGTTTATTACGTTTATGCCGCGGTGCGCCTGGGCGCGCCCGACCGGCCGGTCGCGTTCGCGGTGCCGACCGGCAATTTCGGCAATGTCTTCGCCGCCTATGCCGCGACCCGGATGGGCGTGCCGATCCAGCGGCTGGTGATCGGCTCCAACGCCAACGACATCCTGACCCGTTTCTTCGAGGCCGCCGACATGTCGATGCGGCCGGTCGCGCCAACGCTTTCCCCCTCCATGGATATTCAGGTATCGTCCAACTTCGAGCGGCTGCTGTTCGATCTCTATGATCGGGACGGCCATGCGGTCGCCCGCGCCATGCGGGAATTTCGGGAGACCGGCCGCCTGAGCGTCGGCGCCAACCGCCACGGGGTCGCGACCCAGCTCTTCCGCGCGGCCCGGTTCGACGACGCGGCGACGCTGGAGGGCATCCGCGCGCTCCAGGCGCGGTCGGGCTATCTGGCCGATCCCCACACCGCCGTCGGCTTGCTGGCGGCGGAAGCGCTGCCTGAGGCCGACTGCGCCATGATCGTCGCCGCGACCGCCCATCCCGCCAAGTTCGCCGCCGCCATCCGGCAGGCGACGGGCGCCGATCCCATCATGCCGGACCGCCTGAAGGCGGTTTTTGAGAAAAAGGAAACCTATTCCGTCATGCCCAACGATCTGAAAACCGTGCAAGCCGCCGTCCGCAAAATGGCCGGAGCGACAGCATGACCGTCGATGTGACGCGGCTCGCCAATGGCCTGACCGTCGCGACCGACCGGATTGACGGCGTCGAGACCGCGGCGCTCGGCGTCTGGGTCGGCACAGGCGCCCGTGCTGAAACGGCGGCCAACAACGGCGTCGCGCACCTGCTGGAGCATATGGCGTTCAAGGGCACGGCCAAGCGGAGCGCCGCCCAGATCGCTTCGGAGATCGAGGATGTCGGCGGGCATTTGAACGCCTACACCAGCCGCGAGGTGACCGCCTACTACGCCCGCGTCCTGAAGGAGGATTCCGCGCTCGCGCTCGATGTGCTGGCGGACATCCTCTTGAACTCCACCTTCGACGCGGCCGAGCTCGACCGGGAGCGGGAGGTGATCCTGCAGGAAATCGGCCAGGCCAACGACACGCCGGAAGACGTCGCCCATGACGCCTTTCATGCGGCGGCTTATCCCGATCAGCCGGTCGGCCGGTCGATCCTGGGGGAGCCGGACATCATTCGCGCCATCGGCCGGGACGCGGTGATCGACTATATCTCCGGGCGCTATCTGCCGGGCGCCATGGTCGTCTCCGCCGCCGGCGCGGTCGACCACGATACGTTCGTCGCGATGGCGACGCGGCTGTTCGGCGGCATGGCCCCCGGCCCGGCGCCGCTGCTCGAACCGGCGCTCTACAAGGGCGGTGAGAAGCGGATCGTCAAGGCCTCCGAACAAGCGCACATCTATTTTGGATTGCCGGGCCCTCAGTATGGGGCGGACGATTATTATGCCGCCCATGTCTTCTGCGCGCTCTATGGCGGCGGCATGTCTTCGCGCCTGTTTCAGGAGGTCCGGGAGAAGCGCGGGCTCTGCTATTCGATCTACTCGTATTTGTCGGCGCTCGCTGATAGCGGCATGTTCGGCATCTATGCGGGCACGGACGGGGCGCAGGCCGGCCAGGCGCTGGAGGTCGCGATCGACGAACTGAAGTCGGTCGCGATGTCCGCCGGCGTCGGGGAGACCAATCGCGCCAAGGCGCAGCTTCGGGCCAGCTTGCTGATGTCGCGCGAATCCACATCCATGCGCGCCGAGCAACTGGCGCAGCAGCTCCTGATCCACGGCCGGCCGCTTTCGACCGAGGAAGTCCGCGCGAAGGTCGACGCCGTCGATCCCGCCGCGGTCAGCGCCGTCGCGGCGGCGGCGCTCGCCGGCGCGCCGACCCTGGCCCTGGTCGGACCGGTGGAGGGCGCGCCGTCGCTTGCGGCGCTGACGGCGCGCCTGGCTGCGTAACGGCTTCGTCCCATGGACTTGCTGCTGGCGTTGCTGCCGCTTGGGGCGGCGTTCGCGCTGATCCTGGCCGGCCGGGCGAGCATCGCCAATGCCGGCCTGATCGGCGCGGCGATCGCTGTCGGCCTGGCCGGGCTGGATGGCGGCGTCATCGTCGCGGCCGGCGCCGTCGCGCGCGGTCTCTGGATCGCGTGGCTGGCGATTTCGATCATCGTGACAGGCCTCTTCTTCCAGAAGGCGGCGCTGGCCGCGGCGCCGGACGTGTTCCGCCTCCCGGGCGGCTCCGCGTCGGATGCGCGGGCGCAGGCGTTCACGGCCGTGTTCCTGCTCGGCGTGTTCGTCGAAAGCGCCAGCGGCTTCGGCCTTGGCGCGGTCGCGGCGGCGGCTGTCCTTCAGGCCGGCGGCCAGGGCACGGTCCGGATGGCGGCGCTGGCGCTGCTCTCCCTGGCGCTGGTGCCCTGGGGCGCGCTCGCCATCGGCACGAGCATCGCGGCCGGGCTGACAGGATTTCCCGCCGCCGCGATCGGCGTCGGGAGCGCCTTTCTCTCCGTGCCCGTGCTGGCGACGGCGCTGGTCCTGTTCTGGCGCTGGGCGCCGGGTCCGGTCTCCCTCAAGGCCATGGCGGCCGAGACGCTGTGGCTCGGGGCCTTGCTCGCCTTGCTCTGGGCGGCCAATCGCTTCGGCGCGGTCGATGTGGCCGGCGTGATCGCCGCGGGCGCGCTTTTCGCCCTGCGTTGGGCGATCGACCGGGCGCGGGACCGTCCGGCGCTGACGGCCGGGCCGTTTGCCCTCTTCGCGGTTTTCATCGTGGCGCTGCGCCTTGTCCCAGGCGTGACGCCCTGGCTTGAGGCGCTTTGGACGCTCCAGCCCTGGCCGACCCTGCCGCGGTTCGCGCCGGTCGCCCATGCGTCGGTCTGGCTGCTGGTCCTGGGCGCGGGCTTTGCGCTGAGCCAGGGGCTTCGCCCTCGCCGCCTCGCCGCGGCCGGGCAGGCGGCGCTCAAGGCCGCGCGCGTGCCGGTCCTGGTGACGGCGGGGTATATCGTGCTGGGCGAGGCGATGGCGGCGCGCGGCGCGCCCGCGGTGCTGGCGGATGCGGTCGCGGGCCTTGCCGGGGCCGGGGCGGCCTATGGGACGCCGGTCTTCGCGGCGCTGGCGGGCTGGCTCACAGGCTCGAACGCGGCGGCGCACGGCATGCTCGTCGAACTGCAGGCGGCGCTGGGGAGCGCAGCCGGCGTCGATCCGCTCCGGGCGGTATCGGCTCAGAACGTGGTCGCGAGCGCCTACACCATGCTCTCGCCGATGCGCGTCGCGCTCGTCGCGGCGGCGCTGGGGCTGGCGGGGCAGGAGACCCGGATCGTCCGCCTCCTCCTGCCCTTCGCCCTTGCCGTCCTCGCCGTCGGCTGGGGGGCGATCGCCCTGAATTAATCAGCCCATTGGCGCGGGCGCCAATGGGCTGATCGATCGCTAGCAGTCGCCTCAAAGCGCCGCGCTGTCGCCGGCGTGGGTCCCTTTAGCGAACCGTGGATTTCGTCGTCGGGATGATCCGGGTCACGACGTTGTTCGGGCGGTCGAGATAATTCGGCACGCGCGGGCCCATGTCGTTCTTCCAGTAGTCGGTTTCGTAGACGGCTTTGTAGAGCGCCTCGCGCTGGGCTTCGCTTTCGAAGCGGCGCAGCCAGATATAGATGCTGTCATCCTGCTCGCCGCGGAAGCTGCCGCAGATGACCATGCCCTTGGAGACCTGGAAGGGGATGATTTCCTCTTCCATGATCTTGACCCACTCGTCCATCTTGCCGGGCAGGACCTTGTACTGACGCAATTCGTAGAAAGCAGACATCGACGTTACCCCCTGGTTTTTGCAGCGTTGCGGTTCTTCAGATCGATTGAAGCAGGGCGGCGTCTACCGCGAGCCCGGCGTGTGTTTCAGATAGGATTGCCGGTCGCCGGTGCGGACCGAGATGTCGCGCAGACGATTATCGCGAAGGATGTTGAGGCGGACGGTCGCGCCGGCCGGACCCCGCGCCCAGAGCGCGCGATAGAATTCCGGCAGGTCGCTCACGTCTTCGCCCGCGACGCCGACGATGGCGTCGCCGATCTTCAGGTTCGAGCGGGCGGCGGGCCCGGTCTCAACCATGCCGGCGATGACAAGCGCGCCGTCGGCTTCGGTCACGAACATGCCGAGCCAGGGCCGCGGCTCGCGCTTGGCGTGGCCGGTCGCGGCCATATCCTGGATGATCGCGCCCAGCATATCGATCGGCACGAACATGTTGCCGGCCGGCGAGGTTTCGGCCGGCAGCACGTCCTGCACATAGAGCGACCCGATGCCGATCAGCTTGCCAGCGGGCGTCAGCAGGGCGGCGCCGCTCCAATGGGGGTGCGGCGGCGCGGTGAAGAGCGCCTCGTCGACCAGGTATTCCCAGTAGCCCGCGAACTCGCGCTTCGAGAGCAGGCGCACCGTCTGGCCATAGCTTAACCCGCCGCCGGCGAGCACGGTCAACTCTGCCCCGGTCCCGACGTCCCTGGCGGAGCCGAGCGGGATCGGCCGGGCGTCGAACGGCTCCGTCAGGCGGACGAGGCCGTAGCCGGTCGCCTGATCGTAGCCGACGACTTCCGCGGATTTGGCGGCGCCGGCGTGATCGACCAGCGAAACCGTGGTCGCTTCGGTGATCAGGTAGCCGATGGTCAGGCAAAGGCCGTCCTGGTCGATCAGCACCGCGTTGCCTTCGCGCTTGACGCCGAGATGCTGGGCGGTGAAAGCGTCCGGCGGGGCTTTGGCGTGCAACGTGAACACGGCGCGACTTGCCGCCGCGACGTCATACTCCAGTTTATCGGGCCTGGGACGCAGATCGGGTTGGACCGATTCGCGGCCAGGGAAATCGTCGCCGCCGTATTCGGCGCCGTTCGTGCGTTCCGTGCCGGCCATGGGTCTTGCTCCTGTTCGGCGGCGGCTCGATCCCCGTGATCGGGCGAGGATCGGGACGAAAATCCGCGTTTCGGTTAAGCGCGCCTGGACACGCCAGCGGTTATAAACAATATCGCGGTTGCGAAGGATTGCCAGTGATCCCTAAAAAGGCCTCTCAGAATCTTTATGACAGCATGTCGATACGCCCCCGAAAACTGAGCCGCAGAGCGGTTCTCGCCCATCTGGCGGCGGGCGCCGGCGTGGCCGCGGGCCTGGGGCGCTTCGGCGGCGCGTCCGCCGCGCCCGCATCCATGTCCGACCTCTGGGCGACCTACCGGACGCGCTTCGTCGAAGCTGACGGCCGCGTCGTCGATAGCTTCAACAAGCGGATCTCCCACTCCGAAAGCCAGGGCTGGGGAATGTTGCTTGCGGCCGCCGCCGGCGATTGGGCGACCTTCGACCGCATCTGGGCCTGGACCGAAACGCAATTGACATGGGCCGGGGCGCCGCTGTTCGCCTGGTCCTGGGACCCGAAGGCCGGCATCGTCTCTGATCCGAACGACGCCAGCGACGGCGATATCCTGATCGCCTGGGCGCTCCTGCGCGCCGGGTTCGCGCGCCAGCGCCCGGATCTGATCGACCGGGCCAAGCGCACCATCGCCGCCATTCGCGCGCTCCTGATCGCCGATGTCGCCGGCGAGCCAGCGCTGCTGCCGGGGTTCTATGGCTTCGGCGACAAGGGCCGGACGACGATTAATCTGTCATATTATGTCTTCCCGGCGTTCTGGGACTTCGCGCATCTGGACGGCGATCCGATCTGGACCGCGGTCAACGACGCCGGGGTGGCGCTGGCCCGGCGCGCGCGCTTCGGCCGCTACGGCCTGGCGCCCGACTGGCTCGATATCGGCGATGACGGCGCGCTCGCGCCCGCGGAAAAGTGGCCGAAGCGCTTCAGCTACGACGCGATCCGCGTGCCGCTCTATCTGTTCTGGGCAGGCTATGACGCCGCCGACGATCTCGGCGTCTATCGCAACGCCTGGCGCGCCTATCAGCCGCCGCCGGCGTGGTTCGCCCTGGACGACAGCGCCAATGCCGATATCGCCGCGACGGTCGGCGCGACGGCGATCGCGGAACTGATCGACGGCCGCCGCCCGAGCGACGCGACGCTTTGGGCTGCCGTCAAGGAAGGCGAGTACTACGATGCGAGCCTCGCGCTCCTGGCGGCGCTCGCCGCGAAGGACCGCAGTCTCCGGTAGCGCCGTCGCAGGGGATTCCTGTTCAACGCCGTTTGTCGGGGCTAAGATTGCGCCGCCCAGCAGGAGGTAGACGCCATGCCCGACGATATGCGCCAGAACTACGATGTAGCCGCCGCCCTGGCGGAAGCCGAAGCTCGCTTCGCCGAGGCCAACCCGAAAAGCGGCGCCGCCTATGCCGACGCGTGTCGCGGCATGCCCGGCGGCAATACCCGCACGGTGCTGTTCTACCCGCCGTATCCTCTGATGCTGGCCCGGGGCGAGGGCTGCCGCCTCTTCGATCTGGACGGCCACGCATATGTCGATTTCCAGGTCGAGCAGACCGCCGGCATCTACGGCCATTCCGAAGCCAAGATCCTCGACGCCGTCCGCGCCGCCATGAGCGAGGGCATCACGCTTGGCGGTCCGACCGTCCGCGAAGCCCGATTGGCGAGCTTGTTTCAAAGCCGCTTTCCCGCGGTCGAACTGGTGCGCTTCACGAATTCCGGCACCGAGGCGAACCTTCTGGCGCTCGCGACCGCCCGCGCCGTCACCGGCCGCGAAAAGCTGATCGGCTTCAAGGGCTCCTACCACGGCAGCGTCATCAGCTTCGGCCCCTATGGCAACAGCCTGAACGTGCCCTTCCCCTGGACGTTCTGCCGCTACAACGATATCGAGGGCGCCCGCGCCGCGATCCGCGAGATCGCCCAGGACCTCGCCGCCGTCATCCTCGAGCCGATGACCGGCAGCGGCGGCTGCATCCGGGCGACGCCGGAGTTTATCGCGATGCTGCGCGAGGAGACGGAGAAAGCCGGCGCGCTGCTGATGTTCGACGAGGTCATGACCTCCCGCCTGTCGCCCGGCGGCCTGCACGGCGCCTGGGGCGTGAAGCCGGATATCGTGACCTTCGGCAAATATCTGGGCGGCGGGCTGACCTTCGGCGCCTTCGGCGGCAAGGCCGCCATCATGGAGCGGTTCGACCCGCGCCGGCCGGGCGCGCTCGCCCACGCGGGGACCTTCAACAACAACGTGCTGACGCTGGCCGCCGCGATCGCGGGCCTGGAAGAGGTGTATACGCCAGCCGCCGCCACAAAGCTGAATGCCGCCGGGGATGCGCTCCGCGAGCGCCTGAACGGCGTCCTCAAGGCGGCGGGGGTCGCTGGCCAGGTGACCGGCATCGGCTCGATGATGATGGTCCACCTGACCGGCGAGGCCCTGACGAGCCCGGAGGATTCCGGCAAGGTCTCCCCTGATCTCCGCGGCCTTCTGCACATGGCGATGATCGAGCGCGGCTATTATATGGCCCGCCGCAACATGATCGTGCTGTCGCTGCCGATGACCGCGGTCGAGATCGACGGCCTGGTCGGCGCGTTCGAGGATGCGATCCGGCAATACCGGGATATCCTGCCCCGGGCCTGACGGGCGGCCCGGTTCCGGCCGATGGAGCGCATGATCCTGAAGCGGCTCGTCGCCAGCGCTCTGACGCTCCTGGCGTTGTCCGCCATGTGCTTCGCGCTGCTGACATTGATGCCGGGCGATCCGATCGACCAGCTTGTCGGCTCGGACCCGCGCGTCACGCCGGAGGATATCGCGCGGCTGAAAGCCTATTACGGCGTCGATCAGCCGTTCTGGGCGCGGTGGCAGGCGTGGCTCGCCCGCCTGGCTTCGGGCGAGTTCGGCTATTCGCGCCTGTTCGCGGCGCCGGTCGCGGATGTGCTGGGTCCGGCGCTGGCGCGGACGGCGGGGCTGGCGGCGGCGGCGCTTCTGATCTCGACCGTGATCGGGGTGTCGGCCGGGATCGTCGCGGCGCTCCGCCCGCGGTCGCTTTTCGATCATGTCGCAAGCTTTCTCGCTTTCGCCGGCGTCGCGGCGCCGTCCTTCTGGCTGGCGTTGATGGCGATGGCGCTCTTCTCGATCACTCTCGGCTGGCTGCCGGCGAGCGCGCTTCCGTCCGACCCGGAGGCAGGGCTGCTGGAGCGGCTGCGCCATCTGATCATGCCGGTCGCGATCCTGGCGGCGCTGGAGACCGCCGCGATCTTCCGCCATGCCCGCGCCGCCGTCGGCGACGCGCTGTTGCATCAGCATGTCCTGACGGCGCGGTCGAAGGGCCTGCCCGGGCGCCGGGTGATCTGGGGCCATGTGCTGCCGGGCGCGATGATCCCGCTGACGACGGTGCTTGCGCTCGACCTCGGCGGCCTCGTCTCCGGCGCCTTGATCGTCGAGGTGATGTTCGGCCTGCCGGGCATGGGCAAGCTGCTCTACGACGCCATTCTGGGCGCTGACTACAATCTGGCGATGGCCGCATTGATGGTCGGGGCCGGGGCGATCTTTCTCGCCAATGCGCTTGCCGACATGGCCTATGGCCTGCTCGATCCGCGCATCCAGACCGGCGGCCTCGCGCCATGACCGCCAGCCCCGCCGCCCGCGCCCGCCGTCGCTTCTTCGCCAATCCCGCGGCGACGCTTGGGCTTGTGCTGCTCACGACCCTGGCGCTCTCGGCGATCTTCGCGGACGCGATTGTCGCGCTATTGAACTTGAATGCGGATGCGGTGGATTTCGCCAACCGCTATGCCCCGCCCTCGGCCGCGTCGCCGCTTGGCGGCGATGAGCTTGGCCGGGACGTCCTGGCGCGTCTCCTGGCCGGGGGGCGGGTGTCGCTGGCCGTCGGTCTGGCGGCGGCGATCGGCGCGGCGTCGATCGGCGCGGCCATCGGGCTGATCGCGGGTTTTCGCGGCGGCTGGATCGATGCGGCGCTGATGCGGCTGACCGACCTGATGCTGGCGCTGCCGGTGCTGCCGCTCTTGATCGTGCTGGCGGCGGTCGATCCGGCGAAACTGGGGTTCGAGGGCGCGGCGGGACCCGGCGCCAGCGTCGTCCGGATCGTCGCCATCGTGGCGCTGGTCGGCTGGCCGGGCGCGGCGCGGCTGACCCGGGCTGCGGCGCTCGCCGCCCGGTCGGAGGATTATGTGCGCGCCGCCAGGGCCGTCGGCGTGCATCCGGTTCGGATCGCGCTCCGCCACGTGGCGCCCTCGGCGGCGGGGCCGCTGATCGTCGCGGCGACGCTTGCGATGGGCCAGGTGATCCTGTTCGAATCGACGTTGAGCTTTCTTGGCCTTGGCGTCGAACCGCCGCTCGCCAGTTGGGGCGCCATGCTGGCCAATGCCCAGGAGACGGTCTGGGAGCAGCCGATGCTGGCTGTATGGCCGGGGCTCGCGATCTTTCTGACCGTGGTCGCCGTCAATTTTGTCGGCGATGGCCTTCGGGACGCCGCAAACCCGCGGGCGGAGCGCCGGAGATAAGCACGACGCCGATCGCGACGGCGACCAGCGCCAGCCCTTCTTCCCAGCCGATGGGCTCGCCGAGGATCGGCCAGGCGGTCAGGGCCGCGAAGCAGGGGACCAGCGCCGCGAACACCGCCGCCTGGGACGCGCCGAGACGCTGGATCGCGAAATTATAGAGGAACATCGCGACGAGCCCGTTCAGGACGCCGTGATAGCCGACCTGAAACGCAAGCCCGGCAAGCGGCAGATCGAAGAGCCCGCCGCCGCCCAGCAACAGCCAGATCGGCCCATAGATCGCCGCCGCCCCGACATGGGTGACAGCCAGGGCATGGGCCGCCGAGAGGCCGGAAATCCGGACGGTGACCGTATAGGCCGCCCACATCCAGGCGCAGTCGTGGAAGTAGAGGTAGCCTTCGAGCGACCCGCCGCCGGACCGCAGCGCCGCCCAGCCGACGAGGGCGACGCCCGCCATTACAGCCGCCAGCCCGAGCCAGCGCCGGAGCGTCGGCGGGTCCTTGAAGAGCAGCAGGCCAAGCACGAAGACGATCGCCGGAAACGTGCCGGGGATGAAGATCGCGGCGTGGGCCGCCGGCGCATGGCTGGCGCCCAGGCCGACGAAGAGCGCGAATGGGCCGGACAGCGTCGCCAGGATCAACCCGGTGCCGCCCCAGCCCGCCTTGCCGGCTTTCAGACCATGCTTCAGCACGATCGGGAGGAAGACGATCGCGCCGGCGGAAAACCGCAGGACGACCATGTCGATCGGCTGGATCGCCCCGGTCGTCAGGCCAAGCCGGGTGATCGGAAACCAGGCGCCCCAGATCAGGCAGGCAGTCAGGGCCGCGCCTGCGGTCAGCAGGCGCGACGGCGCCATCAAAAGGCCCGTTCGACGCAGAAGTCGGCGATGCCGGCCAAGGTTTCCAGATACACGGGGTCGGCGTCCAGGGACTTGAGCGCGGCCTTGGCGTCGTCGGCCCGGTCGCGGGCGGCCTTCGCCGAATCGGCGAGCGCGCCGGAGGAACGGAGGAGGTCGATGGCGTGCGCGAGATCGGCGTCCGTCTGCTGTTCGTCCTCGATGCAGCGCCGCCAGAACGCCCGGTCGGCCTCGCCGCCGCGGGCATAGGCCAAGAGCACGGGCAGGGTCGCCTTGCCCTCGCGGAAATCATCCCCGACGGTCTTGCCGAGCGCCGCCTGATCGGCGTCATAGTCGAGTACGTCGTCGACGATCTGGAAGGCGAGGCCAAGGTTCATGCCGTAAGCATCAAGCGCATCGGCGTCGGCTTTCGGCCGGCCGGCGATCACGGCGCCGACGCGGGCGGCGGCGGCGAAGAGCGCCGCCGTCTTGCCGCGAATGACGTCGTAATAGGCGGCTTCCGTCGTCGCGGGGTCGTTGGCGGTGGTCAATTGCAAGACTTCGCCTTCGGCGATGGTCGCGGCGGCGTTGGCGAGGATCGCCAGCACTTCGAGCGAGCCGGCGTCCACCATGAGCTGAAAGGACCGGCTGAACAGGAAGTCGCCGACCAGCACGCTCGCCTGATTGCCGAAGAGCGCGTTCGCCGAAGCGCGGCCGCGGCGGAGCGCGCTTTCATCGACGACATCGTCATGCAGCAAGGTCGCCGTGTGGATGAACTCCACGCAGGCCGCCAGCCCGATATGATGGTCGCCGCCATAGCCGCACATACGGGCGGCGGCGAGCGTCAGCAGCGGCCGCAGGCGCTTGCCGCCGGCGGCGACGATGTGGCCCGCGATCTCCGGAATCATCGGCACCGGGCTTTGCATGCGTTCGACGATCAGGCGGTTGACGCCGGTCATGTCGTCCCGGAGGAGGGCCGCAAGCGCGTCGAGCGCCGAGGGAGTGACGTGGCCGTCTTGCAAGGTCCGCGCTCCGGGTTGATCGCTGGAAGAATGGCGGCGAGCATAAGACCGAAGCGCTCCCGGTCAATTGGCCGATGCGTCACGGGGGGCCATGCGCCGCCCGGGGGCATGGGGATCGCATCTGGATGGAGCTGGGTGAATGGAAGAAGTCCTTCGGACCGGCGATCCGGTGCGCGCGTCCTGGGCGGTCGCCATCCTGGCGGACGCCGGCATCGCGGCGTTCATCGTCGACGTGCATGCGCACATCATGGAAGGCGGCGGCGTCGCGATCCCGCGCCGGGTGCTGACCGCTTCCGAGGACGCGAGCCGTGCGCGCTGGATTCTGAAAACCGAGGACCCCCTGACGGTCCAGGCGCCATGACCGGGCCGGATGCGGTCACGGAGGACGGCTGGCTCGGCGGCGCGCTTCGGCTGTCGCAGCCGAAGGCGGGCTACCGGGTCGCGATCGACGCTGCCTTGCTCGCGGCCGCGGTCGCGGTCGGGCCGGGCGGCCGGGCGCTGGAGTTCGGGACGGGCGTCGGAGCGGCGGCGCTGGCGCTCGCCTGGCGTCTCAAGGACGTTCAGATCGATGCGGTCGAGGTGCAGGCGCCGCTCGCGGCGCTCGCCCGCCGCAATGTCGCATTGAACGGCCTCGAAGGCCGGGTGCGGATTATCGAAGGCGATCTTGCCGCTGTCCCGCTCGACGCCCGCGCCTATGACGCGGTTTTCTTCAACCCGCCCTATCTGAAGCCTGGCGACAACGACCCTGCGCCCGACCCGGTCAAGCGCATCGCGACAGTCGAGGGCGAGGTTGGGTTGCCGGCCTGGTTCGCAGCGGCCGCCAGAAGCGCGCGCGCGGGCGGCGCCGTCGTTGCGATCCATCGGGCCGACCGGCTCGGCGATCTTCTGGCCGCCGCCGCGGCCGCCGGAGTCGGCGGGCTGACCGTCTTCCCGCTCTGGCCGAAAGTGGGCGAACCGGCGGCGCGCGTGCTTGTCAGCGGCCGGGCTGGCAAGGGCGGCCGGCTGACCCTGGCGCCCGGCCTCATCCTGCATGAAGCCGACGGCGCCTATACCGCCGCCGCCAGGGCGGCGCTCACAGGCAGCGCGCTCAAGCTTGGTTGAACGACGGTTCAATTAAAGCTTGGATCGCTCAAGCGCGCCGACGCGCCCCTATGTTCAAGCGCGTCGACGCGCCTCCAGCGTTCAGGCGCGTCGACGCGCCAGCCTCGCGACGCGCTGCCCGGCGCGGGCGCGGTGGTTCGGCATGATAAGGGCGCAATCGTCGTATGGCGTCGTGATCTCGCGGCCGCCGTCGGTTGCGATTACGGCGCCGGCTTTCGGGAAGACCTCGCAGCCCCGGTAGGCTTGTGTGAAGCGGAACGTATCCGTCTCGGCGGTGACGCCGTCGGTCACGTCGAGGACCTGCTGGGGCGCCAACGAGGGCCAGGCCAGAAGCGGCGCGGCAGCCTCTGCCGTCAGCACGCCGGTCGCCGCCAGAAAGCGCACGGCCGTCTCCTTGGCGGCGACGCCCGACGCGGCGGCCCAATGCTGGCCGCATTCCACCAAAAGGGCGGTCTTGTCATTCGTCGGGTCGTCGAAGGGCGTGTATTCGATGAGCCGCTTGCCGGGCGCGAATACAGGCCCCGTCACGACATAGGCGGGATAGGCGACGCGGCGCGCCATCGCCACATGTTTCTCCAACGCATTCACCAGGACGAGCGGCGGCGAATTCGATGTCATCGAATGGATGTCGAGCAGATCGTCGACCGTATCGAACAGCGGCCGTAGTTCGCGGGCGCGGCGCAATTCGACGGTATCGTCCGGCCCCTCCAGGCGAGCTTCTTCCCAGAGGCGGTTGAAATCCTCGTTCACGAAGCGGGAGGCATAGGGCGACTTCGGGTCGAACAGGGCATGGGCGTCGATATTGACGAAGGCGAAGGTCAGCTTGCCCGTGGACGGCCGGATATTGAGGCAGAACAGAAAGTCTAGCGCGATGGCGCCGCAGATTTCATTGCCGTGGGTCAGGGCCGAGATCATGACATGTCGGCCGGGCTTGCCGCTGTCCCAGGTGTGCACGAACGGGATGCCGGCGCCGCCATCGCGATACTTGGCGATATCCGGGGCGGCTAATTCTACGACGGGCGTGTCGGTCATGGAGCAGCTCCCTCTCAATCGCAGTGTGTTATGGGGCGTTTGGCGGCCCGCGGCCAGGGGTCAGGCGGCGCCGAAGACCCGTTCGAACAGCGTATCGAGATGGATCAGCTGGCGCTCGGGGTCGAAGGCGGCTTCAAGCTTGGCGCAGGTGACGCGGCCGGCGATCTCCGGGTCGGCTTTCAGGCGGCTCAGGAAGTCCCCGCCATGGCGCCAGACGTCCATGGCGTTCGCCTGGACCAGGCGATAGGCGTCTTCCCGCGATACGCCCGCCTGGGTGAGGGCCAGCAGCACATGCTGGGAGAACGCGAGCCCGCCCATCCGGTCCATGTTCGCCTGCATGCGCTCGGGATAGACCAGCAGCTTCTCGATCATGCCGGCGAGGCGGACCAGGGCGAAATCCAGCGTCACGGTCGTGTCCGGCGCGAGCATGCGCTCGACCGAGGAATGGGAGATGTCCCGTTCATGCCAAAGCGCGACGTTCTCCATGGCCGGCGTCACGGCGGCGCGGACGAGGCGGGCGAGGCCGGTCAGGTTTTCCGAAAGGACGGGGTTCCGCTTGTGCGGCATCGCGGAGGAGCCCTTCTGGCCCTGATGGAAATACTCTTCCGCCTCCAGGACTTCCGTCCGCTGCAGATGGCGAACTTCCACGGCGAAGCGTTCGATCGCGCTGGCGATCACCGCCAGCACCGAAAAGAACATCGCGTGGCGGTCGCGGGGAATGACCTGGGTCGAGATCGTTTCCGGCGTCAGGCCCATCTTGGCCGCGACATGCGCTTCGACGCGGGGGTCGATCGACGCGAAGGTGCCGACGGGGCCGGAAATCGCGCAGGTCGCAATCTCGGCGCGGGCGGCTTCCAGGCGCTTGCGGTTGCGGGCGAATTCCGCGTAGTGGCCGGCCAGCTTCAGGCCGAATGTCGTCGGTTCCGCATGAATGCCGTGGCTGCGGCCGATGGTGATGGTCCGCTTGTGCTCGATGGCGCGGGTCTTGAGCGCCGCCAGCACCCGGTCGATATCCGCCAGCAGCAAATCCGATGCGCGGGCGAGCTGCACCGAAAGGCAGGTGTCGAGCACGTCGGACGAGGTCATGCCCTGGTGGACGAACCGTGCTTCCGGTCCGACATGCTCAGCCAGATTGGTCAGGAAGGCGATGACGTCGTGGCGGGTTTCCGCTTCGATGGCGTCGATCCGGTAGACCTCGAACTTGCCGCGCGCCCAAACGGCTTCCGCGGCTTCCCTGGGCACGACGCCCAGTTCGGCCTGGGCGTCCATGGCGTGAGCTTCGATCTCGAACCAGATCTGGAACTTGGTTTCCGGCGACCAGATATCGGCCATCTCGGGACGGGAATAGCGGGGGATCATGCAGGGACTCCGGAACGGGCGGCAGCGCGCGAGGGGGAGTTATCGCGGCGGGCGCGGGAACGGTCAACGGCCGCTCGCCTGTGGCCGGCCCGATCCGAATCCGCTGTTGACTTGGCCGGCCTCGCCGCCCCACCTAAAGCGCTCGCGTCAGCCGTCAGGAAGTTTGGCCCCATGTATCGCCCCAAGTATCGATCCTTCCGCGCCGCATGCCTGCTCGCAACCGGCGCCTTGTTGGCCGCCGCGCCAGCGAAGGCAGCGTCGCCGCCTGACCTCGATAGATCGTCGGTCTGCGGGTTCCTCCCCTACCGCGACGCCGGTCCCGACCGGTTCGCCGGCCCCCGGCGCCAGGCAGATAAAGTAGCGAAGGTCGGGCCGCAGACGACCTATTCGCTCGCCTGGGATTTGGCGCGCCCGGTGCTGCTGGCGGCCGAACTCGCGGAGGACCTGCTCGCCGGGCAAAGCGTCGACGCCGTGCGCGACGTCCATGGCGGGGCGCTCAGCCTCGGGGAATATATGCTGCATGCGGCGCAGAACTTCGCGGCGGCGCCGCCCGCGCCGGAGAGCGATGATTTCCGCGTGTTGCTCGCGGCCGAGCGCCCGGCGAATTTCCACCGCATCTACGCGCATGCCAAGCAAGGCTACGAGGAACTGGCCGCGATGCTGGCGCCCGACGCCGCCCCGCCCGATCCGGCGACGCTCAAGCGGATCGCGGCATCCTGGCGGCCGACCTATGGGATGCTGGCCAAGGCCCAGGCGGACGACAAGCGGATCGAACTGATCGCGACCGACCTGGACGCCGATGCGGTCGCGGAGAAGGAAGCGGTCGCCTGCCTCGCCGCCGCCATCGCAGCCGCGGCCGGCGACTGGGCCGACGCGGCCGCCGTCGCCAAGGCCGCAGCGGCGCGCTGGCCGCTCCGCCCGACCGTCAACGCCCGCGCGCTCGCGAAGGCGGCGCGCGTGCCGTTCTTCGAGTATGAGGACGCTGGCGACGCGCTCGCGGCCAAAATCGAAGCGCTGCCGGACGGCCCGGTCGACGATGCTGCGTTCCGTGATGTTGGCAAGGCCTACGTAGCCTTCGTCGCCGCATCGAAAGCGTATTACGAAGCGCAGCGCTGACGGAGCGTCGGTCGCCTGGCTGCGGCGGGCGACGGCTCGCGTACCGCCCGGAACGGCGCCATACTTTCCCGAAATAGCCGTTGGGAGAGCGCCGGATATGACTGAAGTAAAAGCTTCGCCGCGGGATGTGGAGGCGCGGATGCATCCGGTCGATCCCGCATGGCTTGGGAAAACCGTCGAACCGGTGATCGAGCCGGATCTGCCGATCGTCGATCCCCATCATCACCTCTGGGATTTCCGGAATTACCCCTATCTGCTGGAGGGCATCCTGGCGGATGTCGGCTCCGGGCATAATGTCCGGGCGACTGTGTTCATCGAATGCTCGGCGATGTGGACCAGGGCCGGCGACGTCCCGGACCCGATGCGTCCGGTCGGCGAGGTCGCGTTCGTCAACGGCATCGCCGCGATGAGCGCCAGCGGCCGCTACGGCGACGTCCGCGTCGCGGCCGGGATCGTCGGCCATGCGGATCTGATGCTTGGCAGCGCGGTCCAGGACGTGCTGGCGGCCCAGGTGCGGGCCGGCAATGGCCGGTTCCGGGGCATCCGCTATTCGATTTCCCATGACGATGCGCCGGAAATCCACAATTCCCATACCGGCGGCGCGCCGGACGCCTTTCGCCAGTCCGCCTTCCGCGACGGCTACCGGACCCTGGGCCGCATGGGCCTCTCCTTCGAAGCCTGGATGTATCACCCGCAATTGCGGGAGCTCGCGGCGCTGGTCGAAGCCTGCCCGGACACCGCCGTCGTCCTGAACCATTGCGGCGGCCCGCTTGGCATCGGCCCCTATGCCGGCAAGCGCGATGCTGTGTTCCGGGACTGGAAAGCCGGGATCGAGGCGGTCGCGAAAGCAGGGCCGGCCCATGTGAAGCTCGGCGGCATCGGCATGACGATCAACGGCTTCGACTTCCAGACCCGCGCCGCGCCCGCATCCTCGACTGAGCTGGCCGACCACTGGCGGCCCTATATCGACGCTTGCATCGAAGCGTTCGGGCCGGAGCGCTGCATGTTCGAATCGAACTTCCCGGTCGACAAGATTTCCGGCAGCTACCGAACCTATTGGAACGCCTTCAAGCGGCTCGCGTCCGGCGCCAGCGCCGCGGAAAAGGCGGCGATGTTCCATGACGTGGCCAAGCGCTTCTACAAGCTATAGGGAGCGCGCCGCCGCCAGCATGTAGTTCATCGAGGCGTCGGAGGAGAGCCGCCAGTCGTCGGTCAGCGGCTGGTAGCTGACGCCTTCGACCCGCTCGATCGCGAGGCCGGCGGCTCGGAGGGGGCGGGCCAGTTCTGACGGTTTCAGGAATTTCCGCCAGTCGTGGGTGCCGCGCGGGACCCAGCCGAGCACGTATTCGGCGGCGAACTTCGCAAGCGCCAGCGACTTGATCGAGCGGTTGATCGTCGAGAGAACGAGCAGCCCGCCTGGCGCGACCAAGGCCGCCGCCGCCGCGAGAAAGCGTTCCGTGTCGGGCACATGCTCGACAACCTCCAGCGAGACGACCAGATCGAACGCCGCGCCCTCGCTCGCCAGCGCTTCCGCCGTTTGGAGACGGTAGTCGATCTCCAGGCCGCCGGCTTGGGCGTGGGCGCGGGCGGCGGCGATGTTCGCTTCCGTAACATCCAGGCCGGTCGTCCGGGCGCCGAGCCTGGCCAGCGGTTCGGAAGCGAGGCCGCCGCCGCAGCCGATATCAAGCGCGGTCAGCCCCGCCATCTGGCCGACGCCCATCGGCCGGCCGAACTGGCGCGCGACGGCCTCGACGATGAAGCGCATGCGGACGGGGCTGAGCTTGTGCAGCGGCCGGAACGGGCCTTCAGGGTTCCACCATTCGTCCGCCAACGCTGCGAATTGGGCGGCTTCCCGGGGGTCGACCAGGCCGGGTTCCATTGTCGCCATCGCTCAAGCTCCTTTTTTGCCCGCTTGCAGCGCGTGCCGTCGGTCAATATGTTGCGCGCGCAATCCGACGGCAACTCAACAGGCGGCCGCGGACCGGAAGCTGTGGCCGGTCCGCGGCCGAAGGGCATTCTTTCGTGGCGCGCATCGTTCAAAAATTCGGCGGCACATCGGTGGCCGACCTTGACCGTATCCGGAACGCGGCGCTGCATGTCAAACGCGCCGTGGACGCAGGGCATCAGGTTGCGGTCGTCGTTTCCGCTATGGCGGGCGAAACCAATCGGCTGGTCGACCTGGTCCGCAAGGCCTCGCCGCTGCATGACGCCCGGGAATATGACGTGATCGTCGCCTCGGGCGAACAGGTGACATCCGGGCTGATGGCGATCGTGCTGCAGTCCATGGGCATCCCGGCGCGGTCGTTCCTTGGCTGGCAGTTGCCGCTGCGCACGGACAATCTGCACAGCCGCGCCCGCATTCTCGAAATCGACGGCGCGGACGCCAGCCGCCGGATGGACGAGGGCGAGGTCATCGTCGTCGCCGGGTTCCAGGGCGTCAGCCCGAACGGCCGGGTCGCCACCCTGGGCCGGGGCGGTTCGGATACCACGGCGGTCGCGCTCGCCGCGGCGCTGAAGGCGGATCGGTGCGACATTTATACCGATGTCGACGGCGTCTATACCTGCGACCCGCGCATCGTGCCGAAGGCCCGCAAGATTGACCGCATCACCTATGAGGAAATGCTGGAGCTCGCCTCCCAGGGCGCGAAGGTCCTGCAGACCCGGTCGGTCGAGATGGCGATGAACCATGGGGTCACCGTCACAGTTCTGTCGAGTTTCGAAGATAAGCCCGGCACCATCGTCGCGGCGGAGATTGAGGACATGGAGCAGGAAGTCGTCACCGGCATCGCCTATGACAGGAACGAAGCCAAGATCACGCTCGCTGGCGTTCCGGACCGGCCGGGCGTCGCCGCCGCGATTTTCGGGCCGCTGACCCAGTCGGAAATCAACGTCGACATGATCGTCCAGAACGTCTCCGCCGACGGCGTGACGACGGACATGACATTCACCGTGACCGAGGCCGATTTCGATCGCGCGCTGGCGCTCCTGGAAAAGCACCGGGCCGACATCAAGTATAGGGAAATCCTGGCGGACAAGCATGTCGTCAAGATTTCCGTCGTCGGCGTCGGCATGCGCAGCCACGCGGGCGTCGCGCAGACGATGTTCCAGGCTCTGGCCGAGCGCAGCGTCAACATTCAGGTGATCTCGACCTCCGAGATCAAGGTCAGCGTGCTCATCGGCGAGGATTATCTGGAATTGGCGCTCCGGGCGCTGCACACAGCTTACGGATTGGACGCGGCATGACCGGCATGACCCAGGACGCCGCACGCCGGCGCATTCAGGCGCTTTCCGCCAGGGGGCGCAGCTTGCTCGGCGTCGAGCATGCGATCCTGGGCGGGGCGATGACCTGGGTCTCGGAACGGTCGCTGGTCGCCGCCATATCGAACGCCGGCGGTTTCGGCGTGCTGGCCTGCGGCTCCATGACGCCCGATCTCTTGCGCGCCGAAATTCGCGCGACCCAGGCCAGGACCGCGAAGCCCTTCGGCGTCAATCTGATCGTCATGCACTCGGCCCTGATGGACCTGATCGAAGTCTGCGGCGAGGAAAAGGTCGGCTGCGTCGTACTCGCGGGCGGCATTCCGCCTCGGCTCGCGATGCGGCGGGTCAAGGCGCTCGACGCGACGTTGATCGCTTTCGCGCCGGCGCTGGGCCTTGCCCGGAAGCTGGTGCGCGACGGCGTCGACGGACTGATTATCGAAGGCGCGGAAGCGGGCGGGCATATCGGTTCGGTCTCGACGTCGGTCCTGGCGCAGGAAATCCTGCCGAACGTTCCCGAGGTTCCGGTCTTCGTCGCCGGCGGCATCGGCCGGGGCGAGGCGATGCTGGCGTATCTGGAGATGGGCGCGTCGGGCTGCCAGTTGGGCACGAAGTTCGTCTGCGCGACGGAATCCATCGCCCATCCGGCGTTCAAGCAGGCCTTCATTCGCGGCGCCGCCCGCGACGCCATGCCAAGCGTCCAGGTCGATCCGCGCTTCCCGGTCATTCCTGTCCGGGCCTTGCAGAACGAAGGCCAGAAGCGCTTCATCGAAGCCCAGCATGCCGTCATCGCGCGCTGGCGCGCCGGCGAGGTCGATCAGAAGGCGGCGCAGCTTGAGATCGAGCATTTCTGGGCGGGCGCCTTGCGCCGGGCGGTCATTGACGGCGATGTCGAAACCGGGTCGCTGATGGCGGGCCAGAGCGTCGGCCTGGTCGATGGCGAGCAGCCGACAGCCCAGATCATCGAGACGCTCCTGGATCAAGCCGCGGCCGCGCTGATCCAGCGGGACGGCGCGAGCGCCATGGACATTGCAGGCGACCTTGGCATGACAGGGGGCGCATAGCAGGACATCATGCCGACAGGGGGCAACCAGGGCTGGCGGCTGATGCTGCGCGCCGTCCGCGACGCGGTCGCGGTCGAGGCGCCTGCCGGCGCGCGGCTCTCGCAGGCGGTGCACGTCATCGCCGGCGCGCTCGAGGCCGAAGTCTGCTCGCTCTATCTGCGGCAACGCGACGGCGCGATGGCGCTGGCGGCCACATATGGCTTGCGGCCGGACGCCGTGTTTCAGACGCGGCTGATGGCGGGCGAAGGGCTGGTCGGGCTCGCGGCCTCCGCGACGGCGCCGGTGCAGATCCATGACGTACAGAAGCACCCGGCCTTCGCCTATCGCCCCGAAACCGGCGAGGACCCCTACAGCACCTTTCTGGGCGCGCCCTTGCTGCGCGGCGGCGCGGCCTCCGGCGTGCTGGTCATCCAGCATCTGCACGACCGGGACTATGTCGAGGACGATATCGAGGCGATCGCGATCGTCGCCTCGCTCCTGGCGGAAGTCGCCGCCGATCCGGAGTTCGCCGCCTTCGTCGCGGCCGGCCCCGACGGACCGGCGGCCCGGCTGGCGGGACAGCGGCTGTCGCCCGGCCTCGCGATCGGCGTCGCGGCGTTCCGGGACCCGCCGGTGCCGATCCAGCGCATGGTCGCCGAGGATGTCGGCGAGGAAATCGCCCGACTGGCCCGCGGCGTCGCCCGGATGCGCCAGGACCTGGACGATCTGCTGGACGACCCCAGCCTGACATCCGCCGGCGAGCATCGGGATATCCTGGACGCTTTCCGTCTGGCGGCGAGCGACGACGCCTGGATCCGGCGGGTGCGCAGCGCCATCGAAAGCGGCATGACGGCGGAAGTCGCGGCTCGGCGGGTTCAGACCGAAGCGCGCATCCGCATGCGCCGCACCCAATCGGCATATCTGCGCGACCGGCTGGCCGATCTGGACGATCTGGCGGGGCGGCTGGTCCGCGGCCTGGCGGCGGAGTCCGGCGTGCGGCCGGGCAACGACCTGCCCGAGAACGCCATCCTGTTCGCCCATGCGCTTGGGCCGGCGGAACTGCTTGAACTGGACCGCGCCAAGCTGCTCGGCATCGTCATCGAGGAAGGGTCGCCGTCCTCCCATGTCGCGGTCGTGGCGCGGGCGCTTGGCCTGCCGGTGATCGGCGGCGTCGCCGGCGCGCTATCGGCGGTCCAGCCGGGCGACGCGGTCATTCTGGATGCGGATCACGGGCAGGCGTTGCTGCGCCCGGCCGCGCAGGTTCAGGCCGGGTTTGAGGCGGCCCTGGTCTCGAGGCTCGCCCGGAAGGCGCGGTTCGCGGCCGCCCCGTCCGGCCCGACCTCGACCCGGAATGGCGAGCCGATCATCATCAAGGCGAACGCCGGGCTTCTGATGGACGTCGAGTCCGCGGTCGCCGAAGGCGCGGAAGGCATCGGCCTGTTTCGCACGGAATTGTCCTTTCTCGGCCGGCCCGGCCTGCCGAGCCGGACCGAGCAGATCGCGCTTTACAAGGAAGCGCGCGCGCTCGCCGGCGGCCGGTCGATCGCGTTCCGTACGTTCGATCATGGCGGCGACAAGACCCCGGCGGCGCTTGCGGGCGCCCGGGAGGCGAACCCGGCGCTGGGCTGGCGGGCGCTCCGCATCGCCCTCGACCTGCCCGAGACGCTGCGCAGCCAGCTCTATGCCCTGGCGGTCGCCGCCGCCGGGGAACCGCTGGAAGTGATGTTCCCGATGGCCGCGGAAGCGGCCGAGGTCGCTCAGGCCAGGGACGTGCTGCGCGGCGCGCTCGAAGAGGCGGCGGCAGACGGATTTTCGCCGCGGAGCGTGCGGGTCGGCGTCGCGATCGAAACGCCGTCGCTGGTCTGGCAGGGCGCAACCGTGCTCCGGCGGGTCGATTTCGCGACGATCGGCACCAACGATCTGCTGCAGTTCGCCTTCGCCGCCGACCGGGACGGGGTGCGCATGGTCGAGCGGTATGACTCGTTGTCGCCGCCGGCTCTCGCCATGCTGCGGCATGTTGTCCGCTCGGCCGCGTCGGCGGACACGCCGCTTTCGGTCTGCGGCGAGATGGCGGCCGATCCGTTGGCGGCGATCGCGCTGATCGGACTTGGCGTCCGCCAGTTGTCGGTCGCGCCGAGCGCGGTCAAGGCCATTCGGGATGTCGCCGCGAATGTCGATGCCCGGGATGCGGCGCGGCTGACCAACGATTTGATCGATTCGGAGGATCACAGCGTTCGCGGCCAGGTGCGGGACTTCGCCATAGCGGCCGGGATTCCGGTCGACGACCAGTATTAACCCGTTGCCGTCTGCCCGACGCGGCGGTACAAGATGCCCGTGCATCAGAGTCGTCGGGGGGCGTTTGGGCAGACGCTTGGGCGTGGCGCTGTAGTTTGGTTTGGATAGGGCTTTGAGCCGTGGCGGGTAAAGGCAACCTCAAGCTTTGGGTTGTGCAAGGGGACGCGAGCTTCGCGGGGCCCAAGTCGTCGCCGCGCCCTGGCGAATCGGTCGGCCTGTTCCTGCGGCTGCTGCGCGAGCGCGCTGGGCTGACCATCGAGGAAGCCGCGGCCCAGGTCCGCATTCGCCACGCCTATGTCGCCGCGATAGAGGACGATCGCTTCGACGTGCTGCCCGGCCGCGCCTACGCCATCGGTTTTATCCGAGCCTATGCGGAATTCCTGGGCGCGGATGTCGAAGCGTCGGCCCGTGCGGCGTTGCAGGATATCGGCCGGATTCCGACGCCGGCCCTGAAGGCGCGGCGCCCGGAAATCGAGCGGGAATCGCGGTTCGCGCCAGTCGCCGCCGCGGCGATCTGCTTGGCGCTTGCGGGCTATGTCTACTGGTATTTCGAGCAGACCGGCGACCGGTTCGAGAACGCCGCCGCGACCCTGGCGCGTGTCGATGCGCCTAATTTCATTGAAGGCGTCGAGGTTCCAGGCGGCGCCGCCGCTGTCGCGACCGCGCCCTATCGGCCGTTCCCGGATGCGGCGCCGCCGACGACGCGGTCGGTCCCGGGCGATCCCGCCCTGGCTGCCGCCACCCCCGACGCCGCCCCCGGATCGGCGCTGCCGCCAGCCCGCGACGGCCGCTATCGCGCCGCCGACGCGCCGCCGCAGCATCTGCTCCACCGGGACGCCCTGGCGGCCAGCTTGCCGGCGCCGCGTCTGGCCGCGCCCGTCGGCGCGACGCCGCGCTGGTCGATCCCGGCGCCCGGCCCCGCCATGGCGGCGACCAGCATGGACCGCATCTCGCCGGGCCATGCCGCCGCCGCGACCGCGCCCGGCGGATACGATCCCGCGCCCGGCCAGGTCGTGCTGACGGCGATCGCCGACACCTGGATTCAGATCAAATCCGACAAGACCGGCAAGATCCTGTTCTCGCGCGTGTTGCGGGAAGGCGAAGTCCTGCCGTCCCCGGACCGCCAGGGCCTAAGGATGACGGTCGGCAACGCCGGCGGCCTTGAAATCCGGGTCGATGGCCAGATCGCGCCGTCGCTCGGCGGCCATGGCCGCGTCGTCCGCGACATCAGCCTCGACGGCGACAGCTTGATGGCCCATCGCTAGCGCCTGACCTTGCAGCCGCCCCTTGGGCCGCTTCCCGTCAGGCGCTATATCAGAAGCCTCATCCCCGGATTCCAAAGGCGAACCCAGCCATGAGCGTTCGACCCTACCGCGATATTCAGCGCCGCCAATCCCGCCAGATCCACGTCGGCAACGTGCCCGTCGGCGGCGGCGCGCCGATCACCGTGCAGACCATGACCAACACCCTGACCAGCGACCCCGGCGCGACGATCGATCAGATCCGCCAGGCGGAAGCGGCAGGCGTCGATATCGTCCGGGTTTCCTGTCCGGACCAGGAATCGACCGCCGCGTTGAAGGCGATCGTCAAGGCGTCGGCCGTGCCGATCGTCGCCGATATCCACTTCCACTATCGCCGCGCCATCGAAGCGGCTGAGGCGGGGGCGGCGTGTCTTCGCATCAATCCGGGCAATATCGGCTCGGCGGCGCGGGTCAAGGAAGTCGTGCAGGCGGCGAAGGATCACGGCTGCTCCATGCGGATCGGCGTCAATGCCGGGAGCTTGGAGAAGCACCTGCTGGAACGCTACGGCGAGCCGTGCCCGGAAGCCTTGATCGAAAGCGCGCTGGAGCATGCCCGTATCCTCGAGGACCATGATTTCCGGGAATTCAAGATCAGCGTCAAAGCGTCCGACGTGTTTTTGGCGGTCGCGGCCTACCAAGGTCTGGCGGAGGCGTGCGATTACCCGCTGCATCTGGGGATCACGGAAGCCGGGGGCCTGCGCGCAGGCACGGTCAAGAGCGCCATTGGCATGGGCTCGCTGCTCTGGGCGGGCATCGGCGACACGATCCGGGTTTCGCTTTCGGCGGATCCGGTGGAGGAAGTGAAGGTCGGCTTCGACATGCTGAAGTCGCTTGGCCTCCGCCATCGCGGCGTCAGCGTGATTTCCTGCCCGTCCTGCGCCCGCCAGCAGTTCGACGTCATCAAGACCGTCACGGTCCTGGAGGAGCGGTTGGCGCATATCATGACGCCGATGACGGTCTCAGTGATCGGCTGCGTCGTGAACGGCCCCGGCGAGGCCAGGGAGACCGATATCGGCGTCACCGGCGGCGGCAAGGGCACCCACATGGTCTATGTCGCCGGGCTGCCGGACCATCGCATCCATGACGTCAACCTGGTCGATCATCTGGTCGAGCAGATCGAAGCCAAGGCGAAAATCATCGAGGCCGAACGCGCCGAGGCCGAAGCGGCCGCGCTCTCGGCCGCAGAGTAAGCGAGTTCAAACCGATGTCTGTTCGCCCCGTTCGCGGCACGGTCGACCTTTTCCCGGAGGATATGCGGCGCCATCGCCGTGTCGCGGAAACGGCGCGCGGCATCGCGGAATGCTATGGCTATGGCGAAATGCAGACGCCGATTTTCGAGTTCACGGACGTGTTCGCCCGCACCCTGGGCGATGTCAGCGATGTCGTGACCAAGGAGATGTACACGTTTTCCGACCGGGGCGGCGAGCAGATCACGTTGCGGCCGGAGAACACTGCCGGCGTCGCCCGCGCCTATATCTCGGCCAAGCTGCAGAACGCCTTGCCGCTGAAATATTTCTACGCCGGTCCGATGTTTCGCTATGAGCGGCCGCAGAAGGGCCGGCAGCGGCAATTCCACCAGATCGGCGTCGAATTGTTTGGCGTGCCCGGCCCCGCCGGGGATGTCGAGGTGATCGCGCTCGCGGCGGAAGTGCTGCGCGGGCTGAACATGCTCGATCGGACGACGCTCCGCTTGAACACCCTCGGCGACGCCGCCAGCCGCGACGCCTACCGGGCCGCGCTCGTCGACTATTTCAGCGGCCACAGGGCGGCGCTGTCGGAGGAAAGCCAGGAACGGCTGTCGCGCAACCCGCTGCGCATCCTCGATTCGAAGGATGCCGACGACCGCAAGATCGTCGCCGGCGCGCCCAGTTTCGATGCGTACCTCTCAAGCGAGGCGGCCGATTTCTTCGCCGCCGTTCGCCAGGGCCTGGATGACCTTGGGATCGCCTATGAACGCGATCCCTTGCTGGTCCGGGGCCTCGACTATTATTGCCACACGGCGTTTGAATTCGTGACCGAAGCCCTGGGCGCCCAGGGCACGGTGATCGGCGGCGGCCGCTATGACGGCCTTGTCGGCATCATGGGCGGCCCGGAAACCCCCGGCGTCGGCTGGGCCGGCGGCATCGAACGGCTGGCGATGCTGGCCGACCAGACCATGCCGCCCGCCGATGCGCCGCGCCCGGTGGCGCTGGCGCCCATCGGCGAAGCGGCGGAGCGGCGCTTGCTGCAACTGGCGTTCGCCTTGCGGTCGGCCGGCATTCCGACTGACATCGGCTATTCCGGGAACCTGAAGCGCCGCATGGCGCGCGCCGCCAAATTGAATGCGCATACCGCAGTCATTCTGGGCGACGACGAACTGGCGAAAGGCGTCGCGACGGTCCGCGATATGGCGACGGGCGAGCAGACGGATGTCCCGCTCGACGCATTGGCTGCCCGGCTTGGCGGCCGCGCATGAGCTTCGATGAGACCCTGCAACAGGTGCTGAGCCGCGTCGAGGAATTGTCGTCGCGGATGTCGAGCGAGCAATTCCAGGCGGACGAATTCGCGGACCTCAGCCGCGAATACAGCGAATTGCTGCCGGTCGCCGAGGCGGCGCGCAATCTTCTGGATCTGAAGCAGGAACTGGCGGGCCTCGACGAAATTCTGAACGACCCCGAGCCCGACTACGAAATGCGCCGGATGGCGGAAGAGGAACGGGCGGCGCTCAACGACCAGATCCAGGCGGCGTCCCACGCCGTCCGGATCGCGTTGCTGCCGAAGGATGTCGACGACGACCGCAACGCCATTCTGGAAGTGCGGCCCGGCACCGGCGGCGACGAAGCCGCGCTTTTCGCCGCTGAGCTTTTTCGCATGTATCAGCGCTATGCCGAAAGCGTGGGCTGGAAGTTCACGCCGCTCTCCTTCTCGGAAACCGAACTGGGCGGCCTGAAGGAAGGCATCGCCGAAGTCGGCGGCAAAGGCGTCTTCGCGAAGCTGAAGTTCGAGTCCGGCGGCCACCGGGTGCAGCGCGTGCCGGTCACGGAAACCGGCGGGCGCATCCACACCTCGGCCGCGACCGTCGCGGTTCTGCCGGAGGTGGAGGAAGTCGACGTCCAGATCGACGACAAGGACCTGCGCGTCGATACCTACCGTTCCCAGGGGGCGGGCGGGCAGCACGTCAACACGACCGATTCCGCCGTCCGCATCACCCATCTGCCGACGGGCATTGTCGTCAGCCAGCAGGATGAGAAGTCCCAGCACAAGAACCGCGCCAAGGCGATGACGATCCTGCGCGCCCGCATCTATGAAGCCGAGCGCGAGCGCCGCGACGCCGAACGCGCCGAGAACCGCCGCACCCAGGTCGGTTCCGGCGACCGCTCGGAGCGCGTGCGGACCTACAATTTCCCGCAAGGGCGCGTCACCGACCATCGCATCAACCTGACGCTCTACAAGGTGGATCAGGTCATCGCCGGCCCGGCGCTCGGCGAAGTGATCGACGCGCTCGTCGAAGAGGATCAGGCGGCGCGTCTCGCCCACATGGAATGAGGGACGGGGGAACGGCCGGCGCCTGGATTGCGCTCGCGGCCGCGCGCCTCAGCGCAAGCGGGGTCGACCGCGCCCGCGCGGAGGCCCGCGCCTTGCTCGCGGCGGCGGCCGGCGTCGATCCGGGGCGGTTGTTCGCCTATCCCGAAATGGCGATCGCCGGGGCGAACGCCGCGGCGGCCGACGCCTTGCTGGCGCGCCGGGCCGCGGGCGAGCCCTTGTCCCGCATTCTGGGCGAGCGGGAATTCTGGAGCCTGCAATTCCGCCTGGGGCCGGACGTGCTCGATCCGCGCGCCGACACGGAAATCGTCGTCGAAGCCGCGCTTGCGCTGCTGGCGGATCGCAAGGCGCCTCAGGTGCTCGATCTCGGCCTTGGCTCCGGCTGTATTCTGGCGGCGCTCCTGTCGGAGCGGCAGGACGCCATCGGCGTCGGCGTGGATCGCTCGCTCGGGGCGATCGGCGTGGCGCGCGACAATCTCCGCCGGCTTGGCCTTGCGGGCCGCGCGGCGGTCTTCGTCGGCGATTGGGGCAGCGCGCTGGCGCCGGGCCTCTTCGACCTGATCGTCGCCAATCCGCCCTACATCGCGGAGACCGACGGACCGGCGCCGGATGCGGCGACAGAAGGCTTCGATCCGCCGCTGGCGCTATGGGCGGGACCGGACGGGCTCGCCGCCTATCGGCGCATCCTGCCGGACCTGCCGCGCCTGCTGGCGCCCGGCGGCGCCGCCGTTCTGGAGATCGGCGTCGCCCAGCGCGCGGCGGTCGAGGCGCTTGGCGAGGCGGCGGGCCTGAGGCTCATCGCCAGCCGGGCCGATCTGGCGGGACATATGCGCGCGCTTGCCTTTCTTGCGAAATAAATTGGTTGGCAACCTCTTGGATTTAGGTATATCTATATGTGCGCTGGAATGAGCGGCATCGCCCCCAGCGCAGTTGATCCAAAGCAGCGACCCATTCAGCCGTAGACGTGATGAAGGCGAGGCGCGGTCGGAAATCTTCGGGTCTAGATCAATCCCGCAACAAAGGCGGATGCAAACGTCATGAATCAACGACGGCCGCGTGGCCGGAACAACAATAGCAATAATAATAACAATAATAATAACCGAGGGCGCAACCAAAGCCAACGGAACCAATCGTTTGACAGCAACGGGCCCGAAGGGCGCGTGCGCGGTTCGGCGACACAGGTGCTTGAGCGCTACCTGGCGCAAGCCCGTGACGCCCAGGCGGCGGGCGACGGCGTTCTGGCCGAAAACTTCTTCCAGCATGCCGAGCATTACTATCGCGTGTTGAGCGCTGCGAACGCCCAGTTCGAGCAGCAGCAGCGGGACCGTCAGGGGCCGTATGACGAGCGGGATCGCCGCCCGCCCCGCAACGACGGCGGCGACGACAGCGACGATAATCGCGACGACAATCGCGACGATGGCTGGCAGGCCGACGACGCGCGCTCCGACGGCCGGAATGACGGCCGCAACGAAGGGCGCGGCGACAATCGCAGCGACAATCGCAATGACGGCCGTTTCGACAATCGCGGCGACAGCCGGACCGAAGGCCGCAACGAGCCTCGCAATGACGGGCGTCAGGAAAGCCGGGGCGAAGGCCGCGGCGACAATCGCAACGACATGCGGGGCGATAATCGCGGCGAGACCCTGGATCACCAACGGGACGCGCAGCGCGACGACGGCGACCGCGACGATGGCGATCGCGCCGCCGGCCAGCAGATGGCCCACGACAGCGGCGCCGCGCCGGACGAAGCCCCGCCGCGCCCACGGGCGCGCCGCAAGGCCCCGGCGAAGTCCGAAGCTGCGGCGAGCGACGCCGCGCCCTCCCGCGAGGCTGGCTCCGGCGACGCCGGCGCCGATATCGATGTCGCGTTCCTGAAAGACGCCCCGAAGCCACGCCGCCGTCGCCGGCCGGTCGTCGAAACCGAACCGGCTGACTGAGATGCCGAAGCGCCTGACGCGGCGACAGCATCAAGACTATCTGACGAACGGGTTTGTCGCCCCGATCCAGGCCTTTACGCCGGCCGAGGCCGCAAGCTTTCGCCAGCGCTTCGAGGCCTATGAGGCCAGACATGGCGGCTGGCACGAACTCTCCAAGGGTCAGAAACTTTACCTGATCCAGACCTGGGCCGCAGAGCTTGCCTCAGCGCCCGCGGTGCTGGATGCGGTCGAGGATGTTCTTGGCCCGGACCTGATGGTCTGGGGCCTCAGCCTGTTCGTGAAGGATGCCGGCGCGCCCGGCTTCGTCACCTGGCATCAGGATTCGACATATTGGGGCTTGAGCGAGCCCAAGGTCGCGACGGCATGGATCGCGCTTTCGCCGGCGACCAGGGCGGCCGGCTGCATGAAAATGCTGCCAGGCTCCCATCGCTTCGATCAGCAGCCCCACAAGGACACGCTCGCCGCCGATAATCTTCTGACGCGCGGCCAGGAAATTGCGATGGCCGTCGACGAAGCGGACGCGGTCTACTGTCCGCTGGATGCGGGCGCCCTCTCCTTGCACCATGTCCGCACGGTCCATGCTTCGGACCCCAATCGCGGCGACGACCGGCGGATCGGCGTCGCCATCCGCTACATCGCGCCGGATGTGCGACAGGTGAACGGCGAAAAGGATTCGGCCTGGCTGGTCCGCGGCGAGGACCGGCACGGCAATTTCATCCATGAGGTCCCGCCCAGGGCCGATATGGACCCAGCCGCCCTCGCAGAGCGCGACCGGATCATGCAATTACGCCAGGGCGTCCTCTTCAAAGGCGTCGCAGGCGCCCCCGCGCGGTCCTGACCGCCTGCGTCGCGGCGGCTAGAGCATGACGCGCTCAAATGAGCGCGTGGTCCATCCTCTACCTTATTAATATCGATCAAATTATCCAGTCTTAGGCGTTTCCGCCTAAGACTGGTTTGATCTAGCCGTGCTTCAGCTTGCGAGCGCTTGGCCGGGCGGCGCTTCGCGGGGTTGAAAGAGGCCGCGGGTTGTCGGGTCGGCGACGAAATCGATTGCCGCGCCTGCGGCCGTCTCCTTGTCGCCAAGGTAAAGATAGCCGTCGGGATTGAGCTGCCGCGCGACAGAATCCAGCACCGTCTTGCGGCGGTCCTGGTCGAAATATGACAGGACGTTGCGGCAGAAGATGACGTCGAAGCAGCCGATGTGGGATGGGTCGTCCAGCAGATTGAACTGCTCGAAGCGCACGGTCTTGCGCAGGTCCGACTTGATCCGCCAACGATCGCCGGCTTGCTTGAAGTGGGCGACCAGATGCCGGATCGGCAGGCCGCGCTGGACCTCGAACTGGCTGTATTCCCCAGCCCTGGCGTGGGCGAGCGCGCTTTCGGAGATGTCGGTCGCGAGCAACTGAACGCGCCATCCCGAGAGAGCCGCCTTGCGATCGGCGAGCAACATGGCGAGGGAATAGGCTTCCTGGCCGGTCGAGGCGGCGGCGGACCAGATCCGCAACGTCCGCGTCTCGGCGCGGGCGGCGAGCAGGGCCGGCAGCGCCGTCTCGCTGAAGTGGCGGAAGGGCGCGCCATTCCGGAAGAAGCAGGTTTCGTTCGTCACGATCGCTTCGACGACAGCGCGCACGGCTTCTGGCGCCCGGGTCGTCATGATGTGCTGGATGAGGTGGTTGATGTCGTCATGGCCGAACTGCTGGGCCACGGGCGCGAGGCGGGCGTCGGACGCATAGCCGCTATCCGCCTCCAGAACCTGCCCGCATTCCCGGGCGATCAGCGCGGTCAGAAATTTCTGGTGGGTTGGGGTCATGGGAAAAGCCTCCCGCGGCCGAAGGCGCGCGCGTCGGTCGTGGCGGCGAAATGCGCAATCGAAAATCCAGCCATGTCAGATCGCCTCTTCTGCGGCGCTGTCCGCGTGGCGGACCGTCGCCGACACGGCCTCGACCAACTCGTTCAGGTCTGTCGCATCGAGATAGCGGTCGAAGCCAGCCTGGCGCAGTTGTTCGCCCCGCGCGGGGTCGGCGGTCGCGGATACGGCGATCAGCGGCGTCGCGGCCCATGCGGGCGATGTCCGAACCGCTTCGGCGAAGGCGCAGCCGTCCATATCGGCGGCGTCGATATTGCTGAGGATGAGCGCGAACCGCGCGCCGTCCGCTTGCAGCGCCAGGGCTGCCGACGGCCCGCCCGATGTCGCAACCCGATATCCGGCGCGCTCAAGCAGCGGCTTCAACAGATGCTGGGAGAACGGGCTGTCATCGACGATCAGCACGTGTTTCGGGGCGCCGGCTTCCGGCGCCGGGACGAGGCCTGCCTGTCGGAAGAACGCCGCCGGATCGACGACCGCGCCGGGCGCCGGCGCATCCCCGATATCCAGGATCTCGCGGACGATCAGGCCGAGCCGGCGGTCGCCGTCCTGGAGCACGATAAAGGGCCGTCGTCCGCGCGTCCCGACCGGGCGGACAAGGTCGAGGACCGGCAGCATGGCGCCCAGATAGCGGACCGCCCGTCGTCCGTCGCTTTGCTCGATATCGGCAAGGTCGAGTTCGCCCATGCGGCTGATCGCGGCGAGCGGCACGGCAAGGGCGGCTTCGCCGCCGCCAATGAATGTCAGATAGGATGCCGCCGCCGGCATGGGCGCATGCTGCTGGCGCGGCAGCGAAACCGAAAGGCAAGCGCCGGCGCCCGGCTTCGAGTTGACGGAGATCGCGCCGCTCAAGCGTTCGATTTCCGTGAGCGCGACATTCAGGCCGTAGCCCCGGCCGGAAATGGTCGTCACCTGGCCAGCAGTCGAAAAGCCGGGATGGAAGATCTGGCGGAACAGGGCCTGTTCGGTCATCGCGGCCGCCGCCGCTTCGGTCGCCGATCCGGCGCGCACTAGGCCGGCGCGAATGGCTTCGGCGTCCAGGCCGCGCCCATCGTCCGCGACCCGGACGATCAGGCGGTCGCCGGCGACAGTGGCGCTGACCGCGATCTGCCCCGCGGCAGGCTTTCCGGCGGCGCGCCGTTCGTCGGCGGTCTCGATGCCGTGATCGCAGGCATTCCTGACCATGTGCAGCAAGGGGCGCTTGATGGCGTCGAAGGTCGTCATATCGACCGGGATCGACCCGCCTTTGATGGTGAGGTCGATCTCTTTGCCAAGCGCCTCAGCGAGGCTCGCGACGAGGCGCGGCAGGGATTTCCAGGCGTCGCCGATGGGGCAAAGCACCGGTTGAGGCGGCGCTGGCGGCAGAGGCTCATGCGCCATGGCGGCCTTTGTCTCGGCAAGCTGACCGGCGACAGACATCAGGTCGTCGAACAGATTGACGGTCTCGCGCACCGATCGCAGCGTCGGCGCGATCGTGCTGGCGTCCGCCGGGAAAGGGCGGGGCGACGGCTGGCTGTCTGCCATGTCGGTCTGAGATGTCGACGACGCGGGGCAAAGCGCCGCCAGGGCACTGACGATATCGGCATCGTCGCCGGCAGGCTCACGACCGGTTGTCTCAACCGCGACGACAAGCGCGCGGACGCGGTCGACCGCGTGCAGCACCGCGACGATAGCCTCCGGCGCGGGGGCGAGGCCGCCATCCCGGAAATGCGCCAGCACGGTTTCGGTCGCGTGGGTCAGGGCGAGCAGGCGCGGCATGCCAAGGAAGCCGCAAGCGCCCTTGATCGTATGAAAGATGCGGAAAATGCCGTCGAGCAGCGCGACGTCGCCTGGATTCCGCTCGAGCGCCTGCAGTTGCGCGTCGAGGCCGTCAAGGCGTTCGGCGGCGTCGGCGACGAACTCGGTGATCAGGTCATCCATTGTGGCCCTTGCCTCTGTTGCGCCAGCGAACACCGGTCAACAAAATCAGGCTAAGCCACAGCGTTTAAGATTCTCTTGAAATTATCCAAGCAATCCGCCCAAACCCGGCGGGCGTGCGGCGCCGCATGCGAAGCGAGGTCCGGTGCTGGATCAACCCAAAGTATGGCTTGATCGAACCCGTCCTGGGCCAGAGCAAGGGGCGCTCAAGGCGCGCGCGCCTTGCTCTGAATCGCCAGAAATTCGGTCGATGGAGGGCCGTCAAGCTCTCGCGGATCAGATGTTTTCTTCGATCCAGGCCTTCAGCGCCGGCTTCGGCGCGGCGCCGACCTTGGTCGCGGCGAGCTGGCCGTTCTTGAACAGCATCAGCGTCGGGATGCCGCGAATGCCGTGGGAGCTTGGCGTGTTGGGATTGTCGTCGATATTCAGCTTCACGACATCGACCTTGCCTTCAAGCTCGGCCGAGATTTCTTCAAGCGCGGGGCCGATGGCTTTGCAGGGGCCGCACCATTCGGCCCAGAAATCGACGACGACAGGCTTCTTGGCTTTCAGGACATCGACTTCGAAGCTGGCGTCGGAAGTGGCGCGGGTGGCCATGGCTATTCTCCAGTGAACGTTTAAGCGTTATCCGCCTTAGCTAAGCGCGCCTGGGCCTTGCGTCAATGCGGCGAGGGCCAGCCAAGGCCTATTCGCCGGGCGCAAAGGCGTCGAGCAGCCCGTCGTCCAGCAGGTCGAGGCGGGGCGCTTCCGTCCAGAGCAGCGCGGCTTCGATCCGCCGTCCCGGAAAGGCCTGACGGGCGAGCGCCCGGTAGAGCGCCATCTGCCGCAGATAGGCGGGCGCCGTCGCCTGGGCGTCCCGGGGCGGCGGCCGGTTGGTCTTGAAGTCGACGATCACGACCCGGTCGGGCGCGACCAGCAACCGGTCGATGACGCCGGCATAGGCTGCGCCGCTGACCGTTCCCGCGATCGGCGCCTCGGCGAGCGCCGCCGGACTGAAGACCTGGCCGAACGCCGGATCGTCAAGCAGCGCCAGCGTCGCTGTCAGGATGGCGTCCAGGTCGCCGTCGCCAAGGCTGGCCGCCCGGCGGAGATAGGCCTGGCCGACGCGTGCGCGCTGGTCCGCGGCGACGGCGGGCAAGCGTTCCAGCAATTTGTGGATCAGCAGCCCGCGGCCGAACCGGATCGCAGCATCCGCCTGACGCTTGCCGCGCGCCAGCGGCGAGAGAGCGCCGGGCGCATCTGCGGGATCGTCGATGACCCCGCCCGAGGGCGCCTTCGGGGATGACGCGCCGGTCTGCCCCAAGAGGGGCTCTCCCCACCAGTCAGGCAGGTCGGGCTGCTTTGCTTCGACCGCCGCTGCGGATGGCGGCTCTGCAGGCGTGGCGGCGGCGGCGCCGGCGTCGGCATAAATCAGCGCCGGTTCGTCCGCGTAATCGACAGGCATTTCGGCGACGCCGTCCATGCGTCGCATGCCAGCTTCAACCAGCGCATGCCAGCAGCCGTCGACGCGTCCTGGCTTTGTCTTGCCGTTGTACCATCCAGCGATATAGAGCCGGTCCTCGGCGCGGGTCATCGCTACATAGAGCAGCCGCTGCCGTTCCTTCGCGAGCGCTTGCACGCGCGCATCGCGCAGGCGATGGACCAATGCAGGGTCGTTGTCCTTGGAGGAAGCGCCGAGAATGGGCGCCAGCGCGCCGCCGGCGGCGGTCCAATAGAGCTTGACCTTGTCCTGGCCCTCGCCGCGGGTCGTGTCCGGCAGGAAGACGACCGGGGCCTGCAAGCCTTTCGCGGCATGGGTCGTCATCAGGCGGACGCCCGAGGCCGCGCCCTCAAGCTCCCGTTTGACGTCGATCGTGTCGCGGCCGATCCAGTCGAGAAAGCCCGTCAGGCTCGCCGGATGGTCGCTGGCATAGCGCAGCGCCAGAGACTGAAATTCCTCGATCGGGTCCAGCACCGCCGGGCCCATGTTGGCGACGAGCCTGGCGCGCCCCTGTTTCGTGCTGAGCGCCCACTCGAAGAAATCGAAGGGCGGCGCGAAGTCGGCCCGCTCCATGGCTTCCGCGATCAGCGCCCAGGCGTCCCGAATCTTGGCGTCCGCCGCGGGGGCGGCCGCTGCTTTCTCGAGCCGCCGCCAGAGCGGCGCGCCTTGCCGACCATAGGCGAGCGCCAGCAACTGCTCTTCCGAGAGATGGCAGAGCGGCGATTTCAGCACGACTGCGAGCGACAGATCGTCCTCGGGCAGGGCCGCCACCTGGCCGAGCGCTGTCAGATCGCGAACGGCGATATGGCTGATGAGACGCATGCGGTCGACGCCGGCGGTCGGAACGCCGCGCGCTTTGAGGGCGCGTTCCAGCGCGTCGCCGAAAGCGCGGCGGGTCTGCACGACGACCATGATATCGCCAGCTTCGATGCGCCTGGCGGTCGGCCGGCTGCGGGTCGGGTGGATGCGGGCCTCCGGATCGGCGATCAGGTCCGCGATCTTTTTGGCGATGGCCTCGGCCAGCCGAGCTTCGGCCGAGACGCCGGCTGCCGGGTAGTCCTGGAGCGGCGTCCAGGGATCGCTCTCCTCGGCGGCGGCGGCGGGCATGACCGGCCAGAATTCCACATGACCGGGCAGGCCGGCGCGGTCGGCGCTGTGGCGCGGCGGCGCGCCATCGGGCGACAGGCCGTCGAGCGCCGGCGCTTCGGCGAAGGTCGCGTCGACGGCTTGCAGCACGGCGGGCACCGAGCGGAACGACACCTCGAGCGGCACTTGCGCGAACGGCAGCCCGGCGGCTTCGCTGGCGGCGCGGAACTGGGCCTGGCTCTTGTGGAACTCGGCCGGGTCGGCGCGCTGGAAACTGAAGATCGACTGCTTGGGATCGCCGACCGCAAAGACCGTGCGCCGGAGCGCCGCGTCGGGCTGAAAGAATTCGCCCGTGAGCGCCCGGACGATATCCCATTGCTCCGGGTTCGTGTCCTGGGCTTCATCGACCAGGATGTGATCAATGCCCTGGTCGAGCTTGTAGAGCGCCCATCCGGCGCCGCCCTCGCTTTGCAGCAGGTCGCGGGTCTTCAGGATCAGATCGTCGAAATCGAGCGCCGCCCTGGCCGCCTTCATGCGGTCATAGCGGTCGCCGATGGCCTCCGCGAGGCGAAGCGCCGCCAGCGTATCGAGGCCGCGATCGGCGGCGCGGACCCGGTCCAGGCCGGCTGCAAGCGTCTCGATGACGGCGCTGGCCGTCTCCAGGAGCCAGGGGTTGTCGGCGACGACGGCCTTGGTCGCGACATCGGCGAAGGGCGGGCCTTCGCCCCCATCCTTGAAGAAGCCGCTTCTGAGGCCGGCCAGGGTTTCGCGCCGCGTCGCCGTATCCGCCGCGAGCCATGCCGCGATCTTGTCGGCCCTCTCCCGATCCCTCGTGCCGCCCGCGCCCAGGGCGACGCCGACCCGGCGGAGCGCGGCCAGCATCGCGTCGTCGAGGTCGGCGGCCTCGGCCTCCGCGGTCAGCAGATCGTCTTCACGCTTGAAGCCAAGCGCCCGCAGTACAGCGGCCGTCGCGCCGCCCGGCTGCTTCGCCAGTTCGGCGAGGCGCGCCCGTTCCTGCAGCAGGGCCAGAAGCACGGCGTCCAGGTTCTCGACGCCGCCGCGGAGCGCCATGCGGTTGAGGGCGGCCGCCAATGCGGGCTCGGTCTGGTTCGCCAGAATGCGCCGCAGCACGGCGTCCCGGGCTGCGCCCCGGAGTTCGGCCGCGCCGCGTTCGTCGAGCGCCTCGAAGCTCGGCGGCGCGCCGGCCTCGATCGGGAAGCGCTCCAGCGCGCCCTGGCAGAAGCTGTGGACGGTCTGCACCTTCAGGCCGCCGGGCGCATCGACCACCCGGGCGAAAAGCGAGCGGGCGGTCCGGATCGCCTGCTCGCTCGGCTGCGCGTCCATCATGTCCGCCAGGCTTTGGGCGATGTCGGCTTCGCTCGCGGCCGACCACTCGGCGAGGCGGGCGGTCAGCCGGTTCGCCATTTCCGCCGCCGCCGCCTTGGTGAAGGTCAGGCAGAGGATCCGTTCCGGCGCCCGGTGGCGCAGCATCAGCCGAAGCGCCCTGTCCGTCAGCACCTTGGTCTTGCCCGATCCGGCGGACGCATCGACCCAGGCGGACCGTTCAGGATGGGACGCAAGCTTCTGCGCGTTCGCGGCGCGCCTGGACGCTTCTGAAGGGGCGGCCTGGTTCATGCGCCGTCCTCCACATCCTCGGCGCGCCTGGCAAGCGAGCGATAGTCGGAATAGCTGACGGCGCCTCTGGGTTCGCTGAGATAGGGCGTCGCCGCATCGTCGAAGGCGTCGATCAGCCGGCCCATGCCCTGCCAGCAGGTGGCAAGCGCCTCGGCGACTTCCGCCTCCTTCAGTTTCACGACCTTGCCGTCGCCCTTACCGCCGATCTTCCAGATCGCGAGATGCGCCGTCGTTTCGCCCGAGAGGCCGCCGAATTCGCCGTAGAGCACGATCGCGGCTTCAAGCGGCAATTGCGGCTCCGTCCCGTCGCGAATGGATTTAATGGTCGGCGCGGTCCCGGTCTTGATGTCGGCGATGGCGACGGCGCCGGACGCCAGCCGGTCGATGCGGTCTGCCCGACCGGTCAGCTTGAAAAGGCCGGCCGGGGCCGCGAAGGAGGCTGCGCCCTTGACCTCGGGCAGGACCTCGGTCACAGCGAGCGCCTGGCGATGGTCGCGTTCGGTCTCCGCCGCCCAGGCGGCCGCCCGGTCGAAGGCTGGGCGCCAGAATGCGGCGATAGTGGGAATATCGGCCAACGGCCCGAACGCCGTCGCCGCCGCCTGCCTGAGTTCCGCCGCGATATCCGCCGGGAGGGATGTCGGCCAGTCCCGCAAGAAGGTTTCAAAGGCCGCATGGACGATCGCGCCCCGATCCGCGGGATTGGGCGTCGGGTCCAGGGCAGGCAGGGCCGTCAGCCCCAGGACATGGCGGGCGTAGATCGCGTAAGGGTCGTCGCGCAGGGTCTTGATCTGCGTCACTGACAATTGCCGCGGCCGCATGGCGATATCCGGCGTCGGGGCGGGTTCCGGGATGACGATCTTCGGCAGGATCGGGTCCAGCCGCTTCGCCCAGTCCCGGTAGGGCCGCCCGTCGTCGGCGTGCAGGGGTTCTTCCTGAGCGGCGGCCAGAACCGCGTCGAGCCGCGCCAGCCAGCGCGACGGCTTGGTCGGCGCGCCCTCCCGGCGCAGGCTGCGGGTCAGCAGGACATTGGGCGTCGCCAGCAATTGCGCGAAGTCGTGGGCCGAGAGGCCGATGCGGCGCTCCAGGTCCGAGAGGCCGATTTCGGCGCGCATCGGGCGGCTGAACCAGGGATCGGTCGGCGCCTTCCGGGGCCAGACGCCCTCGTCGAGACCGCCGAGCGCGATGGCGTCATACCGGCCGAGCCGGGCTTCCAGAACGCCAAGGATGGCGACGCCGCCGCCGCTCCGGCGCGGGCGCACGGGCTGGCTCGCGATCAGGGCGTCGAAGGCGTCGGGATAGTCGTCGAGGCCAAGGGCAGGGCTCGCCGGGGCTGCTTCCAGGATGCTCGCGAGCAACAAGGCGGCCGCCTCGCCGTCCGCTTCCCGCCAGAGCCGCTCCGCGCCGGATGCGGCCTCGGTCGCGGCCAGAGCTTCGGCGACTTCGATATGGGCGGTCAGGAGCGCGGCAAGCGGCGCCTCTGCGTCTTCGCCGAACGCGGCGAGCGGCGCGGTCAGGTCCTGAATGCGCTGGGCGAAGGCCTGAAGCGCCGGGTCCTCGTTGAGCAATCCGACGACCGCCGCCATCGAGGTTGCGCTGCGTTGCAGTTTCTTGTCGCGCCAGACCTTGAGCTCCAGCGCGCGGGCCGCCTGGCGGAAGGCGGCCCGCTTGCCGCCCCCGGCGGCCAGGGGATGTTTCAGCAGGCTCAGCAGATCGACCGCGGCGGCGCCGGGCCGGCAGGCGCGGGCGACCAGCCGGAGAAAGGCCCCGACCGGCATGTCCCCAAGCGGGCGGCCGCTCGAATCGTCGGCCTCGATGCCCCAGCGCCTGAGTTCGACCGCGACCCGGCGGGCGAGCGCGCGGTCGGGCGTCGCCAGCGCCACGGCGTCGCCATGCCCGGCGAAGGCGCGGAGATAGAGGGCGATGACCCGCGCTTCCTCGTGGTCGGTCGCGGCGTCGACCCGTTCGATCCCGTTCCGGCCGGCAAGGAAGGTCCCGGGCGCCAGATCGGCCCAACCGGCGACGCTATCGGCCGGGCGGAGCGCTTCCTGAATGAACCGCCGCCGTTCCCGCGCGCCGGCGAAATCCGAGGCCGGCCAGGGCTCGACCGCATCCTGCTTGACCTTGAGGTCGATCAGGGCGGCGGCCATGGCGTGCTGCGGATGGCTGGGGGCTTCCAGGACGGCCCGGAACTCGGCGTCGGTCTGGTCATGCTCGAAGCCGGGCAGCACGACCGCGCCCTGCGGCGCCGCCAGCACGGCGGCCATCAGGTCGCGGGTCGAGGCGAGCGCGCCGGTCGATCCGGCGATCACCACGGGCGCGTCGGCCGGCGTCGCGCGCCAGACGGCTGCCTGGGCCGCGAGCAGGGCCTCGCGGCGGGCGGCTGGGTCCATCCGGTCGGCTTCCGTCAGGATTTCGGGCCAGGCGTCGAGCACGATCTTCAGGAACTGCACGACGGCCTGCCAGTGGGCGGCATACTGGCCGGGGTCGATCGCGGCGATCCTGGCGACGTCGACGCGCTCGATCTGCAATTCGTCGAGGAAGCGCGAAAGTGCGGCGGCGACGCGAATCGCGGCGGCGAGCGGCAGCGTATCGCCATGCTCCGCCGTGTGCCGCTTCTGGGCGAGAGCGGCCAGCATGAACTGGCGGCGGAGGGGATCGATCGCCGGCGGCAGGTCCAGGGTCGCCTCGATCCGGCCGAGCGCCGGTTCGACCGCGGCGAAGGCCAGCTCCTCGGCCTCGACGTCGCCGAGCGCATAGGCCTGGGGCAGCAGCCCGGCGCCGTTCGCGTGACGCAGGAAAGCCGCCGTCAGGTCGCGGCAGGCGCGCCGGGTCGGCAGGTAAACCCGCGTCTTCGCAAGGGTTTCCGGCGGATAGGCCCGGATCAGCCCGGCCGCGAGATCGTCGAGGAAACTGGCGCCGGCCGGGATCGTGAACAAGCCGCGGAGCGTCATGCCGGCGCTCACAGCAGCAAGGGCTGGCGGGCGGGATCGGCGGCGACGCGGGCGGCTGTCAGGCGGGCGGGCGTGCCGACGTCCATCCAGCCGCCGCCATGGGTCACGCCGAACAGGCGCCCGGCCTTGGCGGCGCGGTCATAAAGCGCATTCAGGGAGAACGCCCCATCCGGCAATCCGGCGAACGCGCCGGGGGTCAGCAATTGAGCGCCGGTGAACAGGAAAGGCGAGGTTTCGGTTTCGTGGCGGCGCACGAGAGCGCCGATGCCATCCATGTAGAAATCGCCGCGACCCTCATAGCCCTGGGCGCGCATGGTCGGCAGCATCAGCAGCAAGGCGTCCATGGCGGCCGGCCGCCAGGCGCTTTTCAGGGCGTCGAGACCGTTCGCGAGCGCGTCGTTCCACCAGACATCCGCATTGACTGCAAAGAACGGCGCGGCGCCCAGCAGCGGCAGGGCCTGCTTCACGCCGCCGCCGGTTTCCAGCGGCTCGTCCTCAAGCGAGACCTCGACCGGCAGCGGCGGCGCGGCCCGGTTGAGATGGGCGACGATCTGGTCCTTCAAATGGGCGGCGTTGACGACCGCCCGTTCGACCCCGGCCGCCGCCAGGCCTTGCAGCGCCTGATCCAGCAGCGCGACGCCGCCGACCTCCATCAACGCCTTCGGGCGTTGCCGGCCGAGCGCCCCAAGGCGCGCGCCGCGCCCGGCCGCCAGCACCATGCCGACCCGAACAATGGCGGGCGGCGCGGGCGTCAGAACCAGGCGGGCGATGTCGGCGCTCATCGGGCGGCGGCGCTCTCAAGCTGAATGGCGCGTTGGCGGGCGTCCGCCGGCAGCGCGCAGTCGAGAAATTCCGCCACATCGGCGAGCAGCGGATGGGCGAGGCTAGTTTCGAGCAGGGACCAGGTTCGGCGCATGTGTTTCAAATACCCCGGTTTCCCATCGCGCCGCCAGAGCCTGACCCACAGGCCGGCGACGCGCATGTGCCTTTGCCCGCCATGAACGGCGAGCGCCGCTGCGATCGCTTGGGCCTCGAATTCGGGAAACGCCGCCCGGTAGCGCAGGATGCACGAAGCCTTGATGGCAGGATCGAGCGGCCGCCGAGCATCCTCCAGCAATGAGGCGAGGTCATAGGCGAAAGGTCCCCACGCGGCATCCTGAAAGTCGAGCACGCCGCACGCCTGAACCCCGGCCCGGTCGTCGAGGCGCATCAAATTATCCACGTGAAAATCCCGATGCACGACGCCGCATCCAAGGCCAGGGGCTCGCTTCAGGGCATCGAGCCAGAGGGCGTCGAAGGTCGCGCGCGTCGCTGGGCTCGGCGGCTTGTCCATGACCGCGGGCCAGAGCCAGTCGAGGACAGTCGAAAGCTGGGCGACCCGGGTTTCAGCCGTATAGGCAGGAAGGCCCGGAGGCCGGTCGGGCATCGCCTGGCGGAGCTGGATCAGGGCGTCGGTCGCGAGGTCATAGAGCGGTGCCGGGTTCGCGCCGGCGTCCAGCAAGCGGGTGAAGGTCCGGTCGCCGAAATCCTCGAGCAACAGGAAGCCCGCGTCCACGTCAGCCGCGATCGCCGTCGGCGTGCTGAGGCCGGCGGCGGCAAACAGGGCGCCGACGGACAGGAACGGGCGGATGTCTTCCCTGGGCGGCGGCGCGTCCATCAGCATGGCGGTCGCGCCGTCGAGCGTCAGCCGGGCATAGCGCCGGAACGAAGCATCGCCCGGCCGCCACGCCAGATCGGCGGCGGCCCATCCAGCTTGCCGGAGGAACGCCGTGCGGAGGGCGTCGCGGTCCTGCATCAATAACCGGGCGGCGGCTCGAAGGCCTGAAAGTCGCGCTCAAGCATTTTCGCGGTCTCGATCCCGGTCAGGTCCTCCAGATAGGGTGCGATGATCTGCACGCCGACCGGCAGGCCGGAGCGCGTGAGGCCGATGGGCGCGCTGGTGCCCGGCAAGCCGACGACGCCGTTCCATCCGGCCCAGAACAACTGGTCCGTCGTCGGCACGGGCTTGCCGTTGACCGGGATCGTCCGGTTCCAGCGCTCGCCCGCTTCGTCCTGAAGGAAGGCGGCGGAAGCTGCGACGGGGCAGAGCAGCACATCCCAGTCCGTGAAGAATTCGGCCCACACAGCCCGCATGCGCATGCGTTCGTTGTTGAGCTTCAGCCAATCCCGGTGCCGCATGACGTTCGCCCGCGCCATCTCCGCGTAATAGCTGCGGTCGTCCTCCGGCAGGGCGTCGATCTCCCGGAGGTTCTGCTGGATCAGCGCCTCCGGCTGGCGCCCCGAGGTCGCGGCCCGCAGCAGCGAAATATACGTGCGGTGCGCCGCCATCTGGTCGAGGTCCGGCAGGGCCGTATCGCTGATCCGGGCGCCGGTCTTCGCCAGAAATTCGATGAGATCGTGCAGCTTTTCGCCGTATTCGGCGTCGGTCTCGGCGACGGGCGACGATGTCTGCACCGCGATCCTGAGGTCCTTGAGGGCGCGCGCGCGCGGCGCCGGCGGCTCGAACTTCCAGGCTTTGCCTTCATCGGCTTCCGGCCCCACCATCACGCCGAACGCCGTTTCGATGTCGCTGGCCGAGCGCGCCAGCGGCCCGATCACGGAGATATCCGCGAAAGCATGGGCGCCGGGCAGCGCGTGGCCGCGGGGCGGGATCACGCCATAGGTCGGCTTGTGGCCGTAGACGCCGCAATAGTGGGCGGGATTGCGGATCGACGCGCCGATATCGGAGCCGGCCTCAAGCCCCGTCATGCCGGACGCCAGCGCCGCCGCTGCGCCGCCGGAGGAGCCGCCGGGCGTGCGCGTCAGGTCCCAGGGATTGTTCGTCGTGCCGTAGATTTCATTGTAGCTCTGCCAGTCGGCCAGCATCAGCGGCACATTGGTCTTGCCGAAGATGACGGCGCCGGCGCCCTTCAGCCGCGCCGCCGCGAGGGCGTCGACGGGCGCGATATTGTCCTTGAAGGCAGGGTCGCCCCAGGTCGTCGGCAGGCCCTTCAGATTGTAGCTTTCCTTCAGGGTCATCGGCACGCCATGCAGCGGCCCGAGGAGATCGCCCCTGGCGAGCACCGTGTCGGCGGCCCTGGCGTCGGCCGCCGCGGTTTCGAGGTCGGTCTGGATGATGGCGTTCAGTTTCGGATTGTGGGCATGCATCCGTCCGATGAAATGCTCCAGCGCCTCGGCCGCGCTAATCCGCTTCTGGCGGATGTCGTCGGCGATGCCTGACGCTGACTTGAAATGCAGATCTGTCATGACGACGTGGTTATCCTCTGCCCGATTCCCGATTTCGGGTATAACGATACGTCAGAACCTCGTTGCGGAGAACCGATCCCATGCGTCAGCCCGTCCGTCTCCTTGCCGTTCTCGCGCTGGCCTTCGGGCTTGCCGGCTGCGGCGTCAACGACATTCCGACCTACGAGGAACAGGCCAAGGCGAACTGGGCCCAGGTTCAGAACCAGTATCAACGCCGGGCCGACCTGATCCCCAATCTGGTCGAGACCGTGAAGGGCTATGCCGCCCAGGAGCGGGAGACGCTGGAGGCGGTCGTGAAAGCCCGCGCCGCCGCGAACCAGACGACCCTGTCGCCGGAAATGCTGAACGATCCGGCCGCCTTCCAGAAGTTCCAGGAAGCCCAGGGCCAGCTCGGCTCCGCCCTGTCGCGGCTGATGGTCGTGGTCGAACGCTATCCCGACCTGAAAAGCGCCGAGAATTTCCGCCAGTTGCAAACCCAGTTGGAAGGCACGGAGAACCGCATCGCCGTCGCGCGCCGCGACTACATCGAAGCGGTGCGGCTCTATAACACCGAGCTTGTCACCCTTCCCGGCCGGATCTGGGCGTCGCTGCTCTATAGCGAAAAGCAGCAGATGCAGACTTTCACGACAGCGCCGGAAAACGCGACCGTGCCAAGCGTGAAGTTCAACTGATCCGATGATCCGCGCCCTCCGCGCCCTTCGCCCGCTGATCTTCGTCGCCGCATTGACGGCGGCCGTCGTCGCGGGCGGCGTCGGCGGCATGGTCCGGGCGGCGCCCCTGGTCGCGCTCACGGATTATGTGGTCGATGCGGCCGACGTGATCCCGGCGGACCGGGAAACGGCGCTCTCCGCGCTGCTCCGCGCCCATGAGGCGGAGACATCGAACCAGATTGCGGTCGCGACCGTGCCGTCATTGAACGGCGAAGTTCTGGAGCAAGCGGCGCTGGAAATCCTGCGCTCCACCGGCTTGGGCCAGGCCAACCGCAATAACGGCGTGCTGTTGTTGATCGCGGTCGAGGAACGTCGCATCCGGATCGAGGTGGGCTACGGCCTTGAAGGCGCCCTGCCGGATGCGCTGGCGGGGACGATCATCACTCACGCGATCACGCCGCGCTTCAAGGCCGGCGACATGCCGGGCGGCATCGAAGCCGGCGTCGAGGCGATCATCGCCGCGATCAAGGGCGAATACGCGGCCGACCCGGACGATTGGGACGGCGGCGATCCGGCTTGGATACCGTTCATGATGTTCGGCCTCTGGCTGGCGTTCGTGGTTTTCGTCATGTGGCGGCGCGGCCGGCGAGCCAGGGGCCGCAAGCGGGGCGGCATCCTGAGCGATATTGCAGCGGGCGCGCTCCTTGGCGGCGCCGCGGGCGGCTCTTCGGGCGGCGGCTGGTCAAGCGGCGGCGGCTTCGGGGGCGGCGGTTTCGGCGGCGGCGGCGGATCTGGCGGGGGCGGCGGCGCCTCCGGCGGCTGGTAGGAGCGGGCAATGGCGGACTTCATCCCACCTGAGGCGCAAGCCCGCGTCGAAGCGGCGATCCAGGCGGCGGAAACGCATACCCGCGCCGAGCTTGTCGCCGTGGTCGCGCCGGAGAGCGACGATTATCGCTTCGTGGTGCTGGCCTTCGCGGCGGTCCTCGGGCTGGCGGCGCCCTTCATTTGGTCGCTTGGCCTGCTCCAGGGCGGGGCGATCGAAGCGCACGCGGCGTCGCTTGGCGTCGCGCTGGCGATCCTGATCCTCGGGCGGATCGACGGCGTGCGCCGCTTGCTGGCCCCGAAATCCTTGCAGCATCGACGGGCGGCCCGCAACGCCCGGGCGCAGTTCTTCAGCCAGAAGGTGCGCATGACGCGGGATCGGGCAGGCGTCCTGCTGTTTGTTTCCGTGTTCGAGCGGCATGTCGAAATCATCGCCGACGACGCGGCCGCGGCCGCCGTGCCCGCCGCCGTCTGGGAGGAGGCGATCGCGGCTTTCGTCCAGGCCTTGCGGGCGGACGGCCCGCCTGCGGGCTTGCTTGCCGCCATCGCCGTGCTCGACGATGCGCTGGCGAAACACCTGCCGGGCGATGCGGCCGATCAGGACGAGTTGCCGAACCGCCTCATCATTCTTTAGCATCGCCGGATCCAGAGGAGGCGAGACCCAGATGCCGTTTGACGTGCAGACCCCCCATGCGTTCGCGCATATCCGGACCCGGCCGATCGCCGGCGCGGTCGGCGCCGAGATCGAAGGCGTCGATCTGGCCGGCGACCTTGGCGACGATGCGATCCGGGAGATCCGTCAGGCGCTCGTGAACCACGGCGTGATCTTCTTCCGGAACCAGTCCCTGTCCCCGGAGACGCTGATCGCGGCCGGGCGCCGGTTCGGGCCGCTCAATGTGCATCCGATCTACAAGCCGCTGCCCGGCCATCCCGAAATCCTGCCGGTCGTCAAGGAAGCCGGCGACGCCATGAACATCGGGAATTCCTGGCATTCGGACGTGAGCTTTCTGGAAAAGCCGTCCATGGGATCGCTGCTTTACGCCGTCGAGGTTCCGCCCTACGGCGGCGACACGATTTTCGCGTGCCAGCGGCTCGCCTATCTCGGCCTCAGCCCGGAGATGCAGCGTATGCTGGGCGGCATGCGCGCCGTGCATTCCGACCGCATCCTGTCTAGCGCCGCCTCGAAGAAGAAGCGGAACGCCGGCCGCTCGACCATTTTGGACGAACGGGAAACGCCGGAAGTCCAGACCATCCATCCGGTCGTCCGCACCCATCCCGAAAGCGGCGCCAAGCATCTCTATGTGAACGAGGCGTTCACCATCGCCTTCGAGGGCATGAGCGAGGCCGAGAGCAAGCCCTTGCTGGATTACCTCTACCTGCATGCCAGGACGCCGGAATACACCTGCCGCTTCCGGTGGGAGCAAGGCTCCGTCGCCTTCTGGGACAATCGGGCGGTCCAGCATTATGCCTTGAACGATTACCAGGGCTTTCGGCGCGAAATGTGGCGCGTCACCGTTGAAGGCGAGCGACCGATTTGACCAAGCAGACCCGCGCCGGCGTCGAAGTCGGCGGCACGTTTACCGATCTCGTCTATGTCCGGGACGGGGAGATCATCGTGGCCAAGGCGCCGTCGACGCCGTCCTCGCCCGACAAGGGCGCGCTGGCGGCGCTCGCCAAGGGCGGGGTCGATCTGGCGACGCTGGACGAACTGGCCCATGGCTCGACGGTCGCGACCAACGCCATTCTGGAGCGCAAGGGCGCCAGGGTCGCGCTGATCGTGACAGCGGGCTTCCGGGACCTGCTGCTCTTGCAGCGCCACCAACGCCGCCGGATCTACGACCTGAACTATGAGAAGCCGGCGCCCGTCGTCCGCCGCCGGGATACCCTTGAAGCGGCGGAGCGCATCGGGCCGGACGGCACGGTGCTGCAGGCGCTCGACGGCGAGGCATTGCGGGCGGCGCTGCGCGCGCTTCTGGCGGAACGCAGTTTCGATGCGGTCGCGATCTGCCTGCTGAACAGCTTCGCCAACCCGGCCCACGAGTTGGCGGCGACGGCGATCGTCAAGGAACTCGCGCCGGAAATGTCGGTCGCGCCGAGCCATGCCATCGCCCGGGAATTCCGGGAATATGAGCGCGCTTCGACGACGACGCTTTCGGCCTATGTACAGCCTGTGGTCGGCCGCTATCTGGATCGTTTCGAAGCCGCGCTCTCGGCCCAGGGCTTCAAGGGCGCGTTTTCGGTGATGCAGTCGAACGGCGGCCGGATGCCGGCGGCGGCGATGGCGGAGAACGCGATCGCGGCCCTGTTTTCCGGTCCCGCGGCAGGCGTTGTCGGCGCTGTCGCCCAGGCGGCGCGCTCGGGTTTCAAAGACCTGATCACGCTCGACGTCGGCGGCACCTCGACCGACGTGTGCCTCGCGCCCGACGGCCGCCCGGCGCTTGCGGCTGCGACGGAAATCGACGGCTTGCCGGTCAAGACCCCGGTCATCGACATGGCGACCATCGGCGCCGGCGGCGGCTCCCTGGTCTGGGTCGACGATGGCGGCATGCTCCGGGTCGGCCCGGAAAGCGCAGGCGCGGAGCCTGGCCCGGCGTGTTACGGCCGGGGCGGCGTCGCGCCGACGATCACCGACGCCCATGTCGTGCGCGGCACGATGCAGGCGGGCGCCTTCCTCGGCGGCGAGATGACCTTGGACGTCGCGGCCGCAACGGCGGCGTTCCAGCCGCTCGCCGAACGCTTCGGCACATCGCCGCTCGCTATCGCCGACGCCGCGATCCAGTTGGCAGAATCGAATATCGCCCGCGCCATTCAGCGGGTCTCGACCGAGCGCGGCCGCGATCCGCGCGATTATGCGCTGGTCGCCTTCGGCGGCGCCGGGCCGATGCATGCGGTCCGGGTGGCGGAGGAGATCGGCCTCGCTGCCGTCGTCATCCCGCCGTTCGCGGGCGTGCTTTCGGCGCTGGGCCTCCTGGTCGCCGATTATGCCCGCTTCGCCGCCTTAACCGACCGCCAGCCGCTGAACGACGCCACGGCCGATCTCGTGCGCGGCCATATCGCGACGCTCGACGGCGAAATCCGCGCCCATTTCGCGGCGCACAGCTTGCCCGCGCCGACGGCGTTCCACTACACCCTCGACATGCGCTATCGCGGCCAGGCGTTCGAGGCCCCGGTCGCGCTGACCTCGGCCGAAGCGGCGTCGCTGGACCGCGACGGGCTGGAAGACCGGTTCCGCGCGGCCCACCGCCAGCTCTACGCCTTCGCGAAAGCCAAGGGCGAAGCGGCGGAGATCGTGGCATACCGCGCTGGCGGCGCCGTGCCCGCCCCGGCTTTTCCAAGCGCGCCGGTCGCGCGCATCGAGGCGGAGCCGACCCCGGTCACGCTGTTTGAGCGCGGCGCCGAACGGCAGGCCAGCTTGCTGCCGCGCGCCGCCCTTGGCGATGCGGATCGTCCGGGCCCGCTGCTGATCGACGACGGTTTCGCGACCGTCTTCGTGCCGACCGGCTGGCAAGCGCGGCTTGATCCGGCCGGCAACATCGTCATCACCCAAGGGAGTCGCCGCCATGGCGCTTGATCCCGTCGAACAGGCGATTATCGCCCAGTCCCTGATCGCGGCCGCCCAGGAAATGGGCGTGAAGCTGATCCGCTCCGCGCATTCGCCGATCGTGCGCGAGGCCGAGGATTGCTCGGCCGCGCTTCTGACGGCGGACGGCGCCGTCGTGGCGCAGGCCGAACTGATCCCGATGCAGCTTGGCTCGATCACCCACACCTTCCGCCATTGCGCCGAGCGGCATCCGCCCGACGGCATGGGCGAGGGCGATTTCTACATTACCAACGACGCCTATCTCGGCGGTCAGCACATTCAGGATATCTTCCTGTTCAGCCCGATCTTTCTGAAGGGCGTGCGGATCGGCTTTTCCGCGACGGTCGTGCATCACATCGACCTCGGCGGCGGCGCGGCCGGCCTCAACCCGAACGCGACAGATATTCATTCCGAAGGCATCGTCTTCCCGGCGCTCAAGCTGAACCGGGAGCGCGACTGGACCGGCGGCCCCTGGGAGGCGTTCGTGCGCGCCAACGTCCGCATGCCGGACGCGACGCTCGGCGATATCGACGCCCAGTTCGCGGCCAATGCCGTGGGCGCCGAGCGGCTGACGGCGCTTGCGGAGAAATATGGGACCGCGAAGCTTGAAGAAGCGATGGCGGAAATGCTCGATTATTCCGAACGCCGGGTCCGGAACGCGCTCCGCGAAGCGCCGGACGGGGTTTATGAAGGCGAGGACGCGATCGATGACGACGGCCAGGGCTCCGGCCCGATCCGCGTCAAGGCGACGGTCACCATCGCCGGCGACCAGATGACCATCGACTTCGCCGGCACCAGCGATCAGGTCGGCTCCAACATGAACAATCCGTTCGCCTCGACGGTATCGGCCGCGGTCGCGGCGGCGAAGTCGGTGCTGACGGACCCCGATATTCCCTTCAATGACGGCTGCTCGCGGGCGATCCGGGTGACGGCGCCGGAAGGCTCGATCCTCAATCCGCGCTACCCGGCCCCTGTCCGGGCGCGGCTGCTGCCGAGCTACCGGGCGTTCGACGCCGTGATGAAGGCGCTCTCGAAAGCCGCGCCCGGGCGCGTCATCGCAACCGGCACCGACACGACGACGGCCTGCTGCCTCTCCTGGCTCGGGCCGAAGGGCTACGACATCTATCTGGAAATTTTCGGCGGCGGTTACGGCGCCGGCCTCAACAATGACGGCGTCGACGGCGTCGACAGTCCGCTTTCGAACTGCGGCAATATCCCGGTTGAGGCGACCGACATGGATCACGGCTTTTTCCGCTGCGTCGACTACAGCTTGATCCCGAATTCAGGCGGCGCCGGGCGGATGCGCGGCGGCCTGGCGCTGCGCAAGGTCTATGAGATTCTGGAAAACGGCGTGGTGTTCGCCACCTATGGCGACCGCTTCAAGATCGCGGCGGAAGGCATTTTCGGCGGCGAAGCGGGCCAAACCGCCATGAACCGGGTGTTGCGCGGCAATCAGGTCATCGATCTGACGTCCAAGTGTCAGTTCAAGTTGCAGAAAGGCGACCGTCTGATCGTCCAGACCGCGGCGGGCGGCGGCTATGGAGCCGCGCAAGACAGGCCGAACGCGCGCAGCCTCAGGGATTATGAAGACGGATTGATGGCGGCGGAATAAGTCTCGCTGCTGCGCTGCAATATCGTGTTAGGCTAGATTCGACCTGAATTGGTAAGGATCGATCCATGGCCATACATGCGGCGCTCACCCACGTCACCCGCTATGCCTATGACCGTCGGGTTCAGATGGGGCCGCAAGTGGTTCGCCTCCGGCCGGCGCCGCATGCCCGGACGCCGATCGTCAGCTATGCCCTGAAGATCGAGCCGGAAGAGCATTTCATCAACTGGCAGCAAGACCCGCACGGCAATTTTCAGGCGCGCATCGTCTTCCCGGAGCCTGTGACCCATTTCACGGTCACGGTCGATCTCGTCGCCGACATGTCGGTCCTGAACCCGTTCGACTTTTTCCTGGAGCCGGACGCCGAGGAACAGCCTTTCACCTATGCGGCCGACCTGAAGGAAGAGCTTGAGCCGTTCCTGAAGCCCACGAGCGGCGGCGATCGGTTCATGAAATGGATCAAGAGCCTGCCGCCGAAAAAGGGCCGGACCATCGACTACCTGGTCGCCGTCAACTCCCAGATTCAGCGCGATGTCGAATATCTCGTTCGCATGGAGCCCGGCGTGCAGACGCCGGAGGAAACCCTGGAACGGGGCAAGGGCTCCTGCCGGGATAGCGGCTGGATGCTGGTGGAGGCGATGCGGCATCTGGGCTTCGCGGCGCGTTTCGTTTCCGGATATCTCATTCAGTTGAAGCCGGATATCGCGTCCCTCGACGGGCCTTCGGGCGCCGGCTATGACTTCACCGATCTCCATGCCTGGACCGAGGTTTACCTGCCGGGCGCCGGCTGGGTCGGGCTCGATCCGACTTCGGGCCTGTTCGCCGGCGAAGGCCATATTCCGCTCGCCGCGACGCCGAAGCCATCGAGCGCGGCGCCGATCTCCGGCGCTATCGGCGAAGCCGAGGTCGAGTTCAGTTTCGACATGCAGATAACCCGCATCGCCGAAACCCCGCGCGTGACGAAGCCCTACACGGCGGAGCAATGGCAGGAGATCGATCGGCTGGGCGACCGGATCGACGAAGCGCTCGAAGCAGGCGACGTGCGCCTGACGATGGGCGGCGAGCCGACATTCGTCTCGATCGATCATGTGGATGCGGAGGAATGGAATACCGGCGCTGTCGGACCGACCAAGCGGCCGCTTGGCGACAAGCTGATCCGGCGGCTCCAGGCGAAGTTCGCGCCCGGCGGGCTGCTGCATTACGGCCAGGGCAAGTGGTATCCGGGCGAGCAATTGCCCCGGTGGGCCTTCGCCCTGTTCTGGCGCGTCGATGGCGTGCCGATCTGGCGCGGGACCGGGGCCATCGCCGAGGAAGCGAAGGACTACAAGCCGACCCCAGCCGACGCTGGCGCGTTCGCCGCCGGCATCGCGGATCGCCTGGGCGTCGCGTCGGAAGCTGCGATGCCGGTCTATGAGGACCCGGTCCATTTCATCGGCCGCGAAGCCTGCTTGCCCGACAATGTTACGCCGGGGGATTCCAAGCTCGACGATCCGATGGAGCGCGACCGTCTGGCCCGGGTCTTCAGCCGCGGTCTCTCGACCCCGGTCGGTTATGTGCTGCCGTTGCAGCGCTGGAACGCCAAGGCCAAGGGCCGCCGCTGGGTCAGCCAGATCTGGAAAACCAGAACCGGTCGGCTGACGCTGATCCCGGGCGATTCGCCCATCGGTTACCGCCTGCCGATCGCATCGCTCCCGCATATCGCCGAAGCGCTTTATCCGCGCGTCATTCCTGTCGATCCGTTTGTCGAGCGGCCGCCGCTCGATCTGCCCGATCCCGTGCGCCAGCCGTTTCTCCAGGGCGCGCCGGATGCGACGCCGTCGCCGCAGGTCCAGTATGAGCAAGGACCCGGCGGCCCGGCGCGCGTCGCCATGTCGGTCGAGCCGCGCGACGGCCGCCTGTGCGTGTTCATGCCGCCGACCGAAACGCTTGAGGATTATCTCGACCTGCTGGCGGCCGTGGAGGACATGGCCGCCGAGTCCGGCATGCCGATCCATGTGGAAGGCTATGAGCCGCCGCGCGATCCGCGTCTCAACATGATCAAGGTGACGCCCGACCCCGGCGTGCTGGAAGTGAACATCCAGCCGGCCAGCACCTGGCGCGAAGCCGTCGACATCACCCAGACGCTGTATGAGGAAGCGCGGCTCTGCCGCCTGGACGCGCAGAAGTTCATGCTCGACGGTCGGCACACCGGCACGGGCGGCGGCAACCACGTCGTGCTTGGCGGAATCTCGCCCGCCCATAGCCCGTTCCTGCGCCGGCCCGACCTGTTGCGCAGCCTGATCATCTATTGGCAGCGTCATCCGAGCTTGAGCTATCTGTTCTCCGGCATGTTCGTCGGCCCGACCAGTCAAGCGCCGCGCATCGATGAAGCCAGGCACGATGCGCTCTATGAGCTTGAGATCGCCTTCTCCCAGATCCCGGGGCCGGAGACTTCATGTCCGCCCTGGCTGGTCGACCGGATTCTCCGCAACCTCCTGATCGACGTCACGGGCAACACCCACCGGGCCGAGATTTGCATCGACAAGATGTATTCGCCCGACGGGCCGACCGGCCGGCTCGGCCTCGTCGAGTTCCGCGCCTTCGAGATGCCGCCGCATCCTGAAATGAGCTTGACCCAGCAGTTGTTGCTGCGCGGCCTGATCGCGATGTTCTGGAAGCAGCCGCTGACCGGCGGCCTGACGCGCTGGGGCACCGGGCTGCATGACCGGTTCATGCTGCCGGCCGCGATCGCAATGGACTTCCAGGAGGTTATCCAGGACTTGAACGAAGGCGGGTTCGCCTTCGACATGGCATGGTTCGCGCCGCACCTGGAATTCCGCTTTCCCTGCTATGGCCAGATTTCCTATGGCGGCGTCGATATCGAGATCCGGCAAGCGCTCGAGCCCTGGCATGTCATGGGCGAGGAAGGCGCGGTCGGCGGCACGGTGCGCTATGTCGACTCCTCCGTCGAGCGCGTGCAGGTCAAGGCGACCGGCCTCGCCGCTGGCCGCTACAAGATCGGCTGCAACGGGTTTGAAGTGCCGTTGACGCCGACCGGCGTCGTCGGCGAGCAATTCGGCGGCGTGCGCTACCGGGCCTGGCGTCCGCCCTCCGCCCTGCACCCGACGATCCCGATCGATGCGCCTCTGATCTTCGATCTGTACGACACCTGGAGCGGCCGCGCCGTCGCCGGGTGCGCCTATCATGTCAGCCATCCGGGCGGACGCAGTTTCGATGTCTTCCCGGTCAACGACTATGAGGCGGAAAGCCGGCGGCTGGCGCGCTTTTCGGAGATCAGCCACACGGCCGGCAAGTCGCCGCCGCCGCGCGCTGCGCCGAACGCCGCCTTTCCGATGACGCTCGATCTCCGCCGCGCTCGTGCGGGCGCCTGACGGAATTACGGGATTGGAAAGTATTTCGGCGCATAGCCAAGGCGTCGGCGCACGCCGAGCCGCCCGTATCGCTGAACCTGAAGCGTAGTATGGAGAACGATGGGTGAACGAATTGAAGCTGCTATCCAGCGCCCGGCCGGCGGCCGTCAGCCTGATGAGCGGATATCGACCCGTCCCCGGCGCCTTCGACGAGATGATGGGGCCGGACGGGACGGCGCGGCCGCATTGGCAGCCGTTTCTCGATGAGATCGGCAAGCTCTCCGAACCGGCGCTGAAGCGTCTCTGGAACACCACCCAGCGTCTCGTCCGGGAGAATGGCGCCACCTACAACGTCCATGATGAGACGGGCGATGGCGACCGGCCCTGGCGGATGGACCCGATCCCCTTCCTGATCGCGCCGGAGGAATGGCGGGTTCTGGAGGAAGGCCTGATCCAGCGGGCGACGCTGTTGAACGCCATCGCTTCCGATATCTATGGCGGCCAGAGCTTGTTGCGGCAGGGGCTGCTGCCGGCGTCGCTGGTCTTCGGCAATCCGAATTTTCTGCGCCCGCTGCATGGCGTCGAGCCGCCAGGCGGCGTCCATCTGAACCTGATGGCCTTCGATGTGGCGCGCGGCGCCGACAATCGCTGGTGGGTCTTGAGCAACCGCACGGAATCGCCCGCCGGCGCCGGATATGCGCTGGAAAACCGCATCGTCCTCTCCAGGACAATGCCGGAGACGCTGCGCGCGCTCCGCGCTCATCGCCTCGCCGAATTCTTCCAGGCGATGAGCGACGCCATGATCGCCCATACCGGCCAGGACAGCCCGCTCGCCGTGCTGCTGACGCCGGGCCCCCACAGCGAAACCTATTTCGAGCACGCCTATCTCGCCCGGTATCTGGGCTTCCCGCTGGTGGTCGGCGCCGATCTGACGGTCCGCGACAACAAGGTCTATCTGAAGACCCTGGACGGCCTGAAGCAGGTGCATCTGATCTTCCGCCGGGTCACCGGGGAGAACAGCGATCCCCTGGAATTGCGCGCCAAATCCCATGACGGCGTCGCCGGTCTGGTGGAGGCGATCCGGGCCGGCACAGTTGTGGTGGCCAACAGCCTGGGCGCCGGCGTCGTCGAGTCCGAAGCGCTGATGGCGTTCCTGCCAAACCTTTGCCGCAGCTTGTTCGATGAGCCCTTGATGCTGCCTTCGGTCGCGACCTGGTGGTGCGGGCAGCCGAAGGAGCAGGCCTACGTTCTCGATCACCTCGACCGTCTGGTGGTGCGGCCATCCTTTGCGCGGACGTCCATCCTGGACAGCCATGCCGGCGCCATCCTGCCGAGCGAGCTTTCGGCGGCCGACCGCGAAGCGCTCGCCATGCGCATCCGTCGGGACGGCGGTCGCTATTTCGGCCAGGAAACGCTCAGCCTGCCGACAGCGCCGATCTGGCGCGGCGGCGTGCTGGAGCCGCGTCCGGTCATGCTCAGGGTGTTCGTCTGCGCCGATAAGAACGGCAGTTTCCGGGTGATGCCCGGCGGCCTGGCGCGGACCACGGAGGATATGAACTCCCGCACCATGCGGATGAGCCAGGGCGACGCCAGCAAGGATGCCTGGGCGCTTTCCGATACGCCGGTCAGCAATTTTACCCGGCTCGCGGCGCCGGATCAGCCGATCACCCTCAGGCGCAGCAGCGCCAATCTGGCGAGCCGGGCGGGCGACAACCTGTTCTGGTTCGGCCGTTATGCCGAACGGGCGGAGAACTCGATCCGCATGATCCGCAGCATGCTGCACCGGATTTCCGGCGAAATCGGCATTGGCGAAGACCCGGCGACCCTGGCGCGACTGACCCATGCGCTGGTCGAGATCGGCTACCTGCCCGAAGGCGCCGATCAGGACGTTGTCGACGGCAAGCTGGTCGCGCTGGAGAGCGCGCTGATCGACCTCATCTCCAAGCCGGACATGCCGAACGGCCTGTTGTCGCTGCTCGCCGACCTCTGCCGCACGGCGGCGCTGGTTCGGGAGCGGTTGAGCGTCGATTCGTGGCGCATTCTGAACGCCCTCCGCGATCAGGCGAACGCCGTGACCGAAGCGCCGCTGCATATGGAAGACGGCATCGAGCTGCTGAACGCCATGCTGATCGATCTGGCGGCCCTTTCCGGCATGCACCAGGAGAACATGACGCGCAATCTCGACTGGCGCATGACCGATTCCGGCCGGCGCGTCGAACGGGCGAGCCATATGACCCTCTTGCTGCGGGAGATGACCGTCGACAGCGACCCGGCCGCCGAGGGGCGGCTCGATCTGCTGCTGGAGCTTGGCGACAGCTCGATGACCTACCGGACCCGATATCTGACCTCGGCGCGATTGTCGCCGGTGCTGGACCTATTGTTGATCGACGAGACCAATCCCCGGTCAGTCGCCTTTCAGGTCGCGGCTCTGGTCCGGCATGCCCATGCCTTGCCGCGCAACAGCGCGCTCGCCGTATTGCCGCAGCATGAATATCTGATCGAGCAGTTGATGAGCCGCCTGCGCCTCGCCGACGCGCAAGCCATGTCCGACCAGCGCGACGATGACGGCGTCCGGTCATCCTTGCTGGAGTTTCTGAACGCGACCGAAGTGCAGGTCGATGGCTTTTCCTCGGCCTTGGCCAGGGCCTATTTCAGCCACGTCGCGCCCATGCGCAGCATCTCCGGGGCGATGACCGCGCCATGATCTACGACCTCAGCCACATCACGACCTTCAACTATGCCGCCAATGTCGATATCTCCCAGCATGTCGTGCATCTCACGCCGCGGCGGACGCCCGGCCAGACGGTGCACCGCTATGCTCTCCTGATCGATCCGACGCCGACCGTCTCCAAGGCTTCGCGGGATTATTTCGAGAATCTGACCACATATCTCACGGTCGAGCAGCCGCATCGGCGGCTGCGGATCACGTCAAACTCGCGGGTCGAGGTTACATCCCAGCCCTCGCCAGAGCCTTCGACGACCGCGCCCTGGGATGCGGTTAAGACCGCCGTCGAAGGCGCCGTCGATGCGCCGAGCCTGCACGCGGCGCAGTTCGCCTTCGAATCGCAGTTCACGGTCTCGGTCGGTGCCTATGAATATGCCTTGCCGTCCTTCCCCGAAGGGCGGCCGTTGCTCGAAGCAGCGATCGACTTGATGCGGCGCATTTTCAAGGACTTCAAGTATGAGGGCGGCGCGACGGACATCTACACGCCGATCGACACGGTCCTGAAGCTGCGGCGCGGCGTCTGTCAGGATTTCGCCCATCTCCAGATCGCCTGCCTGCGCGCCTTCAATCTGCCTGCGCGCTATGTCAGCGGCTATCTTCTGACCCATCCGCCGGAAGGCCAGGAAAAGCTGGTCGGCTCCGATGCGTCCCATGCCTGGCTTTCGGTCTGGGTTCCGGAACATGGCTGGGTCGATCTCGACCCGACCAACAATGTCGTCCCGACAGACGAGCATATCACCGTCGCCTGGGGGCGTGACTATGGCGACGTCAGCCCGATCTCCGGCATGGTGCTCGGCGGCGGCGAACAGAAGATCAAGGTCGAAGTCGACGTGCGCCCGGCCAAGATTACCTGCTGAAGCGCTCCTGCGCCGCCGTTTCGGCCAGAACGCCGTCCTGGCGGATGGTCCAGCCTTGGGCGGCCGGCGCGAAGGCGGCGGCGCGGACGCGGTTGTAGAGGTAAAGCCAGGGCGGGTCGTCCCTTAGGGCGCGGAACGCCGCGGCATAGAGCGCCTCGCGCGCTCGCTCGTCGACCGCCCTGCGGCCGCGATCCAGCAGCGCTTCGACCTTGGCATTGGCGTAGCCCTGCCACCAGGCGCCCTGCCAGCGGCTATCGATTTTCTCGTTCAGCACCCGGAAAACGCTCATCGGGCTTGAATCGAAAACGCACATGTCGCCGATTGCCTTGGCGCGCACCCGCTCGGCATAGGCGACGCGGTCATCGTGATAACGGATATCGAGCCGGATCCCGAAAGGCGCGAGCTGCGCCGCCACTGCCTGGGTCAGCGCGACGGCTTCATCAGGCAGCCGGGTCGGGCAATCGACCGTGAGCGCGAGGCCGCCGTCGCATCCGGCGTCCCGCAACAGCGCCTGGGCGGCCGCGCGATCGGTCAGGTCGGGCGCGGCCGGATCGGCGCCGAAATGGCCGCCGGAGACATAGCTCCGCAACGGCGCCCCGGCGCCTGCCAGCACCGACGCGATCAACGCATCGCGGTCGAGCGCCAGATTGACGGCGCGCCGCAGCCTGGCGTCGCGAAACGGGCCCGAGGCGGCGTTCAGCAGATAGATGATCGAGACCGGATCGACATGGGCCTGCAGCCGGGCGGCCGGGCCGGGGTCGTCATCTGGCGCCAGCCGGGTCGCGATCTGGGCCGCGCCTGCGCGGACGGCGGCAAGTCGGTCCTTCGGATCGGGCATTTCCAGCCAGATCAGTTTGGGTTTCGCCGCGCTTTCAGCCCTGCCCGGATGCGGCGACATCTCGATGCGGCCGGGCGCGATGGCGTCGATCCTGTAGGGGCCGCTGCCGATGGGCGCCGCCAGAAAATCCGGCCGGTCGGTCAGGTCCGGCGGCAACAGGTAGCCGGGGGCCAGCACGTCGAGCAGGTCGGCCGTCGGCTTTGGCGTCTCGATCTCCAGGGTCAGGGGACCGGTCGCCGCGATTGTCGCGTCGCCAAGATACTGGCCCCATACGGCGGGCGCGCCCAAGGTCGCGCCGATCTCCGGCCGTTGCATGCGGGCGATGGCGAAGCGCGCCGTTTCGGCGTCGATCGGCTGGCCGTCATGGAAGGTCTGGCCGGGCCGCAGGCGGAAGGTCCAGCGACGAGCGTCCGGCGAAAGCGACCAGCTTTCGGCGGCGGCAGGGCGGTAGCGGCCGCCAGCGTCGCGACGGACCAGCGCTTCGAACGCCGCTTCCAGGAGCGCCAGGTCGTCAGCCTGGTCGGTGCAGTCCTGGGGATCGCGCAGCGCCGCGCGGCTTTGGACGATTGTGATGGCTTCGGGCATGGACCGGCCCCGACCCGTCAGTTGCAGCCCTGACGGCTGGCGGAGCCGTCGGGCAGGGTGGCCCGGCACAGGTTTGCATGCTGGATGCTGGCCGGCAGCGTCGCGATCCGGAGGTGGGCGCGGGTGAAATCCGTACCGGCGGTTTCGGCGCCGCTGAGGTCGGCCTTCCAGAGGTCGGCGCTCCAGAAATCCGCGCCTTCGATGCGGGCGTCGCGGAAGAATGCGCCTGCCAGGCCGGACTTTCGGAAGATGGCGCCGGCGCCGGCGATCTTGTCGAAGATCGAGGCCGGCGCCTTGGCTCCCGCGAAGGATGCGCCTTCGATGCTCGATCCGGTGAAATCGACGCCGCGCATCCGCGACCGGGCAAACGTGGCGCCCGCAGCTTCGACCTTGCGGAAGGTCGCGAGCGTCAGCCGGGCGCTGCTGACGACGGCGCCTTTCAGGTCGGCGCCGTCGAAATTGGCCTCGACTAGGTTCGCGATCACGAACTGGGCGCCCGCGAGACGGGCATTGCTGAAGTCGGCGCGCGCGAGGCTGGCGCCGGCGAGGTTGGCGCCTTCGAGATTGGCTCCGGCGAAGGAGGCGCCGTCCAGAAATGCGCCGCCAAGGTTCCGTCCCGCGAGATCGGCGCCGGCGAAATCCGCTTGCTCCAGATGGCATTTGACGCAGTCGGCGCCTGCCTTGACTGCTGCGACGGCCTCGCTGTCGGCCGCCTTGGCGGCGCCGGGTAAGGCCAGGGAATGGAGTAGGGCCAGCGCAAGCGCTGCGCACAGGACGTGGAAGCGGCGCATAAGGATCCCTTCGGTTCGACCGCCGCCACTATGGCATGGCGGTTGGGCGATTTCACGGGGGCGGATTTGCCTATATAAAAAATCTAGGGGCTGCTGGCCATGATGCTGCGAAGGAACGAAAATGCGGGTAGAGATCGTCTGCACGGGCGACGAGGTGCTGAGCGGGAAGACGATCAACACCAATTATAGCCATATGGCGCGCCGGCTTCAGGAAGTCGGCATCGATGTGCTTTGGGGCACGACCGTCGGCGATGACCGGAAGAGCTTGCAGGAAGCGTTCCGTCTGGCCTCGGGGCGGGCGGATGCGGTGATCGTCAATGGCGGGCTCGGCCCGACGGTCGACGATCTCAGCCAGGAAGTCGCGGCGGAAGCGGCCGGGGTCGGCCTGATCCTGAACGAAGCCTGGCTCGAGAATATTCAAGGCTTCTACAAGGCGCGCGGCCGGGTCATGCCGCCGAACAACCGGAAGCAGGCGATGCTGCCCGAGGGGTCGGAGTTTATCGACAACCCGGTCGGCACGGCTTGCGGCTTCGCGATCGACATCGGCGGCGCGCGCTTCTTCTTCACGCCGGGCGTGCCCCGGGAAATTCACAAGATGCTCGAGGATGAGATCATCCCGCGCCTGCTGCAGATGAGCGGCGAACAAGCGGTCGTCCGGCTGAAGCGCTTCCATTCCTTCGGCCTTGGCGAATCCCGCGTCGACGACATGCTCTCCGGCCTGGAGGCGACCGCCGGCGGCCAGGTCAAGCTTGGCTTCCAGGCCCATTATCCCGAGCTTGAGACGAAGCTGCTCGCTCGCGGCCCCAATAGCGCGGCGCTGGAAAGCCTGATGGCGCCGCTTGAGGCGACGATCCGCGAGCGGCTGGGATCCTATCTCCTGGCCGAGGATATGGCGTCGCTTGAAAGCGTCATCCTGGCGGGGCTCCGGGACATCGACGGCACGCTGGCGATCGCCGAATGCGGCACGCATGGCGCGGTCGCCGGCCGGATCGTCGCCGCCGACGATGCGGGCGCCGTGTTCCGGCGGGGCGGCCTCGGCGCTTCGGTCAAGGCCCTTGCGACCGCGCTCGATATCCCGGACGCCGATGTCTCGGCGACGACGGCCGCCCGGTTCGCCGAGGCGGTCAAGGCGACCTCGCGGACGAGCCATGGCCTCGCGGTGATGATCCCGCCGGGCGAGGAAGGCGGCGCCGGCGGCGGCCAGGGCGATGTGCTGATCGCGATCGCGGCGCCGGGCAAACCGACCCAGACCCGACAGGCCCGCATCGTCGGCGGCAAGGACCGGGTGCGCGCGGGCGGCGTCGAAATGGGGCTGGATTGCCTCCGCCGCAGCCTTCAGGGCCTCGCCATCGACGACAAGGTCGATTTCGAACGCCAGTAGCGCCACGGATCGCTATGGCGCCGAGAGAGGCTATCCGGCGGCGGGCGGGCGGCGTTTGAAGACGATGCCGCCCGATTGGCCGAGCGCCACGCCGCCGATGACGAGCACGGCGCCCAGCGCTTGCGTGAGGCTCAGCCAGTCGCCGAGCAGCAAGGCGGAGAATGCGGCGCCGAACACCGGCGACAGATACAGATACAGCACCATGCTCGCGAGACCGAGCCGGCCAAGCCCGCCGGACCAGGCGGCGTTGCCGAGGCAGCCGACGATCAGGGCGAGATGCAGGAACGCCAGACCGACATTGAAGTCGATCCGGCCCCAGGCGCCGTCGACCATGCCGGGCACGGCGAGCGGCAGCAGGAAAATCGCGCCGAAGAGCGCGGCCCACCCGGTCGTCGTCCAGGCCCCCAGCCGCATCACATACGGGCGCGACAACAGGCCGAACAAGGCCCAGACCGCGGCGATCAGCACGAACAGCAGGTCGCCGAGCAATTCCTCGTCCGTCAGCGGCTGGGCGGGCGCGAGGCCGTCGTTCACGACCAGATAGACCCCGAGGAAGGCGACCGCCGCGCCGATCCAGATCATCCGGCCGACGGGCTGGCCAGCGATGCGGGCGAAGATCGCGCCGAACATGGGGGTCGTCGCGACCAGGATCACGGCCTTCGCCGGGCTGGTCATCTGCAGAGCGATCCCCCACACGCCCTGGAAGATCGCATAGCCAAGGAAGCCAAGGCACCCGAGCGCCAGCGCATCCTTCGCGGTGATCGCCGTCCGCTGGCCAAGCCCCTTCGCCAGAAGCAGCATGAACGCGCCCGCGATCAGATAGCGAAAGCAGGAGAACGATAGCGGATCGACGGCGCTGACCACCTGCTTCCCGAACGGATAAGCGGACCCGAACGTCACGGCGACAAAGAGGCCCATCATGTGGCCGGCCATCCGGCCGCCGTCAGCTTTGGCGGGGTGCTGCATGGACCTCTGGACGCTCACGCCTTTCTCTGTCGCGCGGGCGTTCGCGACGGGCCGCCATACTGGCGGCGGCCGCCAGCCGCTGCAAGCGGCCGCGCTTTACGGCTGGCGCGAATGGTTTAGGGTGCCGCCGCCGCCCTGGCGTCCGTTGGGACTGTATCCGCCCCTCATGCTGTTGCGCGTCGCGCCTTTGATTTTCGTCCTGTTCTGGAGCGGCGCGTTCGTCGCGGCGCGGGGCGGCTTGCCGGATTTCACGCCATGGGCGTTTCTGGCGCTGCGGTTCTTTGCGGCCAGCCTGATTCTGCTCGTCCTGGCCTTGCTGGTCCGTGAGGCGAACCCGGACTGGCGGTCGTTTCGCCGGCGTTGGGCCGGGGTCGTCGGGGCCGGGATTTTCATGAACGGCCTTTATCTCGGCTTGTTCTTTACGGCGATGCAGGAAATTCCGGCCGCGAGCGCCGCGCTGATCGGCTCCTTGACGCCGCTCCTGACGGCCGTCCTCTCCGGGCCGCTCTTGGGGGAGCGGTTCAAGCTGGCGCAATGGGCCGGATTTCTGCTGGGCATTCTGGGCGTGGCGCTGGTCGTCGGCGTCGACTATGTCGCGCTGGATGCGGGCGCGGGCATCGCCGCGGCGTTCGCCGGGGTCGTCGCGTTGACCTTCGGCACGCTCTGGCATGCGCGGGTCGGGCGCGGCTTGCCGCTGCTCGCGACCAACGCCGCGCAGATGGCGGCGTCCGGCATTTTCTGCGTCATCGTCATGGCTCTGGTCGAAACCCCAAGCATCGTCTGGAGCCAGCAGGCCATCCTGTCCTTCGCCTATCTGACGATCGGCGTCTCGTTTGGCGGCATGGGCTTGTATCTGCTGATGCTGCGCCATGGCGCGGCCGGCAAGGTGGCGGCGAATTTCTACCTGACGCCGGGCACGGCGGCGCTGCTGGCCTTTCTGATCCTCGGTGAAAGTCTGCGGCTGGAAGCCTTGCTGGGATTGGCTGCGGCCACGGCCGGCGTTTGGCTGGTGCAGCGCGGCGGCGTCAAGCTGCCGTTGGCGCCGAAATCGGCGGCGGACAAGCCTGTCTAAGAGCCGATCTGCCGGTCCATCGCCGCGCATGCGTCGGCAAAATCCGCGGCGAAAGCCTTGCCGTCGAGGAGCCGCGACTGGCGGAGCCGCCGCCGCATAACGCCGCGAATCGCCGCCAATGGCTGCGGGTCGCGCGCCAGCGCCAGCGCCTGGGCGACATAGCCAGAGCCATCGGCGGCGGCGAGGTCAGGGAAGCCCGCATGGGTCATGACCGTCAGCCCATAACGGCTGAGCGACTGGCCGCCCGCGAGCGTCACCGTCGGCACGCCCATCCAGAGCGCCTCGCAGGTCGTCGTCACGCCGTTATAGGGCATGCTGTCGAGGGCGATATCGACCTGCCCATAAAGCGCCAGATGCTCCGCCTTGGTCGCTGTCGAGCCCATCAGCGTGGCGCGCGCCGGATCGATGCCGGCCGCTTGCAGCCGCCGCTCGAAATGGGCGACGGCCGCGGCGCAGCGGAAGCCGTTATCCTTCAGCAGCAGCCGGGCGTCCGGCAGGGCTGTCAGGATTTCCGCCCAGAGCCGAAGCGTCCTCGGGCTGGTCTTGGCGATGCGGTTGAAACTGCCGAAGGTGACATGGCCGTTCGCCAGCGCCGGCAGCGGCGCGACCGCGGCCGCATCGTCGGGCGGCCGGAAGCACAAGGCCGGCCCGGCGAGGACGATCGGCGTTTCGACCATCGGCTCCGCCGATCCGGGCGGCGTCAGGAGCGCGTCCGAAAGTTTGAAGTCGATGGCCGCCAGGCCGGTGGTCGACGGCCAGCCGAGCCAGCTCGCCTGAATGGCCGCCGGCCGGAGGGCGAAGACATCCAGGCGCGTGTCGCCGGTATGTCCGGCGAGGTCGACCAGGATATCGATCCCGTCGGCGCGAATGGCGGCGGCGGTTTCCTCGGCTGTCCATGCGGCCGTGTCCCGCCAGCCTGACGCCAGCCGTTTCAGCCGGTCGGTCACCGCATCGGGCTGGGCGATGTTCGCATAGGCATGGAGCGCAATGCGGTTCGGATCGAAATGCGCGAACAAGGGTTCGACGAAAGCGCCGACGGAATGGCTGCGAAGATCGGCCGAAACGAAGCCGATGCGGAGCGGCTCGCCGGGGCCGCGCGGCCGCTTCGAGGGCCGATCCGCAATGGCCAGGTCAGCCACGGCCGCCCGGCAGACCGCCGCCAGGTCTTCGGCCGAATTGCCGTCGTCATAGGCGGTCGCAAGGCAGAGATTGCGGCGGGCGGTCGCGTGGCCGGGCTCGCGCGCGATCAACGCCTTATAAGTCGCCTGCGCCCATCGCGGCCGGCCCTGGTCGAGCCGGCAGCTTGCGAGATTGTTCAGGACGTCGCCGCGATCGGGCGCGACCGCGAGACCGCCCAGATAGGCGGTCGCCGCCGCCTCGTACTGGCCAAGCGCCTGCAGTTCGACGCCAAGCGCGCCGTAGGCGTCATGCAGGTTGGGGTCGATCGCGATAGCGTCCCGATAACTGGCGATCGCCGCATCGCGCTGGCCGAGCGCCGAAAGGGCGTTGCCAAGCGCGCCGAGCAGCGTCGCGTGGCCCGGCGTATGGCGCGGCGCATGAGCGAGCGCCCGACGATAGGCTGCGACGGCCGCTTCGTTCCGCCCCAGCGCCTGCAGCGCCTTGCCCAGATGGGCGGCCGCGGTTGGGTCGCCCTTGGCTTCGGCCTGCTCGAAGCTCGATGCTGCTTCGTCCTGTTCGTTCAGGAGCGCTGCGGCGCGGCCGCGCAGCATCCAGCCTTTGGGCTCATTGGGCATCGCGGCCGTGAACGGCCGGATCACGGCGAGCGCGCCCGCCGCATCGCCCTTGCCGATCAGCAGGCGGGCGAGTTGCAGCCGCGGGGCAGGCGCTTGCGGCGCCAGGCGAAGCGCCGTCGCGCAGGCGTCATGCGCCGCGTCGATCAGCCCTTGGCCTTCCAGCAGCGGCGCGAGCAGGGTTAGGGCGCGATGCTCGTGGGGCGCGGCCTTGAGGACAGCGCGGTACTGGCGCTCCGCCTCGGCCAGATCGCCGGAGCGATGCAGCGCGAAGCCATGACGAAGCGCGGCCTCCGGATCGAAGGCTTGGGCGGGCAGGGCGATTGGCTGAGCGGATGTCATCCGCCGACGATGCGGCGGCGATGGTTTGCGCCGGATTAACGCCGCCGTCGCGGCCGCCCCCATGCCAGGAACAACACGGCGAGGCCGCCCAGAATCGGCCAGGCGGGCCAGAGCAGGAAGGTCTGGATGACCGGATCCCAAAGCCAGGGCGCCACATAGCGCTGGGTGACGGCCTGGGCGAGGTTCAAGCTCTCGGGCGCCAGGCGGAAAGCGATTTCGCCGAAGGCGATCAGCCGCCATTCGCCATATTGAACCAGCCCCATCGCCTCCCAGACCAGAACGGCGATGGCGGCGGCCAGAAGCAGCAGGCCGATCAGGCGTCGCATGGCGCGGATCCTTTGCATTTGCCGGCGAATGTCCGACCCGGGAACAAACGCCACGGCGCCTGACAATGCAAGGTCCAGGGAACCCCGGGCGTGCGTTTGCCCGCCGCGGTCAGCCGCTGGCGCCACCATCGGGCATCCCGGACGCCGTGGCGGACTTCGACATAGACCAAGCGCGTCGCCGCCTTGAACAGGCTGTCGAGGAGCCAGGGAATATCGTCCTCCGGCATGGCGTCGAGGGTCCCGAGCGCGATCGCTGCGTCCGCCGCATGGGGCGCGCCGGCCAGGGCGTCGGCAAGCGCCAGGGGCGTCGCCGTCGCCGCGCCGGCCAAATCCCCGCCGCCCAGCGCCAGGACCGACCGAACGCCGAGGCGCTCGGCATTGCGGAGGAAGCGGTCGGCCGGCAGGGGCTGCGCCGGCCGGGCGGCGGCGACCGCGAATTCGGGGCTTGGGTTCGTATTTGTGAAAATCGTGAAGCCTTGCGCGTCCGCTTCGGCCTCAAGGCCTTCCCAGAGCGCGCCATGGGCGTGGGGGATATAGGAGATTTCGTTCGGGAACGGCCGCCAGGGCTGGCTTTGCAGGGTCGTGAAATGCAGCAGCTTCGACTGGCCGGCGCGGTATTCCTTGTCGCGCGCGTTCCATTCCGGCGGCAGCGGCGTTCTGAGCCCGGCCGCGTCGATCAGCGCGAGAAAAGCGCGGTGTTTCCGGCGGCCGGACCGGGCCAGGGCGGCTGGCCAGATCGGGGCCATCCGGGCGCAATCGATCGTCATCACCGAGGTGTCGCCGTCGTTCAGCATCGCCGCCCCGCCGTCGCCGAGCGGCAGATCGAACAATTCCGCCGGATCGGCGAGATAGATCTGATCGACGTCATTATAGATCGCCCGACCGGCGCCGCCCGCCATCGCCGGTATCGCATAGCGGTAATTGCTGAAGCCGGTCTTCCAGAAGCGGCGGTCGAACCCGGCGAGCTCCCGCATCAGGTAGACGTGATAGGCGCGCTTGGGGTCGCGGTGCTTGAGGATCGACCAGACCAGCACGCGCTCGCCCCGCGCCTGCCCGGTTTCCGTGCCGATGAAGATCCGCACCGGCGGCCGCGTATCGCCTGCGACGATGGCTGGAAAACTGGCGAGCGCCGGCTTGTCCCGCATGGGACGCGGCCGGTCGAGCGCCAGGCGCAGCACATAGCCGAAGCGACGATGGCGGAGCGGCGTCTTGAAGGACGGGTCTCGTTTCGTGGGCGGCGATAGCATCGACAAGTCCTGGCGGCGGCGCGGATCGATCAGGAAAGCTTTGGCCCGACGGCAGCGGAATCGGCCAGCCTGACATTCCTGTTCTAGCTGGCTGGCGTCGCTCGGCAAGTTAGGTCAAACTTCCATGATCGCAGTTGGGGCTGGAGCAGCGCGTGTCCTGAAGGGCGCGCGCGCCTTGCTCCCATTGATTGAAAGCGCTCACCATGTCCATATTTTGGCGATGCCGCCATGATGTGGGTTAATCCAGCAGGAACAGGCAATAAAGATGGCGGATGTGAAGGTTGTCGCGGAATCGTCAGGCACGGTCGCGCGCATTGAGGCGGAAGTTGGCGCCAAAGTCGCCGCGGACGATACGATTTTGATTGTCGAGGCGATGAAGATGGAAATTCCGATCGAGGCCGGCGTCGCCGGCACGGTCAAGGAAATCCTGGTCGAAGCTGGCGACGCGGTCGAAGAAGGCGACGATGTCGCGATCATCGCGACCTGAAGGCGGCCCTGCCGCGTTTGATCCGTCGCCGGTTCGTCTGCGTAAGCCTTGAAAAGCGCCGAAGGCGAGCGGCGCGCGGCGCGAAGGAGGGCCGGGGCGATGCGAAGTCTTCGACTGATGCGTTCAGCGTTTGCGGGGGCGCTGGCCGTATGCCTGCTGGCGCTCTGGGCGCCAGCGGCGGCGGCTGACGATGCGGCCGATATCCGGGCATTGCTGGAAGCGCAGACCGCCGCGTTCACGGCGGGCGACGCGGACCGCGCGTTCGGCTTTGCCTCGCCCAACATTCAGGCGCGCTTTGGCGACGCCGAGACCTTCCTTCTGATGGTCGAATCCGGATATGGCGCGTTGATCGGTCCATCGGCCTATCGGGTCGAGGAGATTGAGCTTCGCGGCGACAAGGGCGCGGCCAGCGCCCATGTCGTCGGCAAGGACGGGCGGATATACAAGGCGGTCTATCCCCTGGCGCGCCTGCCGAGCGGCGAATGGCGCATCGACGGCTGTTTCCTGGAACAGGGCAAGGGACGAATGTCCTGAGCAGGCCAGCGCGCTAGACGAACTTCGCCGACGGCGCTTGTCGGCGGAAGGCGCCGCGGGGTAGCCTTTCCCAAATGAATGGGAGGGCACGAGCATGGCGACGACCGTCGCATCCAGGGATACGCTGCGGCTAGAGAGTTTGCGGGCCTTCTTCGAGCCGGCCCAGGTCGCCGTCATCGGCGCATCGACCGATTTCACCAAGATCGGCGGCCGGCCGATCCACAACATGAAGATTGCCGGCTACAAGGGCCGCGTGCTGCCGATCAATCCGACGGTCAAGGAAGTTCAGGGCCTGCCGGCGTTCCCGGACCTCGCCAGCGTCGACGGGCCGGTTGACATGGCCATCGTCGTCGTGCCCCAGGCGCGCGGCCTGGTGGAGCCGGCGATCCGGTCCTGCATCGACAAGGGCGTGAAGGCGGCGATCATCCTCTCATCCGGCTTCGCCGAGATCGACGCCAAGGGCGCCGCCGCCCAGGCGCGCATCGCCGCCGCCGCAAAGGAAGCCGGCCTCCGGATCATGGGGCCGAACTGCATGGGCACCATGAACGCCAATACCGGCATGATCGCGACGTTCACGTCCGGTCTGGTCGATAGCGGCCCGGATATCGGCGGCATCTCCATCGCCAGCCAGTCCGGCGCCTTCGGCTCCCATTGCTTCATGCTGGCCCGCGAACGCGGCCTCGGCATCAATCTCTGGGCGACCATGGGCAATCAGGCGGATGTCGAGTTCTCGGACTGCGTCGCCTACATGGCCGAAGACCCGAACACGAAAGTCGTGATGGGCTACATCGAAGGCATTCAGGACGCGAACAAGTTCCAGGCGGCGCTCGCCCATGCCCAGGCGCAGAAGAAGCCGATCGTGCTGATGAAGGTCGGCACGTCGGATATCGGCTCGGCCGCCGCCGCTTCGCACACGGCGTCGCTCACCGGCTCGGACGCGGTCTTCGACGCCATGCTGAAGCAGTATGACGTCTATCGCGCCCGCTCGATCGACGAGATGTTCGACGTGGCCTATGCCGCGAGCTTCGGCAAGTTCCCGGTCACGCCGGACCTTGGCGTGATCACGGTCTCGGGCGGCGTCGGCGTCATCATGGCCGATGCGGCGGCCGAAGCCGGCCTGACCTTGCCGGAGCTGCCGAAAGCCACCCAGAAGGCGATGCGCAAGCTCGTGCCGTTCGCCGGCACCCGCAATCCGCTCGACGTGACGGCGCAGTTCATCAACGACACCAGCTTGATGAAGCCGATGTATGAGGCGCTGCTCGACGACGGCGGCTATGGCTCGTCGATCTGCTTCGGCGCGGCGGTCGGCCTCAACACGGCGATGATGGCGAAGATCACGCCGCAGCTTGAAGCCATCGGCGCGAAATATCCCGACCGGGCGCTGGCCATGTCGATCGTCAGCCGGCCGGAGACCCGCGCCGCCCTGGAAGCCGCAGGGTTCATGGTGTTCGAGGACCCGAGCCGAGGCATCAATGCGATCGCGGCGCTGCATTATTTCGGCAAGGCGTTCAACGCCAAAGGCAAGCGCAAGGCGCCGCCAAAGCTCCCGAAAGGGGCGCCGAAGGTGGAAGCCGGCAAAGCCCTCAACGAGACCGCGTCGAAGGCGCTGCTGGCGGCCTCCGGGGTGCCGATGGTCGATGAGCGCACGGTGACCTCCGCCGCCGCCGCGAGCAAGGCCGCGACGGAGATCGGCTTTCCGGTCGTGATGAAGATCGTCTCCGCCGATATTCTGCACAAGTCGGAAATCGGCGGCGTCATCCTCAATGTCGCCAGCGCCAAGGACGCGCAGGCGGCGTACAAGACGCTGCTGGAGCGGGCGGCGACCAAGGCGCCCAAGGCGCATGTGGACGGGGTGATGGTCGCGCCGATGATTTCGGACGGCGTCGAGACGATCATGGGCGTCGTCCGCGATCCCATCTTCGGCCCAACGGTGATGTTCGGCCTCGGCGGCGTCTTCGTCGAGGTCCTGAAGGACGTGACCTTCCGGGTCGCGCCCTTCGGCGTCGATGTGGCGATGGAGATGATCGGCGAGGTCAAGGGCCGGGCCATGCTCGACGGCGTGCGCGGCGCGCCGCCCTCGGACGTGGCGGCGCTGGCCAAGGCCCTGGCGCAGCTTTCCAGCTTCGCGGCGGCGAATGCCGATACGCTTGAAACCGTAGACGTGAACCCGTTCCTGGTCCGCCCCAAGGGCAAGGGCGCCGTCGCCGTCGACGCCCTGGTGATCGGCCAGGGCGCTCCGACCGGGGGGCACTGATGGACGACCTCGCCAGCCGCTTTCCCTATCTGCCCTACGACAACCGGCCGAAGCTGGAATGGCCGAACGGCGCCCGCGTCGCGCTCTGGGTGCTGCCGAACATCGAGCATTACGAATACCGGCCCGCGGTCGAGAACGTGCGTTCGTCCTGGCCGCGCATGCCGGCGCCGGACGTGCTTGGCTACGGCATTCGGGATTACGGCAACCGGGTCGGCGTCTGGCGCATGTTCGACCTGTTCGACAAGCACAACGTCAGATGCACCGTCTCCCTGAACTTCGGCATCATCGAGCATTATCCGGATATCTGGGAGGCGATGGAGGCGCGGCAGTACGACTATGTCTGCCATGGCCTCTATAACAGCCGCTACATGTGGGGCCTGAACGAGGCCGAGACCCACGCCGTCATCAAGGATTGCGTCGATACCTACCGGAAATATTCCGGTCGCCAGTTGAACGGCTGGTTCGGCCCGGCCGCGAGCGGCACGTTCTGGGGGGCGGAAGCTTGCGCCAAGCACGGCATCGGCTTCTCGACCGATTTCTATCACGACGACCAGCCCGTGCCGGTCAAGACCAAGAACGGCGATCTCCTGGCGATCCCCTATTCCATGGATGTGAACGACGCCGTCGTCTACCGCTGGCAGACCGAGGGCAAGGAATTCGCCCGCATGATGTGCGACATGTTTGATGTGCTCTATGCCGAGGGCGCCAAGAGCGGCACGGTCATGCCGCTTTGTCTGCATCCCTATCTCTACGGCCAGCCGCATCGGCTGAAGTATCTCGATGAGACGCTGGCTTATATCCTGGGCCATGAGGGCGTCTGGCAGGCGACCGGCACGGAGATCATGAACTGGTGTAACCGGCACTGGGTTCCGAAGCTCGGGGCCGCCGGCTAGATGCTGCGCTTCGGCGTCTTCGATCATCTCGACCAGAGCGGCAGGCCGCTGCAGGACATCTACAGCGCGCGCCTCGATCTGATCGAGGCTTATGACCGGGCCGGATTCTACGCCTATCACCTGGCGGAGCATCATGGCTCGCCCCTCGGCCTCGCGCCGAGCCCGAGCGTGTTCCTCGGCGCGGTCGCGGCGCGCACCCGGCGCCTGCGCTTCGGGCCGCTGGTCTACACCCTGCCGCTCTATGAGCCGCTCCGGCTGATCCAGGAAATTGGCATGCTGGACCAGATGAGCGGCGGCCGGCTGGAGGTCGGCGTCGGCCGCGGCATCGTTGCGTTCGAGACCGCGTTCTTCGGGCTGACCCATCTGGAGACGCCGCCCAGGTTCGAGGAAGCGCTGGATATTCTGCTGACGGGCCTCGGGGCCGACCGGCTGACCTATGACGGCCGCTTCTGGACCTATCGGGGCGTGCCGATGGAAATTCCGCCCGTGCAGCGGCCGCATCCGCCGATCTGGTACGGCGTCGGCCGTCCGGACCACGGCGCCTGGACGGCGGCGCGGGGCATGAACATCGTCGCGAACGGCGAAGCGGCCGCCAACCGCCTGATCTTTGATGCCTACCGGGATGCGGGCGGGCCGGCCGACGCGAAGCTCGGCTTCGCGCGTCATCTCGTCCTGGCCGAAACCGACGCTGAAGCCGAACGGCTGGCGGCGCCGGCGTTCGCCCGCTGGCGCGCCAATCTCGCCAAGCTCTGGCGCGACAATGGCGCCGATCCGATCCGCTTCCCGAAAGACTTTGCCGAAGCGAAGGCGCGCGGCCTCGCCATCGCGGGTGCGCCGGCGTTCGTGCGCGACGAACTCGCCCGGCAGATCGAAGCGTCGGGCGCCACATACATGCTGTGCCGCTTTGCCTTCGGCGACCTGACGCCGGACCATGCCCGCCGCTCGCTCGAGCTTTTCGTCGGCGACGTCGCGCCCGGTTTCCCGGGCGCGCTGGCGGACGCTGACATGAACTGACGGCGCGCAGCAGCGCGTAAAGGGGGAAGCCATGCCGACCGAGGCCAATGCGATCATCGTCGCCGCCCAGCCCGAAGCCACGGAGGCCGGCGCGCGGGTCTTGATGCGGGGCGGCAACGCCGTCGACGCCGCGATGGCGGCCGCGCTCGTCCAGGGCGTCGTCGATCCGCAGATGTGCGGCATCGCCGGGTTCGGCTCCTGCCACCTCTATCTGCCGGACAAGGGCGTCCATACCTGCATCGATTTCCACGGCCAGACGCCGCTTGCCGCGACCCCGTCGATGTGGGCGAACCGGATCGAGGGCGAAACCCGCGACGGCTTCGGCTTCATCCTGGAAGGCCGCGTCAACGATTGCGGCTATGAGGCGATCACGACGCCCGGAAGCTTGCTGGCCTACCATGAGGCCGTGACCGAATTCGGATCGTGGGATTGGGCCGACGTTTGCGCGCCCGCGATCGCCCAGGCCGACAAGGGCTTCGTCGTCCGGCCCCATGTGGATTTCTGGTGGCGCCAGGGCGCGATCCATGGCCGGGTCGGCGTGACGGAGCGGTTGGGCTTCTCGAAGACCGGCCGCGACATCTATTTCCGGCCCGATGGCGCGCTGAAGGGCCTGGGCGACCATGTCGTCAACCCGGATATGGCGCGGACCTTGCGCCGGATCGCCAAGGGCGGCGCCGAGATTTTCTATCGGGGCGAGATCGCCGACGCCATCGACGCCGACATGGCGCGCCATGGCGGCCTGATGCGCAAGAAGGACCTGGAAAACTACCGGACCGTTCGAGCCGACCCGCTCTGGACCACATATCGCGGCCGGCGGATCGCATCGAACCGTCCGCCCGGCGGCGGCGTGCAATTGCTGGAAATGCTGAACATCCTGGAGCATTTCGATCTGGACGCGATCGGCCATAACACGACCGAATATATCCGCATCGTCGCCGAGGCGATGAAGCAGGCGACCGTCGACAAGGACGCCCATGTCGGCGACCCGGCCTTCGTCGACGTGCCGCTGGATCGCCTCCTGGGCCAGGCCCATGCGGCGGCTCAGGCCGAGCGCATCCGGCGGGCCGAGAAGGCCAGCGTGCCGCGCTATCAGGGCGGCATGGCGGAGCCGAAGGATACGACCCATGTCGTCGTGCGGGACGCGCGCGGCAATATCGTCACCATGACCCATTCGCTCGGGATGCCGTCCGGCGTCATCACGGACGGGTTGGGCTTCATGTACAATGGCTGCATGGGCGTGTTCGACCCAAGGCCGGGCCGGGCCGGATCGATCGCGCCGGGCAAAAGCCGGTTTTCCTCGCTTTGCCCGTCCATCGTGTTCGAAGGCGACGAGCCCCGGATCGCGCTTGGCGCGCCCGGCGGCACCCAGATCGCGATGGGCGTCCTGCAAACCTTGCTGAATATGCTGGACTTCGGCATGTCGCCGATGGAAGCGGTCGCCGCCCCGCGCTTTTCCGCGACCAGCGACGTCATCGACATCACGAACCGGATTCCCGGTTATGCGGTCGAGCCGCTGGAAGCCGACGGCTACACGGTCCAGCGCTCGCCGTTGACCTTCGCGTTCGCGGCGCCCCACGCCATCGACTTTCATCCCGGCCAGCCGCTGCGCGGCGGCGCCGATCCGAGCCATGACGGCGCCGTGCTCCAGGTGCGCCAGCCATGAGCGACGCAATCCTCGGCATGACCGCGACGGACCTCGCCAGCGCCATCCGGGCGCGCCAGGTTTCACCGGTCGAGGCGATGCAGGCTGTACTGGAGCGCGCGGCGGCGGCGCAGGCGCGCTGCAACGCCTTCATCACCCTGGATGGCGCGCGTGCGCTTGAGGCGGCGCGGGCGGCGGAAGCGGCCGTCGTCGCGGGCGAGCCGCTCGGCGCCCTCCACGGCGTGCCGGTCTCGGTCAAGGACCTCTGCAACACGGCGGACTTGCGGACGACCTTCGGCAGCCTCGCCTACAAGGACAATATCCCGGCGGCCGATTGCGTCGCCGTCGCCCGCCTCAAGGCCGCCGGCGCCATCGTCTTCGCCAAGACGACCACGCCGGAGTTCGGCCACAAGCCCCTGACCGAAGCGCCGTTGTTCGGGCGGACGCTGAACCCCTGGGATCTGACGCGAACGCCCGGCGGCTCCTCCGGCGGGTCGGGCGTCGCGGTGGCGGCGGGCGCTGGGCCGCTCGCCGTCGGCACCGATGGCGGCGGGTCGACGCGCATTCCGGCGGCGGCTTGCGGCGTCGTCGGCTTCAAGCAGTCGCTCGGCGTCGTGCCCCACGATCAGACGCCGGATGTGTTCGGCCTGCTCGCCTATGTCGGGCCGATGGCGCGCACTGTCCAGGACGCCGGGCTGATGCTGGATGTCATGGCGGGGCCCCATGCCAGCGATCCGCACTCTCTCGGGCGCGATCTCCAGGGGCTTGCCGCAGCCGCCGCCCGGCCGGGCGACCTGAAGGGGCGGCGGATCGGCTACCGCCTGACCATGGGCAACGACCGGGTCGATCCCGAAACCCGCGCCGCGTTCGAGGCGTCGCTCGCGGTGCTGGCCGATCTCGGCGCCGACCTGGTCGAGCGGAATGACGCCTTCGAGAACACGCTCCCGGTCTGGGGGCCGCTGACCTTCTCGATCTGGGCCTGCCGGTTCGCCGGGGCCGAGCAGACGCTGGGCGACGCCATGTCCGCCACCCTCCGCCACTGGATGGGCGAGGGCCGGCGCTTCGGCGCGACCGAGGTGCAGCAGGCGATGGAAGCGCGCACCCGCCTGTTCCGCCAGGTCCAGAGCTGGTTCGAGGAGATCGATTTCCTCGCGACCCCGACCCTCGCCGCCCCGGCGTTGCCGGCGGATCAGGACCCGTTGCAGCCCGTCGTCATCGACGGCGGCCCGGCGGGCGGGCTGCGCGACGGCTGGTATCCCTACACCCACCCCTTCAACTTGACCGGCCACCCGGCGATCACCGTGCCGAACGGCTTCACGGCGGCCGGCCTGCCCGCAGGCGGCCTGCAACTGGCGGCGCCCTGGTTCGCCGACGCCGACCTGCTATCGGCCGCCGCCGCCTACGAAGCCGCCCGCGGCGACGACGACCGCCGGCCGCCGGGCTTCGGGATCCGTTGACGTTTTCAATGAACCGCGCTTCCTGTGGATGCTGAAGACGGTGCTTGGAAAAGGCCGATCAAGGCCACATTTGCGCGGCGTGAAGCACACGAAGCACCGTCACCGCGGCTGCGGTTTCGGCGTAGACCACAATGTAGTTGGGCCGGACCACCAGTTCCCGTGTTCCCTCTACCCTGCCGGGTCGGCAGCGTTTCGGGTGAGCCTGCAACTGCGCCACCTTGCCCTGGATTTCCTGCATCAGGGCAAGCGCCGCATCCGGGTTATCGTCCGAGATGTAGTCGACGATCGCCATAAGGTCCGCAACCGCAGAGGCCTTCCATTGCAGTTCAGGCACGGCGTTTCCCGTCGATCAGAGCGCGCGCCTCGTGCATCACCTGCTCATGCGGCGTAGCCGGCCGCTGGTCGGCCAGCGCCGCCTGCACCTTGGCGCGGAACCAGGCATCGTAGGCGTCCTGGTCCATCGTCAGGCCGGCGGGCAGGCCGCCTTCCGCGGCGACGCGGGTCAGTAGAATGCGCACCGCATCCGAAAGCGTCAGGCCAACATCAGCCAGGGCGTCGGTTGCTTGCGCCTTGAGTTGGTCGTCCACGCGAACATGGAGCATCGAGGTTCGGGCGGGCATGGCATGTCCTCTTGTTTCTGAGGATAATGTGTAACTCAATTGAGATACAAACGAAAGACGCCAAGGGGCGCCGGCAGGTCGATCCGCCGGAGATTCTGCGCCAGCCGCCAAGCTTCAGCTCGCTGCCATCAGCGCTTCCGGGTCGGTCAGGCGGCGGAGGCGGTCGGCGGCGGTTCGGGCGAAGCGGGTCAGCAGGGCTTTCCGGCGCGCGGCCTTGACCGGCAGCAAGGGCGCTTCGCGGATGAGGGCGCCGCCGAAGGGATCGACGCAGAATAGGCCATGATCGCCAGGCAACAGGGCGCTTGGGAACTCGGCCGGGACAGCGAAGTAGAACCGATCGCAGTAGTCGAGATAGTCCGGCCACTTGCTGTCGGACAGGAAATCCTCCCGGCTGCTTTTGACCTCGACCGCGATCAAGGCGCCTGCTGCGCCGACGCCGAAAACATCGACGCGCCGGCCGGTCTCCAGGGAAAACTCGCTGAGCGCGGCATAGCCCATGTCGCCAAGCAACCTGGCCGCGCCCCGCGCCAGCGGCACGCCGGGGCGCTCCAGGGTCGTCGGGCCGCGCTGATGACCGATCGGACTGGGCATGGATCGACGCTCCGGTAGCCATTGTTCAGACGTGTTTCTATTATGTTCCATTGGACTCGCCAATTCAAGCGCAGGGGCTGCCAGTAGTAGGCCAAACGCGCGTTGGCCGTCGGGCTCAGAGGGCTCCATGATGCGCATGCGTTACGCCTTTGGCGGATCGAAGCTCCAACGCCCGTTTGTCGGGCGAGCGACGGTCGTAAGTCTTTGGCGACGCCAACGAGACAGAGCGTCGCGGCCGCCAAGCCTCCTGCGGGCGGCCCCGGCGCTTTGAGCCCAGCCCAGCGTCCGTCCCACGCTCGGCTGGGCGCCTCGCTTTCTGGGGCGGCGCCCTTGGCCTATTCGCCCGGCGCCTTGACCTCCATCGACAGCGCATGCACCGGCCCCGCGAGCTCATCGGCGAGCGCGGCATAGACCGCGCGCTGCCGCGCCACCCTCGACTGGCCCCGAAACGCTTCCGCGGTCATGCGCACATGGAAATGCGTCTCGCCGCCTTCCCGGAACCCCATATGGCCGCGATGGCGCTCCGACTGGTCTTCGACATCCAGCGTCGATGGCTTGAACGCAGCTTGCAGCTTCGTTTCGATGGCGGCGGCGATTATGCCCATGGCTTGGGTCTCCGGTTCCAGGGAAGGGTCGGTCAGCCGGTCCGCGCATAGCGCGCCGCGGCGTCCCGTTCGAAAAGATAGAGCAGCGCCCGGAGCGCGAGGCCGCGGTCGCCGGCGAGGATGTCGTCGCCCGCCGCGCCGCGCGCCAGGATCAGGTCGACGTCCCGGCGGGCGAGCGCCACCAGATCGGCCTGGGCGTCCAGGTCGGCGATGCGGAATTGCGGCAGGCCGCTTTGGCGGGTGCCCAGGACCTCTCCGGCGCCGCGCAGGCGAAGGTCCTCCTCGGCGATCTTGAAGCCGTCGGCGGTGGCCGAAATCGCGAGCAGACGCTGCTTTGCAGTTTCGCTGACGCCATCGGCGCGGAGCAGCAGGCAGAACGAGGCCTTGTCGCCCCGTCCGACGCGGCCGCGCAACTGGTGCAACTGGGCGAGGCCGAAGCGTTCCGCATGTTCGATCACGATGATCGTCGCTTCCGGCACGTCGACGCCGACCTCGACGACCGTCGTCGCGACCAGCAGCGTCGCGTCGCCGGCGGCGAAGGCGGCCATGGCGGCGTCGCGCTCTTTCGGTTTCATCTGCCCGTGCGCCAGCGCGACCTTGGCGCCGAAGCGCGCGGCGAGCATGGCGGCCCGGTCCTCGGCGGCGGCAAGGTCGCTCACCTCCGACTCCTCGACCAGCGGGCAAATCCAATAGGCCCGTTCGCCCCGCGCCATCGCCCGCTCCAGGCCGTCGATCACGTCGGCCATGCGGGCGATCGGCGTGACGGTGGTCGTGATCGGCTGGCGGCCGGGCGGTTTGTCGGGGATCGCGACATGATCCATGTCGCCATAGGCGGTCAGCATCAGCGTGCGCGGGATCGGCGTCGCGGTCATCGACAGAAGATGCGGCGCCAGGCCCTTCGCCGCGAGCGCCATGCGCTGGTCGACGCCGAAGCGGTGCTGCTCGTCGACGACGATCAGGCCAAGATCCCTGAACGTCACGTCGTCCTGGAAAAGCGCGTGGGTCCCGATCAGGATATCGATCTCGCCGGCTGCCAAGGCCATCAGCGTCGCCTGCCGGGCCTTGCCCTTGTCCCGCCCGGTCAGGACAGCGACCGCGAGCCCGAGCCGCTGGCCAAGGCCGGCGAGGGTGCGGCCGTGCTGCCGCGCCAGCACATCCGTCGGCGCCATCAATGCGGTCTGCGCGCCGCCTTCCGCCGCCGCGACCGCCGCCATGAAGGCGACGACGGTCTTGCCGCTGCCGACATCGCCCTGCAGCAGCCGCTGCATGCGCCGGCCGGATTTCATGTCGCCCAGAATTTCCGACAGCGCCTGCAATTGTCCGGGCGTCAGGCGGAAGGGCAGGGCGTCCATGCAAGCCGCCATGCGCGCCTCGGAGAGCGCGAAGGCGCGCCCGGCGCCCGTGGTCCGCCGCCGCCGGATCAATGCGAGCGCCAGTTGGTTCGCCAGTAATTCGTCATAGGCGAGGCGGAGGCGCGCCGGGTGATTGGGCTCGATATCCGCGCTCGCGGCCGGGGCATGGGCGCGGATCAGGCTATCGCGCCAACTCGCCCAGCCGCGTTCCCGCATCAGGGCGGGGTCGAGCCATTCCGGCAGGTCCGGCGCCTTGGCGAGCGCGCCGGCGATGGCCTTCCTCAGCGTCTTGGGCTGCAGGCCGGCGGTCATCGGATAGACCGGTTCGTGGGCGGGCAGGGCGTCCTCGTCGCCAGGGGGCGCGATGTAATCCGGATGGGCCATCTGCGGCCGGCCCTGAAACCGTTCGATCATGCCGGAGATGACGCGGGTTTCGCCGACGGGCAATTGCTTTTCCAGCCAGTCGCCGCGGGCATGAAAGAACACGAGATCGATTTCGCCGGTGTCGTCGCCGGCGATGACGCGGGCCGGGCGCCGCCCCTGGCCGGGCCTGATCTCGAAGACGATGACTTCCAGCGTCGCGATCCGCCCGGCTTCCGCATGGGCGACGGCGGGGCGGTAGCTGCGGTCGATCAGACCGGACGGCAGATGCAGGCAAAGGTCGACCACATGCTTGCCCGCGACCTTCTCGATCAGCGTCGCAACGCGCGGCCCGACGCCGGGCAGGCTGTCCGTCGATTGAAAGAGGGGGAAGAGGACTTCGGGCCGCACTCGCCATGCTCCATTCGCGGCGATATATCCTAAACGGAATTGAGGGAGGCGGAAATGTCTGAAGACGCGCGCAGAAAGCGCTTGCGCTATAGGGCCTGGCATCGTGGCACCAAGGAAAGCGATATTATCCTGGGCTCGTTCGCCGACGCGCATCTGGCGACGCTCGACGCCGAGGGCCTGGACGCCTTCGAATCCCTGCTCGATGTGCCCGACCCCGAAATCTACGATTGGGTCATCGGCCGCGCGCCGGTGCCGGCGGAGCGGCAGTCCGACCTGATCACGGCGCTGCTCGCCCATAGAATCACATTTTGATGCTGGACGTGACGACGCGATTGACGCCAGGCCGCGCGCTGCTGGCCGGCGCGCCCGACGGCGCGGAGATATGGGCGCTCCGGGAGGTGCTGCGCGGCGCCGGCGTTCGCAATCTGGTATTCGTCGCCCGCGACGCGGAGCGCCGGGCGCGGGTCGAGGCCGACCTTGCCGTGTTCTTGCCTGAAGCTCGGGTGATCGGGCTGCCGGCCTGGGACTGCCTGCCCTATGACCGCTCGTCGCCGAACCGCGAGATCGTCAGCGAGCGCATGCGCGGGTTCCGTGCGCTCGCCGGCCTGGCCGAGGCGACAAGCCAGCCGACCGTGATCGCGACGACCGTCAATGCGCTGTTGCAGCGGATCCCGCCCGCGGCATTGCTGACGGCGGCGGTGGAGCTGAAGCCCGGCGGCCGTTTCGACGAAGCCGCCTTCCGCGCCTTCGTGTCCGTCAACGGCTATACCCGGGCCGATACGGTGATGGAGCCGGGCGAATATGCCTTTCGCGGCTCCATCGTCGATGTCTTTCCGGCCGGCGCCGAAGGTCCGGCGCGCATCGACCTCTTTGGCGACGAGGTCGAGGCCATCCGCGCCTTCGATCCCCTGACCCAACGCAGCGAAGGCGCGATCGACCGGCTAATGTTGGCCCCGGCCAGCGAGGCGCCCCTGGACGCCGCCGCGATCGAACGCTTCCGGGCGGGCTATGGCGCGCTGTTCGGCGGCGTCGCGATCAAGGATCCGCTTTACGAATCGGTCTCCTCCGGCCGCCGCCACCCCGGCATGGAGCATTGGCTGCCGCTCTTCCACGCGGAGATGGCGACGATCTTCGATCTGTTGTCGCCCGATGCGGCGCTGGTCCTCGATCATGCTTTCGACGAAGCCGTGCAGGCCCGGTTCGACGCCATCGCCGACCATTTCTCGGCGCGGGCGGAGATGCTGGCGGGCGGCGCGGACGAGCAGCCCTACCGGCCGCTTGCCCCGAACGCGCTTTATCTGGCGCCCGAAGACTGGTCGAGCCGCCTGCTCGAATGGCCGGCGCTGGCGCTCGATCCGTTTCTTGGGGCCGACGGCGCGCTGACGGTCGGCGCCCGCTCGATCCTGGACTTCGCGGAAGCGCGGGCGCGGTCCGACAGCGCGCTTTATCAAGCCGTCGCCGACAAATTCGCTGCCGCCGGCAAGGGCAAAGGCAAGAACAAGGGCAAAGGCAAGCAGCGGGCGGTCCTGGCGGCGTCCAGCATCGGCGCTCTCGACCGCTTGAAACGCCTGATCCGGCAGGACGGCGGCTTCGAGGCGATCCAGAGTGTGCCGACCCTCGACGCCGCGCTCGCCTTGCCCGAGGGCGTGGCGGGCGCGCTCGTCGCCGAAATCGAACACGGGTTCGAGGCGGATAGCCTCCTCCTCGTCACCGAAGCGGATATCCTCGGCGAGCGCATGCATCGCCGCCAGCGCCGTCGCCGCCGCGCCGACGCTTTCCTGACCGAGGCCAGCGATATCGCCGAGGGCGATCTCGTCGTCCATCTGGACCACGGCATCGGCCGCTATGAAGGCCTGGAGACGGTCAAGGCCGGCGGCGCGCCCCATGACTGCCTCCGCGTGATCTATGATGGCGGCGACCGCCTGTTCGTGCCGGTCGAGAACATTGACGTGCTATCCCGCTTCGGCAGCGAAAGCGACGGCGCGCAGCTCGACCGGCTGGGCGGCGCTCAATGGCAGGCGCGGCGTGCCCGGGCGAAGGAACGCATCCGTGAGATCGCGAACCAGTTGATCGCCGTCGCCGCCCAGCGCCTGCTGAAGCCTGCCGAGATGCTTGAGGCGCCTGAAGGCGTCTATGAGGAATTCGCGGCGAAGTTCCCGTTTGACGAGACCGAGGATCAACTGAACGCCATCGCCGAAGTCTTCGCCGATCTGGCTTCGGGCCGGCCGATGGACCGGCTGATCTGCGGCGACGTCGGCTTCGGCAAGACGGAGGTCGCGCTTCGCGCCGCCCTGATCGCGGCGATGAGCGGCCGTCAGGTCGCGGTCGTCGCGCCGACGACCCTGCTGGCGCGCCAGCACTTCGCGACCTTCTCCAAGCGCTTCGCCGGGCTGCCGATCGAGGTGCGGCAATTGTCGCGGCTGGTTACGGCGAAGGACGCGACGGCGACGCGCAAGGGCCTGGCGGACGGAACGGTCGATATCGTCATCGGCACCCATGCGCTGCTCGCGAAGTCGGTCTCCCTGCCCAATCTCGGCTTGCTCATCGTCGATGAGGAGCAACGCTTCGGGGTGACGCACAAGGAACGGCTGAAGCAGATGAAGGCGGATGTCCATGTGCTGACGCTGACCGCGACGCCGATCCCGCGGACCCTCCAGATGGCTCTGGCGGGCGTGCGCGAGATGAGCGTGATCGCGACGCCGCCGGTCGACCGGCTGGCGGTGCGCACCTTCGTCGGCCCCTATGACGCCTTGCAGGTCAAGGAAGCGATCCAGCGGGAGCGCTTCCGCGGCGGCCAGACCTTCTATGTGGCGCCACGGGTGCGCGACCTGGATACCCTGGTCGAACGGGTGCAGACGCTCGTGCCCGACGCGCGCGCCGTCGTCGCCCACGGCCAGTTGTCGCCGCGCGACCTGGAAGACGTGATGTCGGCGTTTTACGAGGGCCGCTACGACGTGCTGATTTCGACCAATATCGTCGAGTCGGGCCTGGATATCCCGACGGCGAACACGCTCCTGATCCATCGGGCCGACCGGTTCGGCCTGGCGCAGCTTTATCAGTTGCGCGGCCGCATCGGGCGCGGCAAGGAACGCGGCTACGCCTACCTGACCGTGCCGCCGGACCGGCAGATCACCAAGACGGCGCAGCGCCGGCTGGAAGTTATGCAGACGCTGGACGCCCTCGGCGCCGGGTTCACCCTCGCCAGCCATGACCTCGATATCCGCGGCGGCGGCAATCTTCTGGGCGATGAACAATCCGGCCATATCCGGGAAGTCGGCGTGGAGCTGTATCAGCAGATGCTTGAGGAAGCGGTCGCCGCCGCCCGCGATGGCGACGACGCCGCGGCAGCGCGCGAGGAAGCCTGGTCGCCGCAGATCAGCCTGGGCTCGGCGGTGCTGATCCCCGAAGCTTATGTGAAGGAGCTGCCTGTCCGCCTCGGCCTCTACCGGCGGCTTTCGGCGCTGGAGACCGAGCACGATCTGGAGGCGTTCGCGGCGGAGCTGGTCGACCGGTTCGGCGCGCTTCCGGTCGAGGTCGAGAACCTGCTGGACGTTATGTCGGTCAAGCAGCTTTGCCGGCGCGCCCATATCGGCAAGCTGGACGTTGGGCCGAAGGGCGCCGTCGCGAGCTTCCACAAGGGCTCGTTCCCGAACCCGGCTGGGCTGGTGCAGTACCTGACCCAGCAGATGGGCACGGCGAAGCTTCGGCCCGACAACAAGCTGGTGATTACCCGCGCCTGGGAGGAGACGAGCTTGCGAGCCAAGGGCGTGAAACGCCTGCTCGCGACCCTGGCGGAGATCGCGGAAGCCACCTGATCCGCGCCGCCCGCTCAAGCTGGCATGGGCCTTGCTGCTGTCATGGCGAACCTGGGCCTCACTCCTTTTGTCCGGCAAGTAGAATGAACGGGGCGATATGCGCAACGACAGTCTTATGAAGCTTGATTTTGCTGGCCTTTCACGCTCCAGCCCTGGCGGCGATGTCAAGACCGCGCTGGCGGCGGCGGCAAATGCGACCGGGATCGATTTTGCCTATCTGGCTGCTGGCGCTTCCCTGGAAAGCAGTCTCGACCCGAACGCCAAAGCCAAGACAAGCTCGGCCGCGGGGCTGTTTCAGTTTATCGAATCGACCTGGAGCGGGATGGTCGAGCGGCACGGCGCGAAGGTCGGCCTCGCCAAGGAAGCGGCGGCGCTGGCGGGCGGCGATGTGTCGGCGGTCGAGCGGCGCCGGATCATGGACCTCCGCTACGACCCGGATATCGCGGCGCGCATGGGCGCCGAATTCGCCGCCGAGAACCGCGATCATCTCCGGCAATCGATTGGCCGGGAGCCTGAGGACGTCGACCTCTATCTGGCGCATTTTCTCGGGGCCGGCGGGGCCTCGAAGTTCCTTGGCAAGCTGGACGCGGCGCCCAATGCGGCGGCCGCGCGCGCCTTCCCAGCCGCCGCCAAGGCCAATCCGTCGATTTTCTACGACGGCGACCGGGCGCGGTCGTTCAGTGAAATCAGGGGCCGCTTCGAGACGAAGCTGGCGGCCCGGGCGGGCGACATCGGCCTGATCGCCGAGCGTCAGGCCGGGCCAGCATCGCTGGCCCCGGCCCCGGCGCCGTTCGCTAATTCGGGCGCGAAGATCGTATCGCTCGCCGCGGCGCGGGAACGGCCGCAGGCGATCGCGGGCGACCCCTATTTCACGACCCTGGTGACGGCGCAGCTTTCGATGAACGACAGCCTTGCCCGCGTCCGCTCGCCGGATCAGCGCCCGGACAGCGCCTATCGCGGTCTCCTTTAACTCGCGAACAGGACGGTCTGCAGCAGCCAGAGCGTCGCCGGCAGCGACAGGAAGGCGATGGCGGTCTGCAGGGTCACGATCGCGGCCATCAACGGCGCATCGCCGCCCAATTGCCGCGCCAGGGTATAGGCCGAGGACGCCGTCGGCGCCGCGCCGAAGATGACGGCGACCATGGTCTGGGCTTCCGTCAGGCCGACGAGCCGCGCCAGCAGCGCCACCGCCGCTGGAAAAATCAGCAGCTTCGCGAGCGTGGCGAGCGTCGTCGGGCCGATGGCGACCGCCAGATCCTCCGTCCGGAGATTGGCGCCGACGCACATCAACATGATCGGCAAGGCGGCGGCTCCCAGGATGCGCGCGATATCGTGGATCACCGGCGTCGGCTGGCCGTCGAACCCCAGGTTCCAGGCGACGCCGACGGCGACCGCTAGCAGCAGGGGATTGCGCGCCAGGTCCTTGAGGATCGCGGCCGCGACCTGCATGCCGCGGGCCTTGCTGACCAGCGCCACCATCAGCGTCACCATGGAGATGTTGGTGACCGGGATCAGCATCGCCGCTGCAAGCGCCGCGAGCGCCAGGCCCTCGCCGCCATAAAGCCGTTCGGCGACCGCGAGGGTGATGAAGGTATTGTGCCGCGCCGATCCCTGCAGGATCGAACTCGTGACCGGTCCGGCATATCCGGCAAGGCGCGACGCTCCCAGGCCGAAGGCGACGGCGGCGGCGAACGATCCGAGGATCACGATCGCATAGTCGCCGACCAGATCGGCGTCGAACGCAGCGGTCGACATGTTCTGGAACAACAATGCCGGCATCAGCACCCAGTAAACCAGCTTGTCGTTCTGGTTCCAGAAATCGAAGCTGGGTATGCCGCCGCGGCGCAGGCCGTGGCCCAGCACGATGATTGCGAAGATCGGCGCGATCGCGACCGCGGTGATCAGCATCGCTTGTCGCTTCGGCTGGCGCCGCCGCGCCGTCGGGTCGGCTCAGGCGCGGGGATGGGCGGCATTGTATGCTTGCAGGAGCCTGGCCTGGTCGACGCCGAGATAGCGCTGCGTCGTCGAAAGGCCGGCGTGGCCGAGCAATTCCTGGATGGTCCGAAGATCGCCGCCCGCCGATAGGAGATGCGTCGCGAAGCTGTGGCGCAAGGCATGGGGCGTCGCGGTCTCGGGGAGGCCAAGGGCGCGGCGGATTTCCCGCATCCGGCGCCGGGCGACGCCATCGGCGAGCAGGCCGCCGCGCTCGCCCAGGAACAGCGGGTCGGTCTTGGCGACGACATGGGGACAGGCCGCGAGATAGGCGTCGACCGCCCGGACCGCGGCCGGCAGTATCGGGACCATGCGCTGCTTGCCGCCCTTGCCCGTGACGATGAGCGTGTCGCCGAGCGGCGCCGCGTTCCGGGTCAGCGCCAGCGCTTCTCCGATGCGGAGGCCGGCGGCATACAGCAGCAGGAAAAGCGCGTGATCGCGGAGCGCCGTCCATTCCGGCGTGCGGAGCGACTTCGGGATCGCGGCCTCGGCCAGCACCGCCGCCGCGGCTCCGGGATCGAGCGGGCGGGGTTGCCGGCGCGGCTGCTTCGGCGCGCGGACGCCCGTCGCCGCCGTCTCGGCGATCAGGCCGCGCTTTGCGAGATGGCGCATCAGGCCGCGCACGGCGGCGAGGCCGCGCGCGCGGCTGGCGGCGCCGACGCCATTGCCTGCCCGCCGGGCGAGCCAGGCCCGGTAGTCGCGGACATGCAGGCCTTCCAGGGCCTTCAGGTCCGGCGCGTCGCCCAGATGGCCGTTCAGGAAACCGAGGAAATCCTGCACATCCCGTTCATAGGCGCGCTGGGTGTTCGCCGCCGCGCGCCTGGCGCCGCCCAGCCAGGCTCGCCACTCGTCGAGCGCGGCCAGAAGGTCGGGGGCGAGCGCGGCGGGCTGCATCAGGTCTTGCCGTGATCGAAATCGAGCCAGGCTGCAAAAGTGCCGCCAAGGGCCTGGCCCAGGAATGCGAGCAGGTCGTCGGCCTGATCGGGCGCGTAGGCGTCCGCCTCCCGGCCGCCGATGGCGAGCAGCGCCTTCGGCGCGTCCGGCCCCATGTCGATGCGCACCAGCGCCGCCGAGCGCACGATGCCGGCGGCGGGGCCGAACAGCACCGGGTCCGGCGAGAGATCGGCGATGAAGCGCGAACGCCGGGCGGCTCCGCCAAGATAGGCGTCGACATCGCCCGTGCGCATCGGCTGCACGCCGGCCGGCGTCGGGTCGGCGACATCATTGCTCTCGACGCAAAGCGTCACGGTCTCGCAGTGCAGGATTTCCGGGTAACGATGGGTCACCGACTCGACCAGGGCCTCGAAGCTGGCGGCGCGGATGGCGGTCAGCGTCGCCTCGAAGATCGTCTGCTGGGTCGAGAGATTGGCGCGCGAGACCGCGAGCAATTGCTCCCAGTTCTCTCGGAGCTTGCTGAGCTCGCTCCGGTGGCGGTCGACCATGAAGCGCTGCAGGTCGACGACGCCGTCGCCGCCCCGGTCGGGCGGCGCGAGCTTCGCCGCGATATCGGGCCGGCGCACCAGAAAGTCGGGATGCCGCAGCAGCCAGTCGGCGACCGCGGCTTCGTCGAGCGGCTGGGCGGCCGCGTTTGCGGCGCCGTCGGATTTTGAAGCGTCGGATTTGGAGGCGTCGGGATGGCTCACAGGATTGACTGACCGGTCTTCGACCAATCCGAGAGGAACGCGGCCAGGCCCTTGTCGGTCAGGGGATGGGCGTAAAGCTGGCGGATCACATTCGGCGGGATCGTCGCCACATGCGCGCCGGCCTTGGCGGCGGCCAGGACGTGGCCGGGGCCGCGAATCGACGCCGCCAGCACTTCGGTCTTGAGCGCGTCATATTGATCGTAGATCTGGACGATATCCTCGATTAGCAGCATGCCGTCTTCGCCGATGTCGTCCAGCCGGCCGACGAAGGGCGATACGAAAGCCGCGCCGGCCTTCGCCGCCAGCAGCGCCTGATTGGCCGAAAAGCAGAGGGTGACGTTCACTTGCCGGCCCTCGTTGGCGAGGACGCGGCAGGTTTTCAGGCCGTCGACCGTCAGGGGCACCTTGACCGCGACGTTCTTGGCGATGGCTGCGAGCTTGCGGCCTTCCTTCAGCATGGTATCGAAGTCCGTCGCGGCGACTTCGGCCGAGACAGGACCCGGAACGATGTCGCAAATCTCGGCGATCACTTCCAGGATGTTGCGCCCGGATTTTGCGATCAGCGAAGGGTTTGTGGTGACGCCGTCCAGCAGGCCGGTTTCAGCCAAGTCCTTGATTTCGGCGATCTCCGCCGTATCGACAAAAAACTTCATGGCGCTCACTCTTCAAATTCGGCGCAGGCGCGCCCCAAAACAGCAGGCAAACCCATACCCGATGGCGACCGACGAAGCCAGCGCCGAGCCCCGGCTCTTTCCAGATGACGGCGACGCCTGGGTCCCGCGCCCGGTTCTGACGACCGCGCCGCTGAAAGGACCGCTGACCTATCTGGCGCCGCCGCATCTGCCGCCCGGGACGTTGCTTGAAGCGCCGCTGGGCGGGCGGAGCGTCACGGGCGTCCTCTGGGATGACGCCGCGGCCGATCCGGACGTGCCCCTGGCGAAGCTGAAGCCGATCGGCGCCGTGCTCGCCGCGCCGCCGCTGCCGGAAGGGCTGCGCCGACTGATCGACTGGACGGCCGGATATTGCCTGGCGCCGCCGGGCGCTGTGCTGCGGATGGCGCTGCCGCGCGCCGCCCTGGCCCCGGCGCCGAAGCGCACGCTCTATCGCCTGGCCGCGACGCCGCCGGACGGCATGCGCATGACGCCAGCCCGCAAGCGCTTGCTCGCAGCGCTTGCCGACGCGCCGGCCTTGCCGGGGCTGGAGGCGGCGCGGATCGGCGGCGTCGGCCAGGGCGTCGTCAAGGGCCTCGCCGACGCCGGCGCGCTGGAGGCGATCGTCATCGCGGGCGATCCGCCGCCGGACGCGCTTGAAGGCCGCTCGGCGCCGGGGCTGTCGCGGGAACAGGCGGCGGGCGCAGCCCGGCTGCGGGACCGCGTCCGGGCGGGCGCATTCTCGGTCGACCTGCTGGACGGCGTCACCGGCTCGGGCAAGACGGTCGTCTACCTGGAGGCGGTCGCGGCGGCCTTGAGCGCCGGGCGGCAGAGCCTTTGTCTGTTGCCGGAAATCGCGCTCACCGATCAATGGCTGGACCGGTTTCGCGGCCAATTCGGCGCTGCCCCGGTCGTCTGGCATTCAGAGCTTGGCGCGGCCGAGCGGCGCCGCGCCTGGCGGGCCGTGGCTGACGGGTCGGCGCGGGTCGTCGTCGGCGCGCGCTCGGCGCTGTTCCTGCCGTTTCGCGACCTTGGCCTGATCGTCGTCGACGAAGAACATGACGGCGCCTTCAAGCAGGATGACGGCGTCCGATATCACGGCCGAGATCTGGCCGTGGTGCGCGGGCGCATCGAGGCGGCGGCGGTCATCCTGGCCTCGGCGACGCCGTCGCTCGAGACGCTCGCGAACGTCGAGCGCGGGCGCTACGGCCGGATCGTCCTGCCCGAGCGCCACGGCGCGGCGGAGACGCCGCCGGTGACGCTGATCGACCTCAGGCGGACCCCGCCGGAGCGCGGCCGCTGGATCGCGCCGCCGCTGGTCGAGGCGGTCGATCAAACCCTGGCGGCGGGCGAGCAGATCTTGCTTTTCCTCAATCGCCGCGGCTATGCGCCGCTGACGCTCTGCCGGGCCTGCGGGGCGCGGATGGAATGTCCAAGCTGCAGCGCATGGCTGGTCGAGCATCGCCTGCAGGGCCGCTTGATCTGCCATCATTGCGGCCATAGCGCCCGGCTGCCGGAGACCTGCGAGGCCTGCGGCGCCGAGGGCCAGTTCGCCGCCTCCGGTCCCGGCGTGGAACGGGTCGCGGAGGAAGCCCGCGAGCGGTGGCCCGACGCCGCGGTCGAAATCGCGTCCTCCGATACGCTGCAAGGGCCGGAGGCGCTCCGGGATTTCACGCGCCGCATGGCGGCCGGCGCGATCGATATCGCAGTTGGGACCCAGGTCCTGGCGAAAGGCCATCACTTTCCCGGCCTGACCCTGGTCGGCGTCGTCGATGGCGACCTTGGGCTCGGCGGCGGCGATCTCCGTGCGGGGGAACGCACTTTCCAGCTCCTGACCCAGGCGGCGGGCCGCGCCGGGCGCGCCGAGGCGCCGGGCCGCGCCATGGTGCAGACCCACCAGCCGGAGCATCCGGTGATGCAGGCGCTCGAAGCAAGCGACCGGGATGCGTTTGTCGCGGCAGAATCGGCGGCGCGGAAACTGGCGCGGCTGCCGCCCTATGGCCGCCTGGCCGCCGTGATCGTCTCCGGCAGGGACCCGGCCGCGACCGAGCGGCAGGCGCGCTTGCTGGCCCGGGCCGCGCCGACCTTCAAGGACGCCCGCATCCTCGGTCCGGCGCCGGCGCCGCTGGCCCAGCTTCGGGGACGCTGGCGCTGGCGCCTGCTGCTGATGGCGGGACGGTCGGCCGACGTCCAGGCCATCCTGACCGAATGGCTGGGGGCGGTTAAGCTGACGGACGGCGTGACGGCGCAGATCGACGTCGACCCCTATTCCTTCCTCTGAGCGAGGGCGCGCGGACCCGCTACAGGCCGCTGTTGCGCCGGATCGGGACGCTTGCGGCAAATTGCAGCAAGAGCGTGCTGTTTCTGCGGGATTGTGCGGGATTGAGCGCAGGCGCGCTTGCGTGACGACGCTGCCCTGTGATAGCGACACGGTCATTCTTGGCGGCGACGGAGCAGGCGATGCTTCGTGCGCCGTTTCGCGGTGTCTGATAGTGTCGATATGATGCTGGGCGGCAGCGTTTCGGGCAAACTTTATTGAAAGGGTCTAGGGTGGCGTCCCAAGCTGGATCCAAATTTGCGATCGCGGAGCGCTATGCCGCGGCCCTGTATGACTTGGCGGATGAGCGCAAGGCGCTCGACGCCGTCGCTGACGATCTGCGCGGCTTCGCCGCCGCGGCGGCCGGGAGCGACGACCTGCGCCGCCTGATCCGGAGTGCTGCGATCGCGCGGGAAGATCAGATCCGGGCGCTGCAGGCCATCGCCAAGGACAGCGGCATGAACCCGCTGACATCGAATTTTCTGGCGCTGGTCGCGCGCAATCGGCGCTTGTTCGCCCTTGACGCCATCACCGACGCTTTTCTCGCCGTTCTCGCCGAACGTCGCGGCGAGGTGACCGCCAGGGTCACGTCCGCGATGGAGCTCACAGACGTCCAGCGCGGCCAGATCACCGATGCGGTGAAGCAGGCAGTTGGCGCGAACGCTCAAATTGAAACCCGCGTTGATCCGAGCTTGTTGGGCGGCCTTGTCGTCCGGGTCGGGTCGCGCATGTACGACAGCTCGCTGCGTTCCAAACTGCAGCGTCTTGAAATTGCTATGAAGGGAGCTGCTTGATGGAAATCCGGGCTGCCGAAATTTCCGCGATTCTAAAGAATGAAATCGCGAACTTCGGGACCGAGGCGGATGTCGCCGAAGTCGGTCAGGTGCTCTCCGTCGGCGACGGCGTCGCCCGCGTGTATGGCCTGGACGAAGTTCAAGCCGGCGAAATGGTCGAGTTCGAGGACGGCACGAAGGGCATGGCCCTGAACCTCGAAACCGATAACGTCGGCGTCGTTATCTTTGGCGACGACCGCGCGATCGCGGAAGGCCACACCGTCAAGCGGACGGGCGCCATCGTCGACGTGCCGGTTGGCAAGGGCTTGCTCGGTCGCGTGGTTGACGGCCTTGGCAATCCCATCGACGGCAAGGGGCCGATCGAAGGGACCGAGCGTCGCCTGGCGGAAGTCAAGGCGCCGGGCATCATCCCGCGCCAGTCGGTCAGCGAGCCGATGCAGACGGGCCTGAAGGCGCTTGACGCCCTCGTGCCGGTCGGCCGCGGCCAGCGCGAATTGATCATCGGCGATCGTCAGACCGGCAAGACTGCCGTCGCGATCGATGCGATCATCAATCAGAAAGAGATCAACGAGTCCGGCGACGAGAAGCGCAAGCTCTATTGCATCTATGTCGCGGTCGGGCAGAAGCGCTCCAGCGTCGCCCAGGTCGTCAAGACCCTCGAAGAATACGGCGCGATGGAATACACCATCGTCGTCGCCGCGACCGCGTCCGAGCCGGCGCCGCTGCAGTTCCTGGCCCCCTATACCGGGTGCGCCATGGGCGAGTGGTTCCGCGACAACGGCATGCACGCGCTGATCGTTTATGACGATCTCTCGAAGCAGGCGACCGCCTATCGGCAGATGTCCCTGCTGCTGCGCCGCCCGCCGGGCCGCGAAGCCTATCCGGGCGACGTGTTCTATCTCCACAGCCGCCTGCTGGAGCGCGCCGCGAAGATGAGCGACGCCAATGGCGGCGGCTCGTTGACGGCATTGCCGGTCATCGAGACCCAGGGCAATGACGTCTCGGCGTTCATTCCGACGAACGTGATTTCGATCACCGACGGCCAGATCTTCCTGGAAACGAACCTGTTCTTCAAAGGCGTCCGGCCTGCGATCAACGTCGGTCTGTCTGTCAGCCGCGTCGGCTCCGCCGCCCAGACCAAGGCGATGAAGAAGGTCGCCGGCTCGATCAAGCTTGAGCTGGCGCAATATCGCGAGATGGAAGCGTTCAGTCAGTTCGCCTCCGACCTCGACGCCTCGACCCAGCGCCTCCTGGCGCGCGGCGCGCGGCTGACGGAAGTCCTGAAGCAGGCGCAGTACTCGCCGCTTTCGGTCGGCGAGCAGGTCATCTCGATCTTCGCGGGCGTCAATGGCTTCCTCGACCGCATTCCGGTGCGCGACGTGACCCGCTTCGAGCATGCGTTGCTCGCGGCCGTGCGCGATAAGCAGGCGGACGTGTTGAAGGACATCAACGATACCGGCGCGCTGTCGGACGGCAACATCGAGAAGCTGAAAAGCTTCATCGGCGATTTCGCCAAGAACTTTTCCTGAAATCGCGGGTAGGCCCGGCGCCGCAACAGCGGCCCGAATATCGGCAATAGGAGCGGAAAGCTAGGCGCATGGCCAGTCTGAAGGACCTACGCAACCGGATCGCCAGCGTGCAGGCGACGCGGAAGATCACCTCCGCCATGAAAATGGTGGCGGCGGCGAAACTGCGTCGCGCACAGGAGCAGGCGGTCGCCGCCCGTCCGTTCGCGGAACGGATGGAGCGCATGCTCGGGGCGCTTGGCGCCAGCGTGCAGGGCACGCCCGGCGCGCCGCCGCTTCTGGCGGGCACGGGCTCCGACCAGGTGCATCTGGTGGTCGTCGCGACGGCCGACCGCGGCCTCTGCGGCGGCTTCAATGTCAATATCGTCCGCCGGGCGCGTGTCTTGATCGCGAAGCTGCTGGCGGACGGCAAGACCGTCAAGATCCTCTGCGTCGGCCGCAAGGGCCGCGACCAGCTGCGCCGCCAATATGGCTCGCTGATCGTCGAAGTCATGGAAGGCGTCGGCAAGAAGTCGGTCGCGTTCCAGGAAGCCGACCAGATCGGCGAGAAAGTCCGCCGCATGTTCGATGCGGGCGAGTATGACGTCTGCACCATCGTCTATGCGAAGTTCCTGTCCGCCATCGCGAACCAGGTGACGACGCAGCAGCTTGTCCCGGCCGAACCGCCGGTCCTGGCCGAAGGCGAAGCCGCCGACGACCTGAAGGGCGCCGTCTACGAATACGAGCCTTCGGAGGAAGCGATCCTGGAAGAGCTTCTGCCCAGGAATATCTCCGTCCAGATCTATCGCGCCTTGCTGGAAAACGCGGCGTCCGAGCATGGCTCGCGCATGACCGCGATGGATAACGCCACCCGCAATGCCGGCGACATGATCAACAAACTCAAACTTACCTATAACCGCACGCGCCAGGCTATGATCACGAAAGAGCTGATCGAGATCATTTCCGGCGCCGACGCCGTCTGACGGCCGCAACCGATTGCTTCAGAGGAGCTGACCCCATGGCGAATAATGCCGTTGGCCGCATCACCCAGATTACAGGCGCCGTCGTCGACGTGCGGTTTGACGGCGACATTCCGCCGATTCTGGACGCGCTTCACGTCAAGCGCGAGGACGGCAGCGTTCTCGTGCTGGAAGTCGCCCAGCATCTCGGCGAAAACACCGTCCGCACGATCGCCATGGACGCGACCGAAGGTCTGGTGCGCGGCGCCAAGGCCGAACACACGGGCGAGCCGATCACGGTTCCCGTCGGCCCCGGCACCCTTGGCCGGATCATGAACGTCATCGGCGAGCCGATCGACGATCGCGGCCCGATCGACATGGTGAAGCGCTCGCCGATCCATCGCGCCGCCCCGACCTTCGTCGAGCAGTCGACGGAGTCCGAGCAGCTCGTGACAGGCATCAAGGTCGTGGACCTGCTGACGCCATATGCCAAGGGCGGCAAGATCGGCCTGTTCGGCGGCGCGGGCGTCGGCAAGACCGTGCTGATCATGGAATTGATCAACAATATCGCGAAGGGCCACGGCGGCTATTCCGTGTTCGCCGGCGTCGGCGAGCGGACCCGCGAGGGGAACGACCTCTATCATGAAATGATCGAGTCCGGCGTTATCGACCTGGTCGGCAAGGAATCCAAGGCGGCGCTGGTTTACGGCCAGATGAACGAGCCGCCGGGCGCGCGCGCGCGCGTCGCGCTCTCCGGCTTGACCCAGGCGGAATATTTCCGCGATGAGGAAGGCCAGGACGTGCTGCTGTTCGTCGACAACATCTTCCGCTTCACCCAGGCGGGCTCGGAAGTGTCCGCCCTGCTCGGCCGTATTCCTTCGGCGGTGGGCTATCAGCCGACGCTCGGCACCGACATGGGCGCGCTCCAGGAACGCATCACGTCGACCAACAAGGGCTCGATCACGTCCGTTCAGGCCGTGTACGTCCCTGCCGACGACTTGACCGACCCGGCGCCGGCCACGACCTTCGCCCATCTGGACGCGACGACGGTGTTGAACCGCTCGATCGCCGAGCTTGGGATTTATCCCGCCGTCGATCCGCTCGATTCCACGTCGCGCATCCTGGATCGCCGGGTCGTCGGCGACGAGCATTACGAAACGGCGCGTCGGGTGCAGGAAACCCTGCAGCAGTACAAGGCGCTTCAGGACATCATCGCGATTTTAGGGATGGACGAACTCTCGGAAGAAGATAAGCTGACTGTTGCGCGGGCGCGAAAGCTTCAGCGCTTCCTGTCGCAACCGTTCCACGTCGCGGAAGTATTCACAGGCAGCCCTGGAAAATTCGTCGCCATCGAAGATACGATCAAGGGCTTTAAGGCGATCTGCGACGGCGAATACGACGATCTGCCAGAAGCAGCGTTCTACATGGTTGGCGCCATCGAGGAAGCTGTGCAAAAGGCGCAGAAAATGGCGGCGGAAGCTGCGTAAGCAGGGTTTCGCCTGCCGAGGATAAAATAAATGGCCGACAATAAAGTCGCATTCGAGCTGGTTTCCCCCGAACGTCTGGTGGTTTCCATGCCGGTCGACATGGTCGTTGTGCCCGGTGGGGACGGCGATTTCGGCGTGCTGCCTGGGCACGCGCCGCTGATCGCGTCCGTCCGACCGGGCGTCATCGAAATCTACGAGGGCCGCCAGGTCAGCGATCGGATCTTCGTGTCCGGCGGCTTCGCCGAAGTCACGAGCGAGCGCTGTACGGTTCTGGCCGAGGCGGCGATGCGCGTCGCGGATATCGACGTCGGCAAGGCGGAGACCGATCTCCGCGACGCCGAGGCAGCGCTCGCCGAAGCCGCCGATGGCACGGCCCGCGCCGATGCCGAACGGATGATCGGCGTCGCACAGGGCAAGCTGGACGCCGTCAAGCGGGCGCATTAGTCGCGGACAGTCGCCGAAGACCGAAACCCGGTCTTCTTGGCGCGTCGTTCAGCAATCAACGCAAGGTTTGAGCCTCTGGATGAGGACGCGCCGTACTCCGGCGGCGGCCCAAAGCTGAGGCGCGACGCCGTGCGCCGCGACTGGGCGTCCCTGTCTTGCGTTTTCCCAACTTCATTGAATAATGTCCCGATCCGGTCCTGGATCGAGGTTAATCGCGCCTGATCGTTCCTGCAGCTTTTGGCGCGGCGCAGATGGCGGTATGATCTTGATCTTGCCGCAATTGGTTTCCATATCGTTAGCCTGTCAAGATGTTCAGGCAGCGGAGAAATTTCTACCATGTCGCCCCATTGGTCCGTTGACACAGATATTCCGTGGGACCAGCTGGATCTTGCGAAAGCCGACTTGAAGACGCTTGAGCTGGTCAAAGCAGCCGCACTGGTTGAATCGAACGCCTCGGAATATGCGGAATACCTTTGCAACGTCTTTCATGACGATCCGGCATTCCAGCAGCTCGCCCGCCACTGGGCGGTCGAGGAAGTGCAGCATGGCGTGGCGCTCGCCCGCTGGGCGACGCTCGTCGACCCCACCTTCGACTATGCCGCCCGCTTCGCGGCCTTTCGCGAAGGCTACCAGATCGCCATCGAAAGTTCGGAGAGCATTCGCGGCTCCCGGTCCGGCGAACTGGTCGCCCGCTGCATGGTCGAAGTCGGGACAAGCTCCTATTACACCGCCATCGCCGACGCGACCGAGGAGCCCGTGCTCCGCGAGATCTGCCGCCGGGTCGCGACCGACGAATGGCGTCACTACGCGATGTTCTACAAGGCCCTGAAGCGCTACTTGGAGCTCGAGCGGCCGAATCGCCTGCAGCGCCTGAAGATCGCCGTCGGCCGCGCCGCCGAAACCGAAGACGACGAACTGGCCTATGCATTCTTCGCGGCCAATACCGACGGTTTGGATGTCTATGACCGGCGCGCCGCCGCACGGCGCTATTTTGAGCGCACGCTGCCCCTCTATCGTCCGCGGCACATCGAGCGGGCGATGGCGATGATTTTCAAGGCGGCCGGCTTCGAGCCGCGCGGCCGCGTCAGCCGGACCGTCACCCGCGGCCTGACCTATTACGTTCAGCGCCGGGCCCGTCGGCTCGCCGCGTGATCCGGCTGGCGGCGTCGGCGATCCGGGGGTAGTCTCGTCGGCCAAGAACGCTGGATCGGAGACCGCCCCCATGTCAGACCTGCCCGCCCGGATCGATATTCAGGAGGAAGGCCCCCGTGAGGGCTTCCAGATCGAACCCGGCCCCATCGCCACGGACCGCAAGATCGCGCTGATCGACGCGCTGACCGAAACCGGCTTGAAGAAGATTCAGGTCGCCTCCTTCGTCAACCCGAAGCGCGTCCCCGGCTGGGCCGACGCGGGCGAGGTCGTCGCCGGCTTCAAGCGGAAGCCCGGCGTCGCGCATCATGTGCTGTGGCTGAACGAGAAAGGCCTGGAACGCGCGCTTGCCTGTCAGGACATCGATATGTTCGGCTCGATCTCGACGACGACGTCCGAGACGTTCATGGGCATGAATACGAACCGCGGCTTCGCCGAAAACGTCGTGGTGCAGCGCAATCAGATCGCCACGTACAAGCAGCATGGCGTGCCGGTCACGCGCGCCTCGATCATGACGGCCTTCGGTTGCAATTTCGAAGGCGATATCGCCCCCGCCCGCGTCGTCGAGCGGCTGGAGGAGCTGATCGGCCTCGCGGAAGACGAAGCCGTCGACATCAAGATCATCAGCCTCGCAGATACGGTCGGCTGGGCGACGCCGCGGTCGGTCAAGCAGGTGGTCGGCGCTGTCCGGGACCGCTGGCCCGACAAGCGCATCTGCCTGCATCTCCACGATACCCGGGGCTGCGGGATCGCCAACGTCTATGCCGGGCTGGAACTGGGGGTCGATCTCTATGACGCCTCCGTCGCCGGGTTGGGCGGCTGCCCCTTCGCCGGGCACAAGGGCGCTGCCGGCAATGTCTGCACCGAGGACATGGTGTTCATGTGCGAGGAAATGGGCATCGAGACCGGCATCGATCTGGAAGCCCTGATCGAAGCCGCCCGCCTTGCCGAAGATATCGTCGGCCACGACCTGCCGGGCAAGGTGATGCGCGGCGGCGCGTTATCGGCGCTCCGCCGGGAAGCGAAAGCGCGAGCGCGGCGCGCTTAAGCATGCGCTAGATCAAACCAGTCTTAGGCGGAAACGCCTGAGACTGGATGATTTGAACGATATCAATAAGATAGAGCACGACGCGCTCATTTGAGCGCGTCGTGCTCTAGGGCTGTGATGACGGCTTGCCTAAACGACCGGACGTCGATCGGCTTGACGATCGTCGCCTGTACCCTTGGCAGGGCGTCGGCGATGCTGTCGTTCAGCGAAGGGCCTGACGCCAGCACGATGATAGGGATGTTGCGGGTTTCCGTGCCCGCCCGCAGGCGGTTCGCGATTTCGATGCTGGGCGCGCCTAGGCTGTCGAGATCGAAAACGATCAAATCGGGCGGGCTGACCGTGGCCAACTCCAGGCCAAGCAGGGCGGAAGGCGCAATTTGCATCGTCAAGTTCGGGATGTTGGAAATCAGATCCTGGATCGTTGCGCCGTTGCTCGGATTCTCGTCGATATAGAGCAAGGCGCGCGCCGGCCCGGCGACGCTCGGGACCGCCGACGGATCGTTCGAGTTGGCCGTCACCGCCGCCGCTGGTCGGATTGGGGCTGTCGTTGCCTCGCCGCGCGGCAGCTCGATCCAGAACGTCGAGCCGACGCCGGCCTCGCTCATGAAGCCGATCTGGCCGTCCATTGCCGAAATCAGCCGCTTGCACAGGGAGAGCCCGATGCCGACGCCCTCGATCGCCGTCGCTTCCAGGCCAAGGCGGTTGAACGGTTGGAACACCTGGCCGTGTCGGTCCGCCGGAATGCCCTGGCCGGTATCGGCGACCTCAATGCGGATGCCGTCCCCGGCGACGCTGGCGGAGATCGTCGCCCGCCCGCCTGTCCGGTTGTACTTGATGGCGTTTGACGCGAGGTTCAGCAGAACCTGACGGAGGCGCTGGGGATCGGCGAACACGGCGCCGACGTCTGCGTCCGTCTCTACGCCAAGGCGCACGTCCTTGGCGTCGGCGATCGGCGACATTGTCCGGTGCACATCATCCAGCATGGCCGCCACGTCGACGGGCTTCGGCGTCAGTTTCAGGCGGCCGGATTCGATTGTCGCCAGATCGAGCACTTCGCTGACCAACTCGAGCAGGTGCTGCCCGCTCCCGACGATCAAGCTGGCATATTCGCGCTGTTCCGCGCTCAGGCGCCTGCTTTTGTCCAGTTGCAGCATTTGCCCAAAGCCCATGATCGCATTGAGCGGCGTGCGGAACTCGTGGCTCATGCTGGCGAGGAATTCGGATTTCGCCTGATTGGCCGTATCGGCCGCCAGGCGGGCATTCCGTTCCGACGCCGCCAGTACCCGGGATTGCGCTTCGCTCAATTCCTGGGCTTCCCTGGCCAGCATCCACGCGGTCACGTCCCTGCCGACGCCGCGATATCCAGTGAAAGCGCCGTCCTCGGCAAAGACCGGCACGCCGCTGATCGATATCCAGATGGCGCGTTCTCCGGGGCAACCGGCGCTGGAACGTGAAATCCCGGAACGGTTCATGGCGATCGAGCGTCGCCATGTGGGCTTGCCAGTATTCGGGGGAATTCTGATTGGCGGTGTTGACGTCCCGGCGCTTGCCGAGCGCCGAGTCGGGATGCAGACCGGTTACGCGCTCAAAATTATGGGACAGATAGGCGATGCGATGCGCTTCATCGCTTTCCCAGAACCAGTCCGCGGCGGCGGTCGCAAAGTCCAGAAAGCGCTGTTCGCTGGCCTGCAGCGCTTCCTCGGCGCGGACGCGATCGGTGATATCGATGCCATAGGTCACCCTGCCGCCGGTCGCGGTCCGGCGTTCATGCAGCAGGTGGCGCCGGTCGTTCGGCAAACGCACCTCGAACGGCTCGGTCGCGGTCTCTCGAAGGGCCAGGCGGTCGGCGATCCAGGCTTCCGGGTCGCCTTCGGCTTCCGGCAGCAGTCCGAGGGCGGCGCGGCGGCGAATAAAGTCGGTGAAGCTCAGGCCAGGCCGGCAAAGTTCGGGCGCCTGGGCATTGTCCGCCTTGAAACGGGCATTGAACGCGAGCAGACGATCATTGCGGTCCCAGAGCGAAAAATTTCCCGAAATCTCCTCGATGCCGGCCCGAAGCTCTTTGTAAAGCCGGAGGCGACGCCAAACGTGAATGCCCGCCCAAACGGCAAGCAGGCCTGCGATCACGGCGGCAATCCACGCGGTGCCAGTCATCGAGTTTTGCCGCTCCGATCAGATCAAGTCGCGCTCGGGCGGAAACGCCCAAGCGCGGATGATCGATTTGATTACGCTCAAGCATGGCGCGCCAGCGCGTTTGGAAATCTGGTAATGGATCGAAATCCAGCCGCGCCCGACCATCATGCGGAGAGCAATCAAGGCGCGCTATGCCATTGCATTTGCGAGCCGCCTTCAATCTCTCTGGCGGCGAGAGTGCCCTATGTCGGGGCCGCTTGTCACGCCCGATTCGCGGTGTTTGCGGGGCGGCGCAATCGCGCCGGGGCCATGGCTGTCCGGTGCGGTCGCGGCGGTCTGCGGCCGTCTACGCGCCGTCGGCCGCCGCATACCCGGCGATGACGCCAGCTTCGATCCAGGTGCGAAGATAGCCCGCCATCAGCGTCGCTGCGTCAATGGCGTCGGCGAACTCGAGCAATGCTTCGCAAAGGTCGGCGAAGCAGCCGCCGCTCGCCGCCAGATCGAGCGCCGCCGCCTCTGGCGGCTCCAGGCTGCGGAAGCGGGCCTTGTCCGCCATCCGCCAGATCAGCCAGCGCTGCGGCAGCGGTCCGTCCGCCTCCGCCTTCGCCGCTGCGGCTGCCGCCAATGCCGGATCGTCCGAAGCATCGAGCGCCAACCAGGCCTCCGGGCCGCCATGCCGCGTTTCCAGGCGCCTGAGGTCTTCGACGAAGGCGAAGGTCAGTCGCGGCCAGTCCTCTGGGTGCAGGGCGGCCATGGCTTCCAGCCCGACGCGGGGTTGATCCTCGGCGACGAAAACCTCGCCCATCGCCCATTCCAGCCGCGCCAGCTCGGCGAGCCATGGCCGGTCCGACCAGGGGGCGACGGCTTCGATGAACGCCGGCAGATGGCGGCCGAAGAAGCGGGCGTTGGGGTGACGGGATGGATAGGCTTCGACATAAGCCGCCGCCAGCGTGAGGAATCCATCCGCGCCCAGCGCCTGCCGCAGCTTCTCATAGTCGCCTTCCAGCACCTCGGCGAGGCGGGCGCCGTAGGCGTGCTCGTAAACATGCAGCAAGGTCGCGCGGGGCGCTCTGGCGCTATCCCGAATGTGCGGCAGGATCGCGGGATCGCCCTTGAGGATGCGGGCGGCGAAGGCGCGCTGCAAGGCGGCGAGCCGCATCAGGCGCCTGCGGCCGCTGCGAGGGCGCGCGCCTGTTCAAGCTCCGCTTCAAGCTCGGCGAGCGGCGGGATCCGGGCGTCCCGTTCGATCATCGTCGAAACCGGGCCGAGCAGGCGCACGGTCGCGCCGTAAAGCTCCCAGACCGCGTCGACCACCGTCGCATCGTGGGTGTCGATGATGTGGGTCGTATTGTGTTCATGCCCGGCCAGATGGATCTGGATGACCCGCTCCGCCGGCAGCGCCCGGATGAAGTCCATCGGCTCGAAGCCATGATTGAAGCCGGACACAAAGACATTGTTGACGTCAAGCACGAGATTGCAGTCGGCCCGGCGCGCCAGTTCCGCGAGGAAGGTCCATTCGCTCATCTCGGAACTGGCGAACGTGACATAGGTGGAGGCGTTCTCCAGCGCGATCCGCTGGCCAAGCGCGTCCTGAACCTGGCCGACGCGCTGGACGACATGGTCGAGCGCTTCCTCTGTGAACGGCACCGGCAGGAGATCGTGGAGATTGACGCCATCCACGCCGGTCCAGCAAAGGTGATCTGAAATCCAGGCCGGATCGACCCTGTCCGCCAGGGCCTTCAGCCCGCGAAGATAGTCCGCATCCAGGGGATCGATGCCGGCGATGGATAGCGAGACGCCATGCATGACGAGCGGATACCGGTCGCGGACGCGCATCAGATTGGCGAGCGGCCGCCCGCCGGCCGCCATGTAATTCTCGGAGATGATTTCGAACCAGTCGATGCGCGGCTCGGGCAAGTCCGACGGCCGGTCCAGGATTTCGCCATAGTGCTGCGGGCGGAGGCCAAGCCCGAAACCCAGATAGGGCCGCTCTCCGGCGGGCGTGTCCGCCCTGGCTGGCGTGCGCATGGGAAGGGCCATCGAATTACTGCCTCAAACAACAACGCGACCGGGAACCCTGGGGCGCCCGGCCGCGTCGCTCGCTTTCAATCGACTGGATCGAACCAGACTTGAGCGGAAACGCCCAAGTCTGGAAATCCGATCAAATGACAGCGTGGGATCAGGTGACCTTGCCGCCAGCTTTCGTGCAAGCTTCAGCGGAAGCGGCTTTCGTCCAGCCCTGGCCCTTGCAGGCGTTCTGACCGGCGCAGGAGCTCGACGCGGTCTTGCAGGCGCTCGTGCCCTTGCAGGAATTCGCGCCGGAGCACTTGACGCCCTCGCCGGCGAATGCAGGGGCGGTGGCGACCGTGCCGGCGGCGAACATTGCGGCGGCGGCGGCGGCGACCATCAGTCCAGTCGTTTTCGAAGCTTTCATGGCGTTACTCCCTTATTCGGTTTCAGATCTACTTAGCGACAACTCTTCGCCGCTCAAGTACCTCTATCTACGCCCAAGCGGGACAATCGTATCATAAACGAATATCACATCTCTGTGAGAGATTCTCAGCGCCCGCCGATACGGCGCTGGATCAACGCATCGAGCGCGATGCGTCCCGGTCCGCGCGCCACGATCAGCAGCAATACCCCGGCCCACAGCAGGTGAATGTCCCAAAGCGCGGGATAGACCCAGAACTGAATGACCGCGGTCATGCAGAGAAGCGCCAGCGCCGCAATGCGCCCGCCAAGCCCGACGATCAGCAGGGCGGGGAAGATGTGCTCCGCATAGGTCGCGAGATATGCCGCGATCTCGTGCGGGATCAGCGGCAGCGCGTATTCGTATTCGAACAGCACGAAGGTCTGATCCGCGAGCGTCAGCCCCTCGCTGGTTTTGGTCATGCCGGACTTCAGGAACACCATCGCGATGCCGATGCGCACCGCCAGCAGGATTATGTCCATGGGAATCCGGTTGGCCCAATTGAGCGCCCGGTCCCAAATCCCAAGCACGCCCTCCCGTGGTATGACGCCTGTCTCGTACATTTTGCCCTCCTCGCGTCCATGACGCCTGTTTCTTGTCAATCATTCAGCGAACAGCCCGAGCCGCAGGCCGAGGCCAAGGCCCTGGCTCCAGTCCGCGTCTCCCTCATCCGCGGCGGCGGCAGCGACGTCGCCGAGCGGCAGGGACGCCGCCAGCCGGGTCAATGTCCGGAAGGTCGGCGCATCCATGGCTTCCAACAGCACGTCGAACCCAGGCCGCCAGAGCGCCAGGCAGGCCGCCTGCCCGGACAGCAGGTTTGGGCCGACGTCGCCTGCCTGCACGCCCTGCCAGAGCCGGTGGACCGGGAAGGGCGCCCGGAGGAGGCGAAGCGTCGGATGCGGCGTGAGCCTGACATTCGGCAGGTCGCCTTCCGGAACGGCCGCCATGCGGCCAGGCGTGAGCGCGGCCGCCGCAGGCGCGTGCAAGCTTTCGTGCATCGCCCATTCCAGGCGCGCGACATCGATCGCATAGGCATGCTCCGCCATGCCCGGCCCATCGGCGAGGGCGCGCGCGAGGCCCGCGCCATATTCGAACAGGCACGGACTGACGGGGGGATGGGCCCGGGCATAACGGAGCGCCAGGCTGTCGAAATACGCAGCGCCCACCAAGGCGCGCGTCGCCCCGTAAATCCCAGCGAGCGCGTCCGTCAGCGTGACGGCATAGTGATTGCGGTGGATATTGAGGCGGCTGGCGGCTGGAATGCCATCGGCCCGGATCGCGGCGACGAGGGGCGTCGGGGGATGCGGCGGCGCGCCATCGACGCCGGCATGGGCCAGGGCGTTCGTGCGGAAATCCGCCTGCAGGGCGATCAGGTCAAGCGGCATCGACCGCCCTCGCGCCGTCGAGGATGCCTTGGGCCGTCGCGGCTTCCCGCGCCAGCACGGCGAATTCGGGGATGCGGGCATCCCATTCGATCAGCGCCGGGACGCGCCCGAAGCGATCGATCGCGTGGCGGAACAGCCGCCAGACCGCCGCGTCGACCGCCGACCCGTGATCGTCGATCCGAATTTCGCCGCCGCCGTCGAGCGGCTTCACCGCGTGGCCGGCCAGATGGATCTCGCCGACGCTCCCGACCGGGGTCTCATCGATGTAGCGGAAGGGGTCGAAGCCGTGATTGCGGGCGTTGACATAGACATTGTTGACGTCAAGCAAGGCCTTGGCGCCGCTGCGGCGGCAGGCTTCGGCCAGGAACGCCTGTTCGGACATATCCGACGCCGCATAGGTCAGGTAGGCGCTGGCGTTCTCCACCAGGATCGGGCGACCGAAGGCGGTTTGCGCCCGGTCGATATTGCGGACGACGACGGCAAGCGCCGCTTCGGTGTAGGGCAGCGGCAGCAGGTCGTTCAGATATGCGCCCGCCGACCCGGCAAAGGCCAGATGTTCGGAGATCAGGCCAGGCTCGATGCGCCGCGCCAGGCCGGCCAGGCGTTCGAGATGGTTGGGGTCGAGCCCGTCCGCCGCGCCAAGCGACAGGCCGACGCCGTGCATGGCGAGCGGATAGTCGGCGCGAATACGCTCCAGATACAGAAACGGCGCGCCATAGCCCAGATAGTTCTCGGGATGGAATTCGAACCAGGAGACGGCGGGGCGCGTCGCCAGCACATGCGCGAAATGCGGCGCCCGCAGGCCGATCCCGGCCGCGGCCGGGATCGCTCCTGGCGCCGTGGGCGCGTCCGGCATGCCGCGCCCCGCCTCCTGGCCCAGGATCAGCCCGCCGCTTTGGCGCCGCCGACCAGGCGGTCGCAAAGACCGCCCGGAATCAGCACCCAAGCATCCTTCTGTCCGTCGACGGTCGACGTGCCGGCGCAGGACGAGGTCGCGGTCTGGCAGTCGTTGGCGCCGGCCTTGGCCACGCCGTAGCATTTTTCCATCTTGGCGTCGGCGGCGATCGCGCCGCCGCCCATGGCGAGGGACGATCCGACGGCGGCCGCGACGGCGGCGGCGATCAATTGCGGCTTGTTCATGGTACAGGCTCCTTGCGCTTGGTTTGGCGGATTGCTGTTTTGCATGACCCGCCGACATCCGGCGGATCACGGCGAGCACTTA
>ERZ888423.35-NODE-35-length-118978-cov-11.286261_pt1 | contig 118978 bp, 98 predicted proteins | sample MGYA00520523_ERZ888423 | MGnify/ENA primary metagenome ERZ888423 (study PRJEB32303, sample SAMEA104408611) | aquatic metagenome | biome: Brackish water; feature: Pelagic; material: water | place: Baltic Sea | collected 2014-06-08T10:24:00 | depth 30,27 m ...
GCGGCTTTCGAATTCGGAATTCGGACAGAGGAAGGATCCCCCATCCTGACATCGGTTGCTACTTGCGCATTTTTGGGAATGTAAAAAGCAGCACGGTAGTGCGGCTTTCGAATTCGGAATTCGGACAGAGGAAGGATCCCCCATCCTGACATCGGCTGCTGCTTGCGCATTTTTAGGAATGTAAAAAGCAGCACGGTAGTGCGGCTTTCGAATTCGGAATTCGGACTGAGGAAGGATCCCCCATCCTGATGGGTTCTAAAAAGACCCGCGTCCACTGGAAAGTCAGCGGGCGCGGGTGTCGTTCATCACACGCAAGTCCTATTGCGTTCTTGGCCTATGCAGCTATGCATTGCTCCCTTTAAGAGCAGCCTACAATACTTGTGTCTCCACAGCTACTTTCATGGTTACCTTGAAGGAGGTTACTCCAATGGTCTGACCGCTGTTGGAGCCTTTCACCCACAATGTAAACGTGTCATACTGGAAGTAATCTACCAGCTCCAGGTCCTCTGCATAGAAAGCAATGGTAGTAAGTCCTCCATCCGGTACAGGGTCAATGGTTGCAATCAGCCCTTCACCCAGGTTGCCGGCGCTGATATAGGCATCCAAATTGTCATAGGGGTCGAAAGTGCTGCCTGCCGGAAATTCAACAGTCATTTCAAATCCTATGATTTTCAGACTTTGCAGCTTATCCAGCGATCCCTTGTAATCGTTGAGCACTTCTTCAATATCATTGGTTACCACCACTTCGGCATAGGTGTAATTACCCGGATTAACAGGGTTGACATCGAAATACACGTCTATTTTGTGTTCAAAATTGACCTTGTTCAGCTTCTCACAGCCTGTGAGCGCCCATGCTGCCGCCATGAACATACTTATGAGCAATATCGACTTTTTCATAACAATCAGTTTGCCCACAATGTAAGCTTACTATAAGCATGCGGGAATGCTGATTGTTACCCGGACCGGTGATTAGCAGCAGTTACCTGCGGCTGACTTTTATTCCTTTAGCTGACTACAGCAAAATCAGGACAGTTGCTGTACATGCACATCCATTTGAGGGAATGGAATGGTAACTCCATGGGCATCAAATGCTTTCTTGATATGCTCATGCATATAGAAGTAAACATCCCAGTAATCTTCGGTCTTGCACCAGGGACGGACGGCAAAATTCACACTGGAGTCTGCCAGCTGGCTGACCAGAATATCCGTTTCTTTGGTCTGTATAATCTGGGGACATCCTTCCACCACTTCTTTGATCACCTTGCGGGCATTATCAATATTGCCGGCATAGCTGATGGAAAAGGTCATAGGTACTTTTCTCTCCGGATTCGCACTCAGGTTTTCAATGGGACCACTGGTTATGGCGCCATTGGGGATGATGATAATGCGGTTGTCCAGTGTATTGAGAATGGTGTTGAATATCTGAATTTCTCTTACTGTACCTGAATAGCCCTGCGCCACGATGAAGTCGCCCACTTTAAAAGGCTTGAAGAACAACACCATAATACCTGCTGCCATATGACTCAGGTTGCCGTGCAACGCCATACCAATAGCAAAAGCCAGTGCACCCAGGATAGCCACAAAGGAAGTCACTTCAAATCCGAACATGCTGGCTGCACTCAGCAATACCAACAGCTTGATGCCAACGTTGATCAGCGAGCTGATAAAGGGCACCAGACTGGCGTCTATATTGCGCTTCTCCATGGCCTTCCTGGCAATACGTGTCAGGTATCCAGCCAGTAAGAATCCGATGATGAGTGTGAGCAATGCACCCAATACCATGGGAGCATATTCAATAGCCATTTCTGTTGCTTTTGTAATCCAGTCCATTTGTTGCATTAATTGATTTATACAACAAATTTAATAATTATTGCCCACAGGATTGCAGCAACAAAAATAGTATGGATAATATTTATATGTTAAATGGAAGCCCGAATACAATACTGGTATTCCAGCAGGGTAGTATCAATTGCAAAGTGGGTAAAGCCCGAACTTTTTAATTCCTGAACCACAACCGGATAGTCGATTTTATGTGCAGCAGGAGGGCCCACCGGTAAATCCTTCTTGAAATAATCAATGATGACCAGCTCTCCGTCTTGTCGAAGGCCCATCAATACATCAGCGAAATATTCTTTTCTGTTGGCAATGTGGTGGTAGGTATTCACTACCAATACCATGTCCACACTGTTGCCGGGAAGGCGCGGACTATCGTAAGGTAGCAGCATGGTATCCAGCGCGGCCGCGTCTATTCCCAGGCTATCGCGTTTGTTCAGGATGTATTGCTGGAAGAGCGTGTCTACATCGGCAGCCAGTACCTGCGCACCACCGGCAGCCAGACGGAAGCTAAAGTAACCGGTACCAGCGCCAATGTCCATTATTTTCTTCCCCCGAATATCGCCCAGCCATTCCATGACTTTTTCCGGTTGCTGATAGGCATTCCGCTCCGGGCCTTCAAAGCGTTCCACCAGTGCATCGAAATCCGACTGGTGCATATATGCATTGGCATCTTTGGTTGTATCGCCCTTATCAGCAGCTTCACCTGCGCAGGCAAAGAGCAGGCTCAACGAGGTGATAAAAAAAGCTATCCTGAAGGATATATATTGTTTATTCACCTGATTCATTACTTTCGGTAGCGGCACATTGTTTCAATAGCTCTACCAGCTGTTCTTCACCCCATGTAGGATGGATGGAAGATGCCGGTTGGAAGGTGGCATATTTTTCCCGGGCAATTTCCAGCATATTGCATCCGGCTTCCTTCCCGCCACCAAATTGTTCGGGCGTATAGAACAGGCTTTGTCCCATCATATAATAACTTCTTGGGTTGCTGTCATCGAGTGTGATGGCGCGTTGCATCAGCATTCCACTTTGCATCCCATATTGCATTCCCCGGCTCATCGGATCAACGGAAATCCTGCCTGCCAGCACCATGGCTTTCATCAAAACGATTTCACTGTTGTCAGGTGACAGGCTATCTGCTACATCCACCAGCTTTTGCGCCACATCCAGCACCTCATCCACTTTCGATTTGTCACCGGCGATAAATGCCGACACCGAACGCGCATAGGCCGCATAGTAGTAAGGCAGCCATTCCGTCTTTTCCGCCAGTGCAATCCGCTCAAAACGGTTGCTGACCGCGAGGAATGCTTCAGCTGTAGCTGCATTCGACATCTCTTCCAAAGAGCGGGTCATGGCATCTATGAATTTCTGATTTTGACTGAAGCTCATAAGGGGAAGCAACAGCAGCAGTAAGAGGTTTATTTTTTTCATATGTTTTGAGTTATACAAATTTAATGCCTAGGGTGTATTTTGATTAGGATAGCTGATATTGATAAACATGCCCAGGAAAAAGCTGGTCACCAGGGGAGGGCGTTGTTCCACAAATACGCCCGGATCTTCTATGGAGAAGGTCTTGCCGAAAATCTGCTCTAGCCCCAACACGTTGTTGACCGAAGCGAAAATAACCGTAAACTGATCTTTGATACGCGTCAGGTAACTGGCATTGATACTCAGGTCATGGAAGGCCGGTGATATTTCGCTCAGGAATACATCGTCATAAGGATTGTAGACCGGCCAGCCTGAAATGAAGCGATAGGTGGCACCTACCTGTGTGCTGATGGCACCGATATAGTATTTGTACACCACACTCATCACATGGTCGGCAGCAAAGGTAGGCTGTGTTTCCACCGGATAATCGAGGAATCTTCTGCGGGTGTCCAGATACGAATAGGAAATCCAGTAATCGGTGTTGTCCAGTGTTTTTCTATCTCTAAAAAATACATCTATACCTCGTGCGTATCCAAAGCCGCTGTTGTCGATGGAGTTGAATACGCCCTGGAAGGGTCCGGGAACAAAACTGATGAGGTCTTTATAGTCCTTGTGGTACAGTTCAACGCGGAATGTCCTGTCGTTGGCGCTCACCTGATAATTGGCGATATAGTGCGTAGCTCTTTCATACACCAGACCCTCACTTAATGTTGGGTCATACAGGAACTGGCGCTGCGGGGTCTGATAGAACTCACCATAAGCCAGTCCGACCTGACCATTTTTTCCGAGTTTGTAGGCCAGTGATATTCGTGGTGCCACATTGTGTTCGCCTACAATGTCTACGTATTCGTGCCGCACGCCAATCCTACCGGCCAGGTCATTCGTAATGAATACATCTGCCTCGGCAAAATTGGCAACCATGTTCCAGGTGACATCGAAAACATCGCTGCCTGCCTCCTGAAAGTTGTAGATGTTCCATACTTCTGTGCCGGCTTTAACGCGGACTTTCTCAGAAGCCTGATAAGTGAGTGTTGTCTTGGCCTGCAGCGATTCATCACCTCTGCTCACATTGAAACCGTTGATGGTGAGGCTGTCGTTGTTTTCACTCCATCCTGCTGCCACATTCAGCGTCCACTTATTACCAAAGAGTTCTCTGTAGGAGATATTGAGGTAGTTGTATCTGTTGAAGATGAATATATCGTCCTTGACACCTTCTTCCAGGCTGTCTACATTTGGGAAGCGTACGCCCAGTCCTGACCCTTCAAATTGTCCGTACAGTTTTATAATACCGGTTTGTGAAGTCTTCTGCCGAAAGTACACATTGCCTGACAAAGCCTGCACATCCTTGATGTTCTCATACGTCTGCGGCTGGAATAATGCATTAAATAAATACAGATTCGTATAGTTTAGTCCGCCGCCTATGGCAGTATTTTTCCATGCCTGGGTATGGAAGCCGCTGGCGAAAATGGGAGAGAGGCTGATACCGGAAGCAGATGCATCGGGCATATCCTGTGTCGTAAGAATGATAGCAGAAGATAAAGCTTGTCCGTACTCTGCCGAATAACCACCCGTACTGAACACGGTTCCCTTGAACAGGAAAGGAGCGAACCTTCCGCGGGAAGGAAGGTCGGGTACAGTACTGAAAAACGGATTCTGCACAGGAATACCATCGATGATGGTCATGGTTTCATAGTCGGAGCCGCCCCTGACATAGAAGCCGTCGTCGTTGCCCACCTGGGTAGCGCCCGGAAGGGTGGTGAGTGCACCGTACAGATCGCCGGAAGCACCAGCTGTAGTAACAATATCCAGTGGGCGGAGTATCACTCCCCGCTTTTCGTCGCTGGCTTCAAAGGCGCCTGCAGAAACAACCACCGCTCTCAGCTCGTTGAACTCCTCCTTGAGCACCACATCGATGACCAGGGTATCTGCAGGTAGTTGCACGGTGTCGCTGAAGGGGACAAAGCCAATAAAGCTGAACTGTAATACAAAACTTCCCTCTTCATAGGTTGTAAAGGAATAGTTGCCATCCAGGTCGGTGGTGGTGCCGTCATAAGTGTCGACCAGAATGACGTTGACACCCGGGACAGTTTCTTTTTTTTGAGATGTTACATTGCCTTGTATGACGGTCTGTGCCCATACAGAGCCCAGACTAAAAAGCCATAGCAGGAGCAGTGTCCGTAAAATGGTTTTCATTGGTAAGCAGTAGTTGCCTTCAAAGGTAATTTACTTTTAATGGTTGGGAAATAAATGCCGGCAAATCCTTGCATTATAAGGATGAAGAAGTAATATTTACCCTTCAATCATCTATCATAATATGCCTACCGTTTGTATAACAGGAGCGAGCTCGGGTTTTGGAAAAGCCTGTGCTGCCATTTTTGCCGACAATGGTTATGACCTCATCATCACCGCCAGAAGAGCGCAGGAGTTGCATGATTATGCGCAGGAGTTGCGCGACACCCATGCTGTGCAGGTGTTGCCGTTAGTTTTTGATGTACGCGATGCCGCAGCTACTGCCGCTGCTTTTGAAGGCCTGCAGTCGCCGTTTCGGGAAATAGCTATTTTGATTAACAATGCCGGACTGGCGGTGGGAAGGGATAGTGTAGATGCAGGTGTTATTGAAGACTGGGACCGCATGGTCGATACCAACGTAAAGGGTTTGCTGTATGTTACCCGCGCTGTGGTGCCGGGGATGGTGGAGCGCAAAAAAGGCCATATTATCAATGTGAGCTCCCTGGCGGGACAGGAAGTATATCCGGGTGGCAATGTGTACTGTGCCACCAAGCATGCTGTTACAGCCCTCAGTAAGGGGATGCGCATGGATCTCGTGCAGCACGGCATCAAGGTGACCAATATATCTCCGGGTCTTGCCGAGACGGAGTTTTCAGTAGTGCGGTTTAAGGGAGATAAGGACAAGGCCGACCATGTCTATGCCGGCTATACACCCCTTTCTGCGCAGGACGTTGCTGAGGTCATCTGGTTTGCCGCTTCCCGTCCCGCACATGTTAATCTGGAAGAACTGACCATTCTTCCCACGGCGCAAAGCGATAGCAGGACGGTAGTGAAAGCATAGCTTTATCAGCCGCACGTATGGGCAGCAGCTGCCGCTGGCTATTCCCGTTTATAGGAGAAATACTATATTACACAGGATTTCAATATTAAAAAATACAGTGTATGAAATTAGCTGCATGGGTCATGTGCCTGGGAATGATTCCATTTTCTGCCGGAGCGCAGGAATTGGATGAGAAAGAATTATCAGATTTCTTAATCGATTTTGATATTTTCCGTGCGGCGGTATATTTCAGTGATAGTGCCTTTATGGAATTTTTCAATGAAGCGACAGATGGCTATCAAGAAAAAGAAGAATTTTATCGGGATTTGCATTGGGAGAGTGCTGAGAAGCAATTGCAATTGATTTACCGTAGTATGGATCAATCACGTGACGCTATTAAAAGAATGATTCAGCAATTAAATGATTGGGGATTTTGCCTTGAAACGATTGCAATACTTTATGGTCTGGAAATGGAGCTGCAGTATATTCAGGTTGTCTGCAATGATATATTTAAAAATAGTTGGGGCTATTATACGGTCGAAGATTTTGTATATACACTCAAACCCAAAGGTGATACATATTACAAATTAATACAATCATTTTATGATCATAGCTTGCAAATTGAAAACGGATTGAATGAATGTTTTGATGAATGAGTTGCAGGGATAGCTTTGCTTGTGGGTTGACGGAAAGTCGGTGATGAAGTCAGTATGATTGACCGGTCCTATTGCTGCTTCGCGACCTTTCACCTGATGCGCACGCTTTTAATCGTAGGAGCCTCAAAGGACGCATGAAGGTCCGTTACTATTTTATCCAGCAATGCTCGCGCATAGGGTCGGGTTTGAAAATCCAGCAGTACAACCACATAGTCGCGTTCGAGGGTGGCTTTCGATGCATAGATACCCAGTTCCCGCGCCAGTGATGTAAAGTACTCATCAAGCCTTCCGACCATCGCATCATCAGCCGCATCTTCGAGTTCTATTTCAACACTGAGGTCGGGATAGTAGGTAGGATCTACAAAGTAGTTAAAATACGTGCCGAGGGTATTGGTATTCCATGAATCACTTTTGGTGGCATAGAAGTTATTCGAATCGAAGTATATCACCTCCAAATCCCACATACTTCCCGGAATCAGACTACCGAGCAAGTCAGTGTCATTCAATACAAATTCGATTTTGCAATCCGGGTATTGGTAATCCCTGAGCTTGCAGCTCCCGATAAGTTGATTAGCCAAAGTTATGGTCCAGTCTTTATCCGCATAGAGCTTGTCTCTTGGAAATGCTTCCTCTCCGTGGAGGGTCACCAGGGGGTCGCGCAGTATCTGCAGTGCGAGATAGGGCTCATCCAGGAATCTTTTATCGGGCGTCTGGCTGCGCAGACTGCCCCTCACTTTATTGTCAATGATGGAATCTAAACGGAACAGATAAACGGCCGACATACAGTACTTTTCAATTACTTAAAGATAGGGGCGGGGTTGGTCATTATTTTACTGATGCATCTTTCGGGAACCCTTTGCAAGTGAGAGGAAATCGAAGTTGCGGCATATTTTAATCATAGGTACTGATATGATTTTGGATGCTTTTATCCAGCTGTTCTGCATCACCTAAAAGTGCTTTGTATTCTCCCAAAATACCGATTACATTCCGGGATTTGAATTTTAGCATATTGATGATGAAGTAGTTGTTTTTGTAATCTTCCAAAGATTTACCGGAAAATGAGAATTCACTATTGCCCGGCAAAGCATTTAGATATGCTTGCAACTCCGCATCTATATTAGATAACTCGAAAGTTACCTCCGGCAAGAAATCATAGCTGAGTAAGTATGGAGCAAAGTTGTTTCTGGAATATTCTCTGAGGGACGATTGCCAGCCATTCAAGTCGGTATTGTAATAGGCAACAATACTATCTGCTAAGCGCTTATTGCGTATGAGCTTTATGACCCCATTATTTTGAAGATTATTGAAAGTGGTAGTGTTCAGCGTGATTTCATCCACCTGCATGATCATCTCGTAGTGCTGCATGAATTCTTCTTTCGTACCCTCTCTTTTATCCGATAGAATTTCAAGACAATGAATAAATCCTGTCAGCATAGCCCTTTTGCGATCCATGCGCAACTGGATATTTTCCATGTCTGAGTGCAAATCGCGTTGCAGGCTTTTCAGTAAGATTATCTCTTCCTGCTGGTCCTTGCGCCTGTCATTCCAGTTGTTTATTTGTACGGCAATAAGAATACCGATAACTACCAGAATAATTTCACCAATGGCATATATCAGGTATTTGTTGAATTTGTTTTGGGACAGTAATTGCTGTCTTATTTTCCGGAAGAATTTTAACATGGGCAGGGCTTTGGCAGATGGAAAAAGTAACGGTTGATTTTATGTAATAGCTACATGTTAAAGTTAGTATTATCCTGATGAGGATTTATAGGTACTGTTGAGTTTCCCCATTCTTCACTGCGTGTTGATGAAAGTATCTTCAAAAATCTTGGTCCATACTCCGTTTATCCGTTGCTCGCCATATTCCCGAAAGCCACCATCCGGAGTGCTGCCGAAAATGAATCTGGTATTTTCATCTTTCATCACCATGAATTGCCCGTCCCTGTATTCAGCTGGATATCTGGCTGCACCCTTTTGGGAAAAGCGATGGTAGTAGTATTGCTCATCCTGTTCATCGTAGTAAATGATTGTATGCAGCTGTAAGAATGCTGTGTTCAACTCAATCACCAGAATGCCGGTATCCAGATCGTACTGGATGTTTTCGTATGCAGCTCCTTCCCGGGTGAGCATCCCATTTTCATATATCCTGGATGTGCCCACCCATTCACCGGTCATGAATTGGAGCTGTTCCATCTTTTCCTGCTGCAGCTGCTGGCTGAATGCGCCCAGAGGAGCAAAGCACAGAACAGCCTGAAAAAAGTACTTATGTACGAATGATATTTTCATATGGTCGTTTGGTTTCGACTATTACTTGTGGGTCACTCCTGTGAGTTATCCATTTATGGTACATCGTTATTGCTGTCCGCTGCAACTTTAAAAATACGAAAGCTAATGAGATATCGGTGGAGCTGCCATCAGACGGGCTTCTCAGGCCGTCAGGAATGGTCGGTTTTGTCCGGGGCAGCTTTTGCTTTGATGGGTATCCAGATTTCTTCCTCCGATGCCGGGTCATTATTCCGGTACTTTTCACCCAGTATCTCAAAGTGGGGCCTGTGGTCCAGTTCAAATGTGGAGGGAGGTAGCCAAGTGCCGAAAATGTATTGAAACAGGGAATTATCGGAAGACAATCCCTTATGAGCAAAAACCGCATAGAGTCCGCCCGGCAGGTCGAAGGTTTCCATGTCGGTTGGAATATGCTCATAGTGTTGCACCTCCACTGCCGCCCATCTTTCGAATGCAGTGGAGGGTTGGAAGTGCCGGAAATAATCTGGTGGATACACCGCCAGTGAAATCATATCAGTATTTACCGGATGCAGGATTTCTTTTCGCCTTGGACTGAATGTCCGCCAAAGCTTCCCAATCCTGTAGTCTTCCAGGCTCATCGTCATGCGTTGTCCGACTAACTTTTTATCCTGAATGGATTTGATTACGGGCTCCATGCGCTTCCATATTTCAATTGCTTCATAGGCTGCAGGTCTTGATTCCAGAACTGGATATTCCCCTGTTCATCTGTTGTAACCAATCTGCTACCGTCTGTATTCCAGTCTATTCCCCAAAGCAGGTTTTCGCTGCTTTTTTCGTTGACCAGTTCACCCTCTTTATTCCATAGTCTGAGCTTTTCGCTGGCAGTGGCTAATAGTGCACCATCACCCGACCACTTTAAGTTTCTTATTTCAGCTTTGCTTTCATCAATGGTTTTTATTTTTTCACCATCGTAGGTCCAGTATTGCAACGATGGCGGATAGTGCTGTATGAAATCCCCATAGTCACCTGTGGCGAAAATGGCCCCGTTGGGATTCCAGGCTACAGAAAGCATGAGCACTTCTTCCTTCCTGTCCTCGAAATGTTGCAGGCTGTCCGTTGCAAAATCATACAGCGAAATGCTTTCACCCACTACGACGACTGTATTTTCTTTAGGATGCCAATCTAAACCCATAAGGCCTTTTTGTCCGGTGTCTATTTTCCTCAGGAATGCTCCTGTTGCATCAAAGAAGGTAAGGAATCCTTCATTGTCGCCATCGGCCAATAGGTCTCCGGTAGCGTTCCACGCGATTGCCCTTGCGCCATCGTTGGTGATGCTGTCGAGTTCAATTATTTTGTTGTTATCCAAATGGAGAATAGCCGGTTTCGATTTGCCGTCCTGCACAGCTATGGCCACTCTGTTATCTGTAGGATGCCATTTGGCTTTGGTGATGGTTCCCAGGTAAGGCAGGCTCGTTAACTCCTGAAAGCTTTCTGTAGATAACACCTTAAGAAACGAGTCATTGGAACCACCTACCACAATTTGGTCTTTAGTGGGATGCCAATCCACCGACTAAAAAAACCACGACACCTCCTTTTCCGACTCTTGCAGGACTGCATTTTGAGTTGGCTTACAAGCGAAAAATGGGCTGAAGATTATTAGGGTGAGGAGTAGGCGCATTGGTTTTGTTGGGTTACTTCCGAGCGGGTAATAGGCAGTTGTGCTCTTAAAGATTTTGTATGCTAATAGTTTGAATTGATAAACCTTATTCTTTTACTACTTTAAGCACTCCCTTTTTAGCCCCCATGCTTACTTCTATATAATACAAACCTACCGCTCCTGGTATGTTAAGTTCTAAAAAATTTGAATTAACAAACGATTTCTTCATTATAGTTTGTCCGAGTTGATTCTTAACTAATACATCTACTTCTTCATATTTTGAGCCTAAGTCAATATTCAAGGCATCTGTGGTGGGATTTGGGAATGCTCTTAGGCTATTCTCAAAACTATGTTCCCCTATATCTACACTTGCAGAACCCAGTTTGAGAATGAAAATATCATTGGATCCTGTGCTCGTTAGGTTATAAGTTCCCGGGCCCGGGTCAAAATCAACAGTCTCCTTAAAAACACCAGCTGTGTATACGTTACCGGCGTTATCTGCGGATATGAATCTGCCATAATCGCTAGAAGCCCCCCCTAAACTTTTTACCCAAACGAAATTTCCAGCTGAGTCCAGTTTTAATATGAAAATATCAGACCCACCATTATTGGAAACAGTGTTTGATAGATCTCCTGGATCAAAATCGACAGTACCCTTAAAGGAGCCGGTTGTATAAACATTGTTAGAGTCGTCTATGGCAAAATCATATCCTATATCAAAGTCATACCCTCCAATACTTTTAACCCAGACAAAATCACCTTCAGCACTAAGCTTTAAAATAAAAACATCATATCCGCTATTGGATACGAAGTTGATTTCGGGACCTGGATCAAAATCTGCACCCATCGCACACATACCTGTTGTATAAACATTGCCATTATTGTCTACTGCAATGGAGGTGCCAAAATCATCATACATCCCACCAAAACTTCCACCCCATAGGTAATTGCCAGATTCGTCCATTTTAGATATATAGAAATCTTCTATTCCTTCACTCGTAAAATCGGCTGAGCCACCCCCTGGATCCAAGTCAATAGTTCCCGTAAAGCCGCCAATAGTGTGCACATTCCCTAATGCGTCTACTGCAATACAATTGATATATTGAATGCCTCCACCACCCATGCTTTTAGCCCAAATAAAGTTCCCCGCTGAATCCAGTTTTGTGATGAAAATATCTGTTGAGCCCAGGCTCGTTAAATTGCTTGTATCCGGTCCAGGGTCAAAGTCAGCTGTTTCCCAGTAGTCGCCCGATGCGTATACATTACCAGCGCTGTCCAGGCCAATGGATTTGCTGGTTACAATGCTAATCCCACCCATGCTTTTTACCCAAATGAAATTGCCCGCTGAATCCAATTTCAAGACAAAAGCATCAGACGCTCCTACATTAACTAAATTGCTTGTTCCGACACCTGGGTCAAAGTCAACGCTCCCGGAGAAATGACCCAAAATATGCAGGTTTCCAAATTTGTCAACAGCAATGGAAGAACCAATATCATAATCTGCCCCACCAATTCTTTTAGCCCAAATGAAATTACCTGCTGCGTTCAGTTTTGAGATAAAAAAATCATACTCCCCCTCACTTGTTAAATTGCTAATTCCTACCCCAGGGTCTAAGTCTATTGTTCCCTCAAAATTGCCGATAGTGTAGATGTTGCCGAAGCTGTCTACAACCATAGAAGCAACAACTTCAGTTTGAACCGTACCCATTATTCTAGCCCATTGATAGTTTTGAGCATTACTAGAGAACAGTATGCTAAATAGTGCAAGTATAATTACGGTTGTTTTCTTCATGAATCTGGGTTTATGTCATTTCTAAGTTTAACAATAAGAGTTTGCTAACGGTTTGCATATGGCTTTTGACGGTTTCGCAGCACTTTCTTGTCCTCCGAAACCCAAGCTTGCTAAGAAGGGAAAACCTTGCTGGTAGCCGTCCACCCGACTTATGCTATATGCTTTGTTGTACACTATGTTTTTTATTTTCTTCTGTCCCAGTAGGAGTACGGTTTTTTATTTTTCAGTTCTTTATTTCTCTGATCCCAGTCAATTGAGTCGAAATAGTTTAACAATTCTTTGTGTCCTTCTTCATATTGTCCCTTAGGAGTTAGAAGGTATTTCAATAGTTCAGGAATGTCATCTTTGGTGATGTCAAGTCGAAATAGTTCCTCTAAATAGTTGATTACATCCCTTGTTACAGACTGGTATTCACCATCTGACGAGTACTCATTATCTTCATATTGGTCTTCGTAAGGTATCCAATTGTCGTTTGCCCAATCAAAGATTTCTTCAGTCGACATTTTTCCTGTCTGCCAGTTGGTTAATTTTTCAATTATGTCTTGTCGCATCCAGGTTGTCATTTTACATAGTGTACAACTTCTTTATACCCTAACAAATCATTCAGGTAGCCCTCTAAAATAACTACAAAACCGCAAATAATTCCCACGAAGTGAAATATATGCATGTGCATAAAGAGCATGGAAGTGTTTACCGGAGCCCGGTAGCGCAGCATGATTTTGTTGCATTATTTGCGCAGGGGTCGAGCGCTATTGCCTGTTGCGCAGCCAGGCGCGGTAGTTGTTTGCCTGCTTGTCGGAAAGGTTGGGTAAGGGCTGTAGCTGGTAATTGTAGCCGGGTTTGGTGGTCAGCACTATTTCGAAACTGCGGGTAATGCCTCTTCTGTCTACCGTCACGGTCAGGGTTGTTCCGGCTGCATAATCTTCCGTCCATGTGGTTGAGCCGGAGGGCAGCGACACATTGTTGATAGCCAGTATGTGGTCGCCGGCATTCAAACCGGCTGCGGCAGCGGGTCCGTTTTCTACCACATTGTTGATGGTATTGTTCGCACCTGCGCGCATACCCCACCAGGCTGTCGTGTCTGCTTCTGCCACTAATTGCATGCCTATGGCGTTGACGTGGGCTTCCAGGTCCAGCGGACTGGTACCATGTACATAGGCGGCATAGAATGGCTCCAGGGAGCCTCCGGTGTATTGTTCCAGTACTTGGCGGAATTGTGCTTCGGTATACCCACCACCTTCGGGCCGGTAGAGTTGCTCCCATGCGGCCCGCATAGCATCGTCCAGTGTTTGCTCACCATTACTAAACTGAATAATCATCAGATCGAGCAGGAAGGCAAGAACACTGCCTTTGGTGTAATAACTCACTTCGGTGTTGCCGCTGTTCTCATTGCGCCTGTAGGCTTTGATCCATGCATCGAAGGAGGAGGCCGCAACACTTTGTACGGCATCACCCGGATTGTTCAGCACGCTGTTGATGCTGCCGGATAAATTTTTCAAATACGCTGCTTCCGTATAGATGCCTGTGCGCAGCAGAATATGGTCATCATAGTAGGATGTAAAACCTTCTGCCACCCACAGGCCGGTGGTGTAGTTCTCCTTGCTGTAATCGAAGGGACCCAGTTCTATCGGTCGCAGACGTTTCACATTCCAGATATGGAAATACTCATGACTCATCAGCGCGAGAAAGCTGGCATAACCATCGCCGTCGTACCCATCGCGGGGAAACTGATTGCAGGATGCATTGGCATGTTCGAGTCCGCCGCCGCGCGTCGATGTATTATTCACCATGAAATAGTAGGGCCCTGTTGGGTTCTCGCCGAAAATGGCAGTCTGCGCCTCTACAATGCGCGTCAGGTCGGGGAGTATGGTGTCTATGGAATAATTGCCCTTGCCAATCATTACCAGGTTATGGGGTTTTCCCGCTGCCGTAAAGCTGAACACATCCTGATTACCGATTTCTATAGGACTGTCGTAGAGCTCATCCCTGCTATTCGCAAAGAGCAACCAGGGATTGTCGGCTGCAGACCGCAAGGGTGTGGAGAGGGTGCTCCAGTTGTTATCGGGATACAGTTGAATGGCCACAGGCACATCCACATCCGATGGGTAGAGGAGGGTAGAGGTCGGCATGATGGCTGCCCGCGTATCGTCGAGGAAGGAAGTTCTCACAGACTCTTCAAAAGCATACACACGGTACAGCAGGTTGTAAGGTTTGCCGCCGTGGTCCACACGCCAGGTGTTCTTGTCTGTTTTTTGAATGTCCACGACATTGCCTTGCGCATCGTAGGCCGCTACCTTGTCAATGCTTTTGGCAAACTCGCGCACGAGGTAGGAGCCCGGTGTCCACACGGGTATGAACCAGTCGGTAGGGGCATTCTGCTCCGGAACTACTTCTATGGAAATATTGAAATAGTGCAACTCGGGATTGCTCATGTGCACATGGTAGGTAATGGCAGGTTGTGGTGGCATAGCAAAAGACATCAGTAATAAATATAGCAGCATGTGGAAATGTATAAGTGGACAAATATAAGGAAGCTGCGGGCGGCAGGTAGCTGCTTATTCCACACGGATGATTTTCAGCTCTACCCGCTGGTTCTTTTTCCTGCCTGCCAGGGTATCGTTATCCGCAATGGGTTGCGTTTTGCCGTATCCTTTCCAGGAAATCCTGTCGGCTGCAATACCTTCTGTTATGAAGTAGTTTGCTACTTTCTCGGCGCGGTCGGATGACAGGCGGAAACAAAATTCTGCTTCCGGCAGGCCATTGGTATGTCCACCTACTTCCACATAAATATTCGGGTTGTCGCGCAGAAAGGTGAGTATTTCATTCAACTGATCGTAAGATGTTTCGCGGATGGAGGACCTGTTCGCATCGAAAAAAACATTATCCATGGTCAAAATCTGTCCTTCCCTGATGGGAATCATATAGATACTGTCTTCCATTTCCTTGTACGCAGTGGTGGGTTCCTGCAACAGCTCTGTGGTAAGCTCTTCCAGCAGGGCATCTTTTTCCAGCTGGTCCAGTTCATCTGCTTCCAGAGAGTCGATAGTCATCTGTATGGTTTCGGTGAGTGCTTCGCGGTCGTGGTTTTTGTCTTTGATGCGGGGTAGCAATTCCTGGCGGATGGTATGGCGGTACACCTGAATCGGGTCGGTGGCGTTGAAGTCTATATCGGCATATTGTTCCTCCAGGTTCAGCTTGTCGTACACAGGCAGATAACCCGGGGTCTTGTAGGTGATGTTGTAGTCATTGCCGGGAACTATCAGCTGGATGTCGCTGCCTGTAACGATGGTGGTCGCGATGGGCTCTGTGGCAATGAGACCGCCGTAGCTGATTTCCGCCATCACCGGTTCTCCCGTTTCCTTATCGAAGACTTTACCGCGGAAGAGCGCTATCGGGTCAGGTTGAAGTTCTTCGGGCAGCGGTATGCGGAATAAATCTGCGCCTCCATAAGTTTCCTGCCGCGAAGAGAAATAAAGATAATCGCCCCGTGCAGGAATGGTATAGTAGAAATCGTCTAAGGATGAGTTGATGGCAGGCCCCATGTTCAGGGGTTCGCTCCAGTTGGTCCAGGTGTTATCGAGTCGTTTCGACATGAACATATCGAAGCCGCCATAGCCACTGTGGCCATTGGATGCGAAGTAGATGGTCTTGTTGTCGGCTGCGAGAAATACAGAGCCTTCCGTGCCGACTGTATTGACGGTGTTGCCAATGTTCATGGGTTTGGTCCAGGCATTGTTGGGGCGTTTGAAGCTGACGTAAATATCCATGTCGCCTTGGGTATCGCCCCGCTCAATCGCCAGCAGCAAAACATTGCCTTCGGTGTTCATGTGGTAGCACGAAAATTCATTCCTGTTGTACATGTCATTGACGGGTAATGTCTGCGGGAAACTCCAGCTTCCGGCAGCGCGTCGGGAGATGGATACCTGTTGGCCGGCTTTGGGATTGCGGTAGTCATTGGCCAATAATAGCGTGTTCCCATCGGGACTCACCCAAGCTACGTAGTTGTGGTATTCGTTGTTGAGCGGTGCATCCATGTGTTGCGCTGGTCCCCAGGAGCCATCGGGCTGCAGGGTGGAATACCAGATGTCGTCGCGTTTTTCTTCCCCTATATTTTCGGGATGTCGCTTTCTGGCAAAGTAGAGGGTAGAGCCATCGGGGGACACCAATGGCAGCATATCATCGGCGCGGGAATTGACCATCGGACCGAGATTTTCGGCCGGAGGCAAGGGCGTGTCCTGCACCACGGCGTCTACCGTTAAGGAATAAGGGGTGTCGCTGGCGCTGATGCCAATGCAATCTATCTGATTCATACCGGCAATGGCGCGGGTGTTGAGCAGGACCTTTACCTCTTTCACCTCGTAGTCGGTCAGTTCGAAAAGAGTATGCCACAATCCGCCACCGGAAGTCATGATGGCTGCACCATGTGTGCGCTCGAACACCGTGTGTTTTTTACCATTGACATCTATCAGGATAACTTCGGCGATGGCACCCGGATTATTGCTTTCACCCACCACCACTTGCCGTATGCGCATGGGGTTTTCGAATGCCACATGGATGAATTCTCCATTGGGATTGTCCATAGTGGAAGGTGCCCACGCCACGGGGCTTTCTCCTGTTGCCGGCAACTTGTCGGGTTTACCCAATACCTGTTTGGCGCTGTAGGCGGTGCGGCTGTATTCGGTACTGAAACGTTTCACAGCTGAAGCCCACTGGATATCCTGACCCAAAGCGGAGAAGGGAAGCAGCGTCAGGAGAAGGAAGAAATGGCTGTACGAGCGCATGCGTAGCAAAAACGAAGATGGCAGGCGCTTATTATTTGTTGTCGGTATTATCCGTATCCACTTCCTCATAATCCGTATATACGGTGTAGTTACCATCGCTGTCGGGGGTGGTAGTGTTGACCGGTTTGCGTTTGAAGATGGTTTGCAAAACGGTATCTGTAGCGCGCAGTCCTTTAAAAATTAAATTTATCATATAAAAGAAAGCGAATATAGCTATGAAGAACTGCAGGACAGGGAAGGTGTATATTTTGCGAATGGTGGTAAGTATCCAGTTGTGCATGGGCGTGTCTGCAATCACGGGTTGAATCAGGGTGAAAATAAACAGCAGGATGCAGGCCATGAGCAGGTAGCCATCGTAACGCATCACGCGGATTCGCTTTCTTTCGAAATTCATGACCGCACGCCAGCGATTTTTTTCCAGGTTGGCAGCAATGGTGGTGTAGATAATGAAGGTGCCTGCAATGGCGTACACCACGGCTACAACCGAATGGGCACTTTCCATTTGCTGTGCCGTTTTTAAGGCAGTGATGGATACCAGCAGGTAATAGCTCACAGTCTTAAAGAACAGAAAAGAAAAATCTTTGCTGATGCCCAGGTCTTTCAGCAGAGAGCTGATAATGGTGGCCAGTATTTTCCATGCAGATGTAAATACTATGATTATTACACCCATGTAGAAGATGTACTCGAGGAGTGGCATTGGCACAAAGATAGAAGCATAATATGGTACTGCCCAACGGAAAAGTCTTTTATGCTAGACCAGTCGGCCGTCTTTCATCTCCAGTCGGCGGTCGGCCATGACGGCGAGCTCTTCATTGTGGGTGGCGATAATGAAGGTTTGTCCGAATTTTTCGCGCAGCGAGAAGAACAGTTTATGCAGCTCTCGGGAGTTGTGGGTGTCGAGGTTGCCCGAAGGTTCGTCGGCCAGTATCACCGCAGGATTATTGATGAGGGCACGCGCTACTGCCACGCGTTGCTGCTCTCCGCCCGAAAGCTGAGCGGGTTTATGTGTAGCTCTTTCCGACAGTCCCAGAAAATCGAGCAGCTCGGAGGCTTTTTGCGTCAGTGTATCGGAATCCGTGCCCGCAATCATACCTGGAATGCATACATTTTCCAGCGCAGTGAATTCGGGTAGCAGATGATGAAACTGAAAAACAAAACCGATGGTGCGGTTGCGGAAACGCGCCAGTTCTTTCGAAGATTTTACAAAGGGGTTTTCACCACCGATGTTTACGTTGCCACTGTCCGGGTGGTCGAGGGTTCCCAGGATATGCAGTAGGGTGCTTTTACCGGCACCGCTGGCACCTACAATGCTGATGACTTCACCTGCTGCCACATCGATATCGAGCTGCCGCAGCACTTGCAGGTTGCCGTAGGATTTCGATAGTTGCCGTGCCTGTATCATGGGTGTCAAAGGTAGGCCATATGACCGATTCAAGGGACAACTTCCCTATATTTGTCGACCAACAACCTATATTCCATGCGCCACTTGCAATCTCTTATCGCTCTCTGTATTGTTTTTTCTACTGCACTGACTGCCATGGCAGGACCCGGTGATACCATCAAGGTGCAGACGTTTACCTTCGGCTCTGTGCAGGATGCATGGTTCGAAATGCCTTCGCTGGATATTGAAGTGGAGAAGATACTGATGAAGTATACCCTGAAGTGCAATCCCGCGCAAGTTCCCGCCTGCGGAGAATGGGATTACCTGACTTATACCTACTTATACGACCATACCGGTGTGCTGGACAGCAACCTGCTCACACATGCCAATTATGAAGTGAATGGTGAAAGCTTTCCCACCTATGCTTACAGCAGCAGTCCTACTTATGTTTATACTGCCAGCTGGCTGTACAATACAGTGTATGATGATACCCTCAGCTACAATGCCTACCAGATAGGAGAAGGCACTGCTTCCGTTGATTTTCCATTGGGTGCTGCGCAACCTGCCGGAAGGGCGCAGTTTATCTGGACAGCGGAAGAATTAACAGACGCAGGGCTGGTAGCGGGCAATATCACCGGACTGCAGGTGCATCTGCTGGAAGTGGGTTCTGTATTGGAAAACCTGCACATCAGAATGGCGCCTACGGCGGCGACGGAAAGCGGTCTGCAATTTGAATCGCCCTTTTGGACAGAAGTATACAACAGCGATGTTGTGCCGATGCTGAGCACCTGGGCCAGTGTACCTTTTACCACGCCATTTGTGTGGGATGGGGTTTCCAATATTGTAGTGGAAGTGACTTTTCAAAATCCGGCTGCGGGCGAAAGCACCTGGCTGGAAGCGACAGATATTGGCGTTAACAGAAGCTTATTCACCCGTGGCGGCGACAGGTACCTGGATGTATGGAATCCGGTGTATGCGGCAGTAGATGGAACGCCCTTTGCAGCCCTCGATGGTCAGCTGACTGTATCGTGGTGGAGTTACGGCGACCCTGAGTTTCAACCACAAAGCGGTACCACTTTCGAAATACGGGATGCCGCTGCCAACAGGGTGGTGAATGTGCACGGTCCCTGGGGAGATGGTGTGATTTACTGGGATGCAGGTAACAGCGGAGGCGGAAGCTACGACCGCATTTCCAAGGCTGCTCCTGCGGCAGACTACGAAGGCAACTGGACCCACTGGGCGTTTACCAAAGACGCTGAAGCGGGCACCATGAAGATTTACAAGAACGGAGTGGAATGGCATACAGGTAGCGGGTTTACCCGTACCATGGAAGACGGCACCATCATGCGCATAGGCAAAGGTCTGTGGGGCGGGTCGCAGTCTTACTTCGGACATATAGATGAATTTGCTATGTGGGATGCCATATTGGATCCGGCGACCATACAGGATTATATGTACAAGGACCTGGATGACGCGCATCCGAATGCCGATGACCTTTTTCTGTATTACCATTTTGATGATGGCGGCAGTATCTATGAAAGCGATGCGTCAGCCTCCGGTGCAGACCTCGGGATGATAGGAACCGTCAGTCGCATGTACGACGCTGCGCAATTGTTCAGGAACACCCAGCAAAGCACCTTGCGGCCCAATGTAATCTGGGAGCAGGGCGAATTTGTCAGTCACCTCGATTCCGTGCTGGTGATAGATTCGGTGATGAACGACCCGCTTACTATGGTCTTATTCGATCCCGAGAATCCTACGGTCGGCATTGATACCTTCCAGGTCTGGCCGGGCGATTATTATACCTATGTATTCAATGAAGAAGGAATAATTGTAGATAGTACATATATATCTAATACAGATGATATTGTACAGGAGTTCTATGAATATTACGGTCCCGCCTATGAAGTGATTGACCGCTATGAACTGGCCCGCTACATCACGCCCTATGGTATAGGCCTTGATCTGGGCGATGGTTTTACATGGACTTTTGATGTGAGCGATTACAGGCCGCTACTGCACGACAGTGTGCGCATTGCAGCTGGAAACTGGCAGGAGTTGCTGGATATGGAGCTGTGGTTCATTGAGGGCACGCCACCCAGGGAAGTTATGGAAGTGCAAAACCTGTGGACCGGTTACAAAGGCTATAATACAGATGAAGCCTTTGATGCCAATACACCTCCGATAGATGTGACCTTATCGTCGCTGGCGAAAACATTCAGGATAAAATCGAGGGTAACAGGACATGGATTTGGCGGCACTGCCAACTGTGCGGAGTTCTGCGCCAAGGAGCATTACTTCAAAATCGATGGCGATGTGGTGTGGACCCAGGAAGTATGGAGAGACGATTGCGATGTGAATCCGGTGTATCCGCAGGGAGGAACCTGGGTGTACGACAGAGCCAACTGGTGCCCCGGCGCCGAGGTGGGCACTTATGATTTTGACATCACAGATGAGGTGGTGCCCGGCAATACCTACACTTTCGATTATGCTGCGGAAGATTATTTCTGGAATGGAGGAGGCTCATTCCCTTACTACCAGACGGAAGTCCAGCTCATCAGCTATGGAGCGTTTAACTTCAATCTGGATGCAGCCGTCATAGACATCATCGCGCCTAGCAGTGATCAGATGTGGGGCAGAAAGAACCCCATCTGTAGCAATCCCATTATTCGCATACAGAATACAGGTGCACAAACACTGACTTCCCTGTACATTGAATTCGGACTGGAAGGTGCCGATAAAAGTGCCTACAACTGGTCGGGTGAGTTAGCACCCATGGAATGGGAAGAGGTGATGCTGCCCGATTATGAGTGGGATGAAAGCAGCACATTTACCGTTACCATTAGTCAGCCAAACGGGGGAGCAGACGAGTATGCTGCCAATAACACCATGCAATCTTCTGTAGCCATTCCGGAATTGCTGCCTGCCGATCTCATTCTGGAATTCAAGACCAATACCAAGCCGAATGAGAACGATGTCTTTATCTACAATTCGAATGGAGAAGAAGTTTTTGCCAGGACATCCTTCACGGCTTCGACAGTGCATAAAGACACCATTTCCCTGCCCGACGGATGTTACGAATTGTTCGTATGGGATTATGATGAAGACGGTATTGCCTGGTGGGCCAATTCAGATGGCACCGGTTATTTCAGAGTTAAGAATGCTTCCACCGGAAGTATCATCAAAAACTATGAACCCGATTTCGGGGGATTGATCTATCAGCAGTTCAGGGTGGGAACCTATGTGGACGCAGAAGATTTTGTGCCGGTCGCCAACACCCTGGAGGTTTTCCCCAATCCTGCGAAGGACATGGTATACCTGCAAGTGGAGTTGAACGGCAGGAAGGATACCCGCCTGTATATTTTTGATCACGCAGGACAGCTGGTGCACGAAGAAGCACCCGGTCGCATACAGCAGCAGACACTGCACTTGGATGTCAGTCAGTACGCTTCAGGAATGTACTTTGCCGTGTTAATGGCGGATAATGAGCGCCTGAGAATCCCGTTTGTCGTAGACCGCTGATTATTTTTTGTAGCGGAAAGCCATCGGCAGGATATTGGCGATGCTCTCGGAGATGGTGACTTTTCCACCGGGGTGGGTCATGAGCAATTCTATGGGACTTCCCTGTTTGATTTCGTATTCCATCAGCGCCTGTCGGCAGATACCGCAGGGAGCAACCGGCTCGGCTGCGGGGAATAAGGTGGTAACAGCAACGGATTTGATTTTTACATCGGGATATTGACTTCCCGCAAAAAACAAAGCACTGCGTTCTGCACAGGTTCCCGCAGGGAAAGAGGCATTTTCCTGGTTGCTACCGGTAATGATTTGTCCGTTTTCGAGTGCTATGGCCGCACCCACTTTATAACCGGAATAGGGGGCATAAGCATGTTCCGCCACGGCCACTGCTGCCCGCAAAAGTTCCTGTTGCCCGGTGTCCAGTTCATTCGCCGATTCAAATTTTAAAAGTCTTGTTATATGCTCTTCTGTAGTCATCTATCCACTTTTTATGCAAGGCTTGGGAATACCTAAAATACTAACTTCGCAACCGAAACTATAAAGATGCAACGGATATTTGTTATCGGTGCCGGGAAATCCAGTACTGTCCTCATTCAATACCTGCTGGATCGCGCCGAAGAACATGACTGGTTTGTAACGGTGGGCGATATGTCGGAAGCGGCGGCACAGAGAAAAGTCAACGGTCATTCACGGGGAGATGCCATATTCTTCGATGTCTACGATGATACCCTGCGAAGGGCATGTATCCGGCAGGCAGACCTGGTGGTATCCCTGCTACCTGCGAATATGCACAGTCCGGTCGCGAAAGATTGCATTCAATTCGGCAAACACTTTGTATCCGCTTCCTATGTCAATCCCGAAATGCAGGAGCTGGATGAAGCCGCGCAGCAGCAAGGGGTAATTCTGCTCAATGAATGCGGACTGGATCCCGGTATTGACCACATGAGTGCCATGCGCATGATCAACGAGGTGAAGAGGGAAGGAGGTCATATCACTTGCTTTGAGTCGTATGCGGGCGGATTGATTTCTCCTGAATCAGATACCAACCCCTGGCATTACAAGATAAGCTGGAACCCGAGGAATATTGTGCTGGCAGGTCAGGGGATTTCCAAGTTTTACTGGAGAGATTCTCTCAAAATCATTCCTTACAACAAGCTCTTCAGCAGGTACGACATCCTGGAGATTCCGGGCTATGGCGACTACGAGGGCTATCCCAACAGAGACTCTACACGCTACAGAAGTTTATACGAACTGGAATCAGCCCATACTGTCGTGCGGGGTACCCTGCGCAAGCGCGGCTACTGCGATGCCTGGGATGTACTGATAAAGCTGGGGCTGACCGATGAGAATTACACCGTGGAATTACCGAAAGACTGCACCTGGAAAACATTTATCGATTGCTTTCTTCCCTATGAACCCGGAATGGATGTGCAGCAGAAATTTGTAAAGTATTTTCAGCTGGAAGATGCGCCTAAGATAGTGGCTCAGATGGAATGGCTGGGTTTGTTCAGCGATGAACCGATAGGGCAGGAAAAGGGCACGCCGGCCGGATTGCTGCAGGGCCTCCTCGAACGCAAATGGCAACTGGAACCGGGAGACAAGGATATGGTGGTGATGTTACACAAAATGGAGTTCACCAACAACGGGAAAGACTACGAAGCACAGATGAGCCTCGCTGTCAGCGGTGAAGATGAAGTGATAACTGCGATGGCGAAAACCGTGGGCTTGCCTGCCGGTATTGCTGCGCGACTCATTCTTACCGGTGCCATCAAAAAGGCGGGCGTTATCATTCCTGTGACTGCAGATATCTATGGACCCATACTCGATGAGCTGCGGGATGGATTTGGTATTCAGTTCATTCACCAGCTAAATGAAGTTGTGCATGACTAACACGGTGTTCACCGAAGTAAAACATGGCAGTCCTTTGTACGATGAGGTAGTGGCATTGCGGGATGCTCTGTTGAGAAAACCGCTGGGCATGCAATTCACGCCGGAGCAACTGGCGGCCGAGGCAGCGTATTTTCACTTTGCCCTGTTAGCGGATGGAAAACCTGTTGCCTGTTTAATGCTGGTGCCGCATGAAGAAGGGCAGCTGCAAATGAAGCAGGTAGCGGTAAGTGCCGAGCTGCAGGGTAGTGGCTTAGGGGCGCGACTCACTGCCGCCGCAGAAGAATGGGCAAAGGATAATGGTTATTCCTATATGTTTTGTCATGCCAGAGATACTGCTGTTCCTTTTTACGAGCGACAGGGATATACCATTGACAAGGCACCGTTTACCGAAGTGGGTATTCCCCATAGGTACATGTACAAGCAGCTTTAAAATTATTCCAGAATAGCCTGCAGCCTTTCCGCATCTCCTCCCTGAGCAATAGCGGTGGCAATACCTTCGCGCACTATCACAGCATATGCTTCATTGTCCAGATAGCTTTGCAAGGCTCTTCTGGCCACTCCCACCAGCCTTCGGTTGAACGATTGATAGGCATCCAGCATGTTGGCGACAACCACATCATCGCAATAAGGTATGCGACTCAACGCACCCATAGCATTCTGACGGGTCCTGAATTCATATAAATTACTGCAATACGAAGTGAGTTCCGCAGCTGCTGCCTTGTTCATCTTCTGCATCAGGCTCAATTCCAGATAGGCGATGCGAATGTTCTTGTTGGCGCCCATCTGCCCGTCAGCGTATTTCAGCCAGGTATCCGTCTTTTCAGGAGCCAGCTTCGTAAGCTGCCGCAATGCAGTTTCCACCGTCTGGTAGTTGTTGTCTTCTAACAGTACAGTCAGGTCTTTTTCCAGTTTTTTGGGTAGGGTATCCAGCGATGCCACCACTTGTCTCCGAATGCGGGTGTCTTCATCTTTCAATGCCCTTTGCAGCAGTTGCAGACTCTTTTTGTCAGTATCGTTCGCCAGTTGCGCGATGATCTCCTGCCGGATACCGTAAAAGGCTTCCCTATCATACAGGTTTTGTAAATCTGTTCGCTTGATGTCGAGGGGCATTTCCCGCATAGCGGCAACGGCATCATACCTATCTATCATAAGCGGCGCATTGAATGCCTGCAAACGCAGCTCGGCAAACGGTTTATCGAATTGTACTTTACTTAATATTTGTGTTCCGGGGTCAAATAAAACGAATGCAATATCCGATGATGCTGTACGTGGAATGCTGATGGTCGTCTGCTTGCCGTCCATCCATGTCTGCTGCTCTGTATAGTTGCCATCGGTATAATGCACCTGCACCGTCACCGGCATGCGGAAGTAGCCTTGCGTGGCTGTGATTTCCTGCATTTGCTCTACCACCAGCTCTACGTCATTGGCAGAAGTGCTGTAAGCAATCTGCAACACGGGGAAACCACTGCGGTAAACCCATTGGTCAAAGAACCACGCCATGTTCACGCCCAAAGTGCGCATGCATTGTATTTCGAGGTCGCCGGAGCGCACATTGTCGTAGGCATGTCCCTCCAGGTATTCTTTCACCACCTTGCGATACGCTTCATTGCCCAGCACATAGCGCATCATATCGAGTACGAAGCTGCCTTTGGGATAGTGTCGGGCTGATCCTGCCTCTGAATGTGCCAGCGGGTAGGCATCTCTGCTATCGGCATTGATGGCGTTCAGCATTTCCTGCCGCCGCCTCCACTGGAAGGCATCATCGCCCTCGATAGATTGCATAAATTTTTTGGAGTAGTGGGTGGCGAAGCTTTCCTGCAGCCAGTGTTCTGTGCCACTCCATTCGGTTACGTAATCGCCGAACCATTGATGGGCAAGTTCGTGTGCATTCGTCGACACATAAGATTGATCGGGCTGTGCATGGGCATCCTGAAAGACGGCATCGGTGAAGATGGCAGCTGTGGTGTTTTCCATGGCACCGTACAGGAACTCCTGCACCGGTATATTGGCGTAGGTTGACCATGGATAAGGAACGCCCGTTTCCTGGGCTATCCAGTCCATCATTTCTGCCGAATAGGCATAGGTTGGTGCTACACAATCCCTGCGGTCGGGGTAGTAGTACTGCCGCGAAACAATACCATTCTTCGATGTGTAATCTTCGTAGCGATAGGCACCAATTCCCAACATGATGAGGTAATTGGCATGCGGATGTTCCATCGCGTAATGCCAGCGCTTCACAGTTCCGTCGTTTTCAATGCGGGTGCTTTTGAGGTTGCCATTGCTGAGCACCTCATAAGCTGGATCGAAATAGACGATTAACTCGGTGATGAGTTTATCGTTGACATCGTCGTAGGAGGGAATCCAGAAACGGTTGTCGGTGCCTTGCCCCTGGGTCCAGATTTGTTTTCTGATGCGGTCGGGGTCATTGGCTATTTCGTCGGTATTGACATTCCATCCCACAAAGTAGATACCCTTTTTAGGTGTGGCGGAATAATCAATCTGCAGGGTATGCGTCGTTTCCCATTCCAGCGAAGGTGTGAAGTAGATGGTCAGTCCGGCGCTGTCTGTCCGGAACCTACTGAGGGCACCATCCACCGTTACATTTTTTACAGCGATACCCGGTGCATCCAGCAACAAGGTATCTACACGCTGCTGCAGCGGGCGGAATGTATAATTGGCTAAGCCTTCCAACCTGCCTTCCTTGGGCTGAAAGCGCAACTCCAGGGTAAGGTGCTGCATATCCACATTGTGGTTTCGGATACTGCCCAGTGGGTCCTGTACATACGATTGGTAATAGGTAGAGTCTTGTGCTGTAACCGCTCCGGCAGCTATGCTGAGCGCGAGTATTATCCAGAATCTGTTCATCTTCATGATATTGTGGTGCATAGTTAATAAAATCTCTTTACATCGGTTGCCGCCGGTAATGCTGTGTCTTCGGCGATATGGGCAGCCAGCAGACGGGCATGATAAGGGGCGAGTGAATAGCCTTTGGTGCCCATTCCATTGAGTATATGGAGGTGGCTTATGGCAGGATGGGAGCCTGATACCGGTTTGCGGTCCTGAATGACGGGTCGGATGGCTGCGCGGTGGCGAATGATTTCAAATGGTACCCTGATGGTGGCGGTGATATCGGCCGATAACTTATCGAGGCCCTCAGCTGTAGGTCCCGGATTTCGGTCGTCCCAGTGATTGTGCGAGCCGGCCCAGAAATGAGCGCTGCCTTGTGGGACAAGAATGACATTTCTGGTGATGACCCTGTCCTCTGGTAATTCGATGGCTTTGATAAGAAGTGCCTCTCCTTTGTTGTACCTGAAGGGGATGTTTTGCCAGACCGGATTGGCAGCAGCTGCGATGCCGGAGGCGTCTATGACCGCATCGAAGGTTATTCCGCCAGCAGTAAATGGTGGACCTTGCTGTAGTACCTCGGGGGAGATGTCTGTCTCCAGCAGCTTACCGGCATTGCGCAGGTAACGGATGGCTTCCACATAGAGTTTTCCGGTAGTGACTATGTGTCCGTGGTGTACCCATACACCCCCGAACCCCGCCTGGTAGCTGTTGTGATCTATGCGTTCATCGGGCAAATCCTCTGCCCAGGAACCGGCTAAGGGAAGCGCGTTGCTCCGCCATTGTTCTCGCGCTGCTTCGCTTCGGTGCAATCGGTGAATATCCATCGGACGCACCAGTGCATGTCCTGTCACCTCCGACCACCAAGTATAGCAGTTGGCGGCAGCTTCCCAGCAGACTTCCACCATGGGTTGTAATTTGTATTGGCGTCCTGTAACCGGATTCATCAGTCCGGCCGCTACCACAGAGGCATGTCCGCCCGTTCCCGGGTCGGCGAGCATATAATCTATCTGCTGTTGCTCGAGCGCCCATGCCATTGACAGCCCGCTGATGCCTCCTCCGATGATGAGTACCTTATTCATACTTTCGTAGCGCGCAACATCTCTCGTTTGCGGGGTGGTCCCGGAATCTTTTCCACCTGCCATCCTGCAGCCAGCAGGGCACGGCGAACATCTCCTTTAGAGCAGTAAGTAACCAGTACACACTGGTGGTTGGCCATGTGCCACAGGCTTTTAAAGACATCTTCTGACCATAATTCCGGTTGCACCCGCGGTGCGAAAGCATCGAAATAGATCAGATCAAAACCGGAGGTCGCCGGAAAGTCTTGTAGTGGTGTCAGCGATTTATGTAAGGTAAAGTTCGGTGTGATGGCAATATCCTTTTGGGCTTCCGCTGCGTGAATGGAGCGGAAGACCTCCTGTGCAGGCGCCCATGACAACAGCGCAGGGTAGTTCAGTTGTTCTGTAATGGTTAGTGGCAAAGGAAAGGGTTCCAGTGCTGTATAATGCACGGTTGTTTGAGCGTCTGTAGCAGCTTGTACGGTCAACAGTACATTGAGTCCTGTGCCCATGCCGACCTCCAGTATACGCAGGGGAGTAGCCGTGTACTGCAGCCTGTGTTCCCAGCCTGCGCCAATGAAAACGTGCATCGACTCAGCCAACGCACCATGTACCGAATGGTAGTGCTCCTCTTTACCTGGCACCTTCAGTGTATGCGACAGATCACTTGTCTGTATCAGTTCCATGGACATCTTTAGGTTTGGGGATGTATCGGTAGCGCATCTGCGCATTGTCTTCTGTGCGCATCCAGTAGGCGCCTGATTCGGCAAAGTAGGCATCATCCTCATCGTCTTCATCATCCTCTTCTTCTTCCTGTGGTGGCAGGTCTACCTTGCGGTAAACGAAAGCCATGAAGGCACCAGCCAGTCCACCCATCAGGTGACCCTCCCAGGAGATTTCCCATTTGAAAGGCAAGAGCCCCCAAACGATGCTGCCATAGAGAAATACCACCAACAGCGACATGGCGATGGATTGTATGTCTTTGCGGAAGGCACCGCTGAAGAAAAGGAAAAAGGCGAATCCGTATACGATATTGCTCGCTCCGATGTGGTAAGCCGGTCGACCGATAAGCCAGACCATGAAACCGGAAGCGAGGTAGATAAAAAGCAGTGATTTGAATGCCACCTTGCGATAGCTGTAGAATAAAAGGAAGCCCATGATGAGAAAGGGCAGTGTGTTCGACATCAGGTGCTGCCAGTCGCCATGGATAAAAGGGGAGAAGAGCACACCTCTCAGTCCGCTCAGCTTCAGCGGATAAATGCCCCAGGAGCTGAGGTCAATCTCTGTGACAAATTCAAAGATGGCTACCAGCCACATCAGCGCTACAAACACCAAAGGGATGAATATACTCGTGAATAGGAGCTGTTGTTCTTCTTTATGTGCGGATGCGCGGTGCTGACTGGACACTCTGGTTGTTGATCACGTTTTAGATGAGGCCTTTCAACAGGGCGGCCAACTCCTTTTGCAAGGTAAGACTTTTATCCGTGTTGTACCACTGCTGCAGTGCGAGGTTATAGGTTTCAGATGGCACCTGTTGCGCCTTCGCATCCATTACCAGTTGCTGTGCAGGTGCCGGCCGTGGTCCCCAGGTGGCTAGCACGTCGCCCGAAGCACGGTCGAATATGATGAGTTTGGGTATAGCGCGACTGCCATTCGTGAGAAATGCTTCCATGATTTCCGGATTTTCATCGCGCGGTACAATGGTAAGCGGAATATGCAGATGCTCTGCCACGATGTTGATAGCCGGAAGGTTTTGTGCTGCATCGCCGCACCACGACTCGGATAGCACCATCCATTCCATGGCAGGCAATGCATGGAGGTTCGCAAATAATCCTTCTTCCACGCGCAGGGTTTTATTCAGGCGCGCTATCCTGCGTTCATTCAAATGGGTATACTGTATATGGCTTTCAGATGCATCAGCATCGCTCGTCGCTTTATTACCGGCCAATTCCCGGACCCATTCAAAGTATGCAGCATAATCCATGGCTTGCACGGGAGAAAACTGCTGTTGATTAACTGTGGTAAGCATTTCGTTCTTTTATTCATCAACTGCTCCGGTATTCTTTTGGTTCAATATTGATGTGGAAAGCTCGCCTTAAATCGATTTGCGGAACACGGTCGCATCATGTATTTTTGTAGCGTGCGCTACGCCAAATATATTGCCGGTTATACTATTCCGCTCAGCGTTTTCCTCAGCCTGTGGTGGGGCGGGGCATGGAGCTTCCTGGCGATAGGGTATGCGTTCGGCTTTCTACCCCTGCTGGAGTGGCTGGTGCCGACGGATGCATCAAATATAGAAGCCGCTGAAGAGGAGGTAGTACGGAAGGACTTCGTTTACGACCTGCTCCTATATCTGAACGTTCCGATTCAATTTGGCCTGCTTTGGTATTTCTGTTCCACTGTAGCTGTGGATGCTGTATGGTGGGAGATACTTGGTAAGACACTAGCCATGGGACTTGCCTGCGGGGTGACCGGAATCAACGTGGCACACGAGCTTGGGCATCGCAAGGCAACACACGAGCAGCTCATGGCAAAGATGCTGTTGCTGACATCGCTCTATATGCACTTCATCATCGAACACAACAAGGGACATCATAAGAACGTCTCTACCGACGATGATCCGGCATCTGCCCGTTCCGGAGAGAGCTTGTATGCTTTCTGGTGGCGCACGGTGCGCGATAGCTGGAAGTCGGCATGGCAGATTGAATCCCGGCGACTGCAGACCGCACAACAGCGGGTATTCAGCAGCCACAATGCACTGCTGTGGTTCCTTGCCTGGGAACTGGCGTTGGTGGTGTCTATCGCTATTGTATTCGGCGGACTCACGGCGTTGCTGTTTGTCGGGGCAGCCTGTGTGGGTATCCTCTTGCTGGAAACCATTAACTACGTGGAGCACTACGGCTTGCGAAGGATGCTGAAACCTTCCGGCCAGTACGAAAGGGTGATGCCCTGGCATTCCTGGAACAGCAATCACTATATCGGAAGGATTTGCCTGTATGAACTCACGCGGCATTCTGATCACCATTACCTCGCCAGTCGGAAATACCAGGTGCTGCGGCATCTGGAAACGGCTCCGCAGATGCCTGCCGGCTACCCGGCGATGATGTTGCTGGCGCTGCTGCCACCGCTGTGGTTCAATGTCATGGATCCCAGGGTAGCGAAGGTGCAGTCGACCTATAGCAATCATGAAACCAGCGATACGTCAGCATGAAAATTATCGGTATTGCAGGCGGTTCGGGAGCAGGAAAGAGCACGTTTGTGCGCAATCTTTCCGCTGTGCTCGGTGGTAAGCACATTCAGATTATGCCGCAGGACTGTTATTACCGCGATGGCAGCCACCTGGAACTATCGGTCAGGAAACAACAGAACTTTGACCACCCTGATGCCATTGAATGGGATTTGATGGTGGAGCACATCCGCCTATTGCAACAGGGCCATCCGATAGATATGCCTGACTATTCCATGCTGACCTGCACCCGCACCGCGCATAGCACAAGGTTACATGCCGCAGACATTCTGATTGTAGAAGGCATTCTCATTTACACCCATGAGCCGCTGTTGTCCATAATCGATTACCGGGTTTTTCTGGATGTGGAACAACATGACCGCTACAGCAGGGTGTTGCGCAGGGACATGCGCGACAGAGGCAGGACAGAGCCTGAGGTGGCAGAGCGTTTTCACCAAACGGTAGAACCCATGTACAAGTCCTTTATTGAACCTACCCGACAGCGCGCGAATATCATCGTTCCGGGTGGTGGCAAGAATATGCCCGCAGCCAGGATAGTGGCAGCTATGGCAGGTGGCGTCGGCTAGCTATTCCCTCAATTATCGAAATAGGCTTTGATGCCCACTGTGAACGACCGGGGTAGTCCGGGACGCAGTCCTGCGGGGCGCATTGCCGCCACGTACACTGCATCTGTAAGGTTGTTGACGCCGCCGCATACCCACAGGCGGGATGAAATGGCATAGCTGGCAGCAAGATCTGTTATTAGCTGGGCATCTATTCTCGATGCATCCGCAATAGGACCCTGGCCGGCCTCTGCCCGAACCGCGGAAGTGTAGCGGGTGCCGGCAGTGAACTGGAACCGGCTGTTCTCCAGTGCGATTTGCAGCAGCCCCTGATGCGTCGGAATGTAGGGGAGCTTATCACCATCCACCACAGAACCCCAGTCCTCCAGGTCGCTCTCGAAAGAGCTGTTGAAGTAGGCGTTGGTGTAGGTATAACTTAGCGTAATGGGGAGGCTCCAGTTATTGATCTTTTGATGAAGCAGGTTCCATGTGCTGATCCATTCCAGTCCGTAGGCGGTTGCTGCACCACCATTGAAGAGGTCGCCTGTTCCCAGACCGCCTGCGCTGGCGTTATCGGCTCCCAGCAAGTTGCTGTAATCGGTGTAGAATGCTGCAGATTGCAAGGACCAGGCTGCGCAAGCCGCACGCGTTCCCAGCTCATAGCTGACAGAAGACTCCGGTAAGGTGCCTTCCGTAGGACCGGCAGGAGCAAACCCCTTGTGCACACCGACAAAAGTCTCCCAGTGTTTGTTGAATTGGTAAGTCACGCCGGCTCCCGGTATCCAGGAGGTGGTGGCATTGGTAATGGTAACTAGGTCGGTGCCCGTTCTGTCGGGGTCGGCATTTCCGTAATTGTCGCTGGTAAGTGCAATCTGTTCCAGTCGGAGACCGGGCTGGAAGGTCCATTTGTTCCACTTCAGGGTGTACTGCATCCATGACGATAGCGCCTCGGCAGTTACCAGTCGGTTGCTTTCGGTGCCGGGCGTGCCGCTGTTGGTGAGCTCCATGATACCGTTGTCCATCGCATAGGTGTCCAGCCACTGGAAGCGGTCCATCTGGTCGCGGTGCAGGCGGATACCCCATTCCACGCGCTGGTCGGTGAAAGCTGTTTTGTAGGAATAAATCAGGGTATTCTGAATACCTTGACCGAAATAGATGCGGTTATTGGCCTTCAGTATCAGGTTGCCGTCGGTGGTATTGATGTTACCGGCAAGAATATCATAGGCGTTGCTGTAAGAAGCAGGATCTTCTACCAGGGCGGCGATGCCAATGCTGTTGCCGTCATTGTCTGTTACTTTATCCAGTTTGTACCAGTTGCGGGAGAAGTCATTGTGGTAGAGGGTGGTTTCCAGTTGCAGGCGGGGAGAAAAGACCGCATTGTAGCGCAGTGCCATCTGGGTTTGCTGTGCTGTAATTTCGTCCAGCTGAGAACCCGCATAACGGCGGAAGGGGGTTTCTTCAAAATCTGCTGCAGTAAGACCCAAATAGGTTTCCTGAGAAAGTTCGTCGGTTCTGCCCGCTTTAAGCGTAAGACTCTGGTAGATGCGGGCGTCCTCATCACTGTGCACGCGCAACTTCACCAGGTAGTCTTCCTTATTGAAACCGGTAGGACCGTTGTTGTCGAGTTCTTTGAAACCATCGCTACCGAGTGTGAAGGTCTCCACCAGGAAATCGACATGGTCGAAGGAGGAGCCCACCCAGGCATGCAGTTGGGAACCTCCAAAGCTCAGGGCGTTCATAAGTATTTTCGCTTCCAGGTGGTCGGGGATTTGCGTGCTGATAAGATTCAGCGCCCCGCCTGTAGTGTAGGGACCGTACTTGATTTGACTGCTGCCCTTCAATACCTCCAGCGATTGCATCCTGCCGACAGAAGGGAAGTAGTAGGCGGAAGGAGCTGCATAAGGAGCCGGAGCCATCAAAATACCATCTTCCATTAAAGTGATGCGGGCACTCCTGTCTACACCTGCTCCACGAAGTCCGATATTGGGCCGAAGGCCAAAACCATCTTCCTCCTGGATGTACACACCGGGCACCAGTCGCAGGGTTCTGTTGACATCGCTGTAGTTGAATTTTTGAATCTGCTTGGGCGAAATGTAATACCCACTACCCGTAAGGTTCCTGTTGCCCGCCTGTCCGCCGGTCATACTCACACTGCTGATAACCACTTCCGGCAGGTCGGTGGCTGTTTCCCGAAGGGTGAAGTTTAACTCTTTTCTTTCCTTCTTATCTAATTGAATATCAATTGTTAATGTTTCATAACCTAAATAAGAAATTGAAATGGTGTGCTGGCCTTCCGGCAGATTTTCCAGCTGGAAACTTCCCTGCGCATTGGTGCTGGTTCCCTGCCGGAGGGCTTTGATTTGAACCGTCACTTGCGGCAAGGGTTGGCCATTGACATCTGTGGCAACACCGTATACAACCGACTGCTGTGCAGTAACTATGGTGGCTGATAGCAGGAATAAGGAGAGAACTATATTGCGCATACTTATTTAGACTTTTTCTAAACAAGTGCAAAGGTGGCAATATGCGCCTAAGTAGTCAATACCTAAAAGGGGGTATATTACTGTAGTCCTGCAAGAAAATCGTACAACAATCTGACGCCAAAGCCTGCGGCGCCTTTTTGCTTATAATCCTGATCTTCCTTCAAGAATGCTGGACCGGCGATATCGAGGTGCAGCCATGGATATTCTCCACCGGTGAAATGTTCCAGGAATTTTCCGGCAGTAGCTGCTCCTGCAATAGGGCCTCCGATGTTTTTCAGGTCGGCAATGTCGCCTTTCAGCATCTCACCGAATTCTTTCCAGTAGGGGATTTCCGCAATGCGCTCGAAGGTGGTGTTGCCGGAGGCAATGAGTATTTCGCGGTATTCCGTATCGGTTCCCATTAAAGCGGCACCCAGGTTGCCGGTAATAGCCATGGCAGAGCCTGTTAATGTCGCCAGGTCAATGACCAGTCTCGGATGGTACTGCTTGGCGTAATGCAGTGCATCTGCCAGTATCAGCCTGCCTTCCGCGTCGGTATTCAGGACTTCGACGGTAGTACCATCGCTCATGGTCAAAATATCGTCCGGCACAATAGCTTCACTGTTGACGCGATTGTCTGTTGCAGGTATAAGTCCTACCAGCCTAACCTTCAACTGATTGGCTACCACTGCCAGAAAAGTACCCACCACTGCGGCGGCCCCGCTCATATCGCATTTCATGGTGGCCATCACTCCAGCAGGCTTCAGGCTGTAGCCACCGGTATCGTACATGACACCTTTTCCTACCAGCACCACAGGGGCATCGTTTTCTGTACCCTTGGGCGTGTATTCCAGAATATTGAAAGTGGGAGGGACCTTGCTGCCTTTGTTAACGCCCAGCAGTCCGCCCATACCCAGTTGTTCTATTTCCATTTTACTGAGCACCACACACTTGAAGCCATAGACCTCTGCCTTTTCCGTAATATATGCGGATAGTTCGGTGGCGTTGAAGTCCAGTACAGGCTCATTGATCAGGTTGCGCGCTTCAAAATTCGCTTCCACCACTTTGGCCAGCTGGCTGAGTTGGCCCTCGTTGATACCGGGTACGTCTACTATGATCGTTTTCAGGCTGTTCACCTTCTTCTCTGAACGGAAACGCAGGAACTGGTAGTTGGCGAGGTACATCCCTTCTACAAATGCCAGTATTTCGGGTTCACTGATGTCTGCCGACAGGTTGATGACCTGGCAGGCTTCCATTTTTTCGTAGTTCACTTTTTTGGTCGCCTGACCGCCTTTGCTTCGGGCTTCCTCCAGCAATTCATGCATGGCTTTGCCGGAAGTGTCTTTCAGGATGGCAATGATGCGCACCTCGTTGCTGCCATACCAAGTAATCCAGCCATTATCCTTGTCCTCCATCTTGCGATGCAGGGTGTTTTTCAACGGTTCCAGCAATGGGTGAGTCAGTTCACCGGTGCTTCTGATGAGCAGCACTTTACAGCTGGCGTTTTCGGTCCCTTTGGTTTGAAGTTGGAGAAGCATAAGACAAATGTTTCACGATTAGAACGGCAAATATAGCAGAAAAAGGGAGGGGTGCCATCAAATGTGTTGCGAATCATTCACGCACTCCGGCACTTGCAGAGAGGACCAGACGGCTTTCCGGGTGTTTTTCCAGATGGCGCATGATCAGGTATTGCACATCTGGTAAATCGGGTCGCCATGTGATGCAGCTGCGGATTTTTTCCAAATCACTCGTATCAACCGGCAGCGAATGGAATCCAAAGCCGAGATAATGTCCGTTCTCCACCAGCACCAGACTGCACTCGTCTTCATGTCTGCCTTTCCCCTGAATGAGGTAAGAGCTCCCGAAATGTTCTTCATCATGAATCGCCTCCAGCACCCTGTCGTTGTAGGAGGTAACATCGGCATTTTCGGTGCAGCGCAGGCATCCGCCTTCTTCCATCGACAGGAAGCAGGTGCTTTGCCCCGATTGCAAGTGGGACAATTGGGGGCAAATCCGGTAATTATCCACCAGTTCTTTCAGGTATTCGCGCGCCATCAGGTAATTCGGGAAAACCTTGATGGGCTGCAGGGCAGTTCTGTAGCGTTCTATCGCCAGCCGCAGTTTGCCATCCTGACCTGTGAAACAGAAAATGCAGTAGTTTCTGCTCCAGTATTTCATTGCCTTGTTGAAGGGGGGCTTCTTCCTTTTTATCGTATCCAGTTCCAGTAGTAACGCGATCAGTTCATTACCCGTTTCCTCGTACCGCACCTCGTGGATGGCATCTCTCAGTTTATTTTCAAAGCCATCATGGTCGGCGAAGTTGAAGTGGTTGCGCACCCTGTTGCGGATACTGCGCGCTTTGCCCACATAAAGCAACTGACCTTTTCTGTCGTAGAAATAGTAAACGCCCGGCTTGCGGGGAAGCTCGGCAATGCGTTCCTTGTCGAGATGCGGCGGTAAGGGCTGGTGTCCTTTATGTTGCTGCAGGAGCTCCGGTATCCATCCCTGCAGATCGTTGTCGAGCAGCATCTGAAACAATGTGGCGGTGGCTTCTGCATCTCCCATGGCCCTGTGCCGGTCGCGAATGGCAATGCCCAGCTCGCGGCATAGATTGCCCAGTGAATACCGCTGTTTACCCGGCAGGATTTTTCTGCTCAGCTTCACGGTACACAGCTTTTTGGCGTGAAAGGGAAATCCCTCTTCCTCCAGCATTTTTCGGATAAAGGAATAATCGAACGCAGCATTGTGCGCCACAAATACCTTGTCTTTCAGCAGTTCGTAGAGTTCAGGAGCGATCTCCTCAAACGTAGGCGCATCCGCCACCATAGCAGCAGTAATGCCTGTCAGTTGAGTTATGAATGGCGGTATATCCTGTTCGGGGTTTACCAGGGTCTGATAGGTGCCCGTAACCTCTGTTCCGTTGTGCAACACCACCGCAATTTCTGTAATGCGATGCCTCCCGGCAATGCCTCCGGTTGTTTCAATATCTACAATGGCGTACACAAGCTTAAAGGTAAGGAATGGACTGCTTACCCGATGGCTTTCGCATGGTCATTTATCCGGGTAGAACAGCAATGCGTCTACTTTGCCAAGCACCGACATAAAATCATCCGATTTAGGCAACTACGTTGAATGCTGTTATCTTTAAGCGGTATGATACTGATTACGCTTCTGAGGTATATCTACACCGCGTGGGCAGCCATTGTCTTTGTTACATTGCTGCTAGTGACCGCACCATTCTTTTTTCTGTTTAGCTGGATTTTCGGGAAGCGTTCGTTGCCCTGGATATTGGTTTTATGCCGCTTCATTTCCTGGAGCATGAGTGTGCTGTTGCTTATCCCCATGCGCATCCACAGGAACAAGGCATTGGATAGGAAAAGGGCATATGTTATCATTGCCAACCACAAGTCTAATTATGATGCTCCCGTGGCAGCTGCTTCCACCAGCGGGAATGTGCGGTTTCTCATCAAACACGAACTGCTGAAGGTGCCTTTGCTGGGCAGCCTGTTCAAACGTACTGCAGTGAGTGTCGACCGGAGCAGTCCGGAAAGCCGCCGAAAAAGCATGATGGTGCTGGCTGACTACCTGGCGCAGGGCGATTCCATTTTTATGTTTCCGGAAGGAACGCGCAATAAAACCAAAGACCAGGTTATGATTCCTTTTAAGGATGGTGCATTCCGACTGGCCATTGAATTGCAGGTGCCCATTTTGCCGCTGGTGTATATCAACACGCAGAAGGTGATGCCCAACAAACCCTTGATTATGCGCCCCGGTGTCATTCATATTCATGAACTGGAGATGGTCTCCACCGATGGCTACAGCCTGGATGATGTACCCAAGCTGCGGGAAAAGGTGCGCGAGATCATGCAAAATGCTTATCTGGAATTAACTGGTCAATAAAAACAAACTACTATGCAATTGAAATTTTGTGGTGCCGCGGGAACTGTTACAGGAAGTTCTCACCTGCTGGTACTCGACGATGGTTTTCGCATACTGCTCGACTGCGGGATGTACCAGGGCAATGACCGTGCCTACCAGGACTTCAATAAGGACTTTCTCTTCGACCCGAAGGATATAGACGTCGTTATTTTATCGCATGCGCATATTGACCATTCCGGCAAGTTACCGCGCCTGGTTAAGAAGGGTTTTAAGGGAGATATCTACGCCACTCCGGCCACTATGGATCTCACAGCCATTTTGCTGCTCGACAGCGCCCATATTCAGGAACGGGAGAGCAATTTCACCAATAAGCGTATGGAGGAAGAGCACCAGAATGAAGAACCCCTGTATGATGTGGAGGATGTTTCGGCTACCATGGAACAATTCCGCACCAATAATTACGACCGCTGGTTTACCGTGCATCCGGATGTAGACGTCCTATTTAAGGACAGCGGCCATATCCTCGGCAGCGCCAGTGTTACCTTGCGCATCAGAAGGCAGGGTCTGAAAGACACTTACCTGGGTTTTACAGCAGATATTGGTCGGCCCGAGCGTCCCATTCTGCGCGACCCCCAGCCGATGCCGCCCTGTGATTATATCATTTGCGAGTCTACCTATGGCGACCGCCTGCACGACGAGGCACCTGAAGAAAAGAACAGGTTGCTGCAAATCATTCAGCATACCTGTGTAAAGAACAAAGGGAAACTCATCATTCCCGCATTCAGCGTCGGTCGCACGCAGGAGATTGTTTATCTCCTCGACCAGCTGCAAACAGAAGGCTTGCTTCCGGATATTCCGGTTTTTGTCGATTCTCCGCTGGCAGTGAGTGCTACCAGTATTTTCCAGCAGCATCCGGAGTGTTTCGATAAGCAGATTCTGCGCTATATGATTAAAGATCCCAATCCCTTCGGCTTCGAGCGCTTGCGGTTTGTCAAATCGGTGGAGGAGTCGAAATCACTGAACAACAGAAAAGCCTGCATCATCATCAGCGCATCCGGTATGATGACGGCCGGCAGGGTACGCCATCACCTTTACAATGCATTGGAGCATCCTGAAAATACGGTGCTGATAGTCGGCTATGCGGGTCCCGGAACTACGGGAGGTGCATTGCGGTCGGGGGTTCCTACCATCAGAATGTTCGGCAAGGAACTGCAGGTCAGAGCGCATGTAGAAATCATGGACAGCTTCAGCGCACATGGTGATTATAAGGAGATGATTGATTACCTGCGCAGCCAGCAAAAGGAAAAACTGCGCTCCATTTTTCTGGTGCACGGTGATGAAGATGCCCTCGAAAGTTTCCGGCAGAAGCTGCTGGATGAAAAGTACAATGATGTGCTGATTCCGGCATTGGGTGAATCCGTCACCATTTAGCATTAACATACTTTAACCGCTCATTAAGAAGGCGGGGGTTAATTTTGTACTTCAAATAATTGAATACCATGTACATGAGATCCCTCCTTTTACTGGCGCTGGCAGGAAGCCTGGCTGCGTGCAGCGACAAAACCGAAGATGGTCTTGTCGTGCAGGCATTTGACCCTGCTTCGCTCGACAGCACCTTTCGTCCGGGTGATGATTTTTACCGCTTTGTCAACAACAAATGGATCAACGCGCACCCTATCCCTTCCGACCGCAGCCGCTTTGCTACGTTCGACCTGCTGAATGAAAACAGCCTGACCACATTGCGTGCAGTGATGGAGCAAGCTGCAGCTACTACCCACAAAGCCGGCAGCAACGAACAGAAGGTAGGCGATTTCTGGGCTTCAGGAATGGACTCTGTTGCTATCAACGAGCAGGGACTTGCTCCTTTGCAACCGTATCTGGATAAAATTGATGCTATGTCTTCCACTGCAGACCTGATGGAAATGGCCGCATGGATGAACACCTTGTATGCCGGAGCACCCTTCTTTACATGGGTGGGTCAGGATGATAAGAACAGCACACAGCAGGTAATGAACCTGAACCAGGGAGGCCTGGGTTTGCCCGATCGCGATGACTATTTCCGCAAGGATATGAAAAGCGCAGAAATCCGCCAGGCATACATGCAGCACCTGAAGAATGTATGGATGCTGATGGGAGAAGAGGAGGCAGGAGCTGCTGCTAAAGCAAATGCCATTTATGCCATAGAAGTGCAGATGGCGAATGCCTCGATGGACAGAGTGATGCGGAGAGATCCCCATGCTACCTACCATAAGATGGACATTGCCGGACTGACCGCTATAGCTCCTTCAGTAGATTGGTCTGCGTTCTTCAAACAACTGGGAGCGCCCGCCTTCGATTCCTTGCTGGTGGGACAACCCGATTTCTTTAGGGCATTCAATAACATGTTGAGTACCGTTTCGATGGATGACTGGAAATCGTATATGAAATTTCATCTGATACGCAATACCAGTGAATACCTCAGTGATGATTTTGTAGCGGCTGATTTTGATTTTTATCAGAAGACCCTTCGCGGTGTGGAGCAATTGAAGCCCCGCTGGAAAAGGGTGGTAGAGACTGCCAACTTCTCATTGGGCGAAGTACTGGGACAGGAATATGTGAAAACAGCATTTTCTCCGGAGTCGAAAGAGCGCATGGTGCAGATGGTAGATGACCTAAAAGCTTCCATGAAAGTGCGCATCGATGAACTTGACTGGATGAGTGCTGAAACCAAAGCGAAGGCGCAGGAGAAACTGGCTTCCTTCAATGTGAAGATTGGTTATCCCGACAAATGGAGAGATTACAGCGGGCTGGATATTGACAGGAATGCCTATGTGCTGAATGTGATGAGAAGCACAGAATTTGAATACAAACGCACTCTGGCTAAGATTGGCCAGCCGGTAGATAAGACAGAGTGGGGGATGACGCCTCAAACGGTCAATGCTTATTACGATCCTTCCAACAATGAGATTGTATTTCCTGCCGCGATACTGCAACCACCGTTCTTCGATCCCAACGCCGACGATGCGCTGAACTACGGTGGCATCGGTGCCGTCATCGGTCATGAGATTACACATGGCTTCGATGACCAGGGCCGCCAGTATGATGCAAGGGGTAATTTGGTTCAGTGGTGGACTGCAGATGACGATGCATCCTTTAATAGCAAAGCGGATGTAGTGGTAACGCAATACGAAAGCTTCTGTCCGCTCGACAGTCTGTGTGTGAACGGCCAGTTGACATTGGGCGAGAATATTGCCGATTTCGGAGGATTAACCATTGCCTACTATGCATTTAAAATGACTGAACAGGGCAAAGCCGGCGAACTGATAGACGGGTTTACGCCTGAACAGCGTTTCTTCCTGGGATTTGGACGTATTTGGGCGAGTGCCTACACAGAACAGGCTATGCGCCAGCAATTGCTGACCAATCCGCACAGCCCCGGTGAATATCGCGTAAACGGTACGCTTACGAATATGCCGGAGTTTTATGAAGCCTTTGGTGTGAAGGAGGGAGATAAATTGTATCTGCCTACTCAGAACCGGGCGAGTATCTGGTAATTGCAACCCTACTTGAATAACAGAGGAGCCGCTTTCATGTAAAGCGGCTCTTTTTTTATCGGCGTCCTTTTCTACCCGGTTTACCCGATCTTCCGGGACTCCTTTTCGATGCCGGCTTTCTATGCTGCGGTGGTCTGCCACTGCTGGCAGAGGTTTCTTTGGGAGGTACTGCTTTTTTGGGTGCAGACTTTTTTGGGGCGGCGGCTTCTTTTCCCGATGCTGCAGTTAATTGGTGAATGGCAGCTACTTCATCAGCCGTTAGCTCCCGCCATTCGCCCAATGGCAGGTCGAGGGTGAGGTGCATGATGCGTGTCCGCTTCAACTTGCGCACATCGTAGTGGAAATACTCACACATGCGTCGGATTTGCCGGTTCAGCCCCTGCACCAGCGTGATGCGAAAAATATGCGGCGTTACCATCTCTACCTTGCACTTCTTGGTGCGCGTGCCCATGATGGGAACGCCATTGCGCATGCCCTCCAGAAAAGCGGGAGTAATGGGCTGCACTACTGTTACTTCGTATTCCTTCTCATGGTTATTTCCGGCACGGAGTATTTTGTTGACGATATCGCCGTCGCTGGTAAGCAGGATCAGCCCTTCGCTCTGTTTATCCAGTCGGCCAATGGGGAATATGCGGCGGGGATAATGAACGAAAGATATAATATTATCGCGCTCGGTGGTGTCGGTGGTGCTAACAATGCCGGGTGGTTTGTTCAATGCGAGATATACGTGCTCCTCTACTTCGAAATCAATGATGCGGCCATCTACCCGCAGCTGGTCTTTAGCTGTTAAACGACTTCCGGGCTCCGGTCGCCGGCCATTCACCACCACACGACCGGCCTCAATCCAGTGTACTGCATCGCGGCGCGAGCAGATGCCCTTCTCGCTCAGTAATTTGTTCAAACGGATTCCTTCGGCTGCCATCGGTTGCTAAACTAATGCAAATACTGCTGCAGCTGAATACCATCCCGGTAGTTCCGATGGATATTGGGCTTTCACTATCAGCAGAGAGCAGGTTCCTGGATAATCGACTTAAGCTAATGCAGCTTGCACGCGAGGCTTCACTTCTTCGCCTATTAGGCGGATGGCTTCCTTTAGTTGCTCATGGGAGAGACCGGCGTTGTCCATCTGGAAACTGAAGCGACTGATACCGCCCAGCGCTTTACTGTGGCGTATGATTTTTTCTGCAACTGCTTCCGGATTGCCCACGACCAGTGCGCCCAAAGCATCGGTCTGTGCATCAAAGTGGCTGCGGGTAACGGGTGGCCAGCCGCGTTCCTTGCCAATGCGTGTAAAGGTTTCAGCATAGCCAGGGTAGTAATCGTCAACCGCCTTTTGCGCATCGGCGGCTACATAGCCCAGGGAGTGGAGTCCTACCTTCAGCTTTTCTGGCGCGTGGCCTGCTTCTTCACCTGTTTTACGGTAGAGGTCTATCAGTGGCTTGAAGCGATGTGTTTGTCCGCCGATGATGGCCACCATAAGCGGCAATCCAAGCGCTCCTGCTCTTGCGAAGGAAGCAGGTGTGCCGCCAACACCTAACCATACGGGCAATGGATCCTGCACCGGGCGCGGGTAGATGGACTGCTGGTGCAGGGCAGGGCGATATTGTCCTTTCCAGGTTATCGTTTCCTTTTCCCTGATTGCGAGAAACAGCTCCAGTTTTTCTGTGAACAGTTCATCGTAGTCGTTCAGGTCGTAGCCAAACAGCGGAAAAGATTCGATGAAGGAGCCTCTGCCCACCACCATCTCTGCGCGGCCATTGGAGATGATATCCAGTGTGGTATATTGCTGAAAGGCGCGAACGGGATCGGCAGCACTCAACACTGTGACAGCGCTGGTCAGTTTGATTCTACTGGTCTTTGCAGCGGCAGCGGCGAGAATCATATAGGGTGCGGCATCCAGAAATTCCCTCCGATAGTGCTCTCCGATACCGAATACATCCAGACCGACGGTGTCGGCATAAATCATCCGGTCCAATAGTTCCGACATCGCTTTGACGCTGTCAGCCCCCGACAAATTGCCGGCATTCGCAGGAACAGCTGCAAAACTGTCGATTCCTATTTCCATGATGTTATTATCCGTTAATTATATTAATTATTTCAATATTTCGTCTATAAGCCATTCTGCTTTGCCCAGGTGCTCCACAATAAACAGGGTGTAGCGGATGTCGACGCTGATATTACGGCATCTTGAAAAATCGTAGTTCAGGTCACTCATGGTACCTTCCCATACGCGGTCGAAGTTGGTGCCTATCAGTTCCCCTTTTGCGTTGAGCACAGGGCTGCCGCTGTTGCCGCCGGTAGTGTGGTTCGAAGCCAGGAATGCCACAGGTAATTCTCCGTTGGGCAGCGCGTACCTGCCGAAATCGCCTGCTTCCATCAATTCAAGCAGAGCGTCCGGAACATCAAATTCTTCATCACCGTCCTTATATTTTTCCAGGATACCTACGTGGGTAGTCTGCGGAATATAGTATACTCCGTTGCGGGGTGTGTAACCACTCACTTTACCATAGGCTACGCGCAATGTAGAATTGGCATCAGGATAAATCCTGTCCTTGAGTTTACTTTGGATGATGCCTTCCATATACAGACTCATTTCGCGTTCTATCATTTCCTGAACCGGTTCCAGTGCTGTTGCCTGCATGGTTTTATACGTGGTATAAAATGCATCAAACAGCTGGTAGATGGGGTCTGATTTCAGTGCATTCCTGTCGCCCCGACGGATGGCCTCCAGCAATTGGTGGGTTCCGGCAGCACTCACCAGGCCACTGCTGTTGTACACTGCATTGGCCCAGGTGGCAAAGTTTTTATTGTAGCGGACCGCCTGTTCCCTGAACCAAACAGGTTGCAGAGAGCTGTCTACATCCATGTAAATTTTTTCCAGCAGCAGGGGAAACACCTCCCTGTCCAACGGAATATGGTAATTCGCAAAATAGTCGTCTACACCGGCGCTGAGCTTTTCTACCTCCTTGACAATAGCATCTTCGGTGCTGTTGCTATCGGCAAGCAGGGCAGACAGGTTGCGATAATTATAAGCATACCGCACTGCTTCGATTCCCAGGACACCTTCCAGGGTGTAGTCTGTCGCTCTGTTGTAATTGGTCAGCTGACTGTGCAGTGTATTGAGCCGCTGCGTAACACCCGCGTATTTGCTGTCGCGCGCCCACATCTCAAAAGCGTGTTCAAACTGTCGTTTTTTAGCAAAAGCATCGTTGGCTTTCAATCCCAGACTTTCTCCCTGCCATTTCTTGTAGGCGTTAGCAAGATTTTTTGTCTTGCTGGCGTACATCAGTGTGAGGGTATCATTACCGCGCATGTATTTTTCCATCGTGCGGATGCGGATTTCCCGCAAGGCTACCTTATCGGGATTGCTTTCCAATGCTATGTTGGTGATGGCCTGCACGGGAAGGTATTCCTGTGTTCTTCCCGGAAACCCGAACACCATGGTGAAGTCGCCTTCCTGGATGCCATCGAGGCTGACAGGAAAATAATAGCGTGGTTGATAAGGTCTATTCGCAGGGTCGTAGTCGGCAGGTCGGTTATCGGCATTGGCATAAATGCGCCACATGCTGAAGTCGCCGGTATGCCGGGGCCATATCCAGTTATCCGTTTCACCCCCAAATTCGCCGATGGAGCGGGGAGGAGTGCCCACCAGCCGAATATCTGTGAAGGTCTCGGTAATAAACATATAGTATTTATTTCCATAATAAAAGGACTTCACCGAAGCGTCGTAATGGGTGCCATCGGTAGCCATCCTGGTAAGGGAATCTATACGCTGTTCAATAATTTTGGTGTTGTCTGTATCAGTATCCAGGTCTTGCCTGACGGCATCGGTAACGTCATCAATGCGCACAATAAAAGTCACCTGAAGACCCGGAGCAGGGATTTCCGCCTTCTGATTACTTGCCCAGAATCCATCTCTCAGGTAGTTGTTTTCCACGCTGCTCAGGCGGTTAATGGAACCGAAACCGCAATGGTGGTTGGTGAGTACCAGTCCTTCTCCGGAGATTACTTCACCGGTGCAGCCTCCGCCGAAAATCAGGACAGCATCTTTCATACTGCCGTTGTTCACGGAGTAGACATCAGCTGCCGTAAGTTCAAATCCCATTTCCTGCATTTCTGCTTCATTGGCTTCGAGCAGGGAGGGAATCCACATGCCTTCCTGCGCATGCAGCAAGCTGGTCCATAAAAAAGTAAAAAAAACAATATATCTCATAATATTAATTTGAAATCAACAAAAGATTGTCCCGCAGAGAATCGGTATAAAAATATCCATTCCCTATAAGAGGCACAAGCATTTTTTGTCAGGAGCTGCAACTACATCCGTTCCGGCGCTTCGATACCCAATAAATCAAGTCCATGCCCGAGTACAGCACCGGTTGTATGTGCCAGATGTATGCGCAGCTGTTTTTGTTCCGGGGTGTCAGCATGCAATACGGAATGATCGGCGTAGAATTTATTGAATTGTCTGGCCAGGGTATAGATATAATTAGCGATTTCTGCCGGCGACCAGTTCTCTGACGCATCCTGAATGGTAGCATAGTACCTCGAAAGCGTGACTATGAGATCCAGTTCATCCTTGTCGGGAGCTGCCATCTTCCCGCCCGGTTCATCGGAAAGTTTGCTCAGGACACTTTTGATACGGGCATAGGTATATTGAATGAAAGGACCTGTATTGCCCTGCAAATCGATGGATTCCGTAGGGTTGAAAAGGATACGCTTTTTGGGGTCTACCCGCAGAATGAAGTACTTCAGTGCTGCCAGACCAACCTGCCGGTACAGGGTTGTTTTTTCTGCTTCGGAAAAATCAAGTTGCTTGTCTGACTGCTCCAGAAAACTGCGACTGCTGGCCTCCATTTCGTCCATAAGGTCATCAGCATCCACCACGGTTCCTTCTCGGCTTTTCATTTTCCCTTCCGGCAAATCGACCATGCCATAGCTGAGGTGATGGATACCGTCGGCATAGGGTTCGCCCAGTTTTTCGAGTACCAGTTTGAGTACTTTAAAATGGTAGTCCTGTTCGTTCGCCACGACATATGCCGATACATCCATATGGTAATCGAGGTAGCGCTGGTGGGCTACGCCAATATCCTGTGTGATATAGACGCTGGTTCCATCGCTGCGGAGTAGCACTTTCTCGTCCAGCCCTTTGTCGGTCAGGTCTACCCACACCGAGCCATCATCTTTGCGGAAAAAGTATCCTTTCTCCAAACCCTTCAATACGAGATCGCGGCCCTTGCTGAAATGTTCCGATTCGAGATAGTCCTTTTCAAAATCGACACCCAGCCTTTCGAATGTCTGGTTAAAGCCTTCGTACACCCATCCGTTCATGGTCTGCCACAGCTCCAGCGTTCCCGGGTCGCCGGCTTCCCACTGTTGCAACATCCTCACTGCCTCGAGGTAAACAGGCGCTTTTTTTTCGGCTTCTTCCTTGCTCATGCCCCCGGCCATCAGGGTGCGCACCTCTTCGTCCAGTAAGTTGGAATAGGTAACATAATAGTGGCCCACAAAGTGATCGCCCTTGGTGCCGGTTGTAGTCGGTGTGGCATTGTTTCCTTTCCGCTGGTAGGCCACCATGGATTTACAGATGGCGATACCTCTGTCGTTGTAAATATTGACGCGATGTACATCATTTCCCGCCGCAGCCTGTATTTTAGAAATGGAGTAACCTAGCAGCATGTTGCGGATATGACCCAGGTGCAGGGGCTTATTGGTATTGGGGCCGCAGTATTCCAGCACAATCTTCTTGCCGCTGCGGGCAGGTGACAACCATGGCTGTTCTGTGCGGAGCTGGTAGAGAATACTGGTCCAGAAATCGGATTTAAAACTGATGTTCAGAAATCCCTTCACCACATTAAAGCGGGCAACGCTGTTTTGGTGTTCAAGCAGGTATTGCCCCAGTTCCTCTGCAGTCTGCATGGGGTTCTTCTTGCTGGCCTTCAGCAGGGGGAAGACAACATAGGTATACTCTCCTTCAAATTCCGGCGGAGTGGGGTCGAATCGAATCTCATCGGCGGGAATTTCCAATTGGTATAAGGCAGCAATGCCATTGCTAATGGCTTCCTGAATAGGTTGTAGGTAATTCATAAACGGCTTTCTATAACGACAGAGACATCTTCCAGTAATTCCAATGCGATTTCTGCCATCAGGTTTTTCTTGTTATCCAGTGTGGGATTCACTTCGGTAATTTCCATGCAGCAAACTTTTTTCTGCCGGCCGAATGCCTTCATGAGCTGATGGGCTTCGCTGGTAGTAAGACCGCTTTTAACAGGCGTTCCGGTGCCTTTTGAAATATCGGCATCCAGACTGTCGACATCAAACGAAACGTAGATACATTCGCAGTCTTCCAGGTGCGCAAGGGCTTTTTTAACAATAGCATCCACGCCCGATTCCCGCACTTTTTGCACAGTGAAATTCGGAATCTTGTGTTGCTTCAGTATGAATCTTTCCGCTTTTTCCATATCCCGGGCAGCAATAAGAACAATGTCTTTGAAGTCGACTTTGGGAGTTATGTTTCCGATATTTTTCAATTGCTCCCAAGCTTCCACAACTTCCTGTTCGGGATAATTGATCTGGTAGGGTTTATTGTCCAGTGCTGTAACAGCACCCAGGGGCATGCCGTGTACGTTGCCGGAAGGAGTGGAATAGGGGGAGTGTAAATCGGCATGTGCATCAATCCATACTATGCCCAGTTTTTTATCGGGATGCGCCATTTTCAATCCGGAAATAGTACCGGCGGCATTGCTATGATCCGCAGAAATTACGAGTGGGAAATCGCCGTTTTGGATAGTTTCACCAACAGCCTGCGCGATAATTTCGCAGGTTTGAACGATGTATCTGATACGGTCATTATAAGGAGAGGAGGGACGGTCGAGGATGATTTCGTTAAAGACAGGCAGCACGGTGGGAGGGTGATGGGTGAAATAGTCGCTTCCCTTGTTCCATGCTGCTGCGCGCATGGCAGAAAATCCCAGTGAAGACCCGCGTGTGCCGGCACCTAATTCACTGGAGGCTGATATAATCCTGATTGCTGACATATAGTCGCAAAGTTATTATTTTTACCCTTTGATTAGAAGTGTACCTTTATTCCATTATAACCGTCAACATTGAAGAATACATATCTCGACTTGATCCGCCAGACCTTCTATTTTCCACAAGATGGATTCGAAGTCAAAAACAACTGGTTGTACTTTAACAACATTCCCCTCAAGGACCTCATTGAAGAATACGGCACCCCGCTGCGCATCACCTACCTTCCTAAAATCTCTCAGCAGATACAGAAGGCCAAGAAGTGGTTCAGCGATGCCATAGATGAGCTGGATTACAACGGCAAGTATTATTACTGCTACTGCACCAAAAGTTCTCATTTCGCGCACGTGCTCGATGAGGCACTGCGCAATGATATTCATCTCGAGACTTCATCGGCATATGATATAGATATTGTTGAGCGCCTGTATCTCAATAAACGCATTACAAAAAATACGTATATAATTTGTAACGGATTCAAAACAAATGTTTATACCCAGCGCATTTCCAAGCTGGCGAATCTCGGTTTCAATATCATACCAGTTCTCGACAACAAGGAAGAACTGAAAGAATACGATGACCGTATCATCAACGAGGTTAACATCGGTATACGCATAGCCGCTGAAGAACAACCGGAATTTCAGTTGTACACCTCCAGGCTGGGTATCCGCTATTCAGAGATCAAGAGTTTTTATGAAGAGTATGTGCAGCCCAATCCGAAGTTTAAACTGCGCATGCTGCATTTCTTCATCAACAGCGGAATTCGCGATGACATCTACTACTGGAATGAGCTCACCAAGTCTTTGAAGGTCTACTGCGAACTCAGAAAAGTCTGTGAAGACCTGACGGCATTGAATATTGGCGGTGGTTTCCCTGTCCGCAATTCCCTGGGATTCGAATACGACTATAACTATATGGTCCACGAAATCATCAGCAAGGTGCAGAGTACCTGTGAGCAGGAAGGTGTACCTACGCCTGATATTTTTACGGAGTTCGGCAGTTTCACCGTGGCAGAGAGCGGCGCTCATATTTTTTCAGTGCTTGCTGAGAAACAACAGAACGACAGCGAACGCTGGTATATGATAGACAACTCTCTGATGACCACCATGCCCGATGCATGGGGCATCAACGCGCGGTTTATCCTGATGCCTGTCAACAAATGGAGTGGTGAGGTGCAACGGGTCAATATCGGCGGATTGAGCTGCGACCAGATGGATTACTATAATTCGGAAGCCCACACCAATGAGGTGTACATGCCGCGGATTGACCTTTCCGGACCCTTATACATTGGATTTTTCCATACAGGGGCCTACCAGGAGAGTATTTCAGGTTACGGAGGCATCAAGCATTGTCTTATTCCATCCCCTCAGCATATACTCATTCAGAAGAACGGCGATGGTACACTGAGTTTTGAAGAGTTTGCGCCTGCACAACAGGTAGATGCTATGCTCGACATACTGGGTTACGACAAGATGGAGTAATTAATCGTTGATGCGCTCGAAGCGGTAGTTGTCGAAGCGCAGTATGCTCACATTCTTGTTTTCAAAGAAGTCCGTCTCCGATTCAATGGACCGTGGTGCAAATTCATACCTGTACAGCATGTCTCCGGCAGGCGCGGGTAAGCGGAAACCTTCAGGAAGATAAGGCCCACCGTATTGCAGCAAATATCCCATGTACAGTGTCAGGTCATAACCCAGCATGGTATAGTCTGTCGGTGCAGAATTGTATATTTCCTTGAAGGCATCTTTGAAGCTGTTGCGTTTGGGAGAGAGCGGATTCACCCAGTAGGACGCCGGATAGTGAAACTTCAGTTTTTCAAAATAATCGAGCGACAGCGATTCCATATCCAGTAAGGGAGGCAGCCCCCCGATTTCCAGATCATACTGGTCGGAGAGGAGTGATACCTTGCGCATCGTCGCATTGACAAATAATTCATCGATGGAGGCGAGAAAAATAAAATTGTTTTTGCCCTTAATCAAAAAATCCTGAATGTTGTCGGTGCTGTTGACCACCTTGAGGGAAGGGCGGTAACTGCCGTTGCCTGCAAGGGGATAAGCGGCTTCGAATGTAGCGATGAGCATGCTGTCTGCTTCTGGTCTTCCCACTACAATCCAGTTGAGGTTATCTTTTTCCTTATCTACAGCTTTGATGAGCGCGGTCATCTGCGTATGCAGGGTGCTGTTGGCCATGATGAAGAAGGGGTTCTCCCGTGTAATATTGGAAGAGGGAGAAAACGGAGAAACCACAAAGGTTTCATTTTCCAGTCCCCATTCCGCAGCCACAGCGAGTTCCTTCGTAAACACCGGACCTACCACTACATCCGATTTTGGCATGGTGGTGAGGATGTCCATCAGCTTACTTTCATCGCGGTAATCGTCGTAGACATTGATTTTCAGTCTTATGCCCATGCGTTCCAGAACATCCGCCGCCATCATGGAGCCTTCGTAGAATTCCAGGCTGGCAAGGTTCTGCATGCCGGTGATATTCTCCTGACCCAGAAGGGTGCGCAGCTCCGTTTCGTCGAGGTGAAAAGGCAAAATGAGCGATAGGGTATAGCTGTCTTTTTTTGCCCATTTCCCTGTTTTGGATGGAGTTTGTTCTTTTTCCTTGATAACCGGCATGGTGTCTTTCGGCACCACAACCACATCGGTAGAATCGACCTCTTCAGGTTCTTTTTCTACGACAACGGGAGTGGGGTCACCAAATAATTGCTGCAGGAAACCACAGGAGGACATGGTAATGCCCAGTACGATGGCCAGCAGCCAGGTCTTATTCCCATTCAATGGTAGCAGGTGGTTTGGAGCTGATGTCGTAAACAACACGATTAATTCCTTTCACATGGTTAATAATATCAGATGATATGGTTCCCAGTAACTCGTGGGGCAGGTGGCTCCAGTCGGCTGTCATTCCATCTGTTGAGTTTACACAACGCAGGGCTACGACGTTTTCATATGTCCGTTCGTCGCCCATCACGCCTACGGTTTGCACCGGCAGCAGCACGGCACCGGCCTGCCACACTTTATCGTACCAGCCCGAACGCTTGAGATGACCGATATAAATGGCATCTGCTTCCTGCAGAATGCGCACCTTCTCGGGAGTTATATCTCCAATAATGCGGATGGCAAGACCCGGCCCGGGAAAAGGGTGACGGTTCAGCAATGCAGGTTTCAGGTCCATGGCGGCACCCACTTTTCTTACCTCATCCTTGAACAGGAAGCGCAGCGGCTCAATGACTTTCAGGTGCAGCTTTTCGGGTAATCCGCCCACATTGTGGTGTGATTTGATAGTAGCGGAAGGTCCGTGGACAGATATGGATTCTATGACATCCGGATAAATGGTTCCCTGTGCCAGCCACTTTACCTCTTCGATGGTATGTGCCTCGCGGTCGAATACTTCTATGAAAACCCTTCCGATGATTTTTCTTTTTTGCTCCGGGTCGGCGACACCGGCAAGTGCGTCCAGAAAAGCGTCAGACGCATCTACACCCTTTACATTCAAGCCCATGTCCTCATAGGTATGGAGCACTTCGTCGAACTCATTCTTGCGCAGGAGACCGTTATTAACGAAAATACAATGCAATTGCTTTCCTATGGCGCGATGCAGGAGTATGGCAGCCACAGATGAATCTACCCCACCGGAGAGGCCCAGCACAACTTTGTCATTCCCCAGCGTGGCTTGCAGGTTGCTGACTGTTTCTTCGACAAAAGACTCCGGTGTCCAGGCGTTGGTGCAGCCGCAGATGCGGTGAACAAAGTTGCTCAGTATCGCAAGTCCTTCCGTGGTATGGGTTACTTCGGGGTGGAACTGTATACAATGGATGGGGAAATGCGTTGCCCCCGGGTCGCTGCTGAAAGCCGCCACGTCGATACTGGCTGTTTTAGCTGTAACATGAAATCCCGGAGGAATTTCCATGACCGTATCGCTGTGACTCATCCATACCTGGCTTTCGTCATTGACTCCGTAAAACAAGGGGTTTTCCTTTTCTGTTAGATGGAGAAATGCCCGCCCGTATTCCCGCTTGGAAGAAGGTGCAACCTTCCCACCATGGGTTTGCGCAATATACTGGGCACCGAAGCAAACACCCAGCAATGGTCTTTGCTGAGCAATGGCGGCATAGTCGAAATCGGGAAGTTGCGGAGCTGTTACCGAAAACGGGCTTCCGGATAAAATGATACCCTTGATATCATCCGTGATGGCCGGTAAATGATTGCAGGGAACAATCTCACTGTATACATTCAACTCTCTGACCCTCCGAGCAATCAGCTGGGTGTACTGAGAACCGAAATCTATTATCAGAATCTTTTCAGTCATGCGCAAAGATAGAGAACACTACCCATTCGGTTTGTGTGGAATGTGTGGAAGATATGCCCGACTGGTTGGGGAAAAATTTCCACACTTCTTTAAGGATGGCCTTGCCGGACAATCGGACTAACGGCATTTGGAGCTGCAGGATAAAGACTTTAAAAGCGGCTGGAATGGCTGCAGCCATTGTTTTCAGGGACATCAGGAGGAAAAAAAAGCAGAGTTCACCGTTTGAAGGTTCCCTCTGCTATCCCCATGAAAACACACACATCCTTATAGATGCAAACGCAGTGCCACGGGGAGGAGAACGGAACGGACGGTTGGGAAAGGAGAGAAAGGGAATCAGGAACCAGATTGGGGGTAGAAATGGTTAATTAAAAAAGCAGAGTTCACCAAGAATGGATCCCTCTGCTATCCCCATGAAAACACAATATTTTGGCTTAAAAACGTGTTGTAATTGTAACGATGTAAAATTAATATTAATTTCAAGAAAACAAATTGTCTCAATAAATTTTAAACAATTGTTGCTCCTGTAACTCAGCAAAGCAGCTTACCTTTACTTAATATACCATCCTATGAAAAGGTTAATAATCGGGTTCATACCCCTTGCCCTTATAGCAACATTTGCATTTCGACCAACTTCCACGGCACCTGCATTTACTGCTGCTACCAAAGTGAATGATGTCTTATTTGCCTTAGGTGATCCGGTACCCAAGTGGTTTCCCAAAGATGTATCTGCGGAAAATATCCAGCGTGGTAAAGAAATTATTCTCGAAGGACGCACCACCGCACCGGATGGGAAACGCTCCAAATACGTTTCTGTCTACTATATGTGTACGAGTTGTCATAATAACGTGATAGAAGACCCCTTGCTTACTGTTTCCAATCCACAGGATCGACTGGAGTATGCCCGCGAACATCAATTACCCTTCCTGCAGGGCACGACCTTTTACGGCATAACCAACCGCGAAAGCTGGTACAATGATGATTATTACAAGAAGTACGGAGATCTGGTAGAACCGGCAGCCGATGACCTCAGCGAAGCCGTACAGTTGTGCGCCAGCGAGTGCGCGCAAGGCAGACCTCTTGTAGACTGGGAAATGGATGCGGTGCTGGCTTATTACTATAGCATCAGCTACACGCTTTCCGATATCGGATTCAACGACAGTGATGCTCAACGTTTTGCAACGCTGGCAGCTGCAGATGCCGATAACAGTGCGGTGATTGCTGAAATCAAATCGCGGTACTCCCTGAAGTCTCCTGCTACGTTTGAAGAACCACCCTACGATATCTACTGGGATCAATTAAACGGCAAAGGCAATCCTGAGAACGGAAAGCTGGTGTATGAACTCTCTTGTCAGGCTTGCCATAAGCCCACAGGCGTAAGTGATGTTGTCTTTGGCGATAACAAACAAGACTTCAAGGCCATGAGCAGGTGGTTTGATAAAAACAACTGGTGGTTATTACAGGTGGTTCGCCATGGTACGCATCCTGCACCCGGACATAAGCCTTATATGCCGCTGTACACCACAGAGCGCATGAGCAACATCATGGTGGAAGACCTGAAAGCCTATATCCTACAACAGGCCGGTAAAGGTTCCTGATAGATTATCGCACCAGCGTCAGATTTCCCTGCCGGTAATACGGCACATTGTCTTCTCCGTTACCGGTAATGACGTAGACATAGGTGTCCATTTCCTGCTCTTTCCCTTCGAAATTGCCATCCCAGCCCTGCAGTGGATCGTTGGTAATATATACCAGCTGGCCCCAGCGGTTGTAGATGCGCATTTCAAATTCATCCAGTCCGAGGTTAAAGGGAAGAAAGAAATCATTAACACCATCGTTGTTGGGTGAAAAGGCATTCGGTACGTCCAGGTCAGAAAATGCTTCCACCAAAATCGGCTGACAGATACTGTCCGGACAGCCGTTATCGGATGTAATGCTCAGGCAGACAATATATTCACCCGGCTCGGTGTACAGGTGGGCAGGATTAGCCACATTCGATGTAGCTCCATCGCCAAAATCCCATTGCCAGGTAGCAGCATCCAGGCTTTCATCGGTGAAATTCGCTGCCGCATACACGCTGACGGGATTAGGTAAAAAGCTGAAATCCGCTTCCGGGAAGCCGAATACTTCCACGGTAGCAGTTGTAGTATCATAAGGGAAACAGGATTCCGGATCCTCTACTACCAGAGTGATGGTGTAGGTGCCTGGTGCCTCATAGGTTACGCTGGGCGTTTCTTCCTCTGAGGTAGCGCCATTGCCGAAGTCCCAGTAATAGTTCACTGCATCGGAACTGTTATTGACAAAGTTGACATCCAGGGGAGAGCATCCGCTGGGAGGGGCAAGGCTGAAGAGTGCTTTGGGCCCTTCGAAATCGAATTCAAATTTGATCACTCCCAGATTGCAGTTGGTGGAACTGTTGTTCTCGCTCCAAGCACCATCGGTGGTGGGGAAGTCATCAAAGCCCCCGCATCCTGCGCATACTGCCTGGTAGATACGTCCCTTTTTATCGAAACGACTGGTACCGCCATCCACATGGTCGGCTGCCGCTGGACTTCCGAAGAAGGTGGCATAGATCAATCCGGTGAGATTCTTTTTAAAGACGATAAAGTAGAAGTCGCTGCCTGATGTGGTGGATGTAAATGCATCTGCAGTGATCGGCATACCCAGTACGTTGCCGGTGAGTGGATTGAAAGACGAGTTCGTGCTGCCGCCCCAGCCTGCCACATAAATATTTTCACAGTCGTCGACCAGTAGGGCAGTGGGGGAGAAATTGACCGTGGTGGTGCCCGACCCGAATACGGTGGAATAGATAAATGCGCTCATATCGCTGTTCAGTTTTGAAACGAACTGAGAGCTGCCCGGATTGGTATAAACATCTGCGGTAACAGGATATGTGCCGGAGGTTTGCCCGGTTACATAGATATTGTTGTCACCGTCCACATCCACAAAAAACGCCTGATCATAAGCTGCGGTGCCCAGATAGGTGGCTGCCAGTACATCAGCGCCGTCGAAGGTCATGCGTGCTACGTAGCCGTCTATGCCTCCGCCTAAAAAACTTGGGTTCAATGTTCCTGCTGTGGTAGGGAAGTCGGTACTGGAAGTTCCGCCCACTACCAGAAAGGTTTCGTCCGGTGCCTTTTTGATAGAGTAGACCCCGTCGTCATTGCTGCCCCCGAGGTAGGTACACCATTCCAGTTCACTCAGGTCGGGATTGAACCGGGCGACAAACCCATCCTGATCACCGGACAAGGTAGATTGAAAGGCGCCCGGTGTTACCGGCAAATCCGGACTGTTGGTAGACGATGCCACAAAGACATTGCCGGTGCCATCCACCACCACCTCACCGCGAGCGTGGTCGCCGTAATTGAAAGAACCGTCTCCCAGATTGAGTGCATCTTCATTGCTGCCACCCAGATAGGTGGAGCCAATAATGTCGGAACCATCCGCACTTAGTTTCGTGATAAAAGCGTCGGAGCCATTGTTGAAGCTCACTACATAAGTAACCGTGACCGCAGGTCCGCCGTTATGTGAGTTATCGAAAGCGGATGCTGACACCGGAAAATCTTCAGAGCCGGTGCTGCCATACACCACGAGTTGACCGCTGGAATCTACTACCAGACTATGTGGCAATTCATTGCTGGAGCCACCGAGGTAGGTAGAATAAACCAGGTCGGTGCCGTCGGGAGTGAATTTTGATATGCCAATGTCGTAACCGAAAGCCCCTTCACCGCCGGCATAACTTTCGGAATACGCTCCCAGCGTGGTAGGATAGCCGATGCCGTTTACAATACCGGCACCATAGAGATGTCCGCCATTGTCGTAGGTGGCGCTGTACCCCCAGTTGTCGGCAGTAGAACCCGAATAGCTACTGAAAATCAGCGTGGCAGGGTCGATGACCAGGGGATAGGCAGGGTTGTAATTGCTGCCTGTTGTAAACCCGACTATGCCATTCTTTAATTTAAAAGCACAAGCAATGGGTTGTTCTATTCCGTCTATCAGCTGATAAGCGTAAGGCGTTTGCTCTACCAGTCGCACGATACTGGTTTCAATCTCCAGCTGACCATTGTCGATGCTCAGCCCATCCTCGCCTTTATAGGCAATCCTGATATTGGAGACATCAGCACCCGGTTGCACCACCAGATCGTATTTCATATTTCCTGCTGTGCTTTTGACTATCATATCAATACCCGGATACAAGTCTTCATAGATGACAGATGTATACGAAGGTACTTTTCCTTTCCAGCGCTCCGGATTATTTCCAATAAAATAATTCGTATAAAAGGATTCTTTATTTGAATACGGTCTTACGCGGGATGTGGTGGCGCCGACGAATGTAGCCTTTACCGCGTGGCCTTTAATACGTGCATGCTGCAGCAGCATGGCACCATCTTTTACTTTAGCAACGTCCGAATTATCCCGGAAATGCCAGGTGAAACCGGTTCGCTCCAGAAACAGTTTGCCTCCCGGAACCTCCCCTTCGAAAAGGATATTTTCACTCCACTGTCCGGCGTTGGCTGTGTACACCAGTCCGTTTACAGGAAGTTGTCCTGAAGCTGTAAGCAAGGGTAGGAGAAAGATGGTCAACCAGATGGATCGTCGCATGAACTTAATTTTATTGCACTAATTTACTATAATGAATGTACTTTAGGCTGTTGAGAACACCAATTTTGACAAAGGTAAGATGAAGGAATTTAGTGCGACCATGAAGCAGGTGCTGCAGCGAGGCTTACCCGGTCCCTCTGCGCAGCGGTTCATGGCACCTGCCGGAAGGGTGGTAGGGCCGTTCGAAGAAAAAGATTATCCGGATGCACGCAAGGCCAGCGTGATGGTACTTTTATATTCCAGGCAGGATGAGGTGCGCACTGTCCTAATGGAGCGGCCCTCTTACGATGGGGTGCACAGTGGCCAGATCAGCTTTCCCGGGGGAGGCCAGGAGCAACAGGATGCAGATGCATGGCAAACGGCACAGCGGGAGACCATGGAAGAGGTGGGCGTAACCGACATTCAGCTCATAGGGCCCTTGTCACCCTTGTATATTCCGCCCAGCAATTTTTTTGTACGTCCGTTTTTGGGATGGCTGCCGCATGAACCTGTATTTGTCCCCGATGAGCAGGAAGTTGCCTCCATTGTGGAGTTCCCGGTACATGACCTGCTGTTGCCTTCGGTGAAATCTACCATGATGGTGGAGCGCAAAGACTGGCGGATGGAGGTGCCCTGCTATCTGATTGGTGGACACCAGGTGTGGGGGGCTACTGCTATCATCCTCAGTGAACTGGAAGCGCTGCTGGAGAAAATGGATGAATAATTAATGGCGTCTTTGCATGATGGCTGCGCCCATTTCACTTATTACGCTTATATCATATCCTTTTTCTGACAATGTATTTAAAGCATTGACTGCTTTTTTATAGTGCTCTTCCATCTTCTGGGTGGCAGCCTGCTGAATGTTCAGGCTATTGAAGATATACAGCACGCGCTCTACCTTATCAGCTTGTGAGGAGGCATACAATTCGGTCAGTTTTTTTGCCGCTTCTTCATCTGACAATTCCAGTGCGCGGATGTAGAGGAAAGTCTTCTTTTTGCGTTCTATATCTCCGCCTGGCTTCTTGCCGAAACCGCCTTCACCGGGATAGGCATCCAGGTAATCGTCCATGATCTGAAAGGCTATGCCCAGCTGTTCTCCAAAGGTATACAGCAGTTGGGCTTCCTCTTCTGTTGCACCGCCGCACAGGGCACCTGTGGCCATCGAGCAACCGAGCAGCACACTGGTTTTCAGCCGTATCATCGTCAGGTAGGTGTCGAGATCCACGACATCCATCTGTTCAAAATCCATATCCATCTGCTGTCCTTCACAGACTTCCTTCGCCGTTTGCGTGAACAGGGCCAGTACAGCAGGAAGCTTTTCCGGAGGGGCCTTCAGCAGCAGCTGGTAGGCTTCAATCAGCAACACATCACCACTCAGAATGGCGGTATTGATATCCCACCGGGTGTGCACCGTAGCAGCGCCTCTGCGCAGGGGCGCGTCATCCATGATATCGTCGTGTACCAGGGTGAAATTGTGGAACACCTCCATGGCCAGTGCCGGTTCAATGCAGGGTTGCAGGTCGCTGGTGAACACACCCGCAGATAGCAGGCTCATCACCGGTCGAATGCGCTTACCTCCCAGGCCCATGAAGTACCTGGCAGGGTCATACAATCCGGCAGGCTGGTCGGGAAACGCATATGTCCCGATGGCCTGTTCAATTACCTGATGCGCTTCCTCCACTGTTACCATAATCGCAAAAATAAATATTTGGCGCTTGTGTTCGAGATTGTGCTTTCCATTCTAAAATGTTAAATTTCGGACAATTCTATGGAAGATAACCTGCTGATAGAGAAGCTCCGTGAGCTGATGGCAAGCGATTTTATTCACCGGAAGAGCATAGAAACAGAGCTCTACCGCAGTGAAGAAAAATATCGCCTGCTGGTGGATCAGTTGGGTGATGCCATTTATCTGTCTTCCACCGATGGGTATTTCGAAGGTTTTAACCGTGCCATGAATGAACTATTTGGGTATTCTTACCAGGAGCTCAGACAATTGCGGGTACAAGACATCTATGCACGCGAAGCCGATCGTACTCCTTTGATTCAGCAACTGAGGGAGCGCGGGGAAGTGCGGGATTACGAAGTGAAACTGAAGAAGAAGAACGGCGAGTTCATGGATTGTCTGATAACTTCTTCACTGCGGCTCGACGAAGAAAACCGGATTATCGGATACCAGGGTATTATTCGCGATATCACGTTGCGCAAGAAGGCCATGAGCCTACAGCAGGAGAAGGATCTTGCAGAGCGCGCCAATCGCTTCAAGGCTGAATTCCTGGCTAATATGAGCCATGAAATTCGGACACCTTTGAATGCCATCAACGGCATGGTGCAGCTGATGCAGGGTACGCCCCTCAATCCGAAGCAGCGGGAATACATGGAAGCTATCAGCACATCCGGAGAATCGCTGCTGCACATCATCAATGAAATATTAGATTTTTCCAAAATTGAAGCCGGTAGGATGGAACTGGAAAAGCATCCATTTTCTATCCGTAAAAATGTAGAAAGCCTGATAGCTACCATTCGCTTCAAGGCCGAAGAAAAGGGGCTGGATCTGGTGCTGGACATGGCAGATGATATACCTGAAACACTGCTGGGCGACGGATTGCGGCTCAATCAAATCCTGCTGAATCTGGTGAGCAATGCCATCAAATTCACCGCTGAAGGGGAAGTAAGGGTAACCACGCGTTTAATCGATATCATCGGTGCGCAGGCCAGGATATTCTTTTCGGTAAAGGATACAGGTATAGGCATAGAAAGTGAACACCTCGAAACCATATTCGATAGTTTTACGCAGGCGGCAACGGATACCACTCGTCTCTACGGCGGCACTGGTCTGGGCCTCGCTATTGTGAAAAAGCTGGTGGAAATACTCAACGGCGCCATCATGGTGAAGAGCAAGCTGGGAGAGGGTTCTGAATTTATTTTTGAAGTGGAAATGGAAGTGGCTGATGCGCAAAATGCCACTGAAGCGCCCGAGAAGGAGGGAAGAACCCTGAAGGTAAAAGACCTGGAAGCGCGCCTGTTGCTGGCAGAAGATCATCCGCTCAATCAACTGGTCACTACAGAAATGCTGAAAGGGAAATGGCCATCACTGGAGATTGAAGTAGCGGAGAATGGTAAGCAGGCTATCGCCATGCTTGAAGACAAGCACTACGATTTGGTTTTGATGGATGTGCAGATGCCGGAGATGGATGGACACACGGCTACCCGTTACATCCGGTCCAGTATGCCTGCTCCTACCAATGAGTTACCTATTCTGGCATTTACGGCCTACGCCACGAGCGGTGAAGCGGAGAAGTGCCTGCAGGCAGGTATGAATGATTATGTATCCAAACCGGTGATGGCGCATATTCTGCAGGATAAGATTATCGATTTATTGATAGCCCATCCCGGGTTCGACAATGAGCGGATTATTTTTGAGAAGGAAGCATCCAACACCGAGCAACTCAATTTGAATTACCTCGATGCCATCACCGACGACGATAACGATTTGAAAACCCGCATGCTCGGCATCATGCTCGACGAGACCCCCATTGAACTCAAGCGGCTGGAAGAACAGGCTGCCGCTGCCAACTGGGATGGTGTCAGGGCTACTGCACACAAAATGAAATCGACGATGCAGTTCCTGGGTCTCAACGACACACTGGATCAGGTGAAGTTTATTGAACTATCGGCAAGGGAAAAGGTCAATTTACCGGAGGTGCATGAACGAATCAAAAAAGTTACAGAAGTTTGTAATGAAGTAATGGAAGGCATCAGATTAGAAATTCAACGCATAAAATAGCACAATATGGAGGATCAGGACAACAAGAAGCACAAGGTATTTCTCGTGGATGACGATACCAAACATCTCGTGATGTTGAAGAACCACATGGAAAAGAAATCTTCTTACAACCTTGAAATCAGTATTTTCTCCAATGGAGAATCTTGTCTGGAACGCATGCATGAGCGTCCCTCGGTGGTTGTTTTAGACTATTACCTCGACGGTATCCGGGCAGATGCCGCCAATGGACTGGAAATCCTCAAGAAAATTAAAAAAGACTACCCGGACAGCGCTGTCATCATGATGTCCGGTCAGGATAATATCAAGGTAGCTGTCGATACCATTGACAATGGTGCTTATGACTACATCATCAAGGGGGAAAGCGCCTATATCCGTGCGCAAATGATTACCGACCATATTCTGAAGAACCAGAATATGGAGCAGTTCATGGTAGATCAGAAAAAGAAGGAAAACATACTGATAGGTATGGTTATCTTCCTATTTGTCATGCTCATCACCTTTGCGGTGCTGAACAGAGGCTTTATCTGATTGTCTTTTAAGTGCTATTTTTCCACACTCCTCAACAGTTTGTAATTCTGTGCGTTACATTTGCGCACCTTTTTGACTGATATGCATAAAACGAAGAACGAGGAACTGCAGCGTATATCTCCGGAGGAGTTCAAGAATGCCGAGAAAACACCGTTGGCCATAGTGCTGGACAACGTGCGCAGTCTGCACAATATAGGTTCTGTTTTCAGAACTGCCGACGCCTTTCTGGTGCGGGGCATCTGCCTCTGCGGCGTAACAGCCACTCCTCCCCATCGCGATATCGAAAAAACGGCGCTCGGTGCGACACAGAGCGTTTACTGGGAATATTTTGACGATACCATCTCCGCTATTCAGAAACTCAAATCACTGAATTACCGCATTGTCGCTGTTGAACAGACCGACAGGAGCATACCACTGCAACAATACCAGCCCTACGCCAATGAAAAGACCGCCCTTATTTTCGGGCATGAAATGTATGGTGTAAGTGAGGAAGTGCTGGCGCTTTGCGATGACTGTATTGAAATTCCGCAATTCGGCACCAAGCACTCGCTGAATGTCGCCGTAAGTGCGGGTGTGGTGATGTGGGACATGTTCAGCAAGCTGCGCTTTGGCGTGAAGCAGTATACGCCTGCCATGCCACTCATTTGATTTTCAGGTCGCTTCGTTTTTTCTCCTACTTTGTATCTTCAAGGAAATTTTAAGGTATGAAGTACAAAGGCAGAGAAGGCAGCCGCAATGTGCAGGACAGGAGAGGTGGCGGCAAAACGGGCATGGCTTTGGGCGGCGGCGCGATTATTATTGTGCTGATTGCGCTTTTGTTAGGACAAGACCCCACGCAATTACTGGAAGCCACGCAGGCACCTGCAGGCACTGAAGAAGCATATGTCTCCTCTGCAGCGGAAGATGAACTGATGGAATTTATTGCCGTTGCCCTGAAAGACAATGAGGATGTATGGCATGCCATTTTTGAGAAAGAACTGAACAGGCAATACAAAGAACCACAACTCATCGTTTTCAATGGAAGGGTGCAGTCTGCCTGCGGCATGGCCACGGCAGCAACAGGTCCTTTTTATTGTCCCGGCGATGACAATGTCTACCTCGACCTCAGCTTTTTCGATGAACTTTCCCGGCGCTTCGGGGCTCCCGGCGATTTTGCCATGGCCTATGTCATTGCGCATGAGGTAGGGCATCATGTACAGCATTTGCTGGGCATTACCGATCAGGTAGACCAGTACCGGGGCAAGGTAAGCGAGCAGGAATACAATGCACTATCGGTGCGGTTGGAATTACAGGCCGATTTCTTTGCAGGTGTATGGGCTAATCACGCAGATGCTATGCACGACATACTCGATCCCGGAGATATTGAAGAGGCCCTACGTGCCGCGAATGCTATTGGCGACGACCGACTTCAGCAGCAAAGCCAGGGATATGTGGTGCCGGATGCATTCACCCATGGCACCAGTGAGCAACGTATGCGCTGGTTCAAAAAAGGATACGAAACGGGAGATGTAAACAAGGGCGATACGTTTTCAGCCACTTATCTGTAATTCCATCTTAGCAAGAAAGACTCAACGATTGCATTTTTCAGCTATATATGTTGCTACTGCATTGCGGAAAGAAAAGCACGTTATTCCCTATACGAGGCCATCATTCTCTGCGTTAGGGAGTATGTTTCGTTGTTTCCTTTTGCTGCTAATGCTGCCCGCTATGGCTGTGGCACAGGATAAAACAATCAGCGTGTACTTCGAATTTGGCGAAGCGACCCTGACGATGGAGGAGCGGATGCGTTTGCTGTTTTTTGTGGAAGACAGTCTGGATAAGAAACAGTACAACCTGCAACTGAAAGGTTATTGCGACTTTATCGACAGCGATGCATTTAATGATAGCTTGTCGTTGCAGCGCGCCTATGGTGTAAAGGATATTTTGCTGGCCAATGGTTTTCGGGAATCGCAGGTGCTTTCTGTGGAGGGTTTTGGAGAAAAAAGGTCTTCCCAAAAGCAGGCATCGGAAGCCATGCGCAGGCAGCAAAGACGGGTTGATATTCTATTTATAGATAAAAATAAAATATTAGTTCAGGAAAAGGAGGTTCCGGCGGTAAAGGAGCAACCGGCAAAGGAGCAGGGTATCCTGAAGGGTAAAACCATCGACGAGATTGCAATCGGAGAGAATCTGGTGCTGGAGAATATGCATTTCTACGGTGGGCGGCATCATTTATTGCCACCGAGTAAACCAGTATTGCTGGAGCTGTTGAAGATCATGCAGGATAATCCCACCCTGCGTATACTTATAGTGGGTCATATTTGTTGTCAGGAACTCGGAATGGATGGTTACGACATGGATACCAAGACCTATGAACTTTCTGTCAACAGAGCCAAGGAAGTATATACTTTTCTGCTACGCAGCGGCATTGATCCCAGGCGCATGTCCTACGAAGGCAGAGGGTCGAATGAAAAGCTGTATGCGGTGGAGGTGAATGACCAGCAACGGACAGCCAACAGGAGAGTAGAGATTGTTATTGTAGACAAATAATTATTGCCATCTATTACCAGGGGTGTTCCGTGCCATCCCATTGCAGGAACTTTCCGGTGTCCGCGATTTTTACCCGCTTAATGACATTATTGACGATGCCATTTACAGATTCTTCTGGCGTAAGCGGTGCTTTGCTTCCACCCATATCGGTCTGCACCCAACCCGGATTGACCACAACAGCTATGATGCCTTCCTCTTTGAGCTCCAGCGCCATGGCTTTGTTCATCATGTTCAATGCAGACTTGGAAGTAGCGTAGCTGTAATGTCCACCGCTGTTTTTAACGCTGACAGACCCCAGCCAGGAGCCTATACTCACCACTACCGGACGGCTAGAGCGGCGCAGTAATTGCCTGAAATGCTTGACCATCAGAATAGGAGCAATACTGTTGATTCTGATGTGCTCCAGGACCTGTTCGGCATCGAGCATATCCAGTCGGAAGTTCTTCATGAATACCTCCTTGTCCGGATTATCCTTTGAGTTGATGCCCGCATTGTTGACCAGTAAATCGAGGTGACCAAATTCAGCTTCCACCCATTCTGCCAGCTGCTGTATTTCCTGCTCGTTACTCACGTCCAGGGTTCTTGCCAGCACATGTCCGTGATCCTGCCTAAGTACTTCCGCAGCAGCCTCGGCTTTTTCCATGGAACGGGCTGTGAGAATAACTGTATAGCCTTCTTCCGCCAGTTGCAAACATATTTCTTTCCCCAGCCCTTTATAGGCGCCCGTTACCAAGGCTATCTTCATACCACTTGTTGTTGATGTTCTTATGAGAAGGACGCAAAGCTACGCAGGTAAGGTTGTATGGGCAGGACTTTACGAAAAATTTAATTTCATTGAGCGTTAGTGCGTAGGCCGCCACTTGTCTGCAGAAAGCACTATTATGGTCGGGTTATAAAACCGTAATTTTCTTTGTTTGCCTTTGCGTACCATCCGAAAGCACTACGAAATACACCCCAGTGGAAATCCCGGGAAGGTTAATCCATTGGCGTTCGCTGCCCTGTGCAGGTAGCGCAGTACTATAAACAGCGTTACCATTCAAATCCAGTAACATAAGTTGCTGCTCGCCTTTCATCTGACCTGATGTTTCCAGAAAGAAACCGGTTGTGGTCAGCGTAGGATAGATGCTCCAGTTGTTATCCATTGTCGCTACTGCTGCGCTGACAGGTACATCCTCCAGATCGCTCCAGTATGCTCCGTTGCCGTGTGTAGCGGCATATAGCTTGCGACTCTGTTGCTGAATTTGCAGGTCAAAGACCATCACGGCTTCCGGAAGGCCATCCATGTAGCTCACCCAGGTGCTTCCGCTATCTTCCGATACGAAAATTCCGATATCGTTACCTACATAGATATGCGATGGGAAGGAGGGGTCTACTATTACCGCATTGGTAGGCAGATCGGGCAGGGCTCCGGAAATATCTTCCCAGGTAGCGCCGTAGTTGCCGGTTCTGAATACATGTCCGGTGCCAAAGCCGGAATAGGTGATATAGGCAACCGCGTCATTGGTCGGGTCGGTGCAGATATCCATCGGGAAACGATCGGGCAAAATTCCGGTTACATCAGACCATGTAGTGCCACCGTCCTGGGTGATAAACACACCCGAAGGATTGCCACCATAGGGTGCCGTAGCAGCGTATACCACATTGTTATCGTAGGCACTGATGGCCATACTCAGCACCGGGTTCCCGTCGAGGGCATCACCGCCGTTGGTCATGGTCCAGGAAGCACCTTCATCCACACTCTTCGCTATGCCTGCAGAGCCTGCATACATCACATTACCTTGAGAAGGTGACAACAGGTAGGGAGCAATGAATGCAACCGGTTGAATGACGGGTATAAACAACGAACTGTATTCGATGCCGTCCCAGGTCTGTACGTTGAGGAATTGGTAGGATACATAACTTATAAAATCAGCCTGTTGGTTGATAGCGGTCCATCCACCATCTCCACCAAATTGCAATGACCACGTAAGGTATTCCCCGGTTAGCGGGTCTACTTCCGCGTTGAGTCGGCTGGTGCCGTTGTCTTGCATACCGCCCAAAACGAAAAGGCTGTCCTGTGCGCTCACAGAGAAGCCATTGTAAAACTGAGTGGTCTGGTACCGACTGTTGCACGAATAGTAGTTATTACCCCCGTCGTCTGTGCGATGGATACCACCATCACTCGCCACGTAGAATGTATTGCTTTCCTCCGGATGCCAGATAACATCATGGCAATCCGAATGCACAAAGTTCTCAAAGCCATCAGGTCCTTCAATAGGAGGGTTCACAAACCCAATACCGCCTTCGCTTTTTTTAGAAAGTGAAGCACCGCCATTGGAGGAGGTCCAGACATCGATGCCTATCACTGCCAGGCGGTTGGAATCGTTGGGGTTGATAGCCACGTCATGGGCAAACCAGCCCTGCCATAAAGAGTAATCGGTGGTATTCACAAATGTCCAGTTCTGGCCGAAGTCTGTGCTCTTGCACAGCCAGCTGGCGCCATCGTCAAATCCAAAGCCATTGCCGATGCTGGCATAAACCAGGTTAGGAAACTGAGGTGCATTGCTCAATTGCACTTTGCCGAAAAATTCGTCCGGTACTCCGGTGGTCGCTTTCACCCAGGTGCTGCCTCCGTTGGTGGTGTTGTAAATGCCATGTCCGGGGGAGCCAAAATTGCCACATCCCGCTACGGCAATATCCGGATTTTCAGGATGCACTACGAGGTCCGTTACCTGATCTATTTCCAGACTCAAAGACCAGTTGTCGCCACTATCGGTCGATTTATAGATGCCTGCAGTGGTGGCCGCATAGATGATATCCGGATTGCTTTGGGCTATAGCCACATCCCAGACGCCTTGCTCCTCACTCATGGAAAAGTCCAGGCTTTTTTCCCAGGAGCTTCCACCGTCAGTAGAACGCAAAATACCAATGCCATAACTGCCCCTTGTATTTCTGTAGGCAGCACCTGTGCCGGCTGCCTGATGGTTGTAGACTTCACCTGTGCCGATAAAAATGGTAAGCGAGTCGTCAGCGGGGAGCGCTATGCAGCTAACAGCCAGGACCGGAAATCCGGTTGGGATACGTTCCCATGCTTCTGTGCCGATTCCTCCGGTGTAGCTGCGCCATAATCCACCGCTTGCTGAACCGGCATACAGGGTATTGGCATTCAACGGATTGAACGCCAGACAAAGTGTACGTCCGGCGCGGTTATGCGGACCAATAGACGACCAGGAAGTACTGCGGGTGTAATGGTGTTGGGGTAAGTCTTTGGCTGCTTCCCAGGCAGCGTAATAAGCGCCATCCGGAATCTTACCCAAAGGATAATTACGGGCGTTGCCATAAAGACTCAAAGCTTCGAAGGCACCGGAGTGCAGGGCTTGCTGTTCGGTGGAAGAAGGTGTGGAACACGCGCTCAGGGCTGCTATCCCGAGGATAAGAAGAGTATTTCGCATGTAATAAAAATAACACCAATCTGCCTGCGGGGGAAATATCCCGTAAAAAATGACATTGACAAGAGATAATCGGCCTTTCGACAAATTATAAAATATGCAATATCATTCTGCATCGCAGCATACAGGTGCACCTATTACAGCTCTTCTCGTTTCCTGCTATTCCATCGTAATGATCAGGTCATCGGAGGCAACCATGCTGCCTTCCTTGATGTGAATCTGTTTGACAACAGCAGCTTCATTGGCATTGATGGTGGTTTCCATTTTCATGGCTTCAATCACAAACAATGGATCATTCTTTTTGATTTCCTGGCCCTTCTTCACGAGGATGAGAGACAAGCGTCCCTGCAGGGGTGCACCAATCTGTAGCTTATTTCCCGCCTCCACTTTTGCGTTGCTTATTTTCTCCACTTTCAGCGAGAGGTCGCTTACCACCACAGGTCTTGTCTGACCATTCACTTCAAAGAAAACGGTGCGCATACCATCTGCATCCGCATCGCCCACGGAGAGCAATTTCACAATCAGCGTTTTTCCCGGAGCGATTTCAAAAACTGTTTCCTCCAGGGCCTTCATACCGTAGAAGAAATTGCGGGTGGGTATGCGGCTCACATCGTGGTATTCGATGAACATTTTGCGGTAGTCTTCCCACACTTTCGGATACAGTTTCCAGGAAAGGAAGTCGGTGAGTTGCAATGGCTTGTTCATCTCTTTGGAGAACTTCCTTACAAAGGCTTTGAATTCTGCATCAAAATCTACCGGTTCCAGGTGGGCATTGGGGCGATTCGAATAGGGCTTTTCGCCTTTCAGAATGATTTTCTGCAGCTTTTTCGGGAAGCCACCATCCGGTTGACCCAGGTCGCCACGAAAGAAGGAGCGCACCGACTCGGGGAAGCTCAATGTCTCGCCCCGTTCCATGACGTCCTGCACCTGCAGGTCATTGCTGACCATGAATTGTGCCATGTCGCCCACTACTTTACTGCTGGGAGTTACCTTCACCACGTCGCCAAACATATGGTTGACATCCTTATACATTTTTTTTATCTGTTCAAACTTGTCGCCCAGTCCGAGCGCTACTGCCTGTGGTTTGAGGTTGCTGTACTGGCCGCCCGGAATTTCATGCTGGAATACTTCTGCAGCACCAGATTTTAATCCCGATTCAAAAGGATAGTAATGCTCCCGCACCACTTCCCAGTAGGTACTGAACTGGTTCAGGCTATCGATGTCATAGGGCTGCTCCCGTTCATGGTAGCGCATCATCTCCACAATCGCATTGAAGTTGGGCTGTGAGGTAAGTCCGCTGATACCGCCCAAAGCTACATCCACCACATCCACACCAGCTTCAATGGCTTTCAGGTAGGTGGCACTTTGCAAGGAAGAGGTGTCGTGTGTATGCAAATGGATAGGAATCTTTACCGTTTCTTTCAAAGCGGTAATCAGTTCGGTCGCGGCATATGGTTTGAGCAATCCTGCCATGTCTTTGATAGCGAGGATATGCGCACCGGCATTTTCAATATCCTTGGCCATTTGCAGGTAGTACTTCAAATTGAACTTAGGTCGCCGGGGATCCAGTATATCACCGGTGTAGCACAGACTCACTTCAGCCAGACCGCCCGTTCTTTCGCGGACGAATTTTATGGAAGGTTCCATGGCTTTCATCCAGTTGAGCGAATCGAAAATGCGGAAAATATCAACGCCCTTTTCCCATGCCTGCTCCACAAATTTTTCAATCAGATTATCGGGATAGGCAGTGTATCCTACGGCATTGCTCCCACGCAGCAACATCTGCAACAGTAAGTTGGGCATCGCCTGACGCAAATCCGCCAGTCGCTGCCAGGGGTCTTCATGCAGAAAACGAAGGCAGACATCAAAGGTGGCTCCTCCCCACACTTCCATGCTAAAAGTTTGAGGATGCTGTTTGGCAAAACCTTCAGCAACTGCCAGCATATCTACGGTGCGGACGCGCGTTGCCAGCAGACTCTGATGGGCATCGCGGAAAGTTGTATCTGTATATTGTATTTTCTTCTCCTTCTTCAGCCATTGGCTGAATCCATCAGGCCCCAGCTCTGTCAGCAGGTCCTTGGAACCCTTAGGGTAGGGGGTATAGTGGTCGAAGGCAGGAATGACGGGCGTTTCCAGGCGCTTGCCGGGATCTGTGAATTTGACATCGGGGTTGCCATTGACGATGACATTACCCAGAAAGCGAACAGCCTTGGTACCCCTGTCGAGTTGACGCGGTAGCTCGAATAGTTCGGGATAGTTCTGAATAAAACCGACTGTAGCAGCTCCTTTGCGGAAAACAGGATGTCGGATGATATTCAACAGGAAAGGGATATTGGTCTTGACCCCTCTGATGCGGAACTCCCGAAGGGCACGGTCCATCTTGCGACATGCGCCATCCAGTGTGCGTCCATGGGCACTCACTTTTACCAGCATGCTATCGAAAAACGGACTGATGGTTACACCCTGGTACAGGCTACCCGCATCGAGTCGGATGCCGAAACCGGCAGCACTGCGGTAATTGGTAATGGTACCGTAGTCGGGCTGAAACTGGTTACCGGGATCTTCCGTTGTGATGCGACACTGCATCGCAACACCGGTCAGGGGTATAGCATTCTGATCCGATATTTTAATCTGCTTATCGCTGAGCTGGTAGCCTCCGGCAATGAATATCTGGGTCTTGATGAGGTCAATGCCGGTCACCATTTCCGTCACCGTATGTTCTACCTGTATTCTTGGATTGACCTCAATGAAATATATCTTGTTGTTGCTATCTACCAGGAATTCAACTGTACCTACATTGTTATACGATACCGCTCCGGTAATGCGCAGTGCATAGTCGAACAACTGCTGTCGGGTTGCTTCCGGTAATCCCAGCGATGGCGCCATTTCCACCACCTTCTGAAAGCGCCGTTGAACAGAGCAGTCGCGTTCATACAGATGCACCAGGTGTCCGTGTCTGTCGCCGGCAATCTGCACTTCAATATGGCGCGGGTTTTCTACAAACTTTTCGATGAATACCGTGTCGTCGCCAAAGGCATTCAGGGCTTCCCGACGTGCGTCGTTGAAGGACGCCTGCAGATCGCTTTCACTGTGCAGTACCCGCATGCCCCGACCACCACCACCGGAGGCCGCTTTCAACATCACCGGATAACCAATGCGGGCCGCTTCGGCAATGGCCACCTTGATGGAGCTGAGTTTTTTAGTATTGCTTTCGATGACCGGTACCTGGCACTCCCGGGCAATTTTCTTTGCACTAACTTTGTCGCCCAGCATTTCCATCACTTCCGCATCCGGACCGATGAACACGATACCGTTTTGCCTGCACTTTTTGGCGAATGCAGGATTCTCACTCAGAAATCCGTATCCCGGATGTATGGCATCTACGCCTTTTTCTTTCGCCAGTTGTACAATGGCATCGGCATCCAGATAGGGTTTCAAGGGTTCATCCCTGCCACCTATCTGATAGCTTTCATCTGCCTTATAGCGATGCTGGCTGTAGCGGTCTTCGTAGGTATATATACCAATAGTTTTCAGTCCCAGTTCTACGCAAGCCCTGAATACACGGATAGCGATTTCACCGCGGTTGGCGACTAATACGGTTTTGATGTTCATAAGTAGTAGTTAGTGGTTATCAGATGTTTGCTGCCGATAGGACAACAGCATAGGTGCCTTTAAATATAGTGAATTTAAAGTTGTATTGCAACTATTTCAGATTTTTACATACAAAAAAAGCCCCGCTGTGAAACGGGGCTTGGGAGGCAGTGTGCCTTAATATCAATAGAAAAAGTTCTCTTCCGTTATTTTACCGTCTTCCACCTTGAAGACACATAGTTCATCCATTTGCATGCGGCCCTGACCCTTCATGGTCACATCCATGCCCATGGTGCAGCTAAAGTAATTGCCATACACCTGTGGTTCGTTGCAATATCCGCCGTGCATTTCTTCTACCATACTGTTGAAATTTTCAGCCTTTGCCAACAATTGATCCATTCCTTTTGCATTTGGTAAAAAAGCACCTTGCGGCTCATTACTCTCTGTATCGGGATGATACATTTCTTGTAAGATTTCGCTGTAACGTCCTTCCTGAGCCAAAGCATAGTAGCGATTGGCTATTTCCTGTGTAGTCATAATGTAGTGGTTTTATGAATGAATAACCAAATATAACTTGTTGGTGGCAAGCATCGTCATACGCCACTACATTTAACAAAACAGTAACAATTTGTATCAGTTGCTGCGCCTGTATCCCGGTTTCTTCCTTCTGGACTTGCGGGCAGCATCACCCTGTCCCGACTCAGCCGGTCTGTCGTTCCGCGGCGGCGCTGGCCTTCTACCATACTCCACTTTGGTATCCGGAACATCTACTGCATGTTGCCATGTGTCGTCGGTAGCTTCCGGGATGTCCATTTGTATCAGCTTCTGGATGTCTTTCAGGTAGGCGCGTTCTTCTCTGTCGCAGAATGAGACTGCAATACCACTGGCACCTGCCCGTCCTGTTCTGCCTATCCTGTGCACATAGGTTTCGGGGATGTTAGGCACTTCATAATTGATGACATAGGCCAGTTCATCGATGTCAATACCACGCGCTGCGATATCAGTTGCGACCAGTACGCGGGTGTCGCCGGCTTTAAAGTTTTTCAAGGCCATCTGGCGTGCATTCTGCGATTTATTGCCGTGGATGGCTTCTGCTTTAATATGCGCCAGGTTGAGCATCTTGGTCACCTTGTTGGCGCCGTGCTTGGTGCGGGTAAATACCAGTGCCGAGCGGATGGATGCATCTTTCAGCAAGTGTACCAACAACTTGCGTTTTTCAGGGGCTTCCACGAAGTACACCGACTGATTGATTTTCTCTGCAGTAGATGAGATGGGTTGCACGCTGACAAACTTGGCATTGTTGACGATGGTATTTGCCAGTTTCACAATGCTGTCGGGCATGGTGGCTGAAAAGAACAGTGACTGCCGTTTTTGGGGCAGCAACTGAACCAGCTTTTTTACGTCGTGGATGAATCCCATGTCCAGCATGCGATCGGCTTCATCCAATACAAAAATTTCTATGTTATTCAGATGAACAAAACCCTGATTGCACAGGTCGAGCAGGCGACCCGGGGTGGCAGTGAGGATATCTACGCCGCGCTGGAGGGCTTTGGTCTGTGCGTGCTGAGAGACTCCGCCGAAGATAACGGTATGACTCAACTGCATGTGCCTGCCATAGGCGGCGAAGCTTTCATCTATCTGTATAGCCAGTTCGCGAGTTGGCGTTACTATCAGCACGCGGATATGTCGCTTGTTATCGGAAGCTTTCTGCCGGGCAATATTTTGTAAGATAGGCAATGCAAAAGCGGCTGTTTTTCCGGTACCGGTTTGTGCGCAGCCGATGATATCACGGCCTTCCAAAACGATGGGGATTGCTTTTTGCTGAATGGGTGTGGGATGGGTATAACCTTCCTCTTGCAGCGCGCGTAACAGTGGCGCTGCCAATTGTAATTGTTCGAATGTCATTGAATAATAATGTGTAATATATTAACGCTCGTCTGGAGCTGCGAGGAGTTCCTCGTGTACAGAAGCGGCATAAAGGTAGGTATAAAAGCACTGATATTATGTTTTATGCCCGCTAACACAATTTAACACTGTATTTGTAGTCTAAAGGGCAGGGGCTTGTAACTTAGCGGTTCATGCACCGTCCCACCTGTATGTGTTTCGCCACCATTCGACAGTACCTGCTACTGGTGCTGCTGTCGCTGTCAGCATCGATGTCCTTGCTGGCACAGGAGGATTTTGTGCTGGGTACCAACTCTTCTGTTCCCCTCATGCCTTATGCAATCGATTTGCGGGGACAGGATAAGATTGTCATTCCATTGGTCCGTGTTTCGAATCTATTCATGGTGGAAGCTACCGTTGACGGACAAACAGGAAATTTTGTACTCGATACCGGCGCTCCCGGACTGGTGCTGAACCAGACCTATTTCGATGGAGGGAAACTGGCAGAGGCTACTGCTGCATACGGCGTAACGGGTGGTGGTACTCCCGTGTACCGCTATACAGCCGATTCTCTGTTCATCCGCTCTATGGCTTACAATTATGTCCGTGCAGACCTGGCACAACTGGGACACCTGGAGAATGCCAGAGGGGTGAAAATATTAGGATTGCTGGGCACCAACCTATTTCTGGATATGGAACTGGAGCTCGATCTGGCGAACGAAGTACTCATACTGTACCGAACCGATAAGGCAGGCAATTGTCTGCACAGTGCAGATGAGGCGGACAGCGGTGTTCCCGATCTGGAGCTGCCCATGACCGTTGATAATAACCTGCTGTTCATTCGGGGTAATTGCGATAAAAAGAAAATGCGGTTTTGTCTGGATACCGGCGCCGAAGTCAATGTGTTGAACAGCACCTCCGGCAAAAAGGTGTTGCAGTATTTTGAACTGACCACCCGCTCTACATTGAGGGGTTCGGGCAACCAGCAACTGAGTGTGCTGAATGGTAAGTTGAACAAGCTGGCTTTTGAAACTGCAGATTTCAATGGTATGCCCTTTGTGTTAACTGATTTGTCAGCGCTGGAAGCCGCCTACGATACCTACATGAACGGTATGCTGGGCTACAACTTTTTTAGCAAAGGCAGAATCGTGATGAACTTTCAGAAAGAGACCTTAAAAATGTATTTTTATAATTGACAATGAAACGCTGCTATCTCTATATAATACTTCTGTCAGCAGGGATGTTCTTCCTGCCTAAGCCTGCGCAGGCGCAGCAAAAGCATGAAACCATTCAAATGGACAATGGGGATATGATTGTTCGGCTGGACAGGAGAAGGCAAGCTGAATTTGAATCGCTGATTGCTTATTTCGGCATCAATGAAGACAGTCTTTTCCGGCATGGCAGTCTGGGTAAGCTGGAGGAAGAAGGATGGAGAATCATTAAAGTGAGAAAAAATGTGGCGGTCATAGGGAAGTACAAGGAAGACAAGGATTTTCTGGATTGGCTGCTGGAACCGATATTCTTTGATCAATTCTATGGAGGCACCACATCCCCCGGTTTCCCGGTTCCTGTCGATTTCGGAGTCAATAGTTTTGTCAATGCGCCGACGATTGCAACGCTGGAAGATGGGAGTACCCTGTTTACCCTCCGGGGTTATCGCGATGCGCAGGAGGTTTATCTGAGTGGTAACTTCAACAGCTGGAGCACCCAATCCATGCCCATGCAGCGGACCAGCGACGGGTGGGAGATAGCATTGCCGCTGGTACCGGGCAAATACCTCTATAAATTCATAGCTGATGGCAACTGGCTGGAAGACCCGGGTAACGTGCTGGGCGAAGCAGATGGTCAGGGCGGAAAGAACTCCATCTGTTTTGTTTACAACCACGTGTTTCAATTGTCGGGTTATGCCGATGCCCGCCACGTGTATTTCGCTTCCAGTTTAAACGACTGGCAGCAGCAAAGCCATCCCATGCAAAAGAAAGACGGAGTGTGGCAGCTGCCGGCTTATGTGCGTCCCGGTACTTATACGTACAAGTTTATTGTAGATGGAATGTGGTTACTGGATCCTGAAAATCCTGCCGAACGCCCTGATGGCTCTGGCAATTTCAATTCTGTTTTGAGTATTGGAGATTCCGTTTTATTCGAGTTGAATGGTTATACCGATGCAGACACGGTTATGCTGGCCGGGAATTTCAATGATTGGAACAGTTCAGACCTGGGGATGCAACGCACGGCGAATGGATGGCAACTGTACTATGTATTCGGACCAGGCAACTACGAATATAAGTTTGTGGTAGATGGCAACTGGATACCCGATCCCGATAATCCCAGACACTATACAGGAGACGACAATGGTAATTCCTTATTTGCTGTTGGTGTCAACTATGCATTCGTATTGAAAGGATATGAAAATGCTACATCTGTGAGTGTATCGGGAAGTTTCAATAACTGGAGTGAGCCGGGATACAATATGCTGCAAAGCGGCAATGAATGGGTTTGTCCGGTTTATCTGGCGCCGGGTAAACACCGCTACAAGTTTGTGGTGGACGATGTATGGATACTCGACCCCGATAACCCACTGCAGGAAGATAACGAGTACCACACATATAATTCGGTACTTTGGATAGAAGGGGAGAATGCTTTCTTTTTCCGCTGATTACTGATAGGAAAAGTACATCAACATGTAAAACTGCTGTGGTTCTCCGTTTGCATTTTCTGCAGGCAGGTAGGTGCCGGCATCCTGCAGGTAGGCTAATATTTTTTTCTCCGTCTTGCGCATTACTTTATTGCTTTGCAAAGGAGTTAACCCCTGAATGCGACCACTGCTGTCGAAGTCCATCAACACTATCAACGCGATGGAAGGGTCGGCTGACTTCAACTCTTTCTCAAACACTTTCGAATTGTCCGAAAGCTTCTCTGCTACCGTACTGAAGAGAAAACGGTAGGTACAAGCCATTGCTTCATCGTAGTCCGCTGCGTCGCAAAATGATTTCCGTGCCGGGCGTGTGGCCAATACGGTATCGGGAACCAGGAAAGAGGAAAGAATGCCCTGATCATCGAGCATACCGACATAACCGATGCCCTTCTTATAAAAATAACGAAAGGTTATACTGTCGCCACCGATATAAATCCGATGCTGAATTTGCATCAGATGGGTATAGTCGCAGAAGGGTGTGGACAGGCTGCTGGTGGTATCCAATACCGTATAGGTATAGTTCATCTTTTCACTGCGCCAGCTTTGACCGGGTATTGGTTCCAGCGGGCAACGAATGAATATCTCCTGATCAGTAGAGTCCATCGTAATGATATTGCTACCTTCTCTTCGGAAGTAGACCGTATCCAGCAAGCCATTGGAATATTCCTGAGTAATCATATCCCATTCTCTTTCCTGAATAGTGGTTTTGCCCAGATAGGCCTCCCGGTAATATCCCTGCAGGTAGAAATATACACGGGGTGTGGTGACTTCCATAGGGTAGTAGCTGTTGTCGGGTCCGGGCTCACATAACTGCGCCTGAGTGACTTTGGTGCTGATACACAACAGCAGGGCTAAAGGCAGGATGCCGGCAATACGTTGCATGGGTAGAGGGGTTATAGGGTTGTTTTTCGAATAATAGTTGCAGCTATTTCGATATTCAGTCCTCCGCAATATCTACTATTCTCCTGGGCAGATTGGCTGGAAGGCGCGTGAGCATCTCATAATTCAACTGATCGCTAAAGTTACTAAAAGAGGATACACTGATTTCGTGCTCACCCTGTCTTCCGATGATTACCACCTCGTCTCCCGGTTGCACGCCTGCCACATCCGAAATATCTACCGACATCATATTCATATTGACGGTACCAATCACGGAAACACGTTGTCCTCTGATAAGCACGCGACCCTGATTGCTGAGACTCCGGTTGAAGCCATGTCCGTAACCTACCGGAATAAGCGCTATGCGGGTAGGTACATTGGCGAGGTAAGAGTTGCCGTAACCAATGAATTCGCCCTTTTTTACATCCTTTACTTCCATCACGCTGCTCTTCCACGACAGGATTCCCTTCATGGGTTGTGACTCCTGTCGGTTGCGGGTCAGGTAGTGGACCAGCACTTCTTCACTGGGAAAAAAGCCGTACTGTAAAATGCCTATTCGCACCATGTCCATCTGTGTACGGGGATAACGGATAGCTGCCGCAGAGCAGGCTGTGTGCAACTGCTGTGGTTGTATGCCGTTTTTATTCATACGTTTTACGGCACTATTGAAGGTATTGAACTGCTTCTTGATGCGGTAGTAGTTGGCAATGCTTTCTGCTCCGGCAAAGTGGGTGCAACAGCCGCGAAAAAGGAGTGCATCTCCATTTTGTTCAAACATCTCCAGCGCCTGAGGTAATTCCTTTAAGGGCAGTCCGGTGCGGTTCATACCGGTTTCCAGTTCCAGGTGTACTTTGGCCTGTATACGCAGGCGCCGCGCGATTTCGAGGGTTTCCTGTAAGCGGCGCAGATTGAAAATATAGATTTCTATCTGATGTGCTATAGCCCATTCTATCTGACCGTGGTCCAGCATACCCATGATCATGATGGTAGTATCGGCACCTGCAACATTCCTCACACGTTCTGCTTCATCGGCACTGAATACAGAAAAATGATCTATGCCGCATTGTTCTGCCATGGGCACAAACAACTCAATGCCATGACCGTAGGCATTCCCCTTGACTACGGAAGAAAAGCGGGTTGCCGGGTGCAAGAGGCTCTTAATGAAAGACAGGTTATTGCGGTAATGGTGGGCATTGATTTCGATATAGGAAGTATGCAACATCAGTCTTTCACAATTTCATCAAAAATGGTTCGGAACAGGTGTGCGACAGGTACAGCTATTTCATCGGGGAAATCGTAATCAGGGTTGTGCAGCGCCGGACAATCCTCTCCCGAACCTATGCCGAACATGGCTCCCTTGTACAACTGGGTGAACAAACCGAAGTCTTCTCCCCATTTGAAAGGGTAGTCGCGTGTCATTACATGACTGCCTGTGATGGCTGCCGCTTGCCGCACATATTGCATGGCCTCTTCATTGTTCTCATTGGCCTGAAAGGTATGGGTCCATTCAAAGGAGCAGGGGATACCCGCTTCGGCAGACAGCTCTTCTATTCCAATGCGTATATCATCGCTCAGGTTTTCCAGATGTCTGCTGGTCCATGTTCGCAAGGTCAGGTGTATTTCTCCATAACCGGCTGAAATGCCATAGGCTTTTTCTCCCATGGTAACATGCACAGGTGTAATCAATTTGAAATCTTCCCGCTCCGGCTGATTGTTGGATAGTCCGTCCATACGCTGCAGGATGGCAGCAATCAGCATGGCGGGGTTCTTGCCCAATTCCGGTTCTGCGGCATGGGAGGTAGTGCCGTGCAGTCGTATGATACAACTGGTTACCGCTGAGGTAAATGCATTTTCCTTTAGTACAACTGCGTGCCGGGGATACCCGGGGAGGTTGTGCACTGCAAACACAAAGTCGGGGTGCAGTGCCTTGAAGCGTTCATCCCGGATTACCGATGCTGCTCCTCGGCCGTCTTCTTCAGCGGGTTGGAAAAGCAGCAAGGCCTTTCCGGCTGCCGGGGGCTGTTGAGCGAATGATCGGGCCAGTGACAGCAAGATAGACATATGGCCATCATGTCCGCATTTATGCGAAACTCCCTGCGTAACCGAAGTATAATCGAAGGTGTTGATTTCCTGGATGGGTAGGGCATCGAGTTCACAGCGAAAGAGCACAGTAGGTCCTGCTATGCCGCTGTCGAAAACGGCCAGGACACCTGTCTGAACGCCATCCGGATGGCCGATTTGCGTCAGCAATTGCTGCGGATTGCAGGTCTGCAGCCATGCTGTAACCTGCCGGGCCGTGGCGTGTTCTTCTCCTGAAACTTCGGGGTGTTGGTGTAAAAATCTTCTTAAAAGGGCTATATCCTCGTCCGAGGCCTGCTTTAAATCTGCTTCCATATCACTTAAAAACCGTATCTGCTGTTGTCTAAAGGTAGGAAATTTAGCCGCAAGTTTTTTTTAGAAGTCTTTTTAATATACAAAATATCACTATTTTTACTGGATAAATCACAGCGCAAAATGTACATCAGTTTCCTGATGCTTGCAGAAAAGGTGGAGGCATTAACGCCTTCCCCGGCGCCGTTAGTATTTGCCTGTCTCTATGACCATTCCCGGTCTCTGTCTTTTTCAATGAACCACTTAAACCAAAACAAATGAAGTATTCATTCACCTTTGTGCTGCTGGCTGTTTCCGGTATGCTCCGGGCACAGCCCGTGATTAACAATGCCACAAATCTGGCAGCTGACGGCTACACATCCACTGCTTATATCGGAACATTGCCGGGCGGTCCCGGACCGGGTGGTGCCGACCAGTTGTGGGATTATTCTCTCTTGCCACTGGTGAATGCCGGCGTGCAGGAATATGTCGACCCGGGAACTACACCCTTCGGAAGTTTCTGGCCCGCAGCCAATTTTGGCTTTACCCTGCAGCCTGCTGTGGGAGGTGATATTTACTTTTTTTATAAAGTATCCGGCGGCAAGCTGGAACAACTGGCCAGCAATATCACAACGGGGCCGGGTTCGGGAAGTGACTATACACCCAATCCGACGACCATACTGGCCTTCCCTTTCAACTTTGGCAATGAAGTGCCTGATACCTATCAGAAGGTGGGCTTTTCGGAAGACAACTTATTGCTGACCTACGATGGCTACGGGCAACTGCGGATGCCCTTTGGCGATTACGACGATGTAGTCCGTATTCGCTATCAGTACGACAGCGGCTCCGATTATGTCTACTGGTCTACCAATCCATTGGCCCCCATCATGATTTACAATTACGATGGCAATGGCGTAACCGCCTTTGGCGTAGAAACTATCGCGGCTGCCCTGGACAATTCTCCTGCTGCATCATTACGCCTTTATCCCAATCCGGTAAATAATTTAATTCAGGTGGCTGCTGAGCTTCCGGTAGGAGCCGTCATTGAGCTTTACGATGTGACCGGTCGTCGGGTGCATGCCAGCACAGCCACCGGTTCTGTAACCGGCGTAGATGTTTCCGCGATGGCAGCAGGCTGGTACAATTGTGTAGTCACTGCAGAAGGAGAGCAGTTGTATCGCGGCAGTCTCATTATTCAGCATTAACAGCTTCCGCAGGTCTTTGCGGGCCTGCGGATTTTCTTTTTTCCCGTCATCGCGGGCAGCGGTGTGGATATTTCATGGTGAACACTTTCATGCTTCGGTTGTTAGGGCTTGAAAATGAGGGAGCTATTCCATATCATTGCCCTCCATAGACCTCAAAACCAGCAATATGAAGCATAACATCCTAATGAGTTTCCTGGCCGCTACAGTCCTGTTGGCTGTCGGATGTGGAGGAAACGGCACTTCGCACACCTATTCCCTGACTGCCATACCCATTACACTGAGTGGACCGCTGATGGAAGGTCCCAACACAGCACAGTATGAGGTGAGCATCGACTGGAATGCCATAGGCCCTAATGTGCAGGGAAATGTAAAGGAGGCCATGCTGACGGCCGCTACACTCTACAAAGAAGATGGCACAGCCCTCGACGGTGTGACCGGGGTGGTGGTGCAACTGACCGCAGATGATGCCGACATGGAAGAAGTGGCGGTATTGAACCCCATTCCTTCGGGAACAGCAAAAGCGGAACTCCAGATGGCCAATAAGGCAGATGCGGATGATTATTTTGATTCCGATAAATTCTACATCGTGGTAGATGTTACCATGGCAGAAGAGCTTTGGGAAGACCTGCCTCTTTTAGGCGACTTTACTTTTGAAATAAAAACCAAATAAATACCTATGAAAAAGATACTGACCATTCCCGTTTTTGCTGTGCTGATGATTTTCATGATGTCCTTTCAATCAGAAAACGGCGACAGCCTACTAGGCATCTGGGAACCCAGCAACGGACGCGCCCGGGTGAAGATTGAAAAGATTGGCAATAAATACTATGGCAAGATTGTCTGGTTGATAGAACCCAATGACCCGGAAACCGGCAAGCCCAAAACCGATACCAATAATCCGGATGAGAGTTTGCGTTCCGTTCCGCTGAAAGGTTACCGCATGCTGAAGGATTTTGAGTACAAGGGTGATAACGAGTGGGAAGATGGCACCATCTACGATCCGCTGACAGGTAATACCTACAATTGTACCATTAAGATGAAAGACAAGAATACGCTGGATATCCGTGGGTACATCGGTATCTCTACTTTTGGTCGGACAGATGTTTGGAAGCGCCTGGAAATGCCCAAGAAATGAGGATACAAAGAATAGGTTGGGCGCTTGTGGTAGCATGTTGCTTCGCCGGTCCGGGGATGATGGCACAGGTGGATACACTGGTGGAAGAAGAGGAAGACTACAGCATGTATGACAACCTCGATTTCGCGGATGGTGGTGCCAAGAATTTCTGTAGCAATAAGATTCTGGGACTAAGTCCTGCCAAATTAATCAGCATTGGCTACGATCTGCAACTGGGTTACGATCTGCAGACCGACACCCTACGTGATGCCTTACCGGAGACTGTACCGTTTTCCAGAACAGGTGGATTGCGCCTGGCAGCCAACATACCGGTCATCTCCCGCAATGACTTCATTCTTCAGGTAGGTGCCAACTATTGGGAGAGTACCTACACCGCCGCTGACGCAGCTGCTATACAGCACCCGCTCGGACAAAATCTGGCGCAAAACGGACTGCGGACAACGGGTTTGAATACCACTATTTTTAAACCCTTCGACGACACGCGCTTTGTGGTCGTTCAGGCCAGCGCAGATTTGAATGGCGATTATGCCTTCAGCGATATCATGCCCCTGGAGTACTTGAAATATTCTGCCGCTGCATTATATGGTAAACGTCCTTCAGATAACAAACAATGGGCCGTTGGTGTAGCCAGAACCTACAGGGTTGGTGAAATGAATTACATTCCAATTGTACTGTTCAACTATACCGATGCCGCCAATAAATGGGGAACAGAGATTCTGTTTCCTGCCCGGGCGCATGTACGAAGGACTTTCAGCCCCAGACAAATGATGTTTGCCGGATACGAACTGGAAGGACAAAGCTACCGCCTGACCAGAGGGCCGTTTGCAGAAGACGACCTGGAAATCAGAAGGGGAGAGCTGCGCTTCAGATTGGTATATGAACAATCAGTATATAATTTCATCTGGATTTCCGCTCAGGCAGGCTACCGTGTGAATTACAGCTACAATGTAGATGAACTGACGGATGGCAATGAGTTTTTCCGTGGCTTCTTTGGCGACCAGCCCTATGTGATGGAGAATACCCTGACCAATCCCTTCTATTTTCAAATCAGTCTGAACCTGGTCAGTCCCTAAGGATTGGTCAGTACATAGGCAGCAGGTTTACAGATAAATAACGACTCCCAGCAGGGGAACACCTATTACGATTTCTTTCATAATATCACCGTTGTTGACAAATCCGACATCAACGGTGATTTTATCTCCTATATACCTGCCTCCGTAGCTGATGAGGGTAATGCCTCCATCCAGAAAAAACCAGTTTTCTGTGACCAGCGCAAAGTGTTCTGCCACACGTAGCATACCTGCCATGTTGAGCACAGGTGCCTGCGAACTTTCTTCGTACTCTGTTCCCGGCTCGGTGAGGATGGCGGCATAACCACCACCTACAGTAATATTGTTATCCGTATTACCTGCTGTCAGCAGTCCGAATCCAATGCCACCATAGGCAATATTGGGCATGAAGCCTGCAATGTACCCAGCACTTCCGTACAGGTTTTCAGTAAGCTTATAGCCGATCTTACCGGTAACAGCGAGATTGAAACCATCGTTGATGAACCATGCAAAGGGTACAGCTGCAACGCCCAGTGAAATGTGGTCGGTGATACCGTAGTTCACCATATTGAATGCTACATAGAAATTCTGATAATAGCCTTCATTCTTGTTAAGCGGAATCGCTGTCGGACTGAAGAAATGCCGCGAAGCATTGGGGTTGGGCAACAGGAAATCGCCTGCTGCGGTTTTAGGCTCACCCATATAGCGCATCTGGGAAATGGTGTTCTGAGGCACCGGTAAAGAACCCAGTACAGCTGAAAACAGGTACACCGTATCAGGAGTGATGGTTTGCAATTGTCCGAACAGGCGGGAACCATCATCGAGGTAAACCGTTGCCAGCTGACCTTCTTTCGATTCCGGAACCTGCGCCATGCTGCTTGCCCCAACTATCAGACAACACAGCAATAATATTATTCTGTATCGCATGCAGGTAAGATATACGTATCATACCACGAAAGCAATGATATTCATCAGTAACGGGGAGGTGCTGTTCAACAACACCAACCAACAGTTAGTAAAAGCTGTCATTTTCTAAAAAAAAATGCAGGACTTAGCGCACTAAGGGTCAGTGTGTTACAAAGGCATTAACATATTTTACTTTTTTTATGCTAAACAAACAGCAGGTGACCCTGTTCTACCTGCTCATTCCAAACAAAACAAAACAATGAAAAGTATTCTCTTCGCATTCGCAACTGCAGGTATGATGACTGCCGCTATTGCCAACACAGGCATCGAGCCCTTAATTGCTACTTCTACCGAACTGGGAGGCAATGAAACCATAGTAGGCGTTGCTGCCGGCAATGATAACTTCACTACCCTGGTAGCTGCTGTGAAAGCTGCTGACCTGGTAGATGTATTATCCGGCGATGGTCCTTTCACTGTATTCGCACCCATCAATGCTGCTTTCGACGCGCTTCCTGCCGGAACAGTAGACAAGCTGCTGATGGCTGAAAACAAAGACGTACTCACGGCAGTGCTGACCTACCATGTGGTAGCTGGAAAATACATGGCAGAAGATGTGTTGATGGCCATTAAGAAAAACGGTGGAAGCTTTACCATTAAAACCGTTCAGGGTGGAACGCTTATCGCATCTGTAAAAGATGGAAACGTTATCCTGACCGATGAAAAAGGTGGTATGGCAACCGTTATCAAAACAGATGTAGGTGCATCTAACGGTGTTATCCACGCCATTGATGCAGTAGTTATGCCCAAGCAATAATACCAACCAATTGTAAAAGACCCTTCTCCCCGGAGAGGGGTCTTTTTATTGTATTGAATACACTATTTTTATTGCATTAAACCCATGATTATGCAATACAAATCTACCTTTCTGGCGTTGACCCTTGCTCTGATAAGCGTCACAACGCTGCGCGCACAAGACATCTATTCCACTACTGGTGGCGAATTTATTTTCGGACTGAACGAGTCCTCTTTTTCTGAAGAGTTTCTCGCCCAGTATCCCGGGGCATCCTTATCGGGCGGCAACCTCCGCTTCACGATGTTTTTCCACTACACACATTATTTAAATGTAGATTTTACTAATAACATCGGCATGCTCACCGGTGTGGGAATTCGCAATGTGGGTATGATAACAGATGAGGTTTTGCCTCAAACGGTAAGTCTGAGCGGACAGGATGTAGCCTATACCAATTACAACATTGTACGTCGGCAATACCTGCTGGGCGTGCCTATAGGTTTTAAAGTCGGATCGTTCAATGACCATGTCTTCTTTTATGGCGGACTGGAGTATGAACTCGCTTTTCACTACAAGGAAAAAGTATGGACCGGAAGTTTCGACCGGAGCGGGAAGAAAACTAAATCTTCTGAATGGTTTGGCGACCAGACCGAAGTATTACTGCCTTCTGCCTTCGGTGGTGTGCAGTTTCCCGGCGGTGTCAATGTGCGCTTCAAATACTACCTGAGTGATTTCCTCAATCCCGATTATACCGTGGAAGCCAACAATCAGGATGGTGGCCTTTTCGACATCAGTGATCTTTCCAGGTTCAGTTCATCGCAGGTGTTTTTTGTTTCCCTGAGCTGGCAAGTCAATACCCGTGATATTCGCAGCGGAAAGTTCATGGAAAACATGCAGGCGCGATTGGAATAGCAGGTCTATTTAATCTCCTTGCTGTACACCGCATGCACGTAAAGGATATTGCCGATGCTTCGGAATAAGCGGTATTCGCCGACTTCCTTGTGCTTGTAAATATCGGGTTGGAAGCCCAGTATGGTCAGGTCGGCATCTTTCGATTGCGCACAAATGATATCTTCCTTCTTCATGTCCTCCATCTGCGCGATGAAGTTGACATTGTGGGAACTGATGGGAAGCTGTCCGTGGTGAATCAAATCCAGCAACCGTTGTTTTTCTTCCTGAATACTCACCTGAGGGAAGATGGCCCATATCTTGATTTCCGCGCCACGCCATTCCGGGTGACCGATGATGACGTAAGACAACAGAATCATCAGGTTCGCATGTTGAAAATCTGCAGGTGTTATCCAGAGGTGGATTTGTTTCCGCAAACCGAACCCTCTTTCAGATGTGCTCAATACCAGCACATCGAAGCCTACGGAGGTGATGAGCTTGAAGTTGTCTACGATTTCAAAGAGGCCTTCCGGATGGTTTTTGGAGAATTCAAATAATAAGAGGTTGTTCTCCGTGCCCGCTATCCCCGGCAACTGGATGACCTGTGCGATACTGGAAGTGTAGGAGGGACTGATGAGCGTATCAATATAGATTTTGCTTTTAGTCCGCTCTGCCATGGTAATCAGTCGGTGCTTGGACTCCTGTGCTTCCTCATTGGTTTCCCTCGAGAGGTAACCTTCGATATGGTGAATGTAAGTACCAAAGCCGTACTTCTGTGCTATCCATCGCAGCAAATCGAAAGCTCCGATACGTTCGAAGGTTGCAGCGGAGAAGGCAATTGCAGATGGTCGCCAGCTCAGGGTTTGCTCTTTATCAGCCTTTTGCAAAAACACCTGCAGGCTCCTGCTGAACTGGAAGATTACTCCCTGAAAAATCAGCGCCAGACTGCGTTTATCATGGTTGTAATAGGCAATGGCAAAGTACAGCAGCACCATCATCAGCACTGCCAGAAAAGCATATCCCGGATTCATGGAAATCATCAATCCAAAACATGCAATGGCGCCAAACAGGGAAACAATCCAGTGCGAGCGGAACCGTGGTCGGTAAGAAGGGTCTGCGGCAAAATGGTTGAGGAAGGATATCAGACACAAGGAGCCGTAGGTGACCATGAAAAACATGGATATAATCTGAGCGACATTATCAAGCGCTCCTGCCATGACGAATACGCCTGCTATAAGGATGGTGATGACCGATGCATTGAAAGGCTCGTCCTTTTCGCCTTTGCCGTTGGACAGCCATCGGTTAATGCGCGGTGTTGGAAAAATATTATCTCTTGCAATGGCCTGCAGGGTGCGCGGTGCTACCATAATGGAGCCCAGTGCGGAGGATATGGTGGCCGCAGCGAGTCCGAGGGGAATAATCCACCATCCCTGCCATGCAATATCCGCCATTACCAGCCGGGAAGTATCTGCCAGTTCAGCAGCAGTAGCGGACTGGTACAGCTTGACAGCAATGAAGATGTAAATCACCATACCCGAAATGGTAGCAGCCAGGGTACCCAGTGGAATCGACCTGCCGGGGTCTTTGAGATCGCCGGAAAGTCCCACACCGGCAGTCATACCCGTAAACGCGGGAAAGATAATCGCGAAAATGGTAAAGAAGCTGATAGGCAAAAGCGGAGAGGGGCTGCGTTCTTCCGGTTGGCTGATGGTAGCCTCTTCGTCCTGTGGTACTGGCACAGCAGAGTCCTGCAACACGTGATCTGGGAACAGTGGCAGGGAATCGATTACTGCAGCGTCATATTGCACTGTGATGGCAGGTGTACTGCTATTTTGCGCAACCATCTGTTCAGCAACAGCGGCTGTTGGATGTCCTAAAAAAAAAGCAATTAAAGCGACCGCCAGTGTAGCCACAACGATGTACAATGCCTTCACTCCGAGGTCGGCACCTTTGGTCAGTACGATATAGGTCAGACCCAGTAAGGCGGGAATGCCGATGGTCTGCTTCTGCTGCATGATCCACTCTAGCCATACGGGTAATGAAAATCGATCAATGAGGTATTGGAAAAGAGTGCTGAAGGCTTCCGTAAAGGCAATCACATAAAATGCGACGCTGATGGCCTGTGACAAATACAGGGCGATGCCGATGGCGGAGCCGATGACCAGACCGAAAGAGCGCGATATAATATAGTATTCACCGCCACCCTCCACTTTCTGGTTGGTGGATATTTCCGCGATAGCCATAGCTGTGGGAATGGTAACCGCATGGCCTATGAGAATAATGAGGATGGTGCCGGTAAGTCCGACATTACCTACCGCATAGCCAAAACGCAGGAACATGATGGCGCCCAGAATAGTCGAGATAGCTGTAAAGAATACAGGTGCCGTGCCGAATTTATTCTTGAGCGATGTGTCCATGTCCGCGTTCAATAACGGGTGAAAGGTAAGCCAAATGGTTCGGAATAAGGACTATTTCAATCGATTGTATGATGTTATACGACGCGTTTCCCTGTTTCGTTGCAGACCGGTTGGCTAGGAATAATTACCATGCAGACAAAGCAAAGAAAGCAGTTGAGTCCAATGAATTTTAATTACTTTTAGTAAAACTTAGCCTATGTCATACCACATTGCACCCGTTAAAAATTATCACGTTGCCTGCTACCGGGCCACCCGATTTGCCAGTATAGGATACAATCTTAACCATGCGCGGTCGCTGGTTATCAATCTCGAAACGACCAGGTACAGCGATGGATTGCGTCAGGTGGTCATCTACTTTCAGGATATGACCAACGATAGGTTCGATAGGGGATTAATCCGCGAATCCGGTCTGGGTCAGCGGACAGGCACTTCAGCTACCATCAGATTGCCCTTGCATGAATATGCAGATTATTATCATCTGTTACAGACCGAAAAACCATTGTTTTTCATGTGGAACATAGAAGGCGGGGCAGGCGCAATTCAGACGATTCAACTGACATCGTTTGAGGAACCTATCGGCGAAGGGGAAAGCGACAGCAACGCTGCATAAAGGCATACCATAGCTGTTCGCCTGTAGAAATGTCGTGGGTACGGTCAGCTTATTCCGCGGTATTGCTGCCGGTAACAGGAGGTGTGAGCAAATCTTGGAGCAGCCTTTCCATGTTGCCATCATATGTTTTGGTAATGGGATTCCCACCACGAGAAAGGCCTTTGAATTTTTCTTCATCTACCTTATCCCACAGTACATATTTGGCTTTTCCATCTATGATGAACAAGCCAAAGTGGTTCTCCGATCCGTTGGGGTCATGGGCATCTTTCCATTGCTCATCGAATGCTTCAAAGTAAAAGCAGGACATCCCGGCGCTGCTGGTCCAGTCACGCATAAGGTCGTAGTATAATTTCTGCTTGTATTCATCCGCAGCCTGTGAGCCATTGGGACCGTAAAGAGAACCGCAGACAGTGGCCCAGCCGGTCTCTCCGATGTGGATGGGTTTGCTGATGCCCTGGCTTTGCATGTAGGCAGCCACCTGACGGTATTGCGACTGCGCATACAGGGCTGCGCGTTGCATGGCATTTTCTGCGCGCTCTTTGGCGGAAAGTGCTGTTTCTTCGGGGGCACCTAACCAGTAGGCCGGATTGTAATGGCTGTCGTGGAAAGGGTAGGTATGCATGGACACGTAGTCTACCGCTTGCAGCAAGGCGTTCAGGTCGGGCAGGTGATAGCTGCCATCTCCGCCACCCCAGGAAGCGAAATTATCGGAGCTGGTAATCCATAGGTCGGCAGGCAAAGCACCACGCTGTTTCAGGTCCTGCAGATAGTTTACCCATTGGAGAATAACGCCCGGCACCACATAGTAACTGGCAGCCCAGTGCACCATGGCCTCGTTGCCCACGGCAATGATTTTCACAATGTCGGGATATGCATTCGCCATGCGGACAGCAGCATTTATTTCTGCGGTGTTACCGGCAATATTTTCCGCGCTGTGGTTAGGGGTTGCGGTCCACGCATTTTCGCAGTCTATCCAGGCACCCAGCATCACATACATTTCAAAGGAAGGGTCTTCTTTTTTCAATTCACGGATGGCTTCTAGTACCCGTGCTGCATGTTCAAATTGCTGGGTATTGTATGTGCGCAATACTTTGATATCGAGTGCTGCCAGCAGCTTCATGTCCTCCTTGATTTCCGCAACTGTGGGCACTTCCGTGCGACTCAATTGCCGGAAGCCGCCGTAGGAAATAGCTGTGTAAGCGGGATTGCCTAATATCTCCGCAGCGGTTTTATCCACCCGCGGCTGTTGCGCTGTAGCTGTGAAGCCATAAGGCAGAAGCATTACCAGTGATAGGAAGTAGGTGCTCAACATGATGGTGCATTTTTTCTGTTAGTGGTTGCAAGATAATAATTGCACCATTAAAAGTATTTTAATGCAGCAGCATGTCCATCAGAGGAATTTAGGAATTCAATAAATTAAATGAGATTAATTACAATATGATTGAAGCAAAAGATGGACTAATCTTCATTAACATTAGTGCATCAGCGCAATGTGTACTTCCTGATGCCCATGGCAGGATACAGGTTACCCGCATCTTCCAGTCGAAAACCTTCCACTTTACCAACAGGAGAAGCACACTTATTGCTGTGTAGTTTTTCGTAGGTGGCAAAGTCAATGGCTTTTCTCTCATCCAGGCGACGGAACAATTGCAGGTGACTTACACGGCTCTTCCAGTCCTTGGCGATTGTTCCTTCAAATACCTTGGACTTGGAACCACTGCCGTAACTGACGAAGCCCACCCGGTGACCTGTGATTGCTGTATCCTTATCCAGTGCCGTCTGCAGGATGCAGATGAGCGACATGAAAATGGAAGCGGTATACATATTGCCAATCCGCGAGGAGGCACTTTCACCATCTGCAATTTTTTCGGCCAGAAACGCCTTGTACATGGCAGATTTAGCTGCAGCTTTCACCCAATCAGCATGAGCACCTTCAGCTGGTTTGCCCATTTCCGCATACAGCTGCTCTGTCATTCCTGCCTCTTCGAGCCATTCCAGCCAGGGCTCCAGCACCATCCTGCGCGCCTGGAAAGCATAGGGAAGATGGAAAACCATATGCTGCCAGTCGGAAAGGATATGGCAACTGGTTTGCGAACGAAAATGCGCTATCGCTTCGACAATGCGATCCTTGTAACATGCATTCGAATACTGTCCGTCGAAAACAGGTTCCTCTTTGAACAATTCCACCTGTGCGTTAGGATCTGACCAGAACCCGGTAGTGTCTTCCTGCATTAATGCTTCCGCAGTAGTGTTGTTCAGTGAAGTTCCCAATAGCCGGGCTGTCTCTTGCAAGAGCTGCACTTTATCATACACCCTCCTCGGCTTATGAAAGTCGCCTACGCTTTGCATGGAAACACCCCAGGCGTCGCTGAAGTGCAGGATGGAGGGGTTTTCGGCAATCAGCATCGCTACAGCGCCTGCACCCTGCGTGTATTCACCTGTGGAGCCCAGTTCATATTTGGCAAAATCAGATGCGATGACCACTGCTTTCCTGCCGGAGCCTGCGCTTACCCAGTCGATGCTGTTGTGCAGGGCATCTACTGCGCCGACACAGGCAAAGGTCATGTCCAGCACATCGCAATGCCTGAAACAGCGTGGACCGAATGTTTTTTCCAGGGCTGTCTCCACAGCTCCAACGGCATAAGTGGCAGTGGGTTTGGCAGCATCCAGCGCACTTTCAGTGCCCAGGTAAATCCGACCAATACTATGTGGGTCCAGCTGGTTTTCGGTAATCAGTTGCCAGAGCGCATTGGCAGCAAAAGAGGCCGCATCTTCGTCGGCATCGGGCAAGGCCATCTGCAGCAGGCCGAGTCCTTTCTGCAGTTTTGCAGGTTCAATGGCTCTGTTGATGGCCAGTTCTTCTATATCGAGATATATGGCAGGTACGTAGCAGGCAATGGCGGCTATTCCAATCAGCTTCATTTCAGTTGGGTTGTGAGGTTTCATAACGGGGGAAATTTCCAATCCGGTGCAAACTTAGAATTCTTAACACAATTTGAGGTTTGGGGACGCAGAACATCGGGACAGTTAGTAGCTGTGATGCATGACCGGATTACTCCATAAAGGTGAGGTAGTCCACTTCCAGCATGAAAGGACCTTCCTTTTTATCCAGCTTCATAAAGCCAATGCGTATGATGTCGTCGAGGTCTTTGGCTTCCATGGTTGCGCCGGTTTTTTCTCCCAGTCGTCTGATGTCGAAGGTATCCAGATCTACCTGAAGCGTTACCCATTCGGCACCGGTATCGGGTAGTGAAAGGGCGAAGTAAGGAATCCAGAAGCGGCGGTCTTTCTCCATCATAAAAGTAAATTCACCACCGGTGGAGCGGTAGCGTAGTTCAACCGAGCGCGATTGCGTGAGGTCGTATTTGCCGAAGGGTGCCCGGAGCGAAGAAAACCCGCCGTTGTTATCGAGCGAGATGCTGCCGGTGAACACCATGGAGTTGTCCAGTAACTCCACCTTACCGGAGGATAAGCCCCCCATCACACCGTCCACAATGACCCGCCAGTCGCTGCCTGCTGCTGCGCCGAAGTCGTAGCTCAGGGGCGGAGTGGCCTGCGGGAATAAGAAAGCGAGTAGGAAAACAGGAATGGTCATCGATTATGTTTATTATCTCAACAACCAAAGGTCTAAAGAGTTTTAGATGCTGCCTACAACAATGCTACCAGTCGTATGCGCCGGGCATCGATAAACTGATAAGTGCCGTTCCTGCCTGTAGTTCCTGCTACCAGTTGTGCGTAGGCGTTTCGTAAATGCTCTGGGACTTCAATGTACACTTCCTCCATGTACAGGTAGGTGCTGTCGTCTACGATAGAAAAGGTATTGTTCATTTCGGGGTCTTCTTCGTCATAGTAATAATAGCGGAGTGGGTCTACAAAAAGCCGAAAAGTGGTGGAGTCGGGAACCTGCTTTTTCTCCAGGATTTTTTCCAGCTCGTATTCGTACTGGGTGCCGTCGGATAAACCGGCAGGCAATTTGGTTTCCCTGACCTGCAGGGTGTACTGATAGCCCCACTCGAATGCAAAACCGTCTATATATTCAACATTGCTGTTGTCAGATGATAGTACCAATCGTTTGAAATGCTCGTAGTTCTGATGTGCCAGTGCAGGGCCTACCGTTATAGTACGCATTACTGATTGTTGTCCGAAGCTCATGCCCACATTCAGGACCAGCAACAGGAGCAGTAAGTTTTTACAAGCAGTGGTTGGAAGCATAAGGTGTTTGTTGATGAAGTGCATACTGTTTATCATTAGAGATGCATACCTGCACTCATTTCCCTAAAGCTATGGAAAAAAATATCAGGTATACATGGCAACAGAATACATGCTAATCATGGTTTCCGGCATGGAGTACATTTTCTGTACACGGCAGCAATGCCTACCTTAGAGGGTAGAATGAAGATAACAGTAGCAGTTGGAGTATGGTTGGGGCTGACGATGGGTCTTACTGCCACAGCCTGGTCCCAGGATTGTGTAGGTGGCAGTATCGCCACTAAAGAAAACTACCTCTACGGCAGATTTGAAGTCCGCATGCAGTCTGTAGCAGGGGAAGGAGTAGTATCATCATTTTTTCTATATAATATAGATGAAGATTGCAGCTGGCCGGAGGAGAACAATGAGATAGATATTGAAATGACCGGTAACAACGAGTGGCTGCAATTCACTACGCATTATCCTTCGCTCACTTACCATACCGATATAGTTGTGCCGGACTTCAATCCGCATGCTGCTTTGCACGATTATGCCATCGAATGGGAACCGGGCATTGTGCGGTGGTTTGTAGACGGAGAGCTGGCCAATGTACAGGATGCACCCTATGTGGAAGGATTGATTCATCCCATGGAAATCCTGATGAACTGCTGGCCATCGGAAGCTGTAGGCTGGACGGGCGTATGGGATCCTTCCATTATGCCCGTAGAAGCGCAATACGACTATGTGCGTTGCTATGCCTATACACCCGGAACCGGCAGCAGTGGCACCGATAACAATTTTACCTTGTTGTGGGAAGATGACTTATCTGTGCTCGATACTGCCCGCTGGCGTGTGGAAACAGATGGTGGATTTGGCGGTAATTTCTGTCGCTTCAAATCGAGTGGCGTGGAGTTTCGCGATGGGTACATGTTCCTGCAGATTGAAGAGGATAGCTCCCTTGCAGAGCAGATACCGGTTACGTTTTCCGTAGCCACTACTTACGAAGATTTTGATGCCTCCGATATCATTTACCTGAATGGTACCTTCAACGACTGGTGCGGTAACTGCATGCCGATGAATCAGGTGGGGGACAGGTGGGTGCTGACCATCGATTTGCCGCCCGGCGGACATGAATACCTGTTTGCCCGCAATTTGTGGGAGGAACTGGGCGGAGCACCCGTTGGCAGTGCGTGCGACTACCGACCCTGTGATATCTATAATAACTACGGATTCGCTTTACCGAGCGGGACGCCTTATCTGGTGCTGGATACACCCTGCTGGGGCAGCTGCGAGCCCTGTGCTTTGCCTACGTCACTGACGCAGCATCCGTCGAACGAACCGCGACAACTACTGCGCATCTGCGATGTCATGGGCAGGGAAACCAACTTTGTACCCGGACAATTGCTCTTGTACTATTATTCCGATGGAAGTGTAGAGAAGAAAGTCGTATGGGAATAATTATCAATACGATAATAGAGGGAAATTACTAAGGCAGGCAATATTGGTAGACCGCTATGAAATGGCAAAACGTGCCTGCCAGCACAAAGACGTGGAAAATGGCGTGGTTAAAAGGCAGCTTCTTAATGCTGTACAATACCGCGCCTACGGTGTAGGCAATGCCTCCTGCCAGTAGCCATTGCAACCCGTGCGGCTCCATACTTTCCAGTAGTGGATTGAAGGCAAAAACGATGAGCCAGCCCATGCTTACATACATCAGCGTGGAAAACAACTTGAATCTTCCGGTGAAGAACAGTTTGATAATGATACCCGCAACAGCCATCAGCCATACCGCTGCCAACAGGATGGTGCCGATGGGCGATGGCAGTACCAGCAGTGTAAACGGGGTATAGGTACCGGCAATGAGCACATAGATGGCGGCGTGATCAAAGATGCGGAGGCGCGCACGGCGCACAGGATCTGTGGCACTGTGGTAGAGCGTGGAAGCGGCATACAAGACCATCATACTTAAACCGAATACGGCGAAGGCAATGGTGTGCAGGATATCGCCAGATGGTAAGGCGCGCTGCAGCAACAGGAACAAAGCGATGCCGCTCATGATCCATCCGAATGCATGGGTGCCGATATTGGCTTTTTCTTCCAGGGGAGAATAGGTACTCATAAGTGTAAGGCGAACAAAGATAGGACAGGAGATGTTGGGAAATGACAGCAGCTACTTCGGGTAAATGCTGTAATTTGCAGAGAACAAAAATTCATACGATGAAAATCAACAATAAAGTAGCCCTCATTACAGGGGGAAGTAAAGGCATTGGATACGGTATTGCAGAAGCCATGCTGGCGGAAGGCATGAAGGTGGCGATTACCAGCAGGACACAAGCCGGCGCAGATGCGGCTGTAGAAAAATTGAAAAGCAAGGGTGCTATCATCGGTATAGCAGCCGATGTGAAAGACCTGGCTTCCCAGCAACAGGCGGTACAAGTGGTCCTCGACACCTGGGGACAGCTAGATGTGCTGGTAGCCAACGCCGGGGTAGGCCATTTCGCTCCTGTAGAAACACTCAGCGTTGAGGACTGGCATGATACCATCGACACCAACCTGACAGGCGTATTCTATTCTTTAAAGGCAGGCTTCGAAGCGTTGAAGGCGGCGAAAGGTTACCTGATCACTATCTCCAGTCTGGCGGGCACCAACTTCTTTGCTGCGGGCTCGGCGTACAATGCAAGTAAATTCGGACTGACGGGTTTTACCCAGGCGGCTATGCTCGATTTGCGGAAGTACGGTATCAAGACCACCACCATCATGCCCGGTTCTGTGGCTACCTTCTTCAATGACCATGTGCCCAATGAAAGTGATGCATGGAAAATACAGATTGAAGATATCGGCCAGCTCGTAACCGACTTACTTAAAATGCATCCTAGGACGCTGCCGAGTAAAGTGGAAGTGCGGCCTACCATGCCGGGATAGACAGCCACTGCGAAATCGTATTAAACGGAAAGCAAGGAATGTAAGGCTCTGTTGAAATGCTTTACGCTTAGCTAATTTTCAGACTAGTCATGCTCAGGCTGCCGGCGAGTAGTTTGTCGTTGAACAGGCCAATCGATTCCTGCTTTTCTTTCAGTCCCAGGGCGTATAGCATGGGCAGGTAGTGATCGGGCGAAGGGATAGCCAGCCGCAATGCCTGTCCTTGTTTTTCATACTGTATTAGCGGCTCAAAATTGCCGTCCAGCAGGTAATCGTTAATGGTCTGTCGCGCCTCGATGGCCCAGTCGTAGCCGTAATTGTCTTTATCGAAGTTGGCAAAATCTACCATGCGCAGGTTGTGTACAATATTGCCACTTCCGATGATCAGTATGCCTTTGTGCCGCAGGCTGTTCAACTGCTTTGCGAGGTTGTAATGAAAAGCGGCAGGCTGGGTATAATCAATACTCAACTGAATAACCGGTATATCAGCAGCGGGATACAGATGTTTGATAACACTCCATGCACCGTGGTCGAGTCCCCATTTCTCATCGAGTTCTACCTCCACCGGCGACAATATGTTTTGCGTTTCCCGCGCCAGTTCCGGACTTCCCTTTGCCGGATATTGCACGGCAAACAGCTCATCGGGGAAGCCACCAAAGTCGTGGATGGTGCGCGGCATCTCCATGGCAGTAACCTTGGTGCCTTTCGTGAACCAGTGGGCAGAAATGCAAAGGATGGCTTTTGGGGTAGGTAGGGAAGCGGCGATGTTTCTGAATCCGGTCACGAACTCGTTTTCTTCTATGGCATTCATAGGACTACCGTGGCCCAGAAACAACACGGGCATCTTATCGGTAGGCGGGAAGTATTGCGATTGCTGGTAGAGGTCTTGCAGATTTTTCATACTGAACAGGAAGGGGGTTGCAGCTAATAGTTGAATGAATTTTTTTCTTTCCATGGACATTCGCCGGGTGTTTTCATCACTTCATTAAGGTCTGCTTTGCTGCCGGTGATTATCAGAATACCTTCACATACGCATACGACAGGCTTTTGCATGTTAATCGCTATTGTTTAACTTTAGTTCAATAACAACCACACAATTAAAAGTAAGGAACTATGATTAAAAATAGGGGTCTTCTCTTCGTTTTCGCGGCCATGCTGGCCTTGCCACTGCAGTTCTGTACCGCTTCTAAGTCTGCGCAATCAGCTACCCGTGAGGCTGCTCCGGATGCTATTACCTACACCGGACATATCCGTCCCATCATGGTGGAAAAGTGCACGCCTTGTCATTTTCCCAAAGAGGGCAAAAAGAAAATGCTGGACACCTATGAAGCTACCAGGAACAATATCGTTGAAATTCTGGGTCGCATAGAGTTGTCTCCGGAGGATGAAGCTTTCATGCCGTTCAAAAGCAAAAAACCGCCGCTAACTGCCGAAGAAATCGAGCTGTTTGAGACCTGGATGAGCAGCGGTATGGCAGAGTAGTACCCCACCGATAGCACATACCACCTCCTGCCTACCCATCAACAGACAATAATTATTTTATATTATAAAATACTATAATTTTACTGTCCAAATAGTAAACGACTGGTATGAAGAAGCTATTCGCCACAGGGGTTATACTGCTGACCATCATGAGCAGTTACGGACAGCAATTGCCTGATTTCCATTTTCAAAATGCCAGGGGCGAAGTGGTTTCGCAAGCGACTCTGCCGGAAGGCCAGCCGCTTGTTATATTCTTTTTTGATCTTTATTGCGATGCCTGTCAACAGCAAGCTGAATGGATTAGTGCCCATTTGGATGCATTTCAGGATGTCACCCTCCTTTGGGTCATGTATGGTCCTATCACTGAACCGGAACCGTTTGTCGAATTTAAGAATACCTATTTTAAAGATGCACCCAACGTCCTTTTTTGTGCGGATGGGCAATTCATGTTTGATATTTGGTTCGGATATAGTGAAGCGGGCAGCCTGTTTATCTACGATGAATCCCGGAATTTCCTGGCAAAGGCGGAGAGTATAATGCCTGCCTCCTCTATTTTGAAGGTCATGGGGAAATGACATGATTTCATTGCTGCACGAGTTAAGCTCATCTCCAACGGATGGCAAAGCCTGTCTGCAAGGCAAACAACCCTACAATTAATACGGTATTTATTGCGCTATTGTCCGGATACAACCTACTGAATCAGTATTTTTCCCGTAGTGATGATTGCTGTATCTGATTGCAGGGCATAAAAATAGAGTCCTGCAGGTAGTCCTTCTTTCGTTAAAGTCAGTGTTCCATCTGTGATATTATGCATGGTGCGAATGCATGCTCCGCTGATGGTGTACAATGAGAAACTAACATTATGGTAGGTATCCGGAAATTTCAAGGTAGCCTGATGGGTCATCGCGCTGGGTGAAAAAGTATAGTGGGCCATGTCTGCACCATCGCCGATACCTGTAGTCAGGCTATCGCAGATGTACAGCGAGTAGATGGTACCTCCGGGTAATCCTACCAGCACAGAATCCGTGACCCGTAAGGTGGAGATGGGACCTTCGATGGTGGTGCCCAGCCATCCCGACAAGGGGCATTCTTCGCAGGCGCGGATATTACCTTCCGGTGTCAGCACAGCCAGCGGATCGCAGCCATTCAATGTGCCGACACTCGGAATGGCGTAATGGGCTCCATTGACATACAGCTGAATTTCTTCTATATGTCCGTCGCCCACACTGCTGATGGATATGCCGCTGAAATCGAGGGTGAGCATGGATACCGGTGGAGAAAATTGATAGGTATAACTGCCTGTTCCGTGTTCATTCAGGGTGTAGTTGTAGCCAATCATGTACGGCAGTGTTTGCAGGCAATAGCCGGAGTTCTGATCTACCAGACCATCGGAGGTGACGGTGATGGAAATGCCATTGAGTTCTTCTTCACCGCTTAAATGGGTGACCTGATAGCTGCATTGTCCGTAGGAAAGGATGCTCCAGCAGGAAAGCACGAGGGTACAGATATATTTTCTCATGATGTTTTGGTTCAGCGTGCCGGAGCGGAACGAACATCTGAGCAGCATCAACTGCGGAAGCACGAGGCGTATAGTGATTGCGCCGGGTACACCCTGTGTTGCCCCGCTTCAACACCGATAATGGCAATAATGCACTTACTATTGGGATACGGATAAGTGCCTGATTTGTTGGGGCTTGCAGGCTATTTAGACCGTATCTAATCTCCCGGCAGCAGTACCTGACCGGATGCCATAAAAAAAGTCCTTCCACCAGGGAAGGACTTCTACATTTAAAATTAAGTAATGCTTACAGTACAGGAATCAGCACTGCATCTACCACATGCACAATACCGTTGGTACCTTGTACATCGGTTACGATGATGTTTACTGTCTGACCGCTACCGGTAATCAGTTGCGCACCTGAAGACAGGTCAACCGTCAGGTTGCTTCCTTCCAGTGTAGGAATGGACTGGCCATCAGTCAGGTCACCGGCTTGTACGTTACCTGCAGTGGATGCATGGTAAGCCAGTACCGCTTCTCTTACCGCCAGTGGAATATCTGTTAATACATTCCAAGAAGGTTCAGAATCCAGTAACGCCTGGAAAGCGTCATTAGTTGGTGCGAATACGGTGAAAGGACCATCACCGGACAACAGACCTACAAAGTCGGTAGTGTTGTCAGGAGCAGTTAAAGCTGCTACCAGACTGGTGAAAGCATCGTTGGAAAGTGCCAGGTCCACAATAGATGGAGCCAGCATCACCTTGTTGATGATGTGCACCACACCGTTGTCGGCCACTACATCTGCAGTGGTTACTGTACTTCCACCATTGAAAGTTACGCCACCGTCTACCACAACTCTCAGGCTGGGTGAAGTGCCATTAGGACCTGCCGTGTTCAGTGTTTTTACATAACCTGTTGCGAGGTCAGTAGAACGCACATCGCCGTCAATTACGTGGAACAGCAGGATGTCAGCCAGGTTAGGAGCTGCCAGCAGTTCCTCTTTAGTCAGGCCCAGCTCAGCAAGGATGTCTACGAATGCATCATTGGTAGGAGCTAATACTGTGAAAGTGGAGTTCAGGTCAGCCAGTACGTCTACCAGGTTGGCAGCTTGCAGGGCTTCTACCAGAATACTCAGTTCAGGAGTCGCTAAAGCCAAATCTACTACAGAAGTAGTTTCGGTGTTCATGTTGTCGTCCATCATATCGTCATCGTCACAACCGACAAAGAATACAGACAACAGCATTGTCATTAAAACAGGAAATGATAAGAATTTCATATTGAATCGTTTTTTGTTACTGATGCCCTAACATGAATCCCTATGCATTGTTTAGGATATGCAGTAAATAATTTTTCAATCGTAGGAAAAAGGCAGGCGGAAGTGCTTGCGAAAAAGCAGCTGATTAATGCATATTAAAAAATATACATATGATGGTGTAAGCAGCAATCAATCAATGGATTATAAACTATCTCCGGTGCGATTCAGGTAGCTGATTCAATCTCCGGAACAGGTGTTCCGGTGCCGTCAATAATTGGAGCAGTATAAAATTTAATGACGTTGGGATTACAATTTTTATTAGTTGTTAGTTATTATCCCGATAGCTATCGGGAGTTGGTTTTTGGTGGTTAGTTGTTGGTGGGATGAGTAATGAGAGGTAATGAGTAATGAGTGATGAGTGGTGAGTGATGAGCCCCGATAGCTATCGGGGGGGGCGGGGTCAGGCTATGGGGAGGAGGGGTAGTTACATCCTGCTGATGAGCTCCGTTTTTAACCATGAAAAAGCCTCCTGAGGTTGGTAGGATATTTCCGGTCGCAGCAAGGCTTCCATATCACCACTAAAGTTGGGGTCCATTTCTTTCGCTTCCATGTTGCGTAAAAACGCCTTTTGCGTAGGAGGCTTTTTGTGCGTAGCAAATTCCATGTACCGCTGAAAGCAATGTAAAATCGTTTCCACATGAATAGCTGTGTTCCTTCTGGCGTAATCCAGGTCAAAGAGGTCGCGTCCTTTGCTTCTTTGGTACAATGCACGCAGTTTAGTGCCGAGCAGCTCATTGATATGGTAGGTGCGTATGTGGCATTCGCCCTGAAACCAGTCGCTCTGCATGCTATAGGGGAAGTTTACATAATCCAGCACATGAAAATGTTCCCGGCAATTGATTTCCAGTTTCAGACGCATCCTTATTCCTTCGTATTCCGAAGTAAAGCGGTACAAGGCTTTGATACCATGTCCCCTGTTTTCTGTTTTTCGTGGTTCCTCAAAGAAAGTGATCACCTCTGCCAATCTTTCCATAATGGGTTTAACAGGACCGGGTTGAATTTGTACCAGATCGATGTCTTCAGAATACCGCGGAGCCGGATGTAAATACAGCTTGTGCAGTGCGGTTCCACCACGGAACGCGAGATTTTCTTGCAGGAATGGATCCGAAAAAATGGCTACCAGTGTCCTGCTGATAACCAGGTCTTGCTCCACCTGGGAAAATGCTCTCCATGGTGCTTGCTGCTGCCATTTTGCGATATAGGGCCTCGCTATCATAGGTCGTTTTCCAAACGCAGATTGACGTCAATTTTCCACCGATTAGGGGCACTTCCGGGCTTTTGATGGAGTCGGGGGCTCAGCAAAACCGGGTAATAGAGGGAATGCTGCAATTTGTCGTAGATAATGTCGGCAAAAGTGTGCGCCATACCGAATTCTTCCAGCAGAAAACCAGCTCTTTGCAAAGTGCTTTTATGTGGATACCAGGTACAGAGTGCGCTTAGGTCTTGCTCCGTCATGGCTTCTATGAGCTCTTCCAGTGATGCCAGCATTCTATTGAGTCCGCCTATTTTAGGGTGATGATGGATCAGATCGATAAAAGTGAGGGTGGGCGAGGAAATGGCATATATTCCTGCATCCGATTGAAGGTTAGGTATATTGTTGCTGGGCCAACAGCTTGTTGTGAAAAAGTGAATGTCAAATGGCTGCTTTTGAATGGCGTTCAACTTGGGTGCTTCCGTGATAAAGTAGTCGCGCTGGAGCTGCTGGTGACTGGCTCCATAGGTTGCAGCAGCGGAGAAAAGACCTATGTAGTAATTGCGCTGCAGATAGTGAAACAATTTATGGGCATAAAGCTGAATGGGTAGTTTCTCAGCTCTGCTGTACCGGGGTGGTAAGATGAGGTAGAACCCTTTTCTCAGGTTCACAATTTCCTTCTTGTCGACCAACCTCGCTATTTCTCTCTTCACAGCCGTTGCATCCTTGCTGGCATGTGCAATAGCCTCCTCTATAGAAAAAGCATATTCCTCCACGGCTTGCAATTGCCGGATATAGTCTTTGACTGTCAACTTAGAAATATTTCTAGAAAGATACGCTTTTTTAGTATTATTCTCGAAATATTTCTTTTTTGTAGAGGATTAGAGGTTATGCCCGACGCGGGCGAAGTGGCCGCAGGGGGTGATATCTTCGGATTCGGGGCGGCGGAAGTAGAGGTTTTCAGTGGAGTGATCCCGGTACAGGACCTGAAAGGGAAAGGGGCTGACGGGCGGGTCGAAGTCGATGCGGAAGAAATGGTGGTAGTCGTAAGCATTCATGGTGTCGCGCGCCACCACATAATGCTGCTCGCCACTCATGTGGTAGCGCAGTTCCAGTACCAGCTGGACTTTATGGCTGCGGGACACGAAATGGTTGCCGGGTATGCTGATATGCGTGTGGGGTTCGCGAAGTGTACGGGTATACATTTCCTGTTTATTACTTCTCGTCCCGATAGCTATCGGGACAAGATGCAGACTGAAGTTGCTGCCATAGGATTGCAACAGCGATGAAAGGTTGATATCCAGCACTATGGAATCGTTGGTAAGGCGGAGGCGTTCGTCTTCACTGTTGTAGTCGTCGGTCAACTTCCATACTGTGCCGGTGAAGGCAGACTGCTTCTCTATGCGCACAGCTCTGCGGGCCATATATGCGGTATCTATCCGGCTGAAGAACAGGATGGAATCGCCGTTGTAGCGGTAATCGATGGTGTCGGTTGATACCCGGGGTGTCGGTGCGTTGAATACCATCGGTGGCTTTTCGTAAACAGTATAGACCGCCGTATGCTCATCTACAAAATACAGGGTACGGGAGGGCATACCATAGATGGTGAAGCAGTCTAGCTGCAAGAAGGATTGTCGCGCCAGGCCCTGAGCAGAGCTCCCATAAGGAAAGCAGATCAAGGCAGTTATCAGGCAGACTGGGAACAGACGCATAGTGGGTTAAATATCGGGATAAACGATATGCATACTATCAGTTACGTGTCAGAAGGTACGCTGATGCTGTCTACCACAAAGGTGAGATATTCAGCACTACCGTCCAGGGGTGGACCGTCCCTTCGTCGGTGAAGGATATCGTTTTATAAATCCGTAATTGTATCAGCATTTCTTCATAGTCGGGGTTGTTCTCATCTACCGACATCCAGATGGTCGATGTTTCTTCCATGGCCATGCCGCTGTCGAGGTTGTCGTAAGCTATTTCGCAGCAGGCGAAGGGACAGATCATGATGAGGTATTCCACATTCTCAAAAATGAGGCGGGCGGTCTCCTCATCTCCTTCAAAAAATACAGCTGTAAAGACGTGTTGCACAGAGCTTAAATCCCGCGCCATGCGGGTACTGACCGTTACCCTGTCGGCTTCGGGCAAGGCAGCACTGACCAAAAACACATCGGATTCTTCTTCAGAAACCGGACCCGTGATGATGTTCTTGAATCTATTGGGATAGTCGTTGATTACCTGATTCAGGATGCGGTGAAACTGCTGAATGAACAGCTGCGTTTCATCGGTTTCGGGAGCAGCTGTTACGCGACTCAGCGTAGGGTTTTGTGCCATAGCTCCGGAAATGCACAACGCCAGCAGCATTCCGAATAGCATCCTTAATGACTTCATTATTAGTGGTTTAGATAAGCTAATGTAAGTAATTTATTCCACCTCTGCCACTTTCACTTTCCGCCCTTTCACTTTTTGCCCGTTCAAGAGGGCAATCAGGCTGTACACCTGCTTCCGGGAAACCGCTGCATAGGTGCTTTCGCGCTGCAGTTCTATGCGTCCCACGGCTTCGGCAGGTAATTTTCCTATGGTATGCAGAAAGCCGGCAATATCGCCCTTGGAAATCTTATCCTTGCGACCGGCACTGATGTAGAGTGTGGTCATGTCGGTGGGCGGCGGGGGACTGTCCGCTGCCGGAATGCGGAAGGTCTGCACCTGCTCCAGGTAAGCGGGCAGGCTGGTCTGCACCTGCTGCAATACATAGGCGGTGCCGCTGGCGTGCATGCGTGCGGTGCGACCATTGCGGTGGATGAATGCCGTCTCTTTATCCGGAAGCTGGTAGTGGATGATGTAATCGAGCTCCGGGACGTCAATGCCCCGGGCGGCGAGGTCGGTGGCTAACAGTATGCGGTAGCTGCCGTTGCGGAACTGAATGAGGGCCTTCTCGCGATCCTGCTGCTCCATGTCGCCGTGAAAGGATACATGGGGCAACTGGTGCTGGTCGAGGATTTCCTGCAACTGCCGGATGTTCTCTTTCCTGTTGCAGAACAGGATGCCCCGTGCAGTACCCAGGTGGTAGAGCAACTGCACCAGGCTTTGCATCTTATCCACTGCGGGCACCACCAGCAACTGCAGGCGCTCTTCGGTGTCGGACTCAAATACCAGCTCCAGCGGCTCCCTCATGTCCACCCATGCCGGTAGTCTGGATTTTGCGGTGGCGGAGGTCAGGATTTTGCGTTCGAGGCGGGGGAGGGCGCTGACTATGTCGGTCATCTCGGTAGTAAAGCCCACCTCCATCGATTTATCGTATTCATCGAGCACCAGGGTATGAAGGTGCTCGCTTTTCAGGTGACCTCGTCGCAGGTGGTCGGCGATGCGGCCGGGCGTACCGATGAGGATGGTCGGCGGATTTTTCAGTTCGGCTTTGTCCTTCGAGCTCGATTGTCCGCCGTACATGGCAGCGCATTTCCAGCCGCTTCCCAGACTGCGCACTACCTGGTCTATCTGTATGGCGAGTTCCCGCGTAGGTACCACAATCAGTGCCTGCACGCCGATGATTTCCGGCTGCAAAAACGACAGCACCGGTAACAGGAATGCCAGTGTTTTTCCGCTGCCGGTGGGCGAGATGAGGACCACCTCCCGTCGATGGGGAATAGCTTCCATGGCTGCTACCTGCATATCATTCAGCTGTGCAATGCCGAGTTTCTCTAAAATGGCAGTGAGGTCTTTTTGGGGCATAGTTTTGTAGGTTGTAGGTTGTAAGTTCTAGGTTGCAAGTTTTAAGTTGTAAGTTGTAAGTCCCGATAGCTATCGGGATTAGTTGTAGGTGGCAGTTGGTATGGAGTAGGGGCTGAATCGGATAGTTATTAGCTTCCTTGTTTACTACCTAAAACCCATAACCTTTAACTAATCCCGATAGCTATCGGGACTTAAGACCTATAACCTAAAACCCACCCAAAGTTACACTTAATACCCCGCCTCTGTCCGAAGGCCAGGGTACTACTCTTTGATGCAGCGGATGGGGAGGCCTACCGTTTTGAGGACGGTGATGGGATAGAACCAGGTACCGACGTACATATTGGAATGCATCACGGCATAGGCGCTGTTGGAAGAGTAGGTGGAGGCGCTCCACCAGTAGCATTGATAATCTCTTCCGCCAAAACGACTGTCTGCCATACGCAGGCCAACTTTGATTCCTTTAAAAGGAGATTCCTCACCCATGAGGTAGAAAACCATTGGTGTGCCATCATATGGTTGAGGTGGTTTAACTTCCAGTGTGGTTCCCGGCTGAAGGGTACTCGTGTCTGCGCCCATGTATGCGCACAATTGCTGCCAGTCCTCGTTGGTGGCCACACGATAACCGGGAGGAGCGATACCCCGGGAATCCGCCAGGACAAAAGCATTGTAGAGCAGTCCGTTGACAGCTGCATCGGTGGTATCATTGCGGTAGTAACAAAAAGCCCCTTCGGTGGCTGCGGTCCATGCCGAGTCGTTCGTGATGTGGGGGATAGGATCGCCGTTGGCGTAATGCGTAACGACGAGATTTTCCTGCAGCCATACCTGATCGCCAATGGTGACGGTATGGTATATATTGCCATCTATATCGCGGACGGTTCCAGGAGCAGGTTCCGGCAACAGGGCAGTGACGCACCAGAGGAGGAGGTAGTTCATCATCATGATTCAAGCAATTACTTGTCCTAAAGATGCACAGGAAACAGCATTTCCATACAGGAACGGCAAAGATTCGCGGTCCTGCTGATGGTTGGCTTCCCCATCCTCAGCCGGCTCTTTCCACCAGCCACATTTTCCATTGCTTGTCGCCCTTCACGGTTACCATGCCCCGGTCTTCAAAAACAAAGCGGGTGTCGTGTTGCAGTATATCGTAGGTAGCCTGACTGATATTGACCTTTCCGGCCACGCCGCCCGATTCCATGCGCGAGGCGATATTGACGGTATCGCCCCAGATGTCGTAAGCGAATTTCTTCACACCCACTATCCCCGCCACCACCGGACCGGTGTGCACGCCTATCCGCACTTCGAAGAAGGGAGCACCTTCCTGTTGTTTGTCCGCCTTGATGCGTTCTATCAGGTCGCGGATGTCGAGGGCAGCGTTCGCCACATCAGCGGCATGGGTACTTGTAGGCGTTGGAATGCCACCTGCCGCCATGTAGGAGTCGCCAATGGTTTTTATTTTTTCTATATGATATTGTTCTATGATATGGTCGAAGCCGGAGAAATAGGCATGGATATCGCGTACCAGCTCCTTCGGACTCATGCTTTCACTGATGGAAGTGAAACCCTTGAAATCGGTAAACAAGACCGTAGCCTGGTCGATGAGTTGCGCATCGGCTTCTCCCTTCGCCTTCAGTTCTGTAGCGACAGCTTCCGGCAGGATATTCAGTAACAGCTCCTCACTGCGTGCTTTCTCTTTACTAATCCGGTTGCGCTGGAAAAAGAAGACCAGGGCAAATGCACCTACCAGCACGAAGCCCGCAAGCAGGCCCCAGCCGGTCCGTCGCAGCCGCGCTGCTTTCAGTTCACTGGTGATTTTCTCCAGCTCCAGCTCATTGATGATGCGGGCGCTTTTTTCACTTTCGTATTTCTCCTGCATGTCCACCAATGCCCGAACTTTCTCCTGGTTGAGGACAGAGTCGTTGTGCATCACGTATTCCTGCAGGTAGTAATAGGCGCTGTCCCATTGTCCCATTCCCCTAAAACATTCGGAGCGCAAAATGGCTACATCTCGCAGATGCAAAGGGGCGTTGAGCCGGACAGCCAGCACCTGCGCAGAGTCGAGCAGGAGCAGTGCATCGTTGTATTGATTTAGGTCGCGTTCAAGTCGCGCCAGGTTGCAGTACTGATGGATCATGCCCTCGGGACTTCCATCTTCTTTTTCCAACTTCAGCGCCGCATAGAGGTAGTATTCTGTGCTGTCGAGGTAGGCCTTATTCCTGGTAGCTTCGTGCAGAATACCATAGGCCGATCCCAGGTTGCCGATGGCCCGCAATCTGTTTTCAAAAACAGCTTCCTGCTCGGCATTGACCAGCTATTCGCGGAAGGTGACAATGGCTTTTTCCAGGTCACCATTCATGGCATAGCCGATAGCGAGGTTGGTATACAATCCATCCAGCGATCTCGAGTAAGGCCAGCTGTGGTTCCAGGCCTGGATGGCAGCGGAGGATACGGCAATGCTCTTATCGATTTCTCCCAGGGTCAACAATATGCCGCTGTAGTTCACCTGAATGGACATGTAAATAAGGCTGTCGCAGCCGCGCATCATAGCCCTGGCGTCATTGATGCATTGCATAGCTGAATCCAGCTTGCCGGTGTTGTCGTGGATAAACGACCTCCAGGAAAGTGCATGCGCCATGCGACAGGTGTCTTTCTGAGCTTGCAAATACGCGTAGAGGCTGTCCAGTTGCCGCAAATTGTCAGCAGGGTCCGCAGTAGGCATGCGCTCCATCCACTCCTTGAAAATGACTTCCGCCCTTTGGGGTGCAGCTGCGCCGGGCTGCTGGCTGTAAGCCGGGGAAGCGAGGAGCAGGACGAGCAACAGGGAAAAGAAGATCGTTGCTGTACCGCCGGACATATGTGTTGGCGTGGGCATCAGGGGACTTTGAGGCCCTTAAAAATATAAAAAAATCCATTGAAGGAGCAGCAGTTACCTCCGGCACTTGCAGCAGCTTTGTTGCAGTTAGCTCCTATTGCCTAAAACCGCACGCTCAGTCCCGCCATGAAATGCCGTTGCTCGAAGTAGCGCGCCGGGTTGTCGGGTGGCGTGCCATAGCTCCTCGGGTCGCGGGGATCGAGGAAGGAAGGATCGCGCCATTCGCTGGGCACCGGATCACCGGGTTCCCATGCCCTGCCGGTAACCGGGTTCACAATAGCTGTGTTGTTGGCATCCAGCAGGTTCGTGACTTCAAAGGTGAAGGCCACATTCGCCGGACCCAGTTCCCACCATTTCCGGAAATTGACATTGATCCAGAAGGCGCCTTCGCCCAGTGCACTGAAGCGCTGTTCGGGGTCGCTGATGATTTCATAAATGGGTCGCCCGCTGATGGGCTCTATGCCTTCGAGCGTGTAGGGGGTATAGCGCCTGCCTGTGCGGTAGATGGCCTCGGTATACAGACTCATCTGGTTGAGCCAGGTCTTTCCGAAAAGGCCCTTCTCATTGTTCTGGGTGAGGATGATAAAGAACTTGGCGTCGATGGGACTGTCCCATGCCAATGGTGTTTCTACACTGGTCACGCTGTTGCCCGTAGCCAAAATATCCTTCAGCACGTCATTGGCACTGGAGCTCTGACCGGTAGCGCGCGTATAGCTGAAACTCAGGTTTCCGCTGAACCACTTACCGATGCGTTTGATATAGGTGATTTCCACGCCCCGCACCCTCGCGTAGTCGCTGTTGATGCGGATGGTGCGGCTCACTTCCCGTCCGGTGACGTCTTCGAGCAGAATGGTGGAGGCAGTGATAAAATCGTATTTGTCTTTCCAGAATGCCGTCAGGTTCAGGGCATCGTTGGTGGTAATCTGGCTTTTGATACCGAGCTCGTAGCTGATGTCCACCTCGGGGTTGAGGTTGGGATTGCCGATGAAACTCAGGGTGCTGCGGTCGGCGTAAAACGGATCAAGACCGGTGTACACAAAGCTGGGGTGGGGCATCACCGTGCTGTGCCCGTAATTGAAGAACAGTACCTGGTTTTCCCGCACGGGGAAGGAGGCACTGAACTTGGGCAGCAGGCGCATCTTGAAGTAGCGGTCACCGATGGCGTTGCTCTCTTCGAGGTAGGCTTCGCGGATAACGTCAGCCACCGGTGCATTCGGGTCGGCGATGGCATTGTCGACAAAAGCACCGGGCATCCAGTATTCTAGGCGCAAACCTGCTTCGGCAATAAGTCCCAGGTATTTCAGTTTATCGCTGATGAAAAGACTGCCCATGAGGGGATTGACTTTCCACACATCGCTGAGGTCGCCAAGGCGGTAGCTTTGGGTGAACTCCCCGTTGGCAAGCTCTACCGGGGCGCCAATCCAGGGGCGGGTAATGTCAATCCACTGCATCTCCTGAGGCTTGATTTCTCCACCGAAGTAAAGGCGGTTGCGGGTGTCTTTGGAGTAGAGGCTTCCGGTAGCTTTGATGGTGTACTCCAGCACATAATGGTCGTGCCAGAGCGAGGCGATACCATCGTTGTTGCTCAGTCCGGGGCCGGGTTGCACAAACACAATCTCGTCGTTGGGATTGAAGATGGTAGCGGGGTATTCTACAATGCTGCCGGGGTCGAATTCGGTGTCCACCACATCGGGTCGCCAGTCGCGGCCGTTGGCATCTGCCCGCAGGCGCACGTACAGGCGCGAGAAGGTGAGGTTGTAGCTGAAGGTATTGTTCACCGTATGGAACCAACGCAGGCTCTCCAGGTTGGTGTCGTGGGTGTAGGTGTTGGCATTGTCGGGCTGCAGGTCGAAGAAGAACTGGTAACCCGGATTGAAGGGCACATCGTTACCCGTGATGCGCAGCATGTTGAAATCCTGGTTGACAGTAATGCTGCGCAGGTAAGTGAAGGCAAGACGCTGCCGCGGATTGATGTTGTAGTTGAACTTCATCATGCCCGCCCAGCGGTTATCCTGAAAGGGCGTCCACATGGGGTCGGGGTAAAGCGATGACACCAGCTGGTCGGCGGGATTCTGGATATACGTATCGCTGAAGTTCAGGCGCAGGGTAGTGAAGTAGGTGAGTTTCTTCTGGAATGCGAGTGGACCGCCCATGCCGACTTCCATCACCTGCTGGTTCCAGTTACTGCGGGTATCGGAATTGATGCCGAAATTATCGCGCTTGTAGGTGGCGTTGAATTCGAACTGGTCTTCGCCCGAACGGGTGGTGGTATTTACTACACCCGAGGTGGCATTGCCGTATTCCACGCCCGCACCACCGGTGGTGACATCTACTTTCTCAATAGCATTGCTGCCGATATCGATACCGAATCCGGTGCCTGCCAGTGGGTCGCGTGCCGAAACATCATCGATATAAAATCCGGTTTCGTAGTTCCTGCCTCCGCGGATATGGATACCCGAAACGCTCTGCACCACACCTGTCTGTGTATTCAGCAGGTTCTGGATTTGCCGCGTGGGTGCCATCTCTATCTGCTCCTTGCCCATGGTAGAGCCGGTACTCGCGTCTTCCACATCTACCAGCGGTTTTTCGCCAATGATGACCACCGCATCTTCGAAAATGATGGAGGTGGCATTGAGCTGCACGTCCAGGGGCTTGCGCTCGCCTGCACTGAAGGTCTGACCAGTAAACAGGAGTTGTTCGTAACCTATGAAGGAAATCTGAATATTATAAGTGCCGGGAGGGATATTGCCCACGGTATAGCGACCATCCAGGTCCGTGGCGCTGCCCAAGCTGGTGCCCGTGAGGATGATATTGACGCCGGGCAGGGTTTCTCCTGTGGCAGCATCGGTAATGACACCCGTGAGGCTGGCATTCTGAGCGAAAGCTGTCAGTGTACAGGAAATAAGCAGGATGCCCAGCAGTTGTTTCATGCCCTGCAAAAATGCGAAAAGCCTGTGAGATGCCGGTTAATTTATTGTTACCAACTTGCCTCTGTTAAAATAAGAGCGAGTGTTGGGCTGTTTTTACTTCGGCGCTGTTGAAATAAGACTAAAAATTTCTATCATTATGTTCCTATCAATCAACACCTTCGAAACCTAAGCGATGATGAAACGTTTCATGGCCCTCGTGCCTGCACTGATTATTCCTTTCCTTGTCCATGGACAATCGAAACTGGAACAGTACAATTCTGCCGAACTGCTGCAAGAGGGCTACAACCTGGTGCGCCAGGGTGAGATGGAGAAAGCCATTGCCAACTACCTGAAAATCGAACGCAATGACACCAATTACCATGTGGTACTGACAGAGTTGTCGTATGCCTATCTCAACTCCGATCAGCCCGAAAAAGTCATTGCTTTGCTGCAGGATGCTGCTACTCCCGACAAAGTCCTGACGCCCGACCAGTACATCAACTGGGGCACGGCGCTGGAGCTGATGGCCGCAAGGCAGGTGGACAGTCTGGGAACCGAGCAACGCATTGACCGACTGAGCGGCGAGCCGGTGGATAGGGATTATATCATGCTGGCACTGGAGAAATACTCCGAAGGACTGGATCGCTATCCGATGTACGCCTCGCTCTATTACAACAGGGCGGTCACCCATCTGAACCGAGGCTCCTATGAACAGGGATTGCTGGACGCACAGATGGCATTGCAGGTCAACCCTTTCCATGCGCGCAGTCATTTTATGCTGGGCAAGCTGGCGCTGGAAGAGGGACAGGTGGTGCGTGCCATGCTCAGTTTCTATACCTACCTGATGCTGGCAGTAGATGAACCGCAGGCCCTGGATTTCCTGGCTACCCTCGATAATCTCCTCGGCCAGAACATGAATGAACTGGAGGTAAGAGGAATAGACCTGGGTCCGGGCGATAACTTCGACGAAGTGGAACGCATCGTGAAAAGCCGTGTGGCACTCAACCCCAAATACAAGCTGCAATCGCCCATGGATTTTCCGGTCATCCGACAGGCGCAGGTCATGCTCGAAAGTTTAACGTATAAGAAAAACGATAATGGCTTCTGGATGGAATACTATGTTCCATTTTACCAGGAGCTCTGGAAGGAAGACAAGTTCCGCGACTTCTCGCTGCTGCTGCTCGTGAACAGCGACAATCCTGCCATACAAGCCGAGGTGAAAAAGCGTAAGTCGAGTATTGTCGAGTTCAACGATTGGTTGACCGAACGCTGGGCATCCTACCACCTGGAAAAGACTTTGTACGTGGAGGGGAAACTGCAAACAGTAGAAGGGCATATATACGGTCGAACCTACCTGGAAGCTATCGGCCACCTCAACGAAAAAACCAATGAGCTGGAGGGTGACATTTACATCTATGAAGAAGATGGTTCCCTCAGCATCAAGGGTACGGTTTCTCCGAAGGGAGAGCGCACGGGCACCTGGAACGCCTATTATTCAGGTGGCGATTTCATGAACTCCGTGGAGTGGAAAAACGGAGAGCGCTCCGGACCTTTTGAAGAATACTACCGCCATGGTGCACTGTCCGGTAAGGGCGCTTTTAAGAACGGGGAATTCCATAGCGATTACAACGAGTATTTTCTCACCGGTGGACTGAAGAGCACTGTTCCCTACAACGCAGGTGAGTACGATGGCATGATAGTAGAATACTCCCGGGCAGGAGATACGGTCTATTCCCTGCGCTACGAAGACGGCAAGATACAGGGTACGGTAAAGTGGTTTTACCAGAATGGTATGCCGGAAACGGAAGTGGCTACCGCCAATGAAATGCGCAATGGCGAAGACCGCAAGTACTTTCCAGATGGTCAGCTGAAAAGTGTTTTCCAGTACAAGGATGATTTGCGCGATGGTCCGTATGCCCTCTACTATCCCAATGGCATGCTGAAGGAAGAAGGCAATTACAAGGACGATAAAATGATAGGCGCCATCAAAGAATATTATCCGGACGGGAAGGTGTTTGCGCTCACCAATTACGACAATTCAGGAAAAATGAATGGCGTGAAGCAGGAGTTCGATATGGATGGTTCGCTGTATTACGAATGGGATTTCAAGGCAGGTGAAATTGCCGGCTACCGCTACTATGATAAGGAAGGCAATGTGCTGGTAGAGGACAAACGCACCGTATTCAAATTTCCTTTCAAAGCCTACTGGGAAGACAATACCCGGCGCTTTGAAGGCGACTACAACGGTTCTCAGCAGAATGGTCCCTGGACCTATTACGATCGCTATGGCAACGTGGCAAGCGTCAACAATTTTCTGAACGATGAACTGCATGGTGCCTACACCAAGTACTTTGCCCACGGTCAGGTCGATTATACCATGAATTACAAGGAGGGAGTACCGGATGGCTATTATGAAGAATTCTGGAGCAATGGAGCCATGTACGCACAGGGTTACCATAAGAATGGCGGCAAGGACGGCACGTGGATATACTACTACAGAAATGGTACACCCAAACAGCAGAAGTATTTCCTCAACGATGTGCAGGTGGGCTGGCAGGTGTATTACGATGTGGAAGGCAGGGTAGAAGAGGAGAATTATATCATGGACAACAAGCTGGCACTGGTTCGTTACTACGATACATCCGGCGTGCTGACCACCACCATCAACCTGCTGAAAGAACAAACCGCTTTACAGGAATTTCACTACAACGGCGCCTTGTATGCCGATATCCCCTACAGGAATCAATCGGGATTCGGCTTAGCCAGATGGTATACATTTGATGGGAAGCTGGAGACAGAAGGCACACTGGTAGATGGCGACCGCGATGGCACCTGGAAATGGTATTATCCCAACGGGAATGTATCTATTGAAAGGAATTACCAGCTGGGCTCCCTCGAAGGCAAGGGCACAGAATATTATTCGGACGGAACACCGGAAATCAGCACCACCTACATGTCGAATCAAGAGCACGGAGAGAAGATATACTACCATCCCAACGGCAGCGTTCATACCCGGGGCATGAAATACATGGATGAATGGCATGGCGATGTGGTCCATACCGACCCGTCGGGTAATGTACAAGCTATACGCTACTATTTCTTCGGCAAGCTGGTGGGCTACAGTTACCACGATAAGGATGGCAACACCTTGTCAATGATTCCGATTGAGCAGGGCAATGGTGTAGTAAAGACTTTTTATTCCAATGGGAAACCTGCATTGCAGTCTACCTATGACAAGGGCGCACTGACCGGCGATTACAAGGAGTTCTTTGCCAATGGCAAGCTGTGGGAGCAGGCTACCTATGTCAACGGCCGACTGGAAGGCGAGCGCACAGAGTACTACGAAAATGGTAATTTGCAGGAGTTAACTACCTATTACAATGGCGGTAGGCAAGGTCCGTACAGGCGCTATTACGAAAATGGTAAGCTGGAGATGGAAGCGGTGTATGTGGAAGGAAAATTACACGGAACAGCGAAGTATTATGACCCAACAGGAAAGTTGATATACGAAGTTGCGTATTATGATGATAAGGTAATGCATGAGAAAAAGTATTAGTTGTCTTTTTATGCTTTGGGCCGGTGGCGGCCTGTTGGCGCAGACCAGCGAGTTAAGCATGTACCGCGCCATTTATCCCGATGATAAGGTCATCCGGCTGGAGCACAGTCGCACCATTAACCTGGAAGTGGCAGGCGATTCCATTGTGGCATCGCTGGAGGAAACCACACGCAACCTCATCCTCGACGATGCAGGTGGCTGGTCGGGTGGAGGAGAGGTGAGCTATAACTACTGGATGCCCCTGCGCGAACTGGAGGCTTATACACTGGTACCGAACGGAAAGAAGTACAAGAAGCGGGAAGTGGAAACCTTCAAGGACCTGAAGACCTGGGATGGCAGCATCTTTGCCCACGATGATATGCAGCGCTCCTGGATCTATCCTTCGCTGGTGGCGGGTGCTATCACCCATCAGTATGTGGTGAAAGACATCCGCGAACCGCGCTTCATTTCGCCCTGGTATTTCGGCAGTTTTATCCCGGAAATTACTTCGCGGTACAGCATAGTTTGTCCCGAGGACATGGAGCTCACCATCCGCTATTTTAACATGGAAGAGGATGATGTTACCTTTTCGAAGACCACGAACAAGGGCCGCACCACCTACACCTGGGAGCAACAGAACCTGCCGGCCCTGGACATAGAAGATGGCGCTCCCTCGGCACCCTACTTCATCCCGCATATCATGGCTTATGTGCGCTCGTACACCACGACACAGGGAAGGCAAACACTGATGGACAAGGTGGACGACCTGCATGCCTGGTACGCCACCTTCATCGATTCCCTCGACAGCTCCGGCGATCCTGAGTTGCGCGCCATCACCGATAGCCTGGTGCGGGGCAAGGACGAGGACGTGGAGAAAATAAAAGCCATCTATTACTGGGTGCAGAACAATATCAAATACATTGCCTTCGAAGAAGGTTGGGGAGGCTTTGTCCCGCGGCAGGCGAGCGAAGTGTGCAGCAACCGCTACGGCGACTGTAAGGACATGGCCACCATGATTTATGAGATGGGCAAGATGGCAGGACTCGATATTCACCTCGCATGGATAGGCACGCGCGATATTCCCTACCGCTACGAAGAGGTGCCAACACCTATCTCCGATAACCACATGATTGCTGCGGTGCAATACAACGGTGCGTGGACCTTCCTCGACGCTACCTCCGAGCACCTTCCCTTCGGCTACCCCTCTTCCTTCATTCAGGGAAAAGAGGCCCTCATTCATCTGGGAGATGGTCAGTTTGAGCTGGCCAGCGTGCCGGTGGTGGAAGCTTCCAGAAATGCCCTCAGGGAGCAATTTACCATCGAGCTGGACCCTGAAAAGCAACTGCTGAAGGGAGTGGCTACGGAAGAGGTGCAGGGCTACAGAAAAATGCAGATCGGCGGCCGCATCCGCAACGCGAAGGCATCCTCGCTGCTGAACGATCTCAACCGTTTCTACACAGTAGGTAATAATAAATTCAGGCTTGAATCTTTCGACTACACCCACCTCAACGACAAAGACCAATCCCTGTTGGTGCGCTATGATTTTGTGGTGCCCGATTACGCGAAATCCATTGGCGATGAAGTGTACGTGAGCCTCCAGTTATCCAATTATTTCGAAGGTGACCTGGTGCAAGCCGATCGCATCATGCCATTGGAAAGAGAGTATTTGTCGGTGTTTGAAAAAACCGTGGAACTGCTGATACCTGAAGGCTACGACGTGTCGTATATGCCAGAGAAAAGCGCCTACCAGAACGACGATTTTTCCTTCCGGATTAACTATTTCCGCGAAGCCGATAAGGTGCGCTCAGAGACTTCCATAGAAATCAACCACCTGCTGCTGGAACCCGGACAATTCGAGAACTGGAATACCATGATTGAAACGCTGTCTGAAGCCTACAGAGAGTTGGTTATATTAAAGAAAATACAAACTGATGAATAAGTGGACAATGTTGTTGTGGCTGGCACCCCTGAGCCTGTGGGGACAATCTGATTTGAGCTATGACTGGGAGGCGACACCTCAACTACATGAACTGGACAGTAGCTATGCAGATGCAGGCACTGTGATGGTTCTGGATAAACACGAAGTGGCTTTTTACTACGATATCAAAGACGACCTGCAGGCGCAGACCACCACCCACCGCATCATCAAGGTGCAGACAGATGCTGCAATCGAGGCGAACAATAAAGTGTACCTGCCTTACGCCGATGAAGCGAGTGTAATACGGCAGCAGGTGCGTGTAATCAACAGCAAAGGCAAAGTATTCACCCTGGATGCATCGGATATTCGCGAAGCCACCGATGCAGAGACCGAAAGGAAGTACCGCTACTTCGCACTGAAAGGCATGGACATAGGCAGCGAAGTGGAATACCTTTTTGTGTTGCAGAGCATTCCGAATGTTACCGGCATCGATTACATGATGCAATCGTATACACCGAAAGTCAAAGCCACCTTCGACCTGATAGCGCCCGAAAACCTGGTGTTCCAGGTGAAGACTTACAACGGATTGCCAGAGGCAGTAAGAGATACCATAGATGGCAAGCTGCGCTGGCATGTAGAAGCCGAGCACGTGAAGGGCATGATAGAAGAGCCTTTCTCCAATCCCGAAGACAACCGCATGCGACTGGTCTATAAGTTGTCGCGCAATGCCTATGGTTCGGGAGAAGAAGTGGTGCGCTATGGTCCGGTAGCGGAGGATGTGTATTCCTACATGGCAGCAGCGCCTAGCAAGTCGGAGTTGAAAGACCTGCAGAAACTGGTGAAGGAGATACCATTCGAAAAAGACGATGATGATGCCATGCGGATATGGCGGACAGAGCAGTTCCTGAAGAAGAACATTGCCGTTTTGGAGGCTTCTTCCGATGAGCTGGAAGAGCTGGGATTCATTATGAATAACAAGGTGGCCAACGAAAGAGGCTTCACCCGGCTGCTGGTGCAGGCATATACCTTGCTGGATATTGAAACGCGGGTGGTCATTACCTGCAGCCGCTTCGACCGCCGCATGGATCCGAGTTTTGAGTCGTACAACTTCCTCGATACCTACCTGTTGTATTTCCCTGCGGTAGCTCAATACCTGCAACCCGCCGGGATTCTGTTCCGCACGCCTATGGTAAGCTATGCCTATACCGATAATTACGGCCTGTTCCTCGACCCGATTACCCTGGGCGACTTCACCACGGCCATGGCAAGGCTGGATTATATCGAGCCTGCCAGCCATGAACTGACCAGAGACGATACATTCATTGAGGTGGATTTCAGCGAGGATATCGCCAATCCGAAAATTCAACTCCGCCACGAGCAGATAGGCTATAATGCTGTCGTGCAGGTGCTCTTCGATTACTACGATGAAACCGATAAGGAGGAACTGCGCAAACAATACCTCAACTTCGTTGCGAAGGCGCCCGAAAACCTGAAGGTAGATTCTAAAAATGAAGGTTCCGAGTTCAATGGGCAGGCACCTTATATCGTCGATGCCACCTTCAACAGCAAGGAGTTTGTCGATAAGACCGCCAACAAATTTCTATTTAAGATAGGAGAGATGATTGGCGCACAGTCGGAGATGTATTTCGAGCGCAACAGGGTGCTACCGGTAGAGAATGATTTCAATCGCAGCTACCTGCGGGTCATTGAATTTGATATTCCGGAAGGTTACATATGTAAAAATCTCGAGGAACTGGAAATGGATATGTTCATGGAAGAAGATGATCGACGCACCTGTACTTTCACCTCCACGGTGCAGCAGGAGGGGAATCACGTAAAAGTGGAAATCGTAGAGTACTACAGTAATATCCGGGAACCGCTAGGCAACTATGCAGCTTTTGCTGAGGTGATCAATGCAGCCGCCGACTTCAATAAAAAGGTTCTGCTGTTCGAGCCGGCGTTGTAAGCGTGGCGACTTTCAGCGGCTACTATTCGAAGTTGTTGGCGTGATCGCTTACTTTTTCATAGTACATCTGCTCCAGCTCATCTTCGAAGAAGAAGGAGTCGCCAAAGGCCGGTTGCAGCTGGTTCATCCACACCGCTTTGTCGTCGTACCGTGCGAAGAAAGGCCGAGCCACCCAGTCGGGATTCCTGCCCTGTATCATGCGCAGCGCCAATACCTTTTCCATTTTTCCGTTTACGGGAATTTCTGTGGGACCTAATACCTGTACTTTTCCGGGCGTGCAGCTCATGCTGGGTCCGCGTACCGTGCGACAAACACCGCTCACCTGCTGATAGGCTTTCTGGAAGGTCTCCCATGCCTGCACCAGCGGCACCTCAAAATAGGTCTGTGCGCCGGTATCCCGTGCTACAAACATATAGTAGGGAATCATATTCATATTGACCTGCTTGCGCCACATCTCCGCCCACACATCTGCATCGGCGTTGATATTGTTCAGGATGGGTGATTGCGTGCGTATTTGTGCACCGGCATTGCGCAGGCGCTGGGTAGCGAGTTTTACCGCTTCCGTATCCAATTCCTGGGGATGGTTAAAGTGCGCCATGAACGCCAGGTTGATGCCTTTCTTCACAATCCGTTCAAACAGGTCGATGAACAAATCGGCATCCTTGTCTGTGAGGAATTTGTAAGGCCAGTAGGCCAGCGACTTGGTGCCGATGCGAATGGTCTGGATATTCGTTCTGTTGGTATCGGCCAATATGGGTTCTATGAAACTGCTGAAAACTTTATAGCTCATGACCATCGGGTCGCCACCGGTGAACAATAAATCAGTGGCTTCCTGGTGTTCTTCGAGGTATTGTATCAGCAACTCTGTTTCGCGCATGGCGAATTTCAGTTCATCCATTCCGACAAACTGCGGCCAGCGAAAGCAAAACGTGCAATAGGAGTGACAGGTTTGTCCGCTGCTGGGAAAAAACAAAACCGTCTGCTTGTACTTGTGCTGGATGCCCGTGAGCTTGATATTGTCCAGCATAGGGACATTCAGTTCCATTTGTCCTGCCGGATGGGGATTGAG